>Ga0315318_10000172_pt1 | contig 26211 bp, 39 predicted proteins | sample M1200m3416metaG_FD_203703 | JGI IMG/M metagenome (GOLD analysis project Ga0315318, IMG submission 203703) | Ammonia-oxidizing marine archaeal communities from Monterey Bay, California, United States - M1 200m 3416 | ecosystem: Environmental > Aquatic > Marine > Coastal | place: USA: California... | reverse complement strand
GCTAGATTATTATCTACAATACCACGCTCTAATTTCATGTTCTCTGGACCCCCAAGTCCTGCCCGATCCAGCGGTCCTCCTGGATTACGATACGTATTAGGGATAAACTGCGGGGTGCGGTTGAAAGGGTGTGGGCCGTACACGTACTTATCAAAGACCGGATCATATTTAAGAAGCTTACTCTTGTTGGGTTTGTTCCATACGGTGGATCCCTGTCCTAGTAACTTCTTTAACTCTCTATAGTCTAAGTTCCTGCCATTAAGAGTGAAGTCGCCAGTCCCTCGTAGAGGTAGCGCTTCCAACCGCGCCGCGTTGGTACCCCGGTTGAATGTTGTGACGCCATGTCCGGCTTGGTTTAGTAGCTTAACAGGATTTTTGCTCGTTTGAAGCAATTGTAAAAAACGGCGGACGGCATTAGCATTCTTAACAATAAATAATTTTTCTTGATTATTCATTTGATTATTCCTCTACTCACCAGTCCAAGAATCCTGTCCCCCCTGTTGCCCCATTTGCATCCGAAACTTTATAAGCTCAAGCTCTCTCTGAATTTGCTCACTCAGTTCGCTTGCGCCTGCGCCACCAGCGGCACCGCCCACGCCCATAGCACCTAATGACTTAGCCATCTGAGCCGGCACTCCCTTCATGCCGCCTTGTTCGTAGTAACGCGTCGGTCCTCCAGAAAATATCGAGTCCACATCCGGCTGCATATGTTGAGTGATTGTAGGACGAATGCCTTTTCCGGCACCTGGGTTGAGCAACCTTCTCAGTCCCACAGAACCACCTCCGATGCCGCCTCCCATCAGTGCGCCCTTTAGTGCGCCCTCCATGCGTTCACCTGGGTCTGCAGTTCCAGCTCCGATGCCGCCTCCTAGGCCTGCTCCTGCCAGCATGGCTCTGCCCATAGCTTCTTTAACAATAAATAGTTTTTCTACATTTTTCATGTTATTCACTTTGTTTGATTAGTCTTTCTTTGAAAGCAAAGGACTGTTCTTGCCAAGATCAGCTACTCCTTGTCCTAGTATATATGTAAGAAGAGGTCCGGTAATAGTAATTATCTCTACAGTACTGAGATCCAAACCAGACAATTTATTAATAACAGGAACTAACACTCCGGCGAGCATTGCCCACCATTTTTTACTGTGCCAGAACTTTTTTTCAACTTTTGTTTCTTCAGACATTGTATTCTCTTATTTTAATTAACCACGATATAAAAGCCGCCTACCTAACTCAGGTGTTAAAAGGCCTGCTTGTTGTAATTCTGCTAAACGCTCCCATTTAGGCGCGCTTCTTGGTTGGGCGGGTTTTCCTGCGGTAGGAAATCCTCCTGGACCGCCGACTGATGTCAACTTGCCTTTGAGTCCCCAATGCGGGTCATAGGGGACTGCGCTACCATGACCACCATAAACTCCTCTGCGGGCCAAATCTCGTCTTTGTCTAAGCATATCTACAAAGGTACGTTGGCTTTCCATGAGAGGGCGTAGGCCAGAGTCATAACCCCCTGACCCGGCAATTGGAGGACGAATGGTGCCGGCATCGCCTCCAGCCAACTCTGTTCTATGCCAATTTCCTGTACCTCCAAAATCTTGGGCTCCACGAGTGCTGCCGCTATCAAATCCAAAAACTTGGCTTTTAGCATCTGGTTGACCACGAACCTCTGGATTAAGCCTATCAACAGCACTAGCTCTATCTTCTAAATTATTTACTCTAGTTGCTAGGTTTTTTCTTCCAGGACGGCGAAGATTGATATTGCTCAAAGTTTTTCCGGACCCTTGAGACGCGAAAAGCTCATCCATATTATGAAGACCTATAGGCTTGCGATATTTACCTATCGTCCTCAAAGGCATAAAGGCACGAGCCATTGCAAGTTTCTGCATATAGTTCATCACGCCCCCTAACTTAAAGAATCGTAAACTTCTTTATTACAGAACTTAGTAAGCTTAGTACCATCGTCATCAACGGCGCGAACGCCATATCTTACAACATTCTTACCATTTTTCGTGGTGCGTTTATATTCAACGGCCTCAACCTTTGAATCGTCAATCTCGACCTTCTCTTTTTTTCTTACGTTATAGAATTGCATAATTATAGTTTGTTAAAAATTATTGAGTTTGTTTTTTTAATCTTACTCCAGTGTTTTTATTAGGACGTGGCTTATTAGGATTGCCGTTGTAATTATAAGGAGGACCTAGTTCATCATCAGCATCTAATCCTTTCTTCATGCCGTAACCAATAGCGCCACCAGCGCCACCAGCGCCAAGGACCTTCAATAAATTAGCTAAAGGAGTCGCAACCATATTATTACCAGCCTGTTGCATACTAGTGCTAGGAATACCAGCCTGGCCAACTGAATGGAATGCGGGACGCTTTGATAATTGAGTAAGAGCTGGTCTTGATAATCCTTTAAGCCCTTTTGCGCCCCAGAGTGACTGACGGGCGGTTGAGGAAGGAGACAGAGCGTGACGAGTATAACCCGTAGCACCGCGACTTCCTGCTACGGCTCGTGCCCCTCTAGAGAGGTTCCTTCCGACGAAACCTAATCCCCTTGCAACTAATCCAGAGGCTTGCTTAACAATAAACAGCTGTTCTTGGTTAGTCATTATCGACTTTCTTTCCAATTTCTATACCTCTCGTACTTTTTATTCTGGCCATCAAAACTGTCCTGCTGGTTGCCAGCAACGAAATCCTGCAGCTCCTTGCCGTCATACTGGCTCAAAAGTTCATGTCCTCCCGTTGCCAGAGCACCAAGACCGCCGCCACCGAGAGCGGAACCGATCAAACCCTTAAGACTAGGACCATCCCCAAGTATACCAGAAAGAAGAAGGTTGAGAAGAGCACCACCGCCTGCTCCGCCGATTCCCCCTGCAATTAACTTATCTTTCATTCTTTTGGAATTACGCTCATCACGCTCTTCTGGGTATGCGTCCATTTCTCCTTGAGTATCTTCAATACTTTTGGAACTAGAGGGGTCCCACCGACGCTCATCTGGAAAACCACCAGGCTGTAATGCTTCAAGCATTCCGGCATGTTTATCCACTGCGTATTTAGTCATGAGGGCTAGGTATGTTTTTTCAATGTGTTTCATAAGCTAATAGTTAGTTAAAATTTAATATGCATCTTATAGAGTTAGTAGCATTGCTGTCAATTCGTATTACACGACTCTACAAAAAAGCGGCGACTCATAAAGAGCCGCCGCAAACAACACAACTAGACTAAACTTGGAGGCTTCCACGTATCGCACACAAATTCCTGTCTACATTGGAAGTTATATGCATTACATCTACCCTCTTGGTCTCTTAGACTGCAAGACCCACAACTACGTTCAATATTTTCTGTGGGTCTGTAATTAGGAGCGGGTATATTAAGTTCAGCTCCTTCTATGGAAGCCGCATACTTAAGTAAGTGATTCTCGCTCACTTCTCTTTTTATCTTCCTCGATTTCTTTCACTATCTGATAGACTACCCCTACAGGAAGCCCGACAGCTCCTGCAAGATAACCAAGAACACCGGTAGGATCGCCCATCGCTGTAGCCATCCCCTGCCCTTCTTTCCCAACTTCATGCAACATTTGCCCTCCGAACTTAAAAGGTGCGGCAGCAGCCCGGCCTGTACCGCGTAGACCGCGTCTTAATAGCCCCCCTATATTGGCTTGCTTTTCGTTGTCCTCTCCAGATGCGCCGTAGGACATTAGCCCAGCGCCTGTGAGTAGGCGTGTTAAAATGACCTTAAGCTCTTCTTCCGCTATTTCTTTTTTAATCGTCCCATGCATATCAATCGGTATACCTCCGAACTCTTCGTGAATGTTTTTTTTGGCCCCTCGCATTTTACCTAAACGCCCTCCAAAACCTCCCCTAAGCAAATCGGCGTATCTGGCGCCTCCTCGGCGTGCGAGACCGGCTAATGTATTAGCTTGTTTAGGACCAACCTGCTGTCTAAGTGCATTACCTATATTTTGAAAATAGGGATTTGCTTGGTTAGCCATAGTCTTGGCAGCAACTAAAGGATTATTCATAACCGATTGTTGCTGTGACTGCATAACATTAACAGGACCTGCTTGTTGAGCAACGCCGCTAAGTGCGTTATTAACAGTTCCATTCATGCTATTAAGCTGCCTAGCCGGTACAAGGTTGGATCCTATGAAAGAAGGGGCGTGTGGATTCTCTCCCTGCGGTCTTCCTGAAATTTGCGGAAAAGGACCTGAGTTAATAACTTCTTGTCCTCCCGTATGTCCTACAACATTACCATCACCACTAGCTGGAGTTGGATCGCCGGTTGTACTTGCCCCCTTACCCCAAGCTTGTCGCACTGCATTTCCTAAAACACCAGCGTATTTAAATAAGTGATTATTCATTATTAATTATTATTCCACTTATTTAATTCAAACACAAGACTTACTTGTTTAACGTTCCATTGTTATTACGAATATGCCCTTGCTCCACTTATTTCTTAGTTTTTCTAGCTTATGCTTTCCCGTCATGTCCCATGTTTTAACGTTTTTATAACCAATGCTTTCAATTAATGACATCAAATCCAATTGCTGTTCCTCCGTAACGCCCATACGCCTGCGGGGTCTTATTACATCTTCAATAACTAAAAGGCCTCCTTTTTTTAGCTTAACGTAGTACTTATTGACCAAAGCTATAAACGAAGCATACGTATGGGGTCCGTCATCAATTATGACATCAAAGAAATCATCATCGAACTGAGAAATAAACTCATCGCAATAAGCGTTACCAATAAGCTTTGCGGCTCTATCGGGCTGGGGAAAATCACGAATATCGGCTCCAAAGATATTTGACTCGGGAAAACAGGCTTCCCATAAGGCTATACTACCACCGCCCTCGACGCCAATTTCTAATATATTCTCATAATCGCGCCTATTTAACAATGAGTCGTATATATTTGCAAGATAACCTAAATCGTCTTTATCCGTCCAAAACTTATGAAATGTCGGAAGCGAACGTTGCCCGGCTTTCTCTTGGTAGATCTCGGATATTTTCTTCATACCTTTACTTGGTTGGCGTTTTATCTCTATTTTTCCATTTCGTTAATAGATTTACGAAACGAATCCTGGCAGAACGTAAACGTTCTTTCATAGCCTTTGTTGCTTCTCCATAACGAATACCGGATAAGAGACAGATAATAATTATAGCACCTAGCATGCTACAAAACACAACAAAGGGAGTTAACGGCGCCATACGCGCTATATCCTCCTTAGCTTCCAAATGCTCTTCTTTGGATATAACACCATCTTTATCAGAGTCTAGCTCTGCAAACTCTGGAAGAACTTCTTGGCTGGGAATGGCTTCATTACTTCTATATGGTTTATCTTTCTTACCCGAAAACATACAACTAGAAAGCAAACACACAACGGACAAACTAAGTACGAATCTCATAGGAGTAAAGAATGTCGCACTAGTTTGGGTAAGTCAATTAGTTTGTATATGACCCAAAATATAAAAAAGACCCTGATATTATCAGAGTCTTTTTACTTATTCCAAAGGAACTACTATTAAATTTGATCCAACCTATCCAATATTCCTACTGGGCAAATGAACTCCGCTGCAGGTATCTTTCCTTCATTCTGCACATAAGACTGCCCTTCGGTCTGCGCTTGATCTTCATCAATACCAACCACGTTACAAGCTTCCATGTACTCAGCTATGATAGTCTGAGCTTGGTTACTTGTTTCTGCAATAGCTTCATGCAATCCTTGAAAGGCTTTGGCGATCGGCTTAGGCAGCTCTTTCTCCAGTTCTTCAGGACTAAGGTTAGCTAGATTAATGGCGCCCTTAGGCATTCCATTAGGCATTTCGTCAGACTCTTGCCCCATCATTTTTGTAAAGATGCGTTCTATCTCCTTCATGTCTTTATTAAGAATACGAGCCAACGCATCCATTGGAGAGATAAGAATAATATCTTCCTCCTCACGCTCTTTAGCATACTCCTGAACGGCATCGTCATTATTAACATAAGCCGGAAGTTTGTGGACTTTATTACTATAAACGCGTTCGCAGGCAGACTGATAGCTATTTTTTTGAGCATACACTAAGTCAACCTCGTCGAACATTGCCTGAGCTCTCTCTTCCTTATCTGGGTTGTTGATAAGAGAGTCAAAGAGATCAAACCATACTAATATCTTTTTCTTGGGTTCTTTTTCCATAATTTTTTAAAAAACAAATAAAACAAATAATACTACACTAATTATATATAACACAAAAACAGCTATAATTCACTCTAACGCAAGTGTCAGCTGTTTATCTTCATTTTTAAAGAAATCAGTATCCGAAATACTTTTGTCGTCTATATAAAAGTCTGCAGCATACTTAGTACCGACTCTAAGAGCATCATAACACACTCCCCACCTATCTAATTGATTCTTAGTTACATGAAACCAATCTAAACCTGTTAGCGAACCACGTGCCGTATCAATTAATATTCTATGCCCTGCTTCATGTAATTTATTAACTTTGCTTATTCTATCATAGTGCGGGATAGATTCTTCATAATCTCCATCTATCGTATGGCAGAGTGTCCCATCCAAATCAAAACAATATACCTTATGCGACATAGAACTACTTACCTACCATAGTATCTATCACATGTAAAATAAAAGCGGCCACAAACAGACAACAAGCGGTAAACTGAAACATCTCTCCTACAAGCATCATGGTACGTATTATGGTACGTATGTAGCTACCAGAGCGTGAACATCGTCAATATTTGTATGTACACAACTATTAGAAGATTCAGGAGTGCAATTAGGACACCTAACACACTCGGAAGATAAGATCCTAGGAACTTTAAGTCCCTCGGCTATAGAAAACGGACAGGATTGATTTCCTATAAACAAACTACAACCAGCTATAGCCTCCGCCATTGAGAACATATCCCAACATGGGAGATGCTCTACCTCAAAGCCCCAACTACAAAAGCTCTTATGCTCTATTTTAGATCCTATATGTATAATCTTATCTTGTAAGTGTGTCAGATTTTTCCAATCGATCCTCTTTGTTCCATTATACCTAGTAGTTTGATTTACTATTATTTTCCCACGCATTGCCAGATTGGGTGTTACATTATAAATCCAGGGCTTATGCATATCAATACTAAGACCTAACGGACCTGCGTGGCAATCTATCAAGTGTCTACTAAGATTATTGAAATGCGCTACAAGATAGTGCCTATTTAAATCTATTAGAATATTTTGATCAAAAACCTGAGCTCCGATTTCCCCCAACCAAGGACATTCTTTGATAGTGACTGTCCGGTTTATTTCAATTGGTGTATCTGGATTTTCGATATCCCAGGCAGCCTGGCCTTTTGTGTTAAAATCAGTTACAACACCTCGGCGCCTAAATTGTGGCAGCGTCGTAAGCTGGTCAATGTAAGGCTGAACAGCGGCAAGTCTATAAAATTGCTCTGTTCTTAGCCTGTCTTTAGCCAAGTAGGTGACGTGAACACCTGTATTAGTATCTTCAAACTTTTTCCTATATTGTTCTATAGAAGGCCAGGAATATATTATGTCACCAAAACTTCCTTTATGTAGGAATATGAGGTTTATTATTTCCCTATTGCCATGAACCAACTCTGCCATGTTAAGGCCTATCTGGTTTAATACTGCCTATTTCCATATAGGGTAGTCGTGTAAAACCAAGGCCTTTTCTCCGTAAGACATAGTGACCATAGCCTATCTTTTTACTAGACTCGTGATAAAGAATGTCATGCGTTGCTTCAAACACATCGTGGACCCAGTCATTATACACGGACCACTCCAACCACTCATGTGTTTTTTCGGGCTTAGCATAAAAATGAACTTCCATACCTATATGAAGAGCTTCTTTTAAAATACCCTCAGACTCTTCATCTCCTACCAGACTTGCCTCAGCGCCTTCGCAATCAAATTTAAACAGAAACTCGCCTTCTTTTTTTAGATATTTATTAACAAGTGTAGGAAGCGACATACTAGGCAAGGCGCCTTCTTCTTTATGTGAACAACGCTTAGCCATCGAGCCAAGAGGAAAAGAATCATCTAGGATAGGCTTAACGTGTCCGTCTACTCCGAAACCCATATTAATAGGCTCAACCGTACCAAGGAACTCAACATTACGTTTTAAAACTTTAAATATTTCCTTACAAGGCTCCAAAGCAATAATCTGAGCTTCCGGGAATAAGATTGAAGCGCATTGGCTAAATAAACCTATATTAGCTCCTACGTCTAAAACATTAAGTACTTTACGACCCATGTGTTGTCGTAGCTTAAAGACATCGTTCACTACTAGAGCACGCCGCTCACGTAAGCATTTTTCATTAAGAGGTTCCATAATTTATTTTCTTAAGCTTTCCATTTTACTTTTCTCGCCCTCTGTGACTACTTTCTCTCCATCACCAAGAGCAGCGTGTACTTCCTTAACTGCCCTACAAAGCTTGAACATAGCATGTGGCTCTAAACTACATTGTTGATCAGATCCCCACATATTCTTATTTAGCGTAACGTGACGTTCTATTATATTAGCACCAAGAGCTACGGTAGCTATAGTAGTGCTAAGCCCATACTCATGACCGCTATAACCAATATTAGCATTAGGAAACTGATGCTGTAGTGTAGTTATGCAATTTAAGTTTAAATCTTCCACAGGCGAAGGATAGGATGAGTTACAATGGAGAATATCTATAGAACGGGGACCCTGTGCTACTAAAAAGTCATAGGCTTTCAAAACTTGTTTCATATCAGAAGCTCCTGTGGATAGGATTATCCTGGCGAACTCTTTACCTACACAGGCAAGTAAACCGCCGTCATAAATAGAAGCGCTGGCGATCTTTACCCAAGGAAGATCATATTGCTTTAAAAACTCCACGGAATCACAATCCCAAGGCGAAGCAGACCACTCAATACCCAAGTCTTTGCAATGAGCGTCTATAGCGTCATATTCCTCCTTACCAAACTCAACTTTATATTTATAGTCAAGGTATGAGATTTTACCCCAAGGCGTTTCACGCATTTTACCCTTTTGCGCTTCCGGGACGCATACGTCTGGGTTTCTCTTCTGAAACTTTACTGCGTCAAAGCCCGCTACTTTGGATATTGTTATAAGCTCTTTGGCGACATCCAGATCTCCGTTATGGTTTATTCCTATCTCGGCAATCAAATAGGGCTCTTCAATGTTTTTCTTTTTCATAGTGTAATATAATGGGTCTAATTTAAAAGCTCCATACCCTATCCATAAATCTGGATCGGTCTCAGTGGTGTACTGAACATTTGTAGTCTCACAAATCCAAGTCATCTAACCACTTCCCTACGGACCAACCATGTTCAAGAGCACAATCTGTGAAAGTACGCTCATTTGATAATCTCTTCTTAGCCCAATCTTTCCTCACAAAGGTAGCCTCAGAATGGTTTCGCCATATAGCTTTGGCAGCTTTGGTGTTCCCGGTTCCGTGTATGTACTTTAGTTCTTCAGGCTTTAAAACTAAATGTACGTGTTCTCCATTTTCTTGTTGAAAAGTTTTTCTAACTATATGCGTCTCGGACATAAACAAAGCAAACTTAACGAAAACCAAAGGATCCAATGATCCCATATAATGAATTTCCATAGAAGTTTGTGCAGACTTAGAAAGAATAGCAAGAGCGTCAGGATCATCAAAAAGAAACCTTTCCCCACCTTCACAATCTATTTTAAGAAAATAATCTTTTGTTTGATCTACTTCTAACTTCTGCATTAATGCTGGAAGACGATAGCTTTGTATGGGTAATTTTAAAAACTCCTCAGTTGTCCTAAAACCTTCTTTTCCCCATTGTTCTGCGAGCTCGTCATATTCTTTTTGCGTGCAGAACTTATACTCACCATGAAATCTACCACCGATAAAGTATAGGGTCTCGTCATTACCCAGGGCCATGTTGTACGTCTCCACGCCCATGTGCAAAGCCCAACCTCCTAGTAATTCCTTAGCCTTTTCCAAAGTGGGAGGAAAAGGCTCTATTAAAAGAATCCTACACTCGCTGTCGTGCCAAGCGCCAAAAGCTGTAAGACTGGCTAAACCTTGATTTCCGCCAATATCGACAAAAGTCTTTATATCGCCGCATTTAAATTTCCTTATATCGTAAGGATCGTATCGCCACATATTGCCCATAAGCAATACGAATTACAGATTATAAGGAAGTAATCAAGTATTTAATTACTTACAATCTTCTTGGTCAGAATCGTCCTCATCGAAAAAATCAGGACCGGGGTCGAACGAGATAGAATAATCACCCGACAATATCTCATTCTTTACAAAATCCATAGCGCCTACTATAGACTCAAGAGGAAGATCCCATTCTTGCTTAAAACGCCCTATCATATTTTGTAATTCGTACGTAAAAGCATCAATCTGTTCGTAATGAGAATGTGGGATATTATCGGGTAGGTCATCTCCATTCATAGCCCTAAGGCTACATTAGGGCCGCCTGGTTTGTCGATATTATTCGAGAATTTTCAGAGCCTCATCATAAGAAATAAAATCTCTTTCGTGCTTATCGTAAGGGTGATGTCCGTCATCCGCTCCGCGCCCATAATCAGGCTTCTCCCAAATAGCCGCTACGTTACCTTGGTTAGCAAAAGTAACACGCCGCTCAGCTAGCAAATCCATTTTTACAAAGTATGCATTAGTAGTGCCCTTAAAGGTTGCGCCCTTGGGGTATGCAATAGCTTCTTCAGGAAATAATGCACCTCGGTTGAGGTACACAAGGACCATACCATATTTAAGACACAGCTTTGTTACGGCAAGTAACGAATGCCCATAATAACGAGAGCCATCCCACCTAAAGTTTGGATCATATTTAGAAACTTTATCTTCATCAGCTTTGTGAGCTAAGTTAACCTCTGTAACAAGTATACCTACGTCATAATTATCCAAAAGAGGCTGTAAGCAGTAAAAATCATTACTATCTATATCTACAGACAAAAAATCTATAGTGCTGGGGATATCAAAAGATTTAAATATAGGCACTACATTGTCTTTATCCATACGAGCCTTGTGTACCTGAAAGTGGCCACGATCTACATCTCGTTTACCGTCAAGCATCAGACCCCGCCAACCAAACTCTTCTACAAGATTTCTAGTACAGTTCTCTTTACCATCACCGGCACCAAATTCAGCAAAACAACGATTTGAATCACCTACAGGGTTGTCATACATGAGTTTGATCAACTCAGCTGTAACGCCATCTTCGCCATTTTGAGAATAAATCTTCTTCTCGTAAGATCTTAAATCAACATACTTCATAATCCTAACTCCTTTAACCATCCAGGCATCCAATCCTCTAATTTTGTCTCAGGAGACCAACCTAATAAGTTACGCGCTTTTTTATTATCTGCTAACGTTGCTTTAGGTTCTAATACAGATGGTCCATATTCTTTCTCGCCGCCAATTAAATTAGCAAGCTCGTTAACAGACCTATTGTCTCCATTGCCTATATTAATACAATCACCGTGACCAACCAAATTACTAGAACTTGCCAATAAGTTAGCACGTACGACATCACGTACGTACGTAAAGTCTCTACGCTGCTCTCCATCGCCATTTATAGTCAGAGGCTTACCCTCTAGCCTATTTTGGGCGAAAACGCCCATAACAAGCCTGTAACCGCCTGTGAGGGACTGCCGCTCTCCGTATACGTTAAAATAGCGTAGACATACAGTCTCTATCTCATAAACCTTAGCAAATGTCCTACAATACTCTTCTCCAATTAGTTTATTTACGGCGTACGGGCTGATAGGATTCTTTTCAGTACTTTCAGGAGTTGGCAGAACGTCAGTGTCGCCATAGACAGAAGAAGAAGAACTAAACACAAACCTACGTACAGAGTTAAGCTGAGCACAACGTAACATATTGAAAGTGCCGGTAACGTTTGCTTTATGAAAAGATTCCGGGTCATCTATGGATGGTTGTACACGTGCTTTAGCTGCTAAATGAAATACTGTGTCTGTTCCATCAAATATTTTAAAATCATTGATGGACATTCTTTCTGTATCAAATGACTCTACAGAACGTTTTACTACAGTCAAGTTTGGGTTTAAATCGTGTTGCGCTAGATTTGCTTCTTTCCCCTCAGAAAAATCATCTATAACGACGACCTCATTATTGGTTCTTGCAAGAAGAGCGTCTACCAGGTTACTGCCTATAAACCCTGCTCCGCCTGTTACTATATATTTCATATTTTTTTATGTGTCTTGTTATGGTATTGATCCGTCGGCACTCATAGAAATATTACGCAATCCGTTATAAGTTCTTTGGTACTTATAAATATCAAGGGAAGGGTAATATGTCTCTAGCAATATTTCATTGTTAAATTTTACTTTCTGAGTAATTAAATTACTTACATCTTCTATTCCGGCATGCGCTAATGTGGGCTTTGAATCTATTGGTGCATCAAATCGTGTAGCATGAGCTGGTTTGGCAGGCGTCAAACCAAATATTAAATTTTCATCACAAATTAATTGCTTTTTTAAATTTAAAAGATCTTCTGCGGAATAGGTTTCTAATTTGATTTTATCAAAATAATTTTTAAGAAAATATATTCTTTCGAAGCTTAATATTCCCATATCTTTGGTATGCAAACCTCCTCTTACTTTATTCAATGGGATACCATCGAAATGGGATGAAAGCTGGTTAAGATAATTTGATAAAGTATCACGAAAGTTTAATCCAATTTTTGATGTTGAGTGCAATAGGCAAAAATGAGTGTATTGACTATATTCTTCCAAATGTTCGGAAAGAAAAATAAGAGGAGTTAAATGAATGCCTGTATAAGTTACCTTAAAAACTTTACAACCATTTACCAATACACAATCGTTCGAATCTTCTTGGGAAGAAACAATAACCAAATCATCACAAGGTATACCAGAGAGCTGCGCTTCTTTGGTGACTCTACCCACAGTTTGATCAAAGTAAGATTTGGTTGTGCCAATAAAATATGCCAGTTCGCACTTCATTTATACGGTGATATAACAAACAGTCCCACTCAAATTATTTCTTCACCCCCCAGAATCTTAAATCCGTTTGGGCTTCTCCACAATACCAGGGGTCGAAGATTGCGTCGAAATCCCACTTACCTAGAAACTCTTCTTTTCCTATATTATGGTAGTAGTCCCACCCACCCTTAACTTGGAGCGGCGATGCCCAAGGAGTGCGCCTAGATGTTCCATGCTCTTTGCGGCCGGGGGCTGCACAGGTCATTATGACCAAGCCACCTGGCTTTGTTACGGCAATCATGGCGTCGAAAGCCTCTTTCCATTTTGGGTTATGCTCAAAGCACTCCGTACTAATAGCGACGTCATATGGGTTGCCTGCAAACACATCGAGAAAATCCTCAGCTGGGCACACCAAATCCACGCCCTCGCCCTCCCCTACGTCTATCCCTAAATATTGTGCGCCCGTGAAAAACTGCCGGTTACACCCATTGATGTTCAATGACCCAACGTCAAATACCGTGGTATTATTAAAATGATCGGGAAATCGTTTCTTAACCGAACGAATGAATTCTCTTTGGTTAGCGTGCGACATTTACACAGTGCTTCTAAAGTTAGGGCGCGGGCCACTACCGCAATTATCAGCAATGGCTCCTAAATATTCGTGGTTACTAAAGTTTGTATTATCCTCTAACACCTTAAGTGTTTTTTCCTCAGTCCAGCGTGCATGATGCTCAAAATAGAAAGTTTCCTTAGTATAGTAATTGATTATATCCCAAAAGTTCTTCTGGGGTTTAATATATCCTACTATGGCTAAACCAAAGATAACATCAAATTGCTCATCGCCTATCACATCCTTTAGAGCCTCTAAACCATCAGAGACGTTAAACTGATGAATAGTTATCGTATCAGCTATAGAAGAACTACCAAAAGGTTTTTGCTTTAAACTTGCTATATACTCTCTGGAAACGTCGCATGTTACCTCGTCTAATTCCAAACCTACACACTCATTAGCACTAAGCTCAGCAGCCCTGACGCACATACGCCCTAAATTGGAGCCAATGTCTAATACGCGCTTGTTGGTAAACATATGATCCGTAAATCCCATCAGATCCCAACGTTTGTTCATATCCCGCAATCCTTCCATACCCTCTTCGCTCACAGACTGATACAGTTTGTGCCTGTTCTGTTTCTTAGTTCCGGGCCTAAACCTGAATGGCGTTACTTTTTGAATACTTTCTTTTAATTCTTTTTTCATCTTTTTAGTTTTTTTAGCGATATAGTAACTTGGGTCAACATCAATATATTTTAAAGTGCCATCACTAGTTCTTATCCAATTTTTTACTTCGCTAGTTTCTTTGCGTAATATTTTATGGTTTGCAACCCATGGAATGATTCTCCTGCCTCTTGATCTTATTATAACACCCGTTTCCCTCATAGCCGCCATAATGTCCGTCCTACCTTTTCGCAGCTCCAAACAACTTTTTATCTTATGGACATCCATTCTGCTGTCCCATGTAAAGCTAGTTTCCGTAACCATACCATAGGTATTCATAACTTTAGAAGAGTCCTTGGCCCCTATTGTTACATATATAGGATCTTCCTCGCATTTAAACGTAACACCGCGAGTACTTAGTATATTTTGTACCGCAATCATACGCTCAACCTGCATACGATAGGTAGCCTCGTCTGGATCATGAGACGAATCTTCGTATGGTAACACTATCTTATAACCCTTGCCTATTGGGTTAGGTTCGTGATCATATGGGTATAAAAATAAACTGTGAGTACCATGAGCAAAAAATGGTCCTTCAGGATGTGATTCTTCTTCGTGCTTTTTTATATATCCATGAGCGTGCGTCATATGGAAATTAAAAAATCCTTCCCTACCCGGTATTTCCCGCATGGGAGTTAAGTTTCTAATTTCTACGTTGTCGTACCAAATCTCTAGTGGCACCTCAACAGCTCGACCGTCTGACTTGTGCTGACTTAATGAGTCGAAGCTATTTATGGTTATATTTAAGGTTTTCACGTTAAATAGTTGTAACGCCTCTTTCTTGAATAACCTTCAAAGAACACTCATTAGCAAAACGCATAGCTTCGGCAATATCCTCAGTCTCAAAAACCCTAGTTGCAAAAGCTGCCATAAAAGTATCGCCAGCCCCAGAAACATCTATTGTCTGTATTTCTTTTTCAGGCACTGCGGTCAAATTTAAGTGACGACAGCCCCTTCCTCCTAAAGTCACTACCAATTGCTCATCCATCTCATCCATATCCGGTATAGCCTCTTCATTGATAGCGTACTCAATCTCATTGATTTTAATATAGCGAAAGTGCCGGCTCCAGTCACCTAAATATTTCTTAGTATCTAGAAATGTCCAATCATGAAGGCTCGCAATCTTCTCCATATCATCTTCTGTTAAAAAGCCTTTATTATAATCAGACACTATAACTATATCAAAGCTCTTTAGGTAATCTTCGCTTATACTCCCTATAGGATCAGCCTCGTCATTGGAATCGACTCTAATAAGCATTTGATTGCTTTTGTTATCAATATAACGAGTCTTTGTAATTCTATTTTCATGAGTACATAGCTCAGCGTCATAGCCAAGAGCTTTCACGTTGGTAAGTACGTTGCCCGCCATGCCGGGATTGGAAGTGGTCAGGGATACTGGATTAAAAACTGGAACAGGCGCTTCTGGGCATATCCTTGTGCAATCTCCGTATACAAACACATCCTCACAACTGTCACCTATTACTAATACTTTATTTCTTTTAGAATCCACTATATTTTTTTTCTCCCTAATTCCGTAAGACGTTTACGTGCCGCTGTCCAGCTACTCGCGAACCAAAGCCAGCTTCCGTCGGCGGCATACTTATACCAAATTTGCTTTTTCGTGTATACTCCCTTCATATCACATTCGAGTATTATACCTTTTTTCTCTGCTAGCTCGTTGGCTTCATTCATTGCTTTCATAAAGAGATTTAACCATTTCACCTACTTGAAAGGCAAGGTGTTCCGGCTCGAATCCTCGCCCTTCTACCGTTTCTATAGTTTTAAAGTAATCCTCAAAACTAACACGAGCTTCCTTTAGAGAAGAAGACGCATCTGCAATCTTCATGACGTGAGTAAGTTCGTCTTCGGAGAATATGGTTTTTAAACTATAAGATTTCGACATGTATGATTGGTTATGTACGATATTCAATAAAATATCGACAGGTATTAAACTTCAAAAGATGCATAGTCCCAAGTCATTTCCTCTTTTTTTTTACTAGCTTTTGAAATGTATTTTTGAAAGTCTTCTCTAATTCTTTTACTATTTTAGAACCTGGCTTCAAGTTCTGCATGACTTGTATATAATCAATAGCGTGCTTTTTGTATCCAAGTTTAATAGCCTGCAAAGCGGCAGCATTTGCAGCAGCAACAGATCTTGGATTACCCTTAAATGCTTCACAAAATAAATTAAAGGCAGTTACTGCATCACTTTTACGATTAAATCTAACAAGAAAAAACCCAAATTCACGTTTCAGCGCTGGCCAGGCCGGCCATCGAGAAGAAGCTTGTTCATAGATTCTATACCCCTTCTCATAATTTTTTTCATTTTTCAGAAGATCTAGGCTGGCTTGTTTGCTGATGGTCGAAACTTTATTTAGACTAGTCGGCGCCAAAAATTTCAATGTGCGTCCGATTTTCACGAGTCTAGGATTATTTTTTAGAAAAACATCAAAAACATCAGACTGTACGACCGCACTGCGTGCATCATAAAACTCCTTAAAAGCCTTGAACCAAATCTTTTCTAGTTTCTGGTAGTATCCTTCATAAGACCTGGCGCTATATTGCCAAGGCTTGCTGCCTACATAATGAATAATTTTACAACTATTAAAACTAAAACTCTTATCATAGGTATTTTCAGGCGAACAAGCTAGCGGTTGTATATGTCCTTTAACTGAATCTGGGAAACATCTTTTCAACATCTGTGTCCTATCAGGCGCAAATGTGACATCGCATTCAAATTTGCTCACTAGTCTAACCTTACGTACATGCTCAAAAAAATCATTCATTATAGTTTGATCGAATAATTTAGGAGCTTTTGTATAACACTTACAGAACTCGAGTATCGCATCGCTTATGTTAACTGGGTATTTCGCAAGTTCTCTATGATCCGTCAATACGAAACCTCCATTAAACTGCTTTCCTGTATTTCTAGCCGGGTCTTTGTCTGGATTTACAAATGTAGTATCTTCCGTAACCACAATAGGGGCTTTTAAATCGAAAGTATCTTCCAAGGAGCCCAGCACGAGCATGTCAGGATCCAAAAGCAAAACTTTATCATAATCAGAGCCCCACAAATCAACGTTAAAGGCTTCCAGCGTAAATATGGAGGGATAGATATGTTTGTGATAACCTGTTTTATTTACGAATCCAGATAATACGTTCTTTATGTATTCCTCTCTATCATCGTCTATTTTACGAAATTTTACCCGATCATAGCCACTAATCTTAATCAAGTCCTGACTCTTCTGACTCAAGGGAGAGATAGTAGAAGAATGTATAATGTTGATGTCCCCACGAAACCAGGGATTCTTATTTATAAGGTTGTTTATGAAAAAAGCAGTAGGAACAGCAAAACCATCATCAGTTATCAAAAGAAATGTGTCCCTTCTTTTTTGACTAGGAGGTTGGGTATTTTTTTTTACAATTTCAGTTTTCCCAAATTTTTGGAGAACTTTAGGATTATTGGATTGAACCTTAAATTTTTTCTTATCTATCAAATCCAAACAACTTAGGTCGAATGTCTCGTTATGCGGCGGTTTCTTCCCTTGAGGATTACTTTCATAATCTCTGTAGTGCGGATAATAAAGATCCAGACCGTGAACAAAGCACTGCTTTATGGGAAGGGCGTTGCACAACAAAATGGCACTAATGCCCGAATTGGGAAGTTTCTTAACTGTTCTCTCATATGAGCTCTGCAAAGATGGGTATAAACGAGCGAGCAAAGAGAAATGATTAATATAAGCATAATGCTTCTGTTTATTTAAAACATTTTTGACAAAAACTTCGTTTATCTCAATAGCCGGTATTGAGTACACGTCAGCTTCTATTCCTTTTGATATTTCGTTTAGATCTGGAGTAAGGCCGTTGATATACCAGCGAAAGGCCTCGCCGTTTCTATGTTTTCGATTCAAGTATACATATACGTGCTCGGGATTTTCGACTTTCGGGGCATCCTGGCAACATATATGCACGGTTGTCCCGCTCATTTTATTAGACAACCAAGCCCAGCTCTCTTCGACGAGCTTACTATAGTTCCCGCTTTTTCCCAATTTTGGACAGTCAGAGATATTAATCATTTTTTCCCAATATGACTAGCTGATGACCATTTGTCGAAGGTGACGACTTATACACAATCTTATAAGCACGTAGACGTGAGCAAATATCTTTCGGGTTCGTAAGACAAGCCAGCGAAGGATATTCAGGAAAAAATTGCTCTCCTTTGCCATCATTTCTAATTTGAAACATAACCCAAGATGGTTTTGCGTTCCCTACGTTAAGTAAAAAGTCATCTAAGTATTCTTTGCTCGGAAAGTGATGTATACAAGCAAAGCTCGTAATCAGATCCGGATTATAGTTTTTGAAATTAGTGGGAATCCTTTTAAATTCTTTCTTACAATCAATGTCAGCTAGATTCATGCGAGCTACATCCAACGTACGTTGTGCGATATCCACCCCCACGTATTTTCCGATTTTATAATCATTGCTCAAAACAGTACACAGGTGACCGTCGCCAATACCATAATCGAGCACACACATCCCCTCTACGGAAGCTCCTGTCTTATCAATAAAGGTATCAATGTTGTTCTTATGGTCACCAAAAACATGTTGTAAGTTTTTTCTCCAATTCTTGCTGCAAGTCAAATGCGCATATTCCAACTGGCACGTCTCCCAATGCTCTTCCAAATTAGACGCATAGTTGGATACGCGATACTCCCTATGTTTTTTCTCTACATCTTTTTTCATATCTGGCTTTCTATCTTTTAAACGTAAATACATGCGCCACTCTGGCCGTTTGCTTGAATCCGCATTTCTTTATTTTATTAACAGATCTTTTCAAATCTTCTTTGTTAAATCCAAAAAAAGGATGAAACTCTATCATAAGCTTATCAAATTTATGAAGATGATCAATATACTCATCTATAAGAGCGTACTCCCCTCCCTCTATATCAACCATTAAGGAATTAAAGTCGTTTATAAAATCAAAGAGAGACACAACATCAACTTTGATCTTTTTAAGTGACTTTGAATATGCAGAGCTCCCTAAGATGAAGTCAGATACTCCAAACTCTCCACTCATTGTTTCCGGATTTCCCACCATGCAATTCTTAATGCTAAACTCTGCCCCGTTCAGTTTTTTATTTTTCTGTATTACTGGGATCAAATCAGGATTTGCTTCTATCACCAGGTGGTTATTCTTATTTTTTATTAATGAATTAACCGCAACCCCTATGTATCCTATGCACGCACCTAGCTCTAATACAGAGTCGCCGGGGTCTACATGTTCCTTTAATAGAGAAAACTCTTCGGGCTCCCAGTTACCATTCTTAAGTCTGTCCTTTAATGGTTCAGAATTTTTAGAAGAAAACTCATCACCATAACGATCCGGCATATATATTTTAAACTGGCTGTTCAGTAAATACTCCATACAAGAAATTTAAGTAAAGACAGGCTAGTGCGCTGTCAACCTCATACATAAAAAAAACGCCGACCTGATTAAGGGCCGGCGTTTACACCAATACATATACACAAATGAATACAATTATTAATCTAGAGCAGCTCTAATAAAATTGCAATGGCTAAAAGGCATAACATTATAACTGTAAACCACTCTATCACTCTTTCTTCTTACGTTTCATCTTCCTGCCCTTATACGATGGGTATTTCGTATTTACAGCGTCTTTACTCTTTAAATGCCAGCCTACTACGTTTTTCCAGGCCTGCTTAGTTGGGGAAGGTTTCTTATTTTTCATCTATTCCTTGATCATGCCAGTAATGACTCTATCAAGCTTTGCTTCGATAGATTCACACCAGCCGCCAATTTGATCCAGACGAGTCATTAATCCTCTATTTTGTTCAGAGTTACGAGCAAGCTCTATTTCCACCTTTCTAAGGTCTTGTTCTACGCGTTCTATACGTTTGTATAGATTACGTATCTGAAACCCTATAAGACCTGCAAAAATAGCTGCAATACCAGGTACTAGATAGTTTAAGAATATTGAAAGTTCCATATGCTTACTAAATATAAAGCATACAGATTTGCGGTCAAGATTATTGACTAATGTTTATAATAGGTCCTATACCTAAAGGCATCAATAGTCCCGCGTATTTCTAAAGGCTCTTCAAACTGGAGGGCGTGCTTTGTAGTACCCCATCCATGATTCTGAAGTAGCTCTTCATCCGTAGTCCTTTGCGATATCTCAAAAGACTCTACAAGAGCATTGCCTCTACAAGACTTGACAGTAGGATAACCAGGATTTCTTGGATTATCCGCTATTGAACTCGTGAGATGTAGTTGTTTTTTCTTGTGAGGAAAAGGAACTTCTATTTTTAGAACATCCATGTAATCATCATTTAAATAATGAGTAGCATAACAAACTGCGGGTATTCCTGTTTCTGCGTGGATTATGTCATTATAATCTGGGTGTGACGTATCAAGCGCCACATGTGTGCATTTAAAATGCCTACGTTGGTGAATGCCGTATGTGTACTCAAGGAATTGTTCTATTTTAATGCGCTCGCTTGGGGGGATGAACAATCCAATAAACCTGTAGTAGCCCATTAAGCTACTACAGGTTTTTCTTCTTCTATCTCAGCATCTACTGCTGCAGCTCTATCTATCTTAGGCTTGCGACCTCGCTTTTTCTTAGCAACAGGCTTCTTTGGCTTAGGTGCGGCTTTAAGACCATCAGCAGCAAGCTCCTTATCCGTTTTCTTTCGAAAGCCCTTGGGAACAGTGGCGCTTTCGGGAGGAGCAAGAACGCAGTCGTGCAAGATCCTGAAAGAGTTAATCATACGCTCTACGTTGCCGGGAGGATCATCGAACTGACATCTGTTGTCTTCCATAATGCCAAACACTGTGGCAATTTTAAAACCCCCCTTGTTCTCTAGTACATCTATAAGAGTAGCTGTTTTATCAGCAAGTGGGTCGAACTCTTTCGTGTCTATATCTACAACGAATCTAGCCATTATTTATTGTCCTCGTTTGGTTTTGGGGCTGGTTTTACTGGTTCTGGTTTTTGTACTTTCAGAAGAGTATTCACAGCCTGCGTGTTGTTGTTAAGTGCCTGAATCAGATTAGGCAGTTGTTTGTTAAAGAATCTCGTAGCTTGATCACTACGAGCCCAATTTTGCATATCTCTATTGCTCATATTTAAGTTTAAGTTTAAGTTTAAGTACGAATCTTACTTAAAAGCGAAGTATGTGTCATTAGTCAACACATAAAATAAACCGTCAGACGACGGTTTATTATTTTAGCCTTATTCAGGCTTTGGAGGCCTGTAGGCATAATCGCCATCCAGTAGAGTAACTTCCTCTTTACGAGTAAGTCCCCACTCCTTAGCGACCAACTTGATAGCTGGTTTATTATCGGAGTGCATGGAAGAAGCTATTGCAGCCCGAACTAGCTCAGCCTGTGACAACTTAGCATCTGTCAGTATATTGAGTAACTGCCTCTTGAAGTACTCAAAGGGCAAATGAGACTCATGATTTTGACATTGGAGCCACAGATTAAAACAACGCAACCGGAAATGCATGATGCGCATTCCTTCATGCTTTATCCAGTGTGGGGGATAGCCGCTAAGATTATTGTCAATCATATCGACTAACTTGATCAACTGAACCTCGGGGTCGGCGTTTTTCAACTTATTCCATGTCCAGGCGTGTTTATCAACGCCTCTGTGGTGTGGGGAGTCCGTTAGCGCAACTACCCACTCTATGACCTTACGGCCTGTTATTCCCATCTGACGTATGAGGTCTTCCTCTGTTACATCAGTGTCTTCGATAACATCGTGCAGCAAAGCTGCCTTCAAGATATCCTCGTTTGGGAATGGCTGGAGATTGTGCTCCAACATCCTGGCTACTCTGATCGGGTGATTAATGTATGCGCCACCCGCAACGCGCTTCTGATCTTTATGGGCCTCAGCAGCTAGGGCCAGTACTTGTAGTAGTGTCATGTTTGTTTTTCCTCCTTGTATGTGTTTTTCTCATCTGTCTCTAGAGCCTTAAGTACCTCATAATGACCTACTGCACGTTCCGCATCTTTTCGTGCTTTCTTTACAGCTTCCGTATACTTGTTTGGTACGACTATCCCATCTGCGTACTTGGGATGATCGTCTGAGCTGTCACTCAGGAATTTTTCGTAGCTATACATGGACTAACTTCCCCTCTATGATTGCGTGGGTTTTCCATGGCCTGAAGTGAGTGCCTCTGTAATCCTCTAGGCTTGCGCTTCGAGGTATGTCGAATCTTTCATTCATAACATGTCGAATTGCACGCGTATCGAGCGCCGGATTGCTGGAGAGGGCTAGTAAAAACTCTAGCCCCGCTTTATCTTTTCCAGCTTTTAGCTCTCCTTGCTTTTTCTCGTTAGCGTTCAATTCCTTTTGCCACCGGTTGATCCAATGCCATTGAGGATTACTTGCTCGAGCCTTTCGCTCATCTTCCGCATTTTCGTATTTACCACGTATGAACTTCTCGTCATATTTCTCAGCCTTGTCCCCTGCCCTGTCGCGCAGTTCCTTTAATTCCGCATGCTCCTTCATAAGAATGGCTATCACAGAATCTATGCTAGTCTCGAGAAAAGCATCATAGGCCCGTCTAATAGCTTCGTATGGAGCGATTCTTATTCTTTTTTTGTCTATATCTTTCATTTTTTTTACCCTCCTCAAGGTACTTTTTCCAAAACTCCTGCTGCTGTTTAAGTGTCATCTTATCCAGCTGCTTGAGTTTCCCGAGTTTACTTGTTTTGTTCATTTGATTTCTTAATCCCTTTGGTCTTTTTATACCAATCTCTTATTGACTCATAAATTACAGTCCCTAGAGATTTACCATCAACAGTTGCGCTCTTAGAACCAATAGACCAATGCGGATTGATGCCTGACTTTCCTCCAATAAGAATGAGATCAAATCTCTCTTCTTCAAAAGCCCAGCACCAAAAGGGCAGCATCTCATCAGCTTTCTCTCCGAACGCATCTGACGCCGGGGAGAATTTTCCGTTCTCGCAAAGAATAACATACTCAAGCTTTCCGTCATTAAGAACACTTTTTATAGTGCCGGTCAAGAAATCATCTTTCTTCGCTATGAATTTGTTATTGTTGTCGTAGAAATCAAAAGGATCGGGAAGACTTTCCTCAGTTTCCCTAATTTCTTTTCGCATTTCCTGGATGCGGTCCACTTTTGCCTTATGCTCAGGACTGAGATTTTCATATCTACTCATCGGACTTCCCTCTCTCCTTTACTTCCTCAACGCATTTGTCGAGGACCTTGATTACTTTGGGATTGAACTGCCCTAAAATACCTTCCAATTGAGAGACATAAAGCAAAGCCATGCTTAGAGCAGGCTGATCATATTCGGGCTTGATACCGTCAACTACCGTTTTGCTTATGGCGGCAGTTTGAATTTTTTCGAATTTTTCTTTTTCCATTGTTGTTCTCACTTCCTATATACTAGTTAACAAAATGATTAATAGGACTCATTCCTATTGATCACACCTGGTCGACCTAACTGTATAACTACAGCTATAGTGGTCTAAATATATATAACGCGCGGTAGTCTTAAATTGCGTTGATGCGTTTATTATATGTAATAACCTAGAACAACAAACAACTATGAAACCTATCGTATATTTAGTAACCCAATATATAAAAATAAGAACTTACATGCTATCCAAACGAGGATGGCAGAATACATTTGCTTTCCTGAAACTGCCAGAACTCAAGTTTCTCAAGACTTGCGGATTCATATTAAGTATTATTTTTTAGATATTGGTACTTGATCTTACCTGCACGCCTATTGTAAAACTTAAATTACAATGCTAGCGCAGACTTATAAAGCAACGTTTACAATAAGCTATGAGGCTTATATGCGGGCATTGGCTCAGGGGAAGAATCCAAAACAAGCCAGATTGATGCCGGAGCGAGTGTTTAGATTTGTAAAAGAGTTCGCAAATGCAAATAGAGAGAACGCTGTCTATAAGGCATGCCAGTGGTATTGGGATGAGTATAAAGGAGCTTGGGGCCAGATAAACGATATAATGGTCGTGAATGATCCTTGTGAGGAAGTTAAGTATGGAGATGATTTCTCCTGTAGTAGCAGATCCAGCAGGTATTTAGACGAGCCAACAATTAGGAGACTAATAGAGGAGTCGGATGGAGAACTTACTAGGGAAGTAAAAGAGGGTAAAAAACATCATCCAAAGAATCCGCTTAAGAGAGTGAAACGTAGAAGATTAAAACCTAAACTTGTAGGAACTAATTTATATCAAGCTTCTTCAGGCGCTATGTACTACATTACAGTCTACAGAAGTAAAAACGGTAAGCGTTGCAGGAAAGAAAACAAACTCGCCAGCAGATCGGTAGAAAAAGCTGAACGAGAAATACAGCGTAGGTTTGGCGAGTTAGTTGAAATATAAAAGAAAGCCGTAGCTTTCTAAAGATCGTCATAGGGATCTAGTTTACAATTACGCTCCTCTGCGTTCTTGATTTGTTTGTTAAGGATTCTGAGTTGAGCTCGTATTCCATCTCTGATTTTTTTAAGCTCAAAGATGTCCTTCCAGGCCATAGGCCTCCTGGGAAGCTCACCGTTGTTGTTGGTCACCTCATCAAGAGCCTTTGGGTACTCGCCCAAGTTAGACGCTTCCATGGGTCGGAAGTCCGGCGGTGAGTAGCTTCTGTATCTGTCAGCACTCATTGATTCCAAACACGATGAATGTGAGCGGCAGGTCCTTCAGATTTACGCTGTTCAGCATACCACTTCACATCCTCTGCGTAGTCCTCCTCGCTTTGCCTGCGGTCATGCATTTCCCGGTGAGCTATTACAGTACCATCCAACATCCCCAAAGCTACTGATGCTCTCATGCAGCAATCAGCAGCATTAGCAATTTGCTCAAGGACATCTCTGACGGTAGGCTCATGGTCGGTCACAACGTCGAAGGTTTGGGAAATCAGAGGAGAGCTCTCCTGCGGTGGGTAATGCGACAACCGGCATGGGGTTACGCCATAAGCCGCTAAGCCCATGATGAGACACCAAGAAGACTCACCATCCCACAATGTGGATAAGTCAGTACCCCTTTGTTTTTTCCAGATTGGTTTTATCATAACACCTGAGTTTTCTCTTCAAAGAAGAACGAAGTCCTTTCAGCTCCGTAGGCTAGCAATGTAATTACCACTAGCTTATTAGTATATAACCCATAGTTAAAAAAAATTGCATAGATAAAAGAAAGCCTAAGCTTTCTCCCTATATACTATATAGTATTCACCAATTAGCGGGCATCTTGCCGTCTTTCTTGAGAAGATTTTTTTCATCCTCCAGAGCAGTCATTTTCTTGTGGAACTCTTTTAGCGAAGTTACAAAGTCATCTAGACCTTTACTCTCTTCACTGCCTACAGGAGCGGCATAGCTATTCCTGAAGCCTTTCATGAATTCCTCCACTCCAGCTACCTCCTCCAAGTATTCCTCTCTGAGCTTAGTTATTTTTCTTTCAATTCCGACGACTTCTAGAGCCTCTTCGGTGGTGAACTCGACCGTACCATGTACTTTCATTTTTTCCTTTTGTTATGTGTTAGTTAGGTGTGTCTATTAATATATAACCCATAGGTAAAAAAGATTTCATAGATAAAAGAGATGGCTGTAACTACAACACCTGGGCCATCTCTTAATCCCTGCCTTTCTTCAGGGGGGTTTATGCATTGCCGGATCCCAAAGGACTCCATGAAGCAACTGCGTCCTTAGCCATCTTGGATAGCTTCTCATCGACTTGCTGCTCGCGCAGTTCATCGACATGAGCAATGTGCGCAGCAAGTGCAAACACATTCCTCTCGGATGTCGCCAGATCTTCCTGGAGATTCCGATTGCGTTTCCGCAAAGACGCAAGAGCATAAATGCTCATGCATGACGTTAATATGATGGCGGATAGTATTATGTAGTACTCCATGATAAACGTTATGGTCGATAGACCTATTTACATTACCGTAATACGATAAGTTAAATGG
>Ga0315318_10000171_pt1 | contig 26254 bp, 27 predicted proteins | sample M1200m3416metaG_FD_203703 | JGI IMG/M metagenome (GOLD analysis project Ga0315318, IMG submission 203703) | Ammonia-oxidizing marine archaeal communities from Monterey Bay, California, United States - M1 200m 3416 | ecosystem: Environmental > Aquatic > Marine > Coastal | place: USA: California... | reverse complement strand
CAATTGAATCAAAATTAAATGGAATAATAAAGAAAAAATTTCCTAGAACTAATCAAGTAATATTGTCTAATGGTGGTTCACATTGGCTTCACGCTGTAGCACAAATATCAAAAACATCTTCTACAAATGTAAAAAAAATAATTAATGAAATTTTTGCATCTCATCGTTCTCTAAAAATGGTTACTGTTGTGGATGATGATATTGATCCATCTAGTTCTGATCAGGTTGAATATGCAATGGCAACTAGATTTCAGGCTGATAAAGATCTAGTATTGATAAAAAATGTTCGTGGTTCGAGCTTGGATCCTTCTAGTGATCAAAAAAATCTTAAGACTGCTAAACTTGGAATTGATGCAACAAAACCTTTGAATAAAAGAAAAGAAGGATTTGAAATTGCAAAAATCCCAAAACTTGACAAAATATCTCTAGATGATTATTAGTAAAAATGAAAGCGCTAGTTTATGAAAAGTATGCAGAAGATAATGATTTTGCATCAATTCTAAAACTAAAAAATATTCCTGCACCAACTACAAAACCTAATGAAGTATTGTTTCGTGTAAAAGCGGCTGCATTAAATTATGATGATATTTGGGGAATGAGAGGAAAACCTCTAGCTGTTCCTTTACCACATATTTCTGGAACTGATGCAGCAGGTGAAGTAATTTCTGTTGGTGAAAATGTAAAAAATATCAAAGTCGGTGATAGAGTTGTTTCACATGGAAACATGTCATGTCGTGTTTGTTCTGCATGCACTGATGGAAGAGAATATGATTGTCATGAAAGAAAAATCTGGGGATTTGAAACTGGTCCGCTTTGGGGGGGATATTGTGAAATTGCACATCTACCAGAAATTAATGTTATAAAAATTCCTGATAATGTTAGTTTTGATGAAGCTGCAGCAGCTTCTATGACTCTTCTTACTTCATGGCATATGTTAGTTGGACGTGCTAAAATCAAACCTGGACAAACTGTTCTTGTAATGGGTGGAAGTTCTGGCGTTGGAATATTTGGTATTCAGATTGCAAAATTATATGGTTGTACAGTTATTGCTACTGCAAGCCCAGAAAAATTAGAAAAACTAAAAGAATTGGGAGCAGATTATGCAGTTGATCATAGAAAAGAAGATTGGCATAAAGAGGTTCGAGGAATCACAAAACAGATTCTTGGAGGACCGGGAGTTGATGTAATTTTTGAACATATTGGTGGTTCTCATTTCAACAAGGAACTTACACTCCTGAAATATGGCTCAACGATGGTAACAACTGGTGCAACAACCGGATATAATGCACCAGCTGATTTACGTCACATCTTTTTCAAAGGAATTAATATTTTAGGTTCTACACAAGGAACACGTGCAGAATTAGAAGAAGGATTTTACTGGATGGGTCAAGGAAAAATAAAAGCAATCATTGATTCTGTTTTCACATTTGAGAATGCAGTAGATGCTCATAAAAAAATGCTTAATGGAAAAGGACTAGTTGGAAAAATAATTCTCAAACCTTAGAACTAATTATTTGATATTATATTTATTTTGAAGTATTTGTTTTAGTGACTCATCTGAATACCATAATCCATGTTCTTCATCAGAATGCTTGCCAAACTCTTTCATAACATCATCAATATTTTCACCTTTGGCGACAAAATCACAGTCATACCCATAGTCTTTACAAACTAATTCTATAACCATGGTAGAACGACCAAATTTGGTATTAAAAAGTTATACGTTTTTTAATTAAAGTGCGGAATCTACCATTAGTGCTATAAATAACACTGCTAGATATGGGCTAGAAAATTTGAACAAAACCCATGAAGCTTTTTCAGTTGGTTTTGATACAACCCATGCACTAAGTACAACCATCAAAACACCTGATGCTATTGCAGTGTATAGGTAAACTTCACTCATCACTGGCTCCCCTGTATCTGTTGTCAAAAAGAATGGTACCACACTAAACACTACCATCATAACTGTGGTTGCAGCAATTACTCTGGCTGATGTCTTTTCAGATAATACTGCAGTTAGCATTGGAACCTTAACTTTTTGATAATCTTCTCTAAAGTGTAATGTCAACGCCCAAATATGCATTGGAATCCAAATAAACACCAATCCTGCCATAATCAATCCAAAGTCCCATAATCCAGTTAGTGTTACCGCAGCATACCCAATCATTGCTGGTGCCCCGCCTGAAAATCCTCCTAGTATGATGTTAAGTTGACTTTTCCTTTTCAATGCGTGACTGTAAATTACAATGTTATCTGCCAAACCAAATACCATAAAGATACCACACCACATTCCATTCCAAAATGATGTAGTGAATGCAATTCCAAATGCACATGCAATCGAAATTGCTGCTAATACTAATCCAAAGTCTCTTGCTTTTTCAGCAGGAAATATTCTCTTACTTGGAATTGGCCTCTCTTTTGTTCTTTCCATAACCTCATCAATATCTCTATCATGATAATTTGTCAAAGTATTAGCTGCTGCAGAACCAGCAGCTACTCCAAAAAGCATTAAAGCCCAAGTTGCAATTGAAATTTCAATATTATAGATATTCGATGCAGTAATTGCAGTGCCAAATGCTGTAAAAACCAAGAGATACCAAATTTTCGGCTTTGTTAATTCATAGTATGTTTTTATTTTGATTTTTGTAGTTGTTTCTTGCATTTAATCACTCTAATTCTCAGAAAAATAAATATCACGCGTTTACTCTGGCATGTAAGGCATTGATTTGGTCCTTCTTTTCATCTCTATAAAGCTCTCAGAACCTAAAATACCATCAATTTTGCCGATTTTCTCAGAAACCACCTTATGCATTTCATTTAATGATCTTGCATACATTGTAACCATGATGTCAAATCTTCCAGTTACTTCTGAAATTTCTCTAACACCATCAATATCGAATAATTCATCAATTATTGTATCTCTTCTTTTAGAATCCATATTAATTCCTGTAACTGATTTTACTACATATCCTAATTCCTTATCATTCACATCTATTGTATATCTCTGAATTAATTTTTGTTTTAAAAGACGTTTAATTCTACTATAAACTACGGATGAATTAATATTAATTTTCTTTGATAGTTTTGGAACAGATACTGATGCATCATTACTTAGTTCTGAAAGAATTTTTAAATCAAGGTCATCTATTTTTGTCGTTTAATTTCACCGGCATTTTAGAAATTTCTACCTTTAATAAAGATATTATTGAAAAATTTCTAAAATTTCAGACTAAATCTTCTCTTTCTTGTATAGCATTTCTGCTAACAAAACTGCACCTTTTGCAGAACCCATTTTTTTATTATGTGAAAAAAGCATATACTTTAGTCCATTATCAAATAATTCTTCTTTTTCAACTCTACCTATTGAAGTAGTCATGCCATCTCCTACTTCTCTTTCCATTCTAGGTTGAGGTCTTGTTGGATCTTCATGAAATGCATAATATTTTTCAGGTGCAGAAGGTAACCCTGATACAGAAATATTTTTGTTATATTCATTGTAAGTATCTTTTGCTAGATTAGGATCAATTTCTTTTTCTGTTTCAACAAATACTGATTCTGTATGTCCATCAATCACTGGAACTCTTGTGCAGGTACAACTTACTCTGATGTCTGCATCTTCAATCTTCCCATCTTTTAATTTTCCAAGAATTTTTCTAGTTTCTATTCTTACTTTGCCTTCTTCTTTTGGTATGTATGGTAAAATATTATCTGTAATTCCCATTGCTGACACTCCTGATTTTCCTCCTCCTGAAATTGCTTGCATTGAAGTCATCATAACTTTCTTTGCTCCATATTTTTCTACTAGTGGTTTTAATGTAATTGCTAAACCTGTGGTGGTACAATTTGGTAGTGGTGCTACCCATCCCTTCCAATTTCTATTTTTCTTTTGAATTTCTAACAATTCAGATTGTTCATCATTAATTCCTGGAATTAAAATTGGTACGTCTTCTTCATATCTGTATGCTGATGATGTAGAAATTACTGGTAAATCCTTTGCAAATTTTGTTTCTATATCTCTTGCAGCTTCTGATTCAACTGCTGAGAAGATTAAGTCTAATTCATGAACATTGACCTCTTCTACTTTTAGAACTTTCATACTTTTGATATATTCTGGAATTTCTCCACCAACATCCCATGCAATAATCCCACTAGAATCTCTAATTGCATCAAGATACATTTTTCCTGCTGAACGTTCTGACGCTGCAATTTGAGTAACTTCAAACCATGGGTGATTATCTAGTGATTGGACAAATTCTTGACCCACTGAACCAGTTACTCCTATTATGGCAACTCTTTTTTTCATAGATCCAATTTGACAATTTTCAGTTAATATTCCTTTAGTCAAAAACCAAAACAATACTATACTGAATTAGTTTATTTGAAATATTGAAAATAACCCCAAACCCAAATACAGTTTCTCATATTCCTGCTAGTCATGGAGGTATATTCTCCATTAAAAACCCAAATGAGAAGATAATTGATTTTAGTTCAAATGTTAATCCGTTAGGTTGCCATCCTGGAGTGAAAAAATATCTGAAAAAACAACTACAGAAAATCCATATCTATCCTGATTCTGAATCAACACGTTTACGCTCAAATTTAAAATGGTTTACTGGGATTAGCACATCACAAATTCTAATTGGAAATGGAGCAACTGAAATAATTTATAATTTTTGTAGTGCATTTGTAAACAAAAAATCCAAAGTCTTGATTCCATGTCCAACCTTCTCAGAATATGAAAAAGCAGTAAAATTTTCCAGTGGAAAAATTATTCCTTTCAAATCCTTGAATCTTAATGAGGATTTTCAAAAATTCATAGCAAAAATCCCAATAAAAGGAATTGTCTTTATTTGTAATCCCAATAATCCAACTGGTGAAATTTTATCAAAAAAGAACATGGAACAAATTGTAAAAATTGCTGAAAAAAAATCTACTTTAGTATTTGTTGATGAAACCTTTATTGAACTTGTACCAGATTCTAATCCATCACTTGTAAAAACTATAAAAAAATATGAGAACTTGTTCATTCTACGTTCTTTTACAAAATCATTTGGACTAGCTGGACTACGTATTGGTTATGGTCTTGGCAGTAAAAAAATAATTGAAACTCTTCAAAGAATAAAGATCCCTTGGAATGTTAATTGTATTGCACAATCTGCTGCAAGTGCAGCATTATGTTATTCAAATTTTCTAGATAAATCACGACAAAATATAAAAAAAGAAAAGTTCTTTTTGATGAATTCTTTATCAAAATTAGAATGGATGTCTTGTTTTAATTCCTCTACTAATTTTATTCTAATTAAAACAAAAATAAATTCAAAAATTCTCCAAAAAAAATTACTTAAAAAAAATATTCTTATTCGAGATTGTAGTACTTTTTGTGGTCTTAATGAAAATTATGTCAGAATAGCTGTAAAAAACAGAAAAGAAAATCAAATTCTAATTAAAGCTCTTGGAGAAATAAAATGGTAAAATCATTAATGGTTCAAGGAACCTCTTCTGGTGCTGGCAAAACAATACTTGTCACCGCTCTTTGCAGAATCTTTTCTGATTTAGGATATACAGTTTCACCATTCAAGGCACAAAACATGTCTAATTTTTCATATGTTGATAAAAATTTTGAAATTTCTAGAGCACAAGCAATACAGGCATTTGCAGCTCGTACTAGTATTACCCCACTTCAAAACCCAATTTTACTAAAACCATTAGGAAATTATCGTAGTTCTGTATTTGTGAATGGAAAATTTTACAAAAAAATGCATGCAACTGATTATTATGAGAATTTTGTTCTAAAAAATGGTCTTAAAACATCTATGAATTCTTTTAGAAAACTTTCAGAATCACATGAAATAATCTTTCTAGAGGGTGCTGGATCACCTGCTGAAATTAATTTACAGAAATTTGATATTACAAATATGAAAATTGCTCATAAAACAAAATCACCTGTTTTACTAATCACTGATATTGAAAGAGGTGGTGCATTCGCCAGTATTGTAGGAACAATGGAATTGATTGAAAAAAAATATGTTGAACTCGTTGAAGGATTTATTGTAAATAAATTTCGAGGAGACATTGAAATTCTAAAACCGGGTTATAGAAAATTAAAACAAAAAACCGGTCTACCTGTATTCGGAACAATTCCAATGACTGAATTTAAAATCCCTGATGAGGATTCTATTGGCAATTCTCCTAAAAATCTGAATTGGAATGCTTCGAATTTAAAAAAATTAGATGTTGAGATAAACAAAATTGCCAAAGTTGTAAAGTCAAGTCTTAATATTCGTAATGTGGAGAAACTTTTGAAATGATATTTGAATCAATTACTGTCATTGGGCTTGCTATATTCTTAGATCTTATTTTTGGAGATCCAAAAAATCGTTATCATCCTACTGCTTGGATTGGAAATTTTATTGGTAATCTAGTACCGTTATTCAAAAACGAAAATGTAAACTTGGAGAAATTTGGTGGTATACTTATTGTATTAATTTCAACTACTGTTGTTGGTACATTATTGGTAGTTCTGAATTTAAAACTTGATTCAATAATTGGAAATGAACTTGTTAGCATAATAGTGATAATTATGATTAGTGCAATTTTGCTAAAAACTACAATGGCAATTAGAGGTATGGAAAAACATGCGTTAGCAGTTACTAACGCATTAGAAAATGATGACATTGAGGCTGCAAGAGCAAATTTAGCCATGATTACAAAACGTAAAACAAAAAATTTGAATAAACATCATATTTTATCTGGAGTTTTAGAAAGTATTAGTGAAAATACAGTTGATGGTATTACAGGTCCGATGTTTTATTTTGCATTATTTGGTCTCCCAGGTGCATTTGTTTACCGTGTAATCAATACAATTGATTCAATGATTGGCTACAAAACTGAAATGTTCAAAAATCTAGGTTGGTTTGGTGCAAATTGTGATAACGTCTTAAATTATATTCCTTCAAGATTGACTGCTATGACAATGGTATTAGGTGCAATGCTGTTAGGACATGACTGGAAAAATTGTTATGAAATTTTTAAGCGTGATGGTAAAAAGACCGATAGTCCGAATGCAGGATATCCAATGGCTGCTTTAGCTGGTGCATTAGGAACAAAACTTGAAAAAATTGAACATTATTCATTGGGAACAGATATTCAGAAAATTACTTCTAAAAAAGTTAAGGATGCAATTGTTTTGATGAAGGTAACATCATTACTCTTCTATGGGATTGTATCTATTCCTTTAATTTCATTTATTTCATTTGTGGGGTCGATTTTAATTGCTTAAACAAATAGGCTCTGTTTTTTCATTTTTGACAATTATTCCTACATCAAATTCTAATCTTAATTCTATTGCCAAAAACATGTATCTTTTTCCAATAGTTGGAATTGTAATTGGACTTATCATTGGAACTTTGGGGTATGGATTATCTCTTTATCTTGAACCACTTGTTGTGTCTTTAGTTGTAGTTGCATCACTTGCAGTAATAACTGGAATCCATCATACTGATGGTCTTGCTGATTTTGCAGATGGCTTGATGACTAAAGGTTCAAAAGAAAAAAAACGTAAGGCCATGAAAGATCTTTCTGTAGGATCTGCTGGAATATTTTCAATAGTATTGTATGCAATAGGTGTAATCATTGCATTATCACTTAGTAGTGGAATGGAACTATTCAAGATAATATTGCTTAGTGAAATTATGGCAAAATTTTCAATGGTTTTGATGGCTGGATTAGGAAATTCTGCTTCAATAGGTTCAAACTCGCCTTTCATGGATTCTATGAAAGATAAAAAGCGTCTACTGGTAGCTGGAATTATCACAATTATTCCATTCATTATTATCGGTGAAATGAATGGATTCATAGTTTTTGCAATTGGAATTGTTGTTACAATGTTTTTGGTTGGTTTGTCTACTAGACATTTTGGAGGAATTACTGGTGATGTAATGGGCGCAAGTAATGAAATAACAAGACTCTCATCATTACTAATTTTTATTTCATTATGATTGGTCTTATTATGGCTGGTGGAAAAGGAACAAGAATGCAAAGTAATGAAGAAAAATTGTTACTTGAATACAAAAAACCACTAATCCTACATGTTATTGATGCATTAAAAAACTCAAAATGCTTTGAAAAAATTATCGCTGCTACTAGTCCAAATTCCCCTAAAACCCAAAAGATTCTTGTTGATAATGATGTCACAGTTTTTGAAACTTTGGGAGAAAATTTTGTTACAGATCTAAATAATATTTTAAAAGAATGGACTGATTATGTATTTATCACTTCTGGTGATTTACCACTTTTAGATGAAAATATAGTAAAACAGATAGTTGATGCTACAAATTTTGAAAAAACATGGACTAGTATTCTGACCACTAAATCATATCAATCATCACTGAATTTAGATACTGAATGTATTGTTTCATTTAACGACGAAGATTATGTACATACAGGTATTTCAATTGTTAATGCAAGTAAAATTAAAAATTTAGATTCTATTGAAGAAGATTATCTAATAATTAACGATAAACGTGTATGTTTGAATGTAAATACAAAAAATGATTTTGAATCACTCAGTACTTTCTAAAATTTTACCATTTATCTGAGCAATTGAACCTGTTGCTTTTGATAGAATATTTCCACATGAATTACAAATTACTTGTGTAGTGCTGTGAGAATATACAATTTGCTCCTCATCACATTCATGACATTTTACTTTGTTAAATTTGCTATTTGGTTCTGGAACCAAAACATGATCTTTTTTCATACTGCAACCAACTCAAACTTTCTAATTCTAATTCCTTTATTCATCATTTTCTTTTTACATGTAGTGCATGTTTCAATTAATGTAACTTTTTTAGTAGTTTTAGCAGGTTTTGCAAGTTTTGGGAATTTTTGTCCACCGTATCCCTTTTTCCTTAAGGCATGTCTTCTTTCGCCTGCTGCTGATCCTCGTCTTTTTCCAGCTTTGTAAATTGAGACTTTCATTTTTTGATGACTCTTACATTTTGGGCAATAAGATCTAGTCTCTTTTGGCAAATTCATAGTTTGTGCCTCGCTGACCGTAATTTAAACATCGCTTCAATGTATAATAATATCTGAGGCTATCTTGTGATGTGCACTCTAAATTTTCTTCAGTATTATCGGAAATTAATTCAGTAGCTATTGGAGATAGTCCGGCAGATCTTATACTACAAAATTGTTCTCTAATCAATGTCTATACAAATGAAATCCAAGAAAAAATTCAGATATCAATTAAAAATGATCGCATTGCATTTGTCGGTGATAATGCATCTCATACACTTGGCCCAAAAACTAAAGTTTTAGATGTAAAAAACAAGCATGTTTGTCCCAGTTTTGTTGATCCTCATATACACATTGATCATTTTTTGACACCTGCAGAATTTGTAAAAAAATCATTACTATGTGGAGTAACTTCCCTTTTTCCAGATTCTATTGATATTGTTAGTGTATGTGGCTATCGTGGTTTTAAGGAATTTTTACGGCAAACAGAAAATTTACCAATGAGATTTTTTCATACTATCCCAGGTGGTTTACCTGTTGACAGAAAATTCAGTCATGGAAAAACTCTCAGCATTAAAGAAGAAAAACAAGCAATTGGTTTGCGTTCTGTTGTAGGACTAGGGGAGGTATTTTCTTGGACAAAAGTCATCAAAAGAGATCCTAAAACTATCAAATCATTAAAACAAATGCATGAGAATAATTGTATAATTAATGGACATACTGCTGGAGCAAGTGGAAAAAAATTAAATTCATACATTTCATCAGGCATCTTTTCTTGCCATGAACCAATAAATTTTGATCAAGTATTAGAGAGATTACGTCTTGGAATGTGGATAATGGTTAGAGAAGGTTCAATTCGTAAAGACTTGAAAGAAATCATTCCACTAGTATTATCTCATGGAACATACAAAAATCGATTAATGTTCTGTTCAGATGGATTAGATCCATCTGATATATCTAAAATTGGTCATATTGATCATTGTGTCAGGGAGTCAATTAGACTTGGAATGAATCCAATTGATGCTATCTCTATTGCATCAAAAAATTGTTTTGATTATTACAAAATGGGTAATGAATTTGGAGGAATTGGACCCGGAAAAATTGCTGATATTCTAATTTTAGATGATTACAAAAAAATAAAAATCAACAAAGTAATCTTGGGTGGAAAAACTGTTGTTTCGAACGGAAAAATTTTAGAAAAAATTCATACTCCTAAAGTACCAATTTGGATGCAAAAAACTGTTAAACTTCCAAAACTTACATCTAAAAATTTCTATGTTACTTCTAAAAACAATACCGAAACTGTAAATGTAATATCAATGAAAACTGAAATTGTTACAAAAAAAACTACATCTGATCTAAATGTTAAAGATCTGAATGTTGTTTCTTCATATGATAAAGATATTTGGAAGGTAGCTGCGATGGACAGAACTTTTGGTAGTAAAATCAAAACAATTGGATTTTTAGAAAATTTTGGTGCTAATATTGGTGCGTTTGCGTCAACATGGAGTTTTCATGAAAATGACATGATTGTCATTGGTTCAAATGAACGAGACATGGCTGATGCAACCAATAAACTCGTGAAATCACAAGGTGGAATAATTGTTGTGAAAGATGGTAAAACATTAGCATCTTTACCATTTCAAATGGGTGGGATAATCTCTACTGATCCAATTGACAAAGTAACAAAAAACTTTACAAAAATTAATGACGTTTTATTGGATACTGGCTGTAAATTCAAAAAACCACATCTAATTCCTTTATTCTTGCCTTTTTTGGCATTACCTGATATTAGAATACTGTACAATGGTATTGTAGATGTAAAAACAAGACAATTCATTCCAACGATCCAGACTAACGTATAAAAAGGGAAATTATAGAAAAAATATTCATGGCTTCAATACAACAAACACCAAATGGACCTGTTTTAGTTCTAAAAGAAAGCGCCTTACAAGAAAAAGGCAGAGATGCACAAAAAAATAATATCATGGCTGCAAAAATGGTTGCAGATATTGTAAAGTCAAGTTTGGGTCCACGTGGACTCGATAAAATGCTAGTTGATTCCTTAGGTGATGTGACAATTACAAATGATGGTGCAACAATTCTAAAAGAAATTGATGCACAACATCCAGCAGCTAAAATGATGATTGAAATTTCAAAGACAGTTGATACTGAAGTTGGAGATGGAACTACATCGTCTGTTATATTTGCTGGAACATTATTAGCAAAGGCTGAAGAACTACTCAAAAAAGACGTTCATTCTTCTGTTATTATAGAAGGATTTCAAGCAGCATCAGAAAAGGCATTAGAAATCTTGGCTGAAATTTCAAAAAAAGTAACTCCTGAAGATAGAGAAACTCTGTTAAAAATTGCAAGTACAAGTATGGAATCAAAATTAATCTCTGAAGATAGCGAACCCCTTTCAAAAATTGTCGTTGATTCAATTATGAATATTACAGAAACAAGTGATAAGAAATCGTCCGTAGATCTTGATAACCTCAAAGTTGAGAAAAAGGCAGGTGGCTCAATTCAAGATACTGCATTGATTAAAGGAATTGTTTTAGATAAAGAAGTAGTTCATTCTGGCATGCCAACAAAAATCCAACAAGCAAAAATTGCTTTACTAAATACTGCAATGGAAATTGAAAAAACTGAGATGAGTGCAGAAATTAGAATTAATGATCCAACACAAATGCAAATGTTCCTTGAAGAGGAAAACAGAATGATCAAAACCATGGTAGATAAAATACATGCAATTGGCGCAAATGTTGTGATCTGTCAAAAAGGAATTGACGATATGGCTCAACACTTTTTGTCAAAACATGGAATCTTGGCAGTTAGACGTGTAAAAGAAAGTGATATGACAAAACTTGCAAAAGCTACAGGTGGACGCATCACCTCAAATATAGAAGATATTTCTGATAAAGATCTAGGAGCAGCTAACTTAGTACAACAAAAGAAAGTTGAATCTGACAAATGGGTTTTCATTGAAGGTTGTAAAAATCCACAATCTGTAACATTACTAATTCGTGGTGGTTCACAACGTGTAGTTGATGAAGTTGACCGTTCTATTCATGATGCTTTAATGGTTGTGAAAGATGTAATTGAAAAACCGGAGATAGTTGCAGGTGGCGGTGCACCTGAAGCAGTACTAGCATCATTTTTGAGAGATTGGTCTGAGAGATTTGAAGGAAGAGAACAATTAGCCATTAACAAATTTGCTGAAGCACTAGAAATTATTCCATTAACAATTGCTGAAAATGCTGGAATGGACCCAATTGATACAATGGTTAAACTACGTGCAAAACAAAGTGAAGGCAAAAAATGGACCGGAATTAATGCAAAAGAAGGTAGAGTTGCTGACATGCTATCGCAAAATATTGTTGAACCAGTTGTAGTAAAAGAACAGATTATCAAATCTGCAACAGAAGCTGCATCTATGATTCTTAGAATCGATGATGTAATTGCAATTTCAGGTGGTTCTGGTGGCGGTATGCCTGGAATGGGTTAAATTTTTCAAAAAGCGGTTCTTAACAATAAAAAGTCCTACACACAAAATGACAATTCTTGTAAGGGTTGGCTATGACGACAAAATTTTTGTAGGTTGTTATCTGAACCGCTTTTCATGAATAGTATAACTAATTTTTAGATATAAAATCCACTGAGAACTTATCTATTGTCCATTTTCTTCACATTACATGAATAAAATTGGAATTGATCTAGGTGGAACAAAAATTGAAGGAATACTTACTGATGAAAACTATCGGCCTATAACAAGAAAACGTATTCCAACTAATCAAGACAATGGTTATAATTCAATTTTAGAATCAATTAAAAATCTAGTTTTAGAACTTGCACAAGAATCTGATGAAAAAGCATCTATTGGGGTTTGTGCTCCTGGCTCAATATCTCTTGATTCAGGTTTAATAAAAAATAGTAACACACAGTGTCTAATTGAAAAAGATCTGCAAAACGATTTAGAAATTCTTCTGCATCAGAAAATATCTCTTGAAAATGACGCTAACTGTTTTGCTTTGGCAGAGGCAAAGTTAGGTGTAGGTAAAGATCATAATATTGTATTTGGAGTTATAATGGGAACTGGGGTTGGTGGTGGAATAATTATAGATGGAAAAATCCATCATGGCAGAACAAACATTGCTGGAGAGTGGGGACATCACTGTTTACATGAAGGAGGAAATCTATGTTACTGTGGAAATAGGGGATGTGTTGAGACATACATTAGTGGTCCTGCATTAGAAAAAAACTGGTCTCAATTATCTGGTCTAAATCACTCATTACTTGAAATTATTCAAAATTCAAATAATCCAAATTTTGCTAATTGGAAAAAAACATTCATTGATAATTTTGCACTATCATTGTCTAACGTAATTGATATTTTAGATCCTGATATGATTATTCTTGGAGGTGGACTTTCTAACATTAATTTTCTTTTTAATGAAGGAAAAAATGCTGTTTATGAAAAAGTATTCAGTGATACAATTAACACCCCAATTGTAAAAAATGAACTTGGTGATTCAGCAGGTGTGTTTGGTGCTTGTTTACTATAATTCTATTGAGGTTCAATAGTTGCAGGTGGTTTACTTGAAATCACATAAGATACCCATGTTACCTCATCAATCTCGTTAGTAATTCTATTGCTAATTTTTTCTAATATGCCATTTGGGAGCCTAGTCCAATCTGCAGTCATTGCATCAATAGAATCAACAACTCTAACTGTAACTATTCTTCCATACTTTCGTTCATCTCCTACGACTCCTACTGCTTTATCATCTCCTACTGCAGCATATGCTTGCCATACCTTATCATAAATTCCTGCTTCCCATAATTCATCTTCAACAATCCTACTTGCTTTTCTACAAATTGCTAATTTTGAAGAAGTAATCTCTCCCATAATTCGTACAGACAATCCCGGTCCTGGAAATGGATGTCTTTTCAGTAGTTTTTCTGGAACACCTAAAATTCTAGCAACATCTCTTACTTCATCTTTGTACAATTCTCTTAATGGTTCTAAAATCTTTAGATTTAACCAATCTGGTAATCCTCCAACATTATGATGAGATTTTATAACTGCTGCAGGACCTTTTGATACTCCACTTTCAATTACATCTGGATAAAGTGTGCCTTGTGCCAACCATTTGAATGGACCATTCTCTTTTGCAAAGTCAGTAAACACTCTAATGAATTCCTCTCCCACAACCTTTCTTTTTTTTTCAGGATCAGCAACTCCCTTTAATTTTGAAAGAAATTGTTCGCTTGCATCTATTCGATGGAAATTTAAAGAAAAATTATTTTTAAACATATCTTCAATTTCTTTTGATTCATCTAATCTCAATAATCCATTATCTACAAAAACACCTGTTAATCTATTTCCTACTGCTTTGTGTATCAATAATGCAGCAACGGTTGAATCAATCCCACCACTAACTCCGCATAGTACATTTCCATCAATTTCTGAAATTTCTTTAACTGTTTTATCTACAAAACCCTCCATTGTCCATTCTTGTTTAGCTTTACAAACATTCAAAACAAAATTCTTCAAAATATCAGTTCCTTGTTCTGTATGAACTACTTCTGGATGAAATTGAATGCCAAATACAGTTCTATCTGTATTTGCTATAGCAGCTGCATGTGAATTTTCTGTATGACCTATAACCTCAAAATCTGATGGAATTTCTTCTGCTTCATCCCCATGACTCATCCATGCACGTATTGGTCCTTCAATCCCATCTAATAATCCTGAATTTTTATCCATAGAGAGAAGGGATGAACCGTATTCTTTGTTTGCACGTTTCACTTTACCTCCAAATTTATCTACAATCAACTGATGACCGTAACAAATTCCTAATAATGGAAAACCAAAATTGAATAATTCTTCATCTGGTTTTGGCGCATCTTCATTATAGACACTTGATGGCCCTCCTGAAAAAATAATTCCTTTTGGATTCATTTTCTTTAATTCTTCAGGTGATATGTCATATGGAACTAATTCTGCATAAACTGAAAAGTCTCTAATCCTTCTACAAATTAAATGACTATACTGAGAACCAAAATCTAAAACAATTATTTTTTCCATCTTCTTATTTCACTGAATTTTCTAACATTCTTGTGAGCGACCATGTAGCTGTATTGATTATTTCATCTAATCTTTCTTTTTGTCTATAATTTTTAATAATTATTTCTCTAATTGATTGTCCATTTTTATTAATCACACAATCAATTACTGAGTTTTCATCAATCTTTCCATCTTTGACATCTGCATTATCTGTTTTTTTCATTTCTCCAATAATTCTCTCGATAAAAAATGATCTAAGTGGTGGTATCTCGTCAGTAAGACCAATTCCTTCACTTAGAATTATGGAAACCTGTTCTGGAGTAACAAATGCATTGGCAATAATTTCATTGCCATTATTTTTCTTAATTGGTATTGATTCTGGCATATTTTTCCTCCCTACTTTGATCTTTTGATCTGCTTCGACTTTTCTTGGCAATGTGGATGCTTTAGCAAAACTGGAGTCTTTTAGAACCACATCAAGTATTTCCAAATTTTTCTCGAGAAAATCTAATTCTTCTTGATGTTTTACCATTTTATCTATAATTGATTCTTTTAATTCTAATATTTTCTGGATCTGTTCATCAGTATGCTGCATAATTATTAGAAAACTCATTCAGTATTAAAACGCATTCTAAAAGTTTTCAATACACTCTAGGTCAATCAATCTAATCGTTTTGTAACCCTTTATCTTTTTTGTTGAATACAAATCTGCTTTTGATTTAGTTCCAAACCACTCTGTAATATTCTTCGCAACTTTCAATTTCTTTAATTTCATCTTATGATTAATAATTTTATGTTTTGAATATTTTCCAATTTCTTGACCAAAATCCATCCCAATTAAAACAATTTTACTTGCGTTGAAATATTCTGCAAGAAACACACATCTATCTCCATCTGTAAATCCTCCAAAATTTTCCATTTTTCCAAATGTCTTTGTTTGTGTACTACCAACTACATTTGAAAGTTTTTCCACAATTTCTAATTTATCATAATTATCTCCATGTGCATGAACTATTATTGGAATTTTCGTTCTCCCAATTTTTTTTATGCTGTCTAAATCTCCGTCAAGGTCAGTAACTAGAATATCAGGCTTGATGTTTTTTTCTAATAATGCTCTTACTGCCCCATCAGCTACGATTTTTGTAACATTTTTACATTTTTTTATATGTGCTAACGATTTTGATAATGATGGTCCTGCACCAATAATGAAAACTGTTTTACCATCAATCATATTTTGTAATTCTTTCTTTGAAAATTTCTTTTTTAACAATGAATCTAATTTTTTAGCGGATAGATAATCATCTTTTTCTGAATATCCAAACTTCTTTCTAATTTCTCTGAATCTAGTTTTCCATCCATGTATTGTCATATCACTCAAATAGATTACCTTATCATAAATCATATGACTAAACTAGGAAATCTTGTAGTTGGAAGAAAAAACGAAATCACCATTATGGGAATTTTAAATATCAGTCCTGAATCTTTTTATAAAAATTCTGTAAAATCCACCAAGTCTCAAATATCAAAATCCTTGATAGAAATGGAAAAAAATGGGGTAAATATTATTGATATTGGAGGAATGTCAACTGCTCCATATCTTAAAACAATTGTCTCTGAAAAAGTTGAATCTGAGAGGGTAACTAATGCTGTCAAAATAATACAAAATTTATCTAACATTCCAATTTCTGTTGATACTTGTAGAGCGTCGGTAGCAAATGATGCACTTGAATTAGGTGTTGATGTGATTAATGATATTTCTGGCTTAAAGTATGACAAAAATATGCCAAAAATCATAGAAAAATATACTCCGTCTGTAATTTTATGCTCCTATAGTAAAAAACTCGTGAAAAGCAATTCCATCCTAGAGACAAAAAAATTTCTTAAAGAAAGTATAAAGATTGCCCAAAATGCAGATATTCCTAAAGAGAAAATTGTAGTTGATCCTGCTATTGGTTTTTTCAGACGTTCTTCTGATGTAAAAAATAAACTTCCGTACACAAAAATAAATTCCGATTGGGCTGAACGTGATATTGAAATTATCAAAAAACTCAACTCGCTTAAAACTAGTTTTCCTATCTTGGTTTCAATTTCAAATAAATCATTCTTGGGAAAATTACTTGGAAAAAAGGATCCTGTTGATAGAAATACTGGAACTGCAATTGTTGAAATGTTATCGATAATTAATGGTGCATCAATAATTAGAACTCATAATCCAAAAATTACCTCTGATGTTATAAAATTAACAAAATCTCTCATAAAGAAATCCAAGAAAGGCTTATAATAGATTTTTTTTCTCTGGTAGGAGGTTCATTTGACAATAAGAGAAGGATTCACTTTTGATGATGTTCTACTTGTACCCAAATATTCAGATATAACTAGTCGTTCACAAACTGATCTCTCAACAAATCTCTCACGTAATATCAAACTCAATATTCCTTTAGTTAGTGCAAACATGGATACTGTAACTGAGTCTACTATGGCTACAATAATGGCTCGACAGGGAGGGATTGGAATAATCCATCGATTCTTAACAATTGAAGAAGAAGCAAATCAAGTTCTCAAAGTCAAACGTTCTGGAAGTGTAATGATTGATAATCCATATCAAATATCTGCTGAGAAATCAATTGAAGATGCTCTTGATTTAATGAATGAAAAAGAGGTATCTGGATTATTGGTAATTGACTCTGATTCTAAACTTGTTGGTATTTTAACTGAACGTGATGTACTTTTTGAATCAATTACTTCCAAGAAATCTGTGTCTGAACTGATGACTAAAGATGTAATTTCTGCAAAAGAAAATACAACATTAGATGATGCAAAAGATATTCTAAAAACTCATAGAATTGAAAAGTTACCTCTTGTTAATGATAAAAATCAAATTGCTGGTCTTTATACAACTCAAGACATAATGAATATTGAGAATTTTCCTAATGCTTCGAAAGATAAGAAAGGTAGACCTCTTGTTGGTGCTGCAGTTGGTGTAAAAGGTGACTTTTTGGATAGAACTGAAGCATTACTTGCAGCTGGAGTAGATGCAATTGTTGTCGATATTGCACATGGTCATAGTGAAAATGCAATTAGTACTGTGAAAAATATTAAAAAAGCATTTCCTGATTGCGAGCTGATTGCTGGAAATGTAGCAACTGCTCAAGGTACTGAAGATTTGATTAAGGCAGGAGTTGATGCTGTAAAAGTAGGTGTTGGCTCTGGTTCTATTTGTATCACTAGAGTCATTACTGGTTCAGGTGTTCCGCAATTGACTGCTGTAATGGATTGTGCAGAAATTGGTAAACAATATGATATTCCAATTATCTCTGATGGTGGAACAAGAACTTCTGGTGATGCTACAAAAGCACTTGCAGCAGGAGCCTCTGCTGTAATGTTAGGCGGTATGTTGGGTGGAACAGATGAGAGTCCTGGTTCTACAATTACTAAAAATGGGAAACGATACAAATTTTACAGTGGTATGGCATCTTTGGGTGCAGCTAGAAGAAGAAAATCAAAAGAAACTGTACAAATTGATACTGGAGATGATCTTAATGATTATGTTGCTGAAGGTGTAGAGGCAATGGTCCCATACAAGGGATCTGTTGTTGATATACTTCTACAAATTACTGGTGGTATTCGTTCAGGTTTGAGTTATTGTGGAGGACATACCATACAACAAATGCAAACTAATGCTGAATTTATTAAAATGTCACGAGCTGGATTTGCAGAAAGTCAACCACACGACGTTGATGTATTATAGCTAATCTTTTATTGATTTAAAATCCAGTTTTGTTATGTTAAATAAACTCACCATAATCGGTATTATCATTGGAAGTGTAATCTCAATTCTTGGTGCTTCCTCAATTATTACTTCATCAAATACTCCAAATGAAATACAAGAAGATTCTGCAACATTTGGTGTTGGTGATTTAGATAAAATCAACTTTAACGCACCTGAAAATTCATATCAATCATTAACTGTAACTGGAGACTCATTTGATATCAAAATCACAACTCCTGATTTGAGTAATGATATAGATGCAAGTTTTAAAGATAAAGCGAGTTTCTCATGGATTTCAACTACTTCTGGTCAAACAATAATTATAATACAAAATACTGGTGATTCTGAATTCACTGAGGAGTACAAGTTTGAGTTAGCACGTGATCCATTATTTTTCACTTACTCAATCTTAGTAATTATTGCTGGAGTTGTGATAATTGGATTTAGTGCTGGATTTAGTGCAAAAAAACCAAAAGGATTCTAATCTAAATCTGCAACCGCATATGAACCAATTATTTTGAGGAACAAGGTATTTTCAGAAATCTTATTCAATACAGATTTGATTTTTGAATTTGAATAATGTCCTAGAAAATCTACAAAGAAATTATATTCCCAGTTTGCGTTCTTATTTGGTCTAGATTCGATTTTTGTTAGATTAATTCCATTATCATTAAACTCTTTTAAAATTTGATACAATGCTCCCGGTTCATGTTTTACTGAAAAAATAATTGAGGTTTTATCATTTCCAGTCTCGGTAGTATTTTCTCTTGAAAATACCAAAAACCGTGTAAAGTTATTTAGATTATTTGCAATTCCTTCTTTGATTATAGGAATGTGATACAATTCACTAGCATGACTACTTGCTATTGCTGCACAATTTTCTTTTTTTAGTTCACTTATTATTTTTACACTTCCTGCTGTATCGTATGTTGGAACAGTTTTTAATTTTCTAGTTCTAATGAAATCACTACATTGTCCTAATGCTTGAGGATGAGAATATATTGTATCAATATCTTCTAATTTCCCAATACCAATTAAACAATGTTCTATTTTCAGATATAATTCATCTATTGCATGCAAATTTGAATTTGTTATTGCATCAATACTCTGACCAACAGTTCCTTCAATAGAATTTTCTACGGGTAAAATTCCTAATTTACTTATCCCTTTGGAAGTAGTTTCTAACACTTTTTCAAATGTTTCACAGGGGTTGTATGATAGAGTATCATTCAAATATTTTCTTGCAGCAGCATCGCTGTATGCTCCAAGTTCTCCTTGGAAAGATATGTAACTAACTTCAGGCATTACACTAACGACCTTTCATTCCAAGAAATCAGATTTACCAAAATCTGATGATAATTTTCTATCATCAATCCATGTACAATCCTTACACTTTACGGCATCACGCATTTTGACAACTGTGCCGAAACATTTTCTACATTTTGTGAATAATACTCCTAGTTCTTCTGAATCAATACTAGCATGTATGGTGCCATTTATGTGACTGATTATTTCTACTTTAACGACATCTTTTGCTAATGCAATATTCTTTTTTCTAAGATGTCTTGTAACACAAATACACTCCAAATCTGCAACTGCTTTCTTTCCGTTTACATATTTTATCATTATGGCAATCATTGACGGAAGATTTGCTTCAACTACTCCGATTATAATATCTCCAACTTTTGGAACTGTTATCTGTGTTTGACTATTAATTGATGCTAATCTCTCAGTAGAATCTAAATTGATATTTCCAATTGTTGTGGCTCTTATCAAATCGTTGTCTTCAAACGTATTCTCGCCTGGAAGATATTCTTCAATTGATGCAATTCTTTCACCAGGAATTTTTTGGTTTTCATCCATGCATAACCCAATAAAATTTTGTTATTAATTGTTTTTACAACCAGTGTGGAATTTCTAGATAATTATCTAACTTTTCATTTTTTAGCATTTTTAATAGTGCATTTGCTTGTGGTGTTGATAACATCGGCTTATCAAATTCATTATCTGTAGAAATTCTTGGGCATGCAACCTGAATAAATGCATCAATTCCTGTAAAATTTTTCAATCTATCGCTTGTAATATCTGTTAATGCCAATAATTGCACTTCTTTTCCTCTTTCTTCTAATTCCTTCTTAAATTTCAAAGCTGTAACTTTTGCAAATTGACCTTCTTTGAGACCTACAATTACTCCAAAAACTTTTGCCTCAGTTGCCTTGAAAATTTTTAGCGTTGCCTTTTTTTCCAATTTTTCAGCAAAGTTAGTTACATCTCTAACTTCATTGAAATATGGATCTAAAATGTAAGTTACTACCTTGGTTGATAATGCAACTCCTGCAGCATGGAAATTACTTTGTCCCAAAAATAAATTTGCATCAACTTGTTCTTTAATTTCCATTGCAGGATAAAACTCACATCCAAAAACCTGTCCATCATTTAATTGTCCTTTCCCTTTTCCAATTTTTACAACAATTCCACCTTCTTCCAATTTTTTCTTAACTGGTTCAACTTGGTGAAGATGCTGACTATCTGTAATTAATGAAATTGTCCTTCCTTTCAAAATTTCTATTGCTTTTGGTATTACCCCATCAAAAGATATATCGTCAAATGCATCAATCATAATTACATTATTTTGATCTCCCGGAAATGTTTCAAGTTTGTTTGTATGACCTATATTGAATAAAATTTCTGCACCTAGCACTTTTGCACCGTTTGAATTAAGATCACATGTTCCCCAAGTAGTATCTGCCAAAACAAATGCAGGAATATCAAATTGCTTTGTAATATTTACTGCAGTATGTTGAACTTGTGGTAACATGCCATCTGGTGCATTTAATGCAACTGTAACTGGCTTTTTTTGAGATATTATATCGAAAATTGTCTTTTCATCAATTACTATCATTTATTCTAAAAAGTGTCATTTTGAATTTAAACCAAACTCTTTAGCAAATCACTAAAATTCCTATATTTTATACATAATTCATGTCTAAACAAATACTACACATTGGTATTGATGATACTGATTCCACTAAAGGAATGTGTACCACCTTTTTAGCTTACAAAATTATTAATCGATTAAAAAAAGAAAATGTAGATTTTCTAGATTTTCCAAATTTAGTTAGATTCAATCCTAACATTCCTTGGAAAACTAGAGGTAATGGGGCAGTTGGAATCAAAATTTCTACTTCTAATCCTAAAAAAATTAAAAATCTAGTAAAAAAATTTGTTAAACAATACTCAGATGTAAAAAATGGTGCAAACCCTGGCCTTGTTTTTTGTCAGGATGAAGATGTTCCTGATGAATTCTTAAAGCTTAGTTCTGATGCAATGTGGAAATTAATTCATAGAAATGAAGCTAAAAAAATCCTATCAAAACATAATCTTGATTTTTTCTATCTTGGAAATGGACAAGGATTGGTTGGTGCTACTAGTGTTTTAGGTTATATTTTTGAGGATCAAACATATGAATTGCTTTCCTACCGTAAACCATCCAAATTTGGGAAAAAACGATTTCTAGATAAAGACAAAGTAAAGCGCATGCAAGAAAAAACATATCCTAAAACATTCAATAGTTTTGATCCAAAGAAAAACAAAGTTCTTCTAATGCCACATGGTCCTGACCCTGTTTTTTATGGAGTTCGTGGAGAAGATTCATTGACATTAATTTCTGCATCAAAAATGATTCAACCAAAAGAAAAACTTGATGGGTATCTAATTTTTAAATCAAATCAGGGAACTGGTGATCATTTAAAAAATGAAATAGATGTAAATAATTTCTTACCTTATACATCTGGAAAATTACAAGGTATTGTTGGTTCAAAACCAATTGTTACTAAAGGTGGTCATGTTTTCTTTTCAATCATTGTAAAAAACATGAAAATTCATTGTGCAGTATACAAGCCAACACGAATTACTAATATTGCAAAAGAATTGATTGTAGGTGATAAAATTAAAGTTGGCGGTGGAATTAGAAAAGCAACAAAAACTCTTCCAAGAATTTTAAATCTTGAGTTTATACAAATTCTAAATCTTGAAAAAAAATTTAAATTAGTAAATCCACTTTGCCAAAAATGTAAAAAACATATGAAATCAAAAGGTAAAAATCAAGGTTTTCAATGTGTACATTGTAAAAATACTTCTGCTCACAAAACTCGTCATTTTATCACGCGTTCCATTAAAAAACAACTCTATGTTCCAGATGTTTCTGCGCATCGGCATCTAACAAAACCTGTTCAACGAATGAAGCAAAAAAGCAAAAGTGAAAAATTCAATCCAAATTCTTCATGGATCTCCACTTTTTAGAATCATAGTAGCGGGGAGTAGATTTGAACTACTGATTTTCGGGTTATGAGCCCGACGGGATGACCTGACTTCCCCACCCCGCTGAACAAAAATTCCTTATGAGGTATATACGCGTTTCAAATTCGGAAATGAATAAAAGGATTCTAATCGATTTTTTAACATGCTTAGAAAATTCCAAATTATAGGGATTGTTGGTGCCTTAATATTTTCTGCAGTCATTTTAACTTCTCCATCAAATCCCCCACCGATTCCAGAGCCCACCATTCAAAATGTTTCAACAGATTCTGTAGAAATTGTGGCAACAAATTTTGAAAAACCTTGGTCAATTGCTTTTGCTGATGAAAGAATATTTGTTTCAGAAAAAACTGGAAAAATACACATAATCACTCCATCTGGATTAGTTGATTCTCCACTAATTACATTACATACTCCGGAGATTTTTGGTGGTGGATTACTTGGAATAACAACACATCCTAACTTTGAAAACAATCATTTTCTTTATGCATATTATACATATGAAAAAAATGAAAAATTATGGAATAAAGTAATTAGAATTACAGAAGAAAATAACAAAGCTATAGAAGTTATTACCACTTTAGATGAAATTCCTGGGTCTGCATTTAGTAATGGTGGTGTGATAAAATTTGGGCCTGATGGAAAATTATACGTAGGAACTGGTTCAATATCTGATCTATTAGATGAATCACAAAATCTAGATTCACTTGCAGGAAAAATTCTTAGACTAAACGATGATGGTACAATACCTGCTGATAATCCATTTGAAGGCTCGTACATATTCTCATATGGACATAGAAATCCAACTGGATTTGCATGGAATATGCAAGGAATCATGTATGCAACTGAATCTGGTCCAACAAAGAATGATGAGATAAACTTGATATCTGCAGGTTCAAACTATGGCTGGCCTGAAGTCCAATGTTACGCGCAAAATGAAAATTTTGTAAATCCTCTGAAGTGTTTCGATCCTGGACTAGAACCTGGTGGTATAATTTTTTATTCTGGAGATAAATTGAATATTGGAAATAATATGATTATGGCTTCACAAAAGGCTACCAACCTATTCAAAGTTGAAATTAATGATAATGATGTAAACCTTGAAAGGATATTGAGTGGAGTGGGTAGAATCCGAGATGTAGCACAAGGTCCTGATGGCTACGTATACATTCTGACCACAAATACAGATGGAAAAGCATTTCCAGCACCAGATGATGACAAATTATTGAGGATACTGAAATAATATGCCTGATTCATCAATTCCAAAATTCTTTGAAAAATCTCACGAGGAGAAATTGAATGTAATTTCCAATTTTTCTGATCTGACAGATGATGAGGTAAGTCATCTAAAAAATGCTACAGGTGGAATAGACTTTGAGCATGCAAATAAAATGATTGAAAATGCAATTGGTACATTTTCTCTTCCAGTTGGAATTGCAACAAATTTCAAAATCAACAATAAAGATTATCTTGTTCCTATGGTGATTGAAGAACCATCTGTGATTGCGGCTGCATCAAAAGCTGCAAAAATTGCAAAGATTCATGGTGGATTTACTGCATCTGTTGAAGGAAATATTAGTATTGGACAAATCCAAATAAGAGAAAAAATGGGTTGGAACGAACATGTAGACATAGAAGAGAAAATTCTTGCAGGTTCTAAAGAAATACTTGAACTAGCAAATTCAAAAAGTAATACTTTGACAAAGCTTGGTAAAGGTGCAAAAGAAATTTTGTGTAAACAAGTTCTAAGCAATGATCGTGACAATGGAAGCTATATGATTGTAGAATTAATGATTGATGTAGGAGATGCAATGGGTGCTAATGTTACTAATACAATGTGTGAAGCAGTTGCACCACTCATTGAAAAATTAACTGGTAAAACAACATTACTAAGAATTCTCTCCAATTACTCAACTAAAAGAATGGTAACTGCAACGGCAACATTTGATAAAGATGTAGTAGGTGGAGAACAAGTAGTTAATGATATGATCTCTGCATTTGATTTTGCTGATAATGATGTTTATCGAGCTGTAACTCATAACAAAGGTGTGATGAATGGAACAATTTCAGTTGCAAATGCTACTGGACAAGACAGTAGGGCAATAGAAGCTGCAGCTCATGCATATGCTTCTCATACTGGGAGATATCGCTCCTTGACAACTTGGGCAAAAGATAATTCTGGTAATTTAGTTGGTAAGTTTGAAATTCCATTGTCTGTAGGAATTGTTGGTGGTGTAACAAATGATCATCCAATTGCAAAAATATGCACAAAAATTCTAAATTTAACAAGTGTTCAAGATTTAGCTTGCATAATGGCTTCAACTGGTTTGGCACAGAATTTTGCTGCTATGCGTGCTTTAGTTACTGAGGGAATCCAAAAAGGACACATGAAATTACACGCTCGAAAACAGGCAAGTAATTTCTAACAAAATACCCAAAGAAAATTTTCTACGTGTTTTAACCTTCCATTATATTACGTATAGATGTTCGTATAGAAATGTCCAAAGTAAAATTTGCAATCCCCAAAGGTAGTTTAGAAGAAGCCACTTTCAAGCTTCTTGAAAACTCGTGGACCAAGGTTAGTAGAAAAAGTAGAACTTATCGAGTTTTTCTAGATGATCCTGAAATTATGGTGAAAATGCTTAGACCGCAAGAAATTCCTAATCTAGTTGCTGATGGATTGTATGATGTTGGCATTACTGGTAAAGATTGGATCAATGAAACAAAATCTGATGTTGATCCACTACTTGATCTTGAATATGGAAAAATAAAATTAGTAATTGCAATTCCCGATACATTAAGATTCAAAAATTTTGATCAAATGATTGCAGAATTTGCTAAAAAGAAAAAGATTCTTCGTTTATCTTCTGAATATTTGACAAATGCTTCAAAATTTATCAAGAATTGTAAATCATACAAAAAAGCATTTGGTAATAAAGATCCAATGATCATCACTCCTTGGCTGAGAGTTGGAACTAACAAAAATGTCCAAATTCACTTATCATTTGGTGCTACAGAAGCAAAGCCTCCAGAAGATGTAGATGCAATCATGGATGTTACAGAAACTGGAACAACTCTGA
>Ga0315318_10000169_pt1 | contig 26284 bp, 24 predicted proteins | sample M1200m3416metaG_FD_203703 | JGI IMG/M metagenome (GOLD analysis project Ga0315318, IMG submission 203703) | Ammonia-oxidizing marine archaeal communities from Monterey Bay, California, United States - M1 200m 3416 | ecosystem: Environmental > Aquatic > Marine > Coastal | place: USA: California... | reverse complement strand
CACAGTTCCCGGACCTTTAAGAACAACTGTAGAGTGCCATTCCTGTGCGTAGTCAGCCGCAATCATCAATTTATTTTGTCTAATATAATCGACTTGCAAGCCACTCAATGTAGCCATTTCACCAAGATGCGGAGTAATAATGATTGATTGGCTAGTCAGTCCTCGCCAATTCTCAATATCCGCAAGCGCATTCAGACCGTCAGCATCAATCACTAAACCTTGAAAGTCTTCTGATACGGCTTCATCTAATCCGGACAAAAATGCCCTTACAAAGTCGACCGTATCTTCATTGTTACCTATTCCAGAACCGATCAATATCGATTTGAAAGATTGAGTCTCTAGTGCCGCCAATAATTCCTCTGCCGCTGCTCTCCCGCCCAAGTAACCGCCCTTATCGAAAAGCGGGATATGAGAAATATCTGGAAGTGACACAAGTAAAGATTGAATACTTTCTGGGGCAGCTAGTGTTACGGATCCCACGCCTGTTCGAGCAGCCGACTCAACCGCCAAACGGGCAGCTCCCGGATAGTTCTTGCACCCAGCAATAACTAGCAATCGACCAAATGTTCCTTTGTGACCGTCATTTGGCCTAGGAGGTAAAATTCGACGAAGGTCATGCAGCTTCAAACTTTGATAAGGAATTTTGACTGATTCTAGGGCTGCCTCTGGGATTCCAATATCAACCTCAACGGTTCTCCCGCTATACTTCCTCCCATCACCTACATAGTGACCAACTTTGCTGAAACCAAAAGTTACTGTCATTTCTGCCGGCACAGAACAAGCGTCCGCTTGACCCGTATCCGAATTTAATCCGCTAGAGATATCGATCGCTATGACTCTGACGGGTGGAACCGCTGCTGCCGCAGCTTGTAATCGATTTAAAACCTCCGCGTAGAGACCGCCGATGGGTCGCTTTTCTGTATCAAAACCAATCCCGAAGATTCCGTCAAGAACCATCGTTGCCCTCTCCAACAAAACCTCTAATTCTTCGAATTCACCATATGCATCGGCAATCGCAAACGGTATTCCCAGTTCCTCAACAGCGGCCCACGATTTATCTGATTTATCTCGCGGATCGGTCAGATAAATAAACACTGACGCGCCATAGCCATGGAGGTGGCGCGCAGCAATAAGCGCGTCAGAACCATTAGTTCCAGAGCCACAAATTACGAGGACAGGTCGGCCCTCCATAGTCCCCATTGCCATCCAACATTCTTGTGCTACCGCTAATCCTGCAGCCTCCATCAAATCCTCGTTGGTAATACCGTGCGCCAGAGCCTCACGTTCCAAAGACTGCATTTGCTCTGTAGTAACGATCTGTCCGCTAGCCATAAATTTGCCTTCCTATACCCGATCACTTTAATTACAAACGACCCAGACCATCTCTTCCAACATCCTCTGGGGGGTCGCCCTCGGTCATCGAGAGTAATCCTCGATCCCTAAGTCTTTTTAATAACTTCTGGCGAGCATCCTGATGAAGCTGTTCGGGGTTAGTCTGAAAACTCACTACGACGGCCACAGCAAAAGACATTAAATGAGTCAGAGAGATATCGATCGCGGTCAGGCCAATCGTATTAGCTCTAGATCTCGCACCTCCGTACAGATATACCAGTGGCTTACCACGTTGATCTGGAAGTACCTCAATTTCGCGCCACCCCACTGACCGTGCGCCAGTACCCAAGGCTTTCATAAGGGCTTCTTTTGCTGCGAATCTGGCGGCTAATTCGGCTACTCTTCCCCGACAAAAAGCTACCTCTGCCTCTGTGTAAACACGTTTCAAAAACCTCTCCGGATGTCGCCGGAGAACTCGACCAATTCGGTCAGTCTCAATCATGTCTACTCCAACTGCATGAGAACCATTTTCTGAGGTCTCCAACATCATCTGCCGTCCAATATTTCCGCGGCTGAGAGTGTGTTTGCTAATAACATAGCTACAGTCATTGGTCCCACCCCGCCCGGAACAGGAGTAACTGCTTTCGCCACGGTCTTCACTCCTTCAAAATCGACATCGCCGACCAGGCGACGGCCACTCTTTCTCGTACTGTCCAAAATCCAATTAGTACCTACGTCAATAACTGTTGTCCCTGGGCTCACTAAGTCCGCTGTGATTGTCTTGGCCTGTCCAGCAGCGACGATAAGAATATCGGCAGATCTTGTGAATTTGCCAAGTGAACGTGTACCTGTATGCACTAAGGTGACAATCGCATTACGACCGAAGCCGCGTTGGGAAAGCATAATCGACAGCGGCCGACCTACCAACATAGATCGTCCGATTATCACTGCGTGAGACCCTTCTGTTAAGATATTTGAACGTCTAAGAATCTCGAGTATCCCCGAAGGTGTAGCGGGAGAATGAACCGGATCTCCCCTACTCAGTCTACCTAAGCTTGCGTCAGTTAGGCCATCAACATCCTTTTCTAAACATATGCTGGAAATTGCCTTAGCTTCGTCTAAATGAGAAGGAATAGGTAGCTGCAAAATAATGCCGTGCACATCAGATCGATCGTTTAAATCGCCCAAAATCGCTGACAACTTGGAATCATCAATAGATTCGGGAACCATAACGACATCGGAGTCCATTCCTATATCGCTCGCAGCTTGAGACTTATTAGTTACATATGTCTGCGATGCAGGATCGTCACCGACTACTACGGCGACAAGTTTTGGAATGCTGTGGCCTTTATCCCTACGTTGAATAACCCTGACCCGAAGCTCGTCGAGGATATCGTTCGCAATTGCTCGTCCATCAATAATTTCTGCACCCATCAAACTAGTTTACTGCCTCGTTTACTATGAATGAGGCTCTCTCCACTAATACCTATAAGCGCCCAACCAAATATCCTATAAAATATATATATGAATTATCTAATCCAACGCTGCGAGGAACTTTCAGCACGTGTGCATGATATACAGGTGCGACTTTGACCTCCCAAAACAACAAGTAGCTCTCGATACTCTCCGCGAAAAAACACAAAATCCTGACTTTTGGGCGGACCAAAACAGAGCAAAAACAATCATGCGTGACGTTGCGCGAATGGAACGTGAAATTAGCACTTGGCAATCCTTAGAAGCATCGCTAGCTGAAAATCAGGAATTAATAGAACTTTTCATCGATGACTCTACTCAGGAACTTGAATCTGAAATAATTGCTGCGCTTGATAAAATTGAGGCCGAGTTCCAAACTCTCGAACTACGACTCAAATTAGGTGGGACTTATGACACACGTCCAGCAGTGATTTCGGTCTATGCCGGAAGCGGCGGGACTGACGCCCAAGACTGGGCTGAACTCCTTCTACGAATGTACATTCGATGGGCTAATTCGCAGAAAATGGAAACAGAGATAATTTCTATTACCAACGGTGATGAAGCAGGTATCAAGTCAGCTGATATAAAAATCAGCGGGGACTTCGCGTACGGATTACTGCAGTCCGAGAAAGGTGTGCATCGGCTGGTTCGCATATCACCCTTTGACTCGGCTAAGGCCCGTCACACCTCATTCGCATTGGTTGAAATAGTGCCTGAAGCACAGCATGGTGAACTAGTCGTAGATATAAAAACTGATGAACTTCGTATAGATACCTTTAAAGCCTCAGGTAACGGTGGCCAAAACGTACAAAAAAATGACACTGCCGTGCGAATAGTACACGAGCCAACCGGAATAGTTGTAACGTGCCAAAATGAGCGGTCGCAAGGACGAAACAGGGAGCAAGCGATGCTCGTATTAGAGTCACGACTTCTCGACTTGGAAATCAAACGTCGCGAGGAAGAAGAAGCTAAATTACGTGGTGAACACATTGAAGCTGGCTGGGGAAACCAAATAAGATCATACGTCTTGCATCCCTATCAAATGGTCAAAGATCTCCGCACAAATTATGAGACATCTAACGTCGACGATGTCCTCGATGGCGACATTATGCCACTAATTAATTCATATCTGGACGAGAAAGTAGGGAAATCAGTTGGTTAATTTAAGAATGACTAAAGCTATATTTTCAGTTTTGTTCCTATCGATTCTTTCTATTTGTCTACTCTCAGAAAGACCAGCAAACGTTGCTTATGCCCAAGCAAGCAACGACTTAAAAATTATTGAGTCAAAAGCTACGGGGACAGATCCGAAGAAAATAGTATTCCAGATCATCCTTGATTCACAATCATCGATCAAAAATATTGAGTTAAATTACATTGTTGAATCACCTGAAACGAATGTAGGTGGTACACAAAATATCGATGCTCAAGGAAAATCTGGCTACCAAGGTTTTACCACGGAATTATCTACTAACGATAGCTCTCGTTATATCCCAATTGGAGTCACCCTCACATATTCCTGGACGATAGAAAGTGACACCGGCACTCTGTTCACAACCAAAAAACAGACCTACGTATTCTTAGACGGGCGTTTCGATTGGAAAAAGAAAGAATCAAACAACGTTGACGTGTTCTATTACGGCGATGATCAACGTGGGGTAACGGGAATTGGAGCCGCCAAAGACGCTCTAGAGAGCATTACTAGGCTCCTTCAAGTAGAGGTGCCTTATAAAGTCAAAATAGTCATATGGGATACAGAGAAAAATGGCGAAGCTGCTCAAAGATCGCGAGGATCAACTTTTGACGCAGCCGTGTCAACGTTAGGAACCCGCGTGGCCACAGATCTAGTCCATATTTACGAAACACGTGGCAGTTACGCAGATACTACTCGACACGAAATAGCTCATATAGTTACGCATGTAGCCGGAGACGGATCGATCGGTAAAATTCCGGCGTGGTTAGACGAAGGCACAGCCGTATATGCTCAAAAAACAACAACTGGAAGAGAAATTGCTCTGAAACAGGCTGTGCGCCAAAACGCTCTCTTCAGACCGAAAACCGAGGGAGTCGGTGCGCCAAACACAATCGAAACCGTCGATGCATTTTATGGACAATCACATGCAATGGTTGTTTTCATAATCAGCACCTGGGGCGAACAAAACTTCTCAGAACTATTTAGAGTAATCAAGGCCGGGTCTACACCTGATGGCGCGTTTCAAGCTGTCTATGGAATTGATCTGGACGATTTCTACAACCAGTACCGAAATCACGAGGGACTCGAGCCAATTGAATTTCAAAACGTCGAAATTCAAACCGCTCCCAAAACATCGGCGACCCAGCCACCATACACAATCGCTACGGGAACAAAAATCACGAGCGATAGTAAAACTAGTAAAGAAAATTCATCGGTATCTGGTTCGAGTCCTTCCATAGACAGCGAAAATTCAGTAAATAGAAATGCTACCTGGCGGGCTCTAACGGTGGCACTTATAACCATCGTTCTAGCCGTAATATTCGGATTTGTTTCCTTCAGGCTAGTGAAACAGTGAACTCAAATGACTAAAGCTAATTCTATTGCCAGCAATATTCGAGATGCCGGTCGTGCCACGCTCGGCAAAGTTATTGCACCTCTGATTGACGTGATGTTAGCACTCCATATCAAACCATCAATGATTACCATCGCTGGATTAATTGGATGTATTCCAGCAATGATTTTTGTCTCACAAGGTTACCTTTTTGCAGGTGGAATAATCTTCTTATTCAGCTCGCTTTTGGATCTATTTGATGGAGCTTTGGCACGAAAAAGTAACTTGATTTCTGATAGGGGGGCATTGCTGGACTCGGTTGCTGACAGAATATCAGAGGCCCTGATCATGGCTGGTATCCTCTACTTCGGCTGGTCAATTCAAGACAAAAGCGTAGTCCTATTCTCATTCGGATCCGTGGTGGGATCTCTCCTTGTGTCCTACATTCGAGCACGAGCCGAAGGACTTGGCTTAATCTTAAGCGAAGGATGGTTCACTAGACCTGAACGTGTAATTGTCATTAGTGCACTACTTCTCTTCAACCTCGTAGCGCAGGGGTTAATCCTTTTAACAATACTCACATTCCTTACTGCGCTACAAAGATGGAGACTGGCCGATGAAAAATTGAAAATGGTGAATTAAATAAATTCTAAGGGTTACATATATGTCTGAAAAAATTACGTCTACATCAACTAACGATAATAAGAATGCGGAAAATCCGTTATCGAGAGAAGCTGAAGCACAGCTCGCCTCAACATTGCAACAAAACATTCAAAGAAGACTCTCACTTGACGTCTGGTCCCGCCCCGCAAGTTCAATTTATAGGAGTGACCGTGATGATGCTCGTCATGGTACGGAAATGATAAATCTTGTGCGACAAATTACGTCGCTACATCAGGCCATATCCTTCACACCTTATGATATTGACGCTTTTGACAAAAGAGCCAAACAGGATTTTGTTACTGTAGCACCGACAATAGTTGCTCGATCAGCGGGACATTCAGTTCGACTCGTGGGTATTCCCGCTGGAACATTGTTTCCGGCATTCATCGATGTAATAGTTTCTCTAACATATCTAAACCTTCCTCTTGATGATGATATTTACCAAGTCATAGAGAAAATTGAGTCGGTAGTGGACAATAAATCACCCGTTGAGGTCGAACTATTTGTGACACCCTATGATGACATATCTAGTCGACTTTATGGAATTTTTGGTGTCTTGGCAGCAGCTACAAAATCAGTAAGGGTGACCATTACTGAAATTGCTGAATTCCCGATACTGGCAAAAAATAGACTTATCGAGCAAGTTCCAATAGTTACAGTCAACGGACACCGATTTATTGGGGTTTGGGCGCTGCATGAAATACTTCATCAAATATTACATATAGCAAAATCGGAGGATGATACCGTTGTCCGACAAGAATCTTTTTTTGGGCCTTACGTTAGCGAGGATGAGGCGTTGAAATTAGTTAGTGAACAATCACAAACTAACTCAAATATGACCGATTCACAGTTAAAAGAAACAGATAGTGGTCTACTCATTCCTCGCTAATGGGCGCATTATCCTTCTTCAATAGCAAATTTTGATAATAATCCGTAATACGAGTCGAAATACGAGACCAGTCAAATTCAGTCACGCGTGCTCTGCCATTTTCACCAAAATGTCTTCGAAGAATCGGGCTATCGACTAGTCTGATCATCGCAGCCGACAACGCTGTCACATCCTCGGCGGGGACTAAGATACCTTCTTTTTCATCGCGAACTACATATGAATAACCCGCGATATCCGAGGCTATGACAGGTAGACGAGCAGACATGGCTTCCATCAAGACATAACCCTGACTTTCATTACCTGTGGCTGGTGAAACAAATAGATCAGCGCTGCGATAATATCGGGGTAGCTCCTCGTTAGTAGGATTCGTGACCCATACGATATCTTCGCCCAACCCACTGCTAATGACGTTTTTTTTGTATTTCCTCCGGCTTTTAGAATCAGGGCCTACGACAATTAAACGGACAGACGGACGTATACGATTTACCATGTTGAACGCCTCAAGCAGAATTCCAAGACCCTTACGCTTCTCCGCACGCCCCACATAGAGAATATTAACTCGATCATCGCCCCTTAGAGAATCTATCGGCGAAAGACTGGGATCATCCCACGCGTTAGTATCGATCCCATTCGGAATTATTTCATAGGAATCAGGAAAATATCTGGAAACATAATCTTTAGCGGAAGACGACACTGCTATCTTCCCGTCCAATCTTCCCATGTATTTCTTAAGAAGCCTATTACCTAGGAAATACATCAGATTCCCCTTCTCTCGAGTTGCATGAAATGTGCCAATATTAACAACATGAGGAATAAATTCCTTGGAGTAATACAACGCCATTAGCGATAGCAGGGGCATTAACGGCTCATGATAATGAATCAAGTCAAACTGACTTGAAGAGAAAATATCTTTAATAGAAAGAACTTCTCTTGGATTAATTGCAATCCTAGCCTGAGATCCAGAAACCGAAAGCGAAATGGGCTTGCCCAAAATATTAACAACTTCGCCAGCACTTTCATGACTCGCGGGAGCGATTATATCTACGTCATGACCCAACTCGCGCATGATCTTTGCAAGCTTATGAATATGATTGTTTACACCGCTCGGAACGGACCAATCATAAGGTGAAACATATGCGATTTTCAAAAACGATACTCCATGAATTTTAAAACTAGTTACCTCCAAACCGCCTAATCGTCTTTTCAACAATCTTCCTCGGTGTGACTGCTAAGCCGCGGACTTGCTGCCCAACCAAGCGTCCCAATCCAATCTCTAAAAGTGAGAACTCAGCGTCGACTAGCCCGATCGTAGTATGGTCGCTTAGTGCTCGTCGCAAAGACACGTCGGTTTGACCGCAAAACAATGTGTATCCGCTCCCAATAGCCTCTTTAAAATGTGCGTCAGAGCCACCAGTCTCAGCAAGATTCCATCTATCATGATTAAGTTTTGTAACTCTCCGTCCAGAATGAACGCCGGAAAGCTTATGTGTTGATGTAGGATTTCCAACCTCGATTGCATCTGGTCGGCAAATCTCGTCAGCCTGTCTCATCAATTTATCAAGCGATCGATAACCAACCGACCGGGTTAAATGAGAAAATGGATGTGGAATAATCACAATTCCACCTAGCTGATGCACAAGTTCAATAGTTCTATCTAAGGGTTTAAAGGAAGGCACTGGTTCATCAATCCAAAGAGCTAATATATGACCCGACAATGTGGTTATCTCTGTTCCCGGCACAAAATCGAACGAGTAATTACCTCTTGCATGTACCTCGCGAGCCGTAACCGCTCCACGAATATCATCATGATCTGTAATCGCTATGACATCAAGAAAACCAGCCCGTTCGGTAGTGTCAAAGATAGTCTCTGCGCTATCCATACCATCTCCAAATGAACTATGCACCTGTAAATCTGCTCGCCCATATAACGAAAAACTAATCATCCATAAATTATAAAGCTCGCGCCAAATTCACCTGTTTAATAATATCGTGAAGTATCTAGAACATACTCATTCAGTTGGCTCAACCCATATTGGATTAAGGGGAAACCATTGATTTGGCCAACATCGAATACCCACTTCAAGTTCAGATATCAAAGACTGCATATTCTCCCGTCGCTCCAGCACCGGATCATCACCAAGAAAATTAAAACGAATCTTTTTAAAATGCAGCCCATAGTGTCCTGGTCGTGTCCTCGGTGCCCAAAAAATAAGCACCTCAGCATCTGTAGATTCAGCCAACTTTAGGGCTCCATCAGGAATTGGTGCCTTCGCGCCGAAAAAATCAAACGGTCTTGCCGTACCGACTACGTCGCGATCTATTAACAAAGCAAGTAGTCCACCAGAATTAAGATGTCTGTGGGCCCGCCTCAGTCCAAGAAAACTAGTCGGGAAGAAGCATACGCCTGTCTGTCGACGAATCCCATTCATAAACCGATCGACCAGTTCTGATGCTAGTGATTCAGAGACCACTCCAGTATTCAATCCAAACCTACCTATCGCCTGGCCAACAATCTCTGGATTACCGAGATGAGCCGAAATAACAATTACACCTTTACCTCGATCTACCGCTTCAAACAATAAGTCGATACCAACAAATTCATCTATGTATTGAGCAAAGTCATCACCAGCCAGACGTGAATATCTGGCTAAATCTGTGTAATAGCGCACTGCAGTAAGTAAGCATTCCCGAGCCGTTCTCTCAATCATGCTTTCCGATGTGTCCTCAGCAAAGACCTGCGCCGCGTGCTTGAGAAGAATACGTTTCAATCGTGGATTGGTGAGCCAAATGGCTGAAGCAGCTGCCCTAGCAATGTGATCAAGTAAACGGTCAGACAACATTCGCCCGAAACCGACCATCACCCTCAACGCTAAATATTTAATCAAACCTGACACAGCTTCACTCAACCTTCCCTATCAAATCTATCCTCAGTCCAAAAATATCGATACATATGCCATTGGCTCGGATCATTTCGAATCAATCTTTCGATCGCATCCATCATCTGCTGAGTTAAAGAAACAACATCATTGTTCATGTTGCCTGTAGGTTCAAAAGAAACGGGTTCAATCAATAACAGAGCCTTATCAGAATATCTACCCGCCCGCAGTGGAAGGCCGGCAATAATTGGAGCTCCCGATAATATTGAGAGTCTTGCCGGGCCATCATGAATCAAAATCGCCTCGCCAAAAAATAGGACCTCAACACCCTCTTCAATTACAGGTGGTATATCAACCAAAATGCTTACTAAATTATTTAGCTTGAGTCGCCTAAAAATTCGAAAAGCTTCACCTTTTGAAGAAATAAGGTCAAATCCCAAACTATACCTAATCTTTTGGATTAGGAAATTCAATCTTCGATTTTCAAGCTCGTCTACTACAACTGAAGTTGGTATATTTAACAACTGACTAGCGGCTGCCGGACCAAAATCCCACATGCCAGCATGAAGGCCCACGGCAATTACGCCCTTCCCTCTTCGTAACTCGTGAACAATCTTCGCTTGGGGTATATCAACTCGGCTCCGAATATCCCGAACTCCACCCTTACGAGCTTGATGTAATAATCGGATTAAGTCGACCACATAGATTGCATAGGATTGAAATGATTTTCGAGCCAGCTCTTGTGCCAGTTCAATATCGCCGCCTGTCACCCGGGCCATGTTCGTGATCGTAATGACTCTTCTCACAGACATAAAACAATAAGTCGCTCCACCCACAAATGAAGCGAGTCTGTAGCTAACTTGAATGGGGATTAGATTAATAGACCGTATAAAAACATCTACTGCTACTGAAATAATCGTTTTATTCATTCATCTACAAGATAACGCAAGAAAGATTGACTTTCACTCTCTCCCACGTTCCCTGTTACTAAAATAAACTGAGCGAATTGACTACTTAGCTTCTATAAAATCCTCGAGCGCTAATCGCGCTACCTCATCGCGCATTTGCCGTGGTGGCGACTTCATGAAATATGCAGAGGCTTCAAATACAGGCCCACCAATGCCCCGATCCAATGCTAATTTTGCGCACCGAACTGCGTCAATAACAACGCCAGCTGAGTTGGGTGAATCCCAGACCTCCAACTTTGTCTCAAGATTCAAGGGAACATTTCCAAAAGTCGTTCCCTCAACTCTAATGTGACACCACTTTCGATCCAAAAGCCAGGGCACATAATCAGACGGACCAACGTGAACATCTGCGTCTGGTAAGTCATACTCAATCTGACTAGTCACGGCTGATGTTTTAGAAATCTTCTTAGACTCGAGACGCTCTCTCTCAAGCATATTCATGAAGTCCGTATTTCCACCAAAATTCAGCTGGTATGTTCTATCAATCTGTACGCCTCTATCTTGAAATAAGCGAACTAAAAGTCGATGTAAGATTGTCGCCCCGACTTGACTCTTAATATCGTCTCCGATGATCGGCAAATTAGCCTTTTCAAATCGATCAGCCCAGTAGTTATCTTTGGCGATAAACACAGGAATACAGTTAATGAATGCACAGCCCGCTGCGATTATTTGCTCAACATACCATTTTGTAGCGTTCTCGCTGCCGACAGGAAGATAAGAAATAACAACGTCCGTCTTAGTGTCCTTAAGTATCTGAGCGATATCAGCAGTTTGCCCGGGTGCTTTATCAATCACTTCAGATAAATATTTTCCGATCCCATCGTGGGTCATTCCTCTTTCAACGGTTATTCCTGTTTCGGGAACTTCCGTGAATTTAAGGGTGTTGTTCTGTCCACTAAATACAGCCTCAGAGAGGTCCTTGCCTACTTTATCAGCGTCAACATCAAATGCCGCTGTGAACTCGATATCATTAATGTGATAGCCACCAAGGACAGGATGCATTAATCCGGGAATCTCGTCACTTGCCTCGGCTGACTTATAAAATTCAACCCCTTGCACCAAGGATGAGGCGCAGTTTCCAACACCAATAATAGCGACCCGAACCTTAGCATTCGCTGAATTTGTATTCTTTTTCTTTGCCATCTATTAAACCTCACCTTTTCAATCTGATTTCAAACAATACTCCGTCATTACTATCAATAAGTCAAATTAATCTTTATTATAAAACATATCACTTTTATTTATATTATTGGAGTCTCCGTGGAATTTTCATCAAAGCAACTTTTATATCTGACCACAATAAATAAAAAGGGAACCTTAGCCGCCGCCGCCAATGAATTACAAATAACTCAACCAGCGCTAACCTCCGCAGTCAACGAATTAGAACGTAGATTAGGTGCCCAACTGTTTGAAAAGAAAGGCCGGAGAAAAATACTTACTCCGTCCGGTCACCTCGTTACTGACTTTGCAAACGAAACACTGTACAGGGCAAGTGAATTATCGGAACTTCTCTCAATAAATAACCAGGGTAAAGAAGGTTCACTGCGTGTGGGCATGATCGATGCTGCATCCCTCTATCTTTTACCAACTGCCATCGAAGCTTTTAGAACGGAAACACGAAATATCAAGTTATACATCACAGTCAACGATTCAGATACGCTGACTGAACAGTTACTAGACTTTGAAATCGACATCGCTTTTGTAGTCTCCAAAGATGAAAATAATTTAGATAATTCGAAACTAACCTCCACTCTCATCCTAGAAGAATCTCTGGTGCTTTGTAATCCGATCTCAAATGGAGAAAATCCCATGAAGGAATGGGCACTTTATCCTGATAAATCAAGGACTAGGGCACTGATAGATGAGGGAATTCAAGCGCTTGGACTTGAGCCGAATACAATAATTCAATCTTCAAATCCACAGATTCTCCGACAGCTTGTCCTACTTGGATTGGCCACAAGCATACTTCCGGAGCAGGTGGCCAAAGAAAATAACCACATTTACGTAGGAAAGGAAATTGCACGACGCAGGATTACTGCACTGCGCCGAGCTAATTCTCCATTTGACCCAAAGGTCGCAAACCTAATCGCGCTTGCCCTTCAGGTTTACAACAACGTCTAAATTTAGACCATTGCCTTGAGTTTTGCACCAGCCTTAACTTTCACAGCTGCTCGAGCAGGAACGTTGACTGGTTCACCAGTCTGTGGATTCCTTGCCATTCGAGCACTACGTTGTACTTTCTCAAATGAAATCCACCCGGTAAGAGTGGCCTTATCTCCGCGCTTTACAGCTTCACCGATACTTTCGAGAAGTCCATTTAACGCCGCTTCAACTGTCGAAGCTGGCAAATTTGCCCTCTTGGCCGCGTCGCTAACTAAATCACCTTTATTCATTTAACACTCCTAATCTGTTCACATGCTTAAGCGTTATAACAGTTGTAAGGCCTGAATAGCGCCATGTCTACCCCCTACCACATTAAATCTCTTACCTGATAAAAAACTAGAGACCCAAATATTTATAAGATTTCCACAGGCCGACACCCGAGTCCCTCTCTAAAATCGCCACTAATTCCCCGCTTGGACCATATGCGCGTAACAAATCTGCATCGAAACCAGTCGATAAATATCTTCGATAGGGAGACAAAATAATGGGTTGACCATATCCTAGGTCGCGTGCTTCAGAGTTATCTAGTATTGCAGCGGGCCAAGATTCAAGAATTTTATCGATGGGCAATATTAATTTCTTCAGCAAATTTTCTTCGGCGTAAAGCCTAACCTCATCGAGATCCACCGCTTCATTTATAACAAAATCACCCACCTGTGTACGGCGTAAATCCGCGAGATGTGCTCCGCATCCAAGGAATTCGCCCAAATCATGCACCAGCGATCGAACGTAGAAACCTCGACCACATTCGATTTCTATTTGTACTTGAGCCAGCCCATCATTTTCTCTCTTAACATCACTCGTCTTCCATCTATAAATTACAACTCGACGAGGATCAAAATCAATATCTTTGTTTTTTCTCGCTAACTTATAAGCTGCTATCCCCTCTCTCTTTAGTGCGCTAAAAATGGGTGGTTTCTGCATTATCGTGGTTTCCGACTCGCCGATATCGATTGACTCAATCCTCTGAGACATAATTAACCGATCCAATCCCTCAGATACTAAAGACTCGTCAATTTTGCTGATTTGATCAGGCTTTGCACGGAAAGTGATGTCCCCCTCCGAGTCATACGAATCCGTCGATACACCGAGGGTTGCAGTCGCCAAGTACACCTTGCGCATCCGCAAAAATTCATCAGAAAACCTCGTCGCACTGCCTATCACGATGGGAAGAATTCCAGTGGCGCTGGGATCAAGTGTTCCACCATGACCAACCTTGTAAGGCCCCACAATTTTCTTTACTCGCCGGACAGCTTCAGCCGATGAAATTCCTTTTGGCTTATCTAAATTTAAAAATCCATGCATTGTTAAAGCACTATATAACGCTAAAATTCATTTTAAACAGCGAGAGAATCTACATTAACTGTTATCACGAAACTAGAGATTTCTTAGTAATCTATCTATTTTGTCGGCCTCATCAAAAGACTCATCTGCAACAAATTCCAGCCTCGGAATCCGACGTAATCGTAACTCACTTCCCAACTCTTTCCTGAGAAATCCAGATGCTCTCTGCAAGCCCTCCATAACAAGTGAAAATGTCTCTTCATCCCCTTGAACGGTAACAAATACTTTTGCCGAGGCTAAATCACTTGAAACATCGACGCCTGTGATTGTGTATATTGCATCACGCACGCGAGGATCCTTAATTCGCCTCGGTGCTATCTCAGCTAACGTGCGCTGAATAGTATCTTGAACACTCTCAATTCTTCGAGTCAGCGTATCTGCTCCTTATGATAAGTAACTATTTCATCACCCTCTTCAAAGGATTCATATCCGCTTACCGTTATTCCACACTCCAGGCCAGTTACGACCTCACGTGCATCGTCACTTTCACGCTTTAATGTGTCAAGGTTAGACTCATGTAACACTGATCCGTCACGTATTATTCGACAAAGAGACCCTCGCAAAACCGAACCTTCACGAATGTAACAACCTGCAATTGCGTTGCGCCTGCCTTTTCGAAACACAGCCCTAACCTCAGCCACTCCGTCTTGCCTGTCCTCAAAAATTGGATCTAGTAACCCTTGTACAGCCTTTTCTATATCTTTCACAATGTCGTAAATGACAGAATATTCACGAACTTCTATGTGATCTTCCGATGCGAGTTTACGAGCCCCAGGCTCTGAGGTGACATTAAACGCTATGACAACACCTTGTGATGCGGTCGCAAGTTGAATATCAGACTCAACTACCGACCCAACAGCAGCATGAATAACTCGGACGTTTACCTCTTCATGAGACTGTGACTCAAGTACCTGAACTAGCGGCTCAATGGAACCCTGAACATCTGCTTTTACAACAAGATTAAAATCCTTAACATTTCCACGGTGTATCTCACCAAACAAAGTGTCTAACGTAACCGGCTGACTAACACCGCTATCATCAACACCCCGCAATCTGCTATCAGCCTCTAGTCGTGCAGATCGTGAATCCGCACGAATCTCAAAAACTTCTCCTGCCTGTGGCACGGCGGATAATCCAAGTATCTCGACCGGCGTCGACGGCCCAGCAGACTCGATTTTGTCACCATCCGATCCAAACATTGCCTTGATTCGACCGAATGCAGTACCAGCCAACACGATATCGCCCAAGCGTAACGTTCCAGTCTGCACTAATAGCGTAGCTGTAACCCCACGCTGTCTATCATTCTTGGCCTCCAAAATAATTCCCTTAGATTCGTTATCTGGATTAGCCTTGAGTTCCTCCAAATCAGCAATCAATAGAACATTTTCAAGCAAATTTTCAATGCCCATACCCTCTAATGCCGAAATTTCCACTACGATTTGATCGCCCCCAAGATCTTCAGGGAGCAAATCTACCTCAGTTAGCTGACCTTTGATTTTTGCCGGATCTGAATTAGGCAAATCAACTTTATTTATGGCAATCACCAGCGGTACTTGAGCGGCTTTCACATGAGCAATTGCCTCCCGCGTCTGTTGCATCAACCCATCATCTGCAGCCACAACTACTATGCCTACATCGGTAACATTGGCTCCTCGGGCTCTCATCTGAGTAAAAGCCTCATGGCCTGGAGTATCAAGAAATGTAATCACCCGGCCATCATTTACTTCTACCTGGTAGGCGCCTATATGCTGCGTAATTCCTCCAGCTTCACTCTGTTGGACATTAGTCGAGCGAATATGATCAAGGAGCGTGGTTTTTCCATGGTCTACGTGACCCAAAACCGTAACAATTGGGGGTCGAGGTACTGCGTCGGGATCATTTTCGATTAAACGTAACGATGTCGATTCCGGCCTTGATTCACTATCTGCTTCAGGTGCTTCTTCCTCAGCTTCAGTGTCAACACTGAATCCAAAATCTTCCGCAATAATTGCAGCTGTCTCGAAATCAATAACCTGAACAACAGTCGCCATTACTCCGTTTTGCATTAGGGCCTTAACAACCTCAACAGCAGACGTGTCGAGAATCTCCGCCAAATCGCGAACAACTATTGCAGACGGAATAATTATCTTCTGCTGGTCAAGTGTCATCCGTGAATCCAAGCCCTTCTTTACAGTCTTATATATGTATTCTATTCAATCTAACTCGTAAGAATCTTCGACAGGAACCTCTAATAACTCTATATTTCGAACAAATCATCTTCGTCATCGAACAAATCGTCCTCATCCTCATCATACTCAAACCGTCGTGACTGAGTCTGCTTTTGCGGACCTCGCTCACCGCCACGCTTGCGACGACTCTGATTTTTCTTGTTTTGTCCACCACTAGACTCTTCATCCTCATCTCGTCGGAGCTCGGCAATGTCATCACCAAATCGCAAACTTCCACTCGCTGATTTGTTTTCAGTCGTGGGTTGTTCGCCAACTTCCTGCGATATCACGCCAGGTTCGACAATCTCGTCTCTTGCATTTTCTTCGTCCAACGCAAAAGCAGCCATCACTTCTTGCTCGGGAGTGAGTTGCTTAACCACTGACGAATCCACGCCAGTCCCGTCGGGAACCACCGTGTCCAGCGGTAACGTATTATCAGGTCGAGATGTTGACTCAACATCCCTACTAAGGTTCGCTGCTGGCGTCGTTCTCGTTATAGGAATTGCCTCTAGATTGGGCTCTGGCGGTGGAACTAAATCTGCACCTGACTCCATAATCATGCTCTCTGCATTCAGAGACACCCGCCGACCTATAAGTTGAGCTGCAAGACGTGCATTTTGACCTTCTTTTCCAATAGCAAGAGCCATTTGTTTATCCGGAATACCAATATTTACCGTATTCTCAGTTTCATCAATGCTTATCGAAATAACCTCTGCTGGTGAAATTGTATTGGCAGCGTAAGCCACTTCATTAGGGTCCCACCTAAGAATATCAATTCGCTCGCCGCCCAACTCAGTAACAATATTCTGAATTCTTCCACCTCGAGGACCCACACAAGCACCAATTGGATCTATACCGTGTTGACGTGATATCACGGCCACTTTAGATCTAAATCCTGCATCTCTCGCTACAGCTACTATTTCGACGATCCCACGAGCAATCTCTGGCACCTCAAGTTCAAATAAACGTTTCAGAACATCTGGATGAGATCGTGATACAACTATTTGAGGTCCTTTTGCCGCACGGTAAACCTCTTTTATAAACACACGAATTCGCTGACCTTGCCTATAATGCTCAGGTCTTATTTGCTCCGCCCACGGCAACACGGCCTCGGCTCTACCAAGATCGACGATCACTTGCTTTCTGCCACCTTCAACTCTCAAAACGGCCGCTGAAGTTAGCTCCCCCTCTTTATGAGAGAATTCTTCGAACACGGCTTCCCGTTCCGCTTCTCGCAAACCCTGAGATACCACTTGCTTTGCTGTTTGTGCCGCGACCCGACCTGCCTCGTCTACTCGCTCTTGCTCTATAGACTCAGCTATGACGTCGCCAATTTTAGCACTTGCAAACCCCATCTCTTTAGCTCGATCCGGAGCGACTTCAATTTCGTCGTCCTCGATCTGCTCATAAGGCATTACTTTATAGACACGTTCAGCGGTGATATCGGAAGTGTCTTCGTTAATTTTTACGTTGATCTCAGCATATTGAAGATCGTCTTTGCGAAGCGCCGAGGCTATTGCTGATTCAACTTTTACTAGAACGGTCGACGTATCAAGACCTTTTTGATCTGATACTTGCTTAATAGCAGTAACTAATTCATTACTTCTCATTTTTCCCCCAAACGACAAAAAATGCGCCAGCCCTAAGACTGCGCACACGATTTATTAACCGAGTCACTAGCTCTATTTGGTATACATTATGTTACCACTTAAAACGAATTTGCCGCTATGCCCAATCTCTCCTCAAGTATTTGATAAATCCACCACAGTCACAGAGCGGCAAATAGAGCATTGATCTCTTCTTTAACATGGCCTACTGCCCTGTCCCTGACAACATGGCTAATCTCATCTGAATATCTATTTGAGACCTCGATCACGCCTTCTTTATGGTTTCGAGCCGATACCGTCAGACGAATCGGATTTCCTATTAAATCAGCATCGTTGAACATTACACCCGGTCGCAGGCCGCGATCATCAAACAGAACTTCAACTCCTGCCTCGGTTAACTCTCGATAAAGAAGCTCAGCATCCTCACGAATTGATTCGTCTTTATCAGATCCCAGAGCGACTAGCGAACAATGGTATGGTGTAATTGAGATCGGCCACCTGAGCCCATCTTCATTGATCCCGACCTCTGAGGCAGCAGCAAAAATACGCCCGACACCGATTCCATAACAACCCATTGTCGGCATAATTGAGTTACCTGTCGAATCTTGCACCACTACACCCAACGCATCTGAATATCTTTGGCCGACCCTAAATATATGGCCCATCTCAATGCCTCGAGACAGAATTAACTTCCCGTCAGAACAATGACTACACTGTGCACTCTCAGTAACCTCAGCAATGTCGGCAGTGATAGAAGCCTTCCAGTCACGCCCATAATTCGTATTCTTATAATGCCAATCCTTCTGGTTACCACCGGCCACCAAATTCCGCGCAGTAATGACTGATTCGTCAGCTACAACTTGAACCACACTTTCTAGCTGAACAGCAGACGTAAATCCGGGAGTTAATCCCAGACTCAATAACTCATCTTCCTCTAACGGCCTAAGATCTACACCACCTAAGGCATTTGACAGTTTTACTTCACTAATTTCAAGATCGCCTCTCACAATGGAAAGAACCGGGATTTCATTGCCACCAGCATGCGGGGCCGCCATGTACATAACGGCTTTGGCCGTTTGGCTATCCTTGATACCTAGAAAGCCTACTAACGCAGTAATAGTCGTTGTGTTTGGCGTCTCAATTTTTTCGAGGTCCAACATTAAATCTTCGCTAAAGTCCTCTCTTAAAAATTCAGCCTTCTCTAGATTTGCGGCGTAACTACATTTATCGCACTGAGCTATCGTATCCTCCCCATTTTCAGATAAAAAAATAAACTCTTGTGATCCTTTGCCACCTATTGCACCTGAATCCGCATCAACCGCCACGACAGGTACACCACAACGTGAAAAAATTTTCTCGTATGAATCGAACATCGTTTGATAAGAGGTACTTAAGTCGTCATCAGTTAAATCAAAGGAATATGCATCCTTCATCGTAAATTCTTTGACTCGAACAAGTCCACCTCTAGGTCTAGCCTCATCCCGAAATTTTGTCTGTATTTGGTAAAGAGTCAAAGGTAAATCTCGATAAGAAAAGATAAATTTTCCTAACAGATCGGTTACCACTTCCTCGTGGGTAGGTCCCAACACCAAAGCCCTAGATCTTCTATCTGTTAGCTGAAAAAGTACTTCGCCCATCGTGGCAGATCGGCCAGATTGATCCCAAACCTCGAGAGGCTGTAGAGCTGGCATCAGTACCTCTTGGGCACCAGCGGAATCCATCTCATTTCTAATTATATTTTCGATTTTCAGACGCACGCGATTGCCAAGCGGCAAGAACGAGTACACACCTGACATAAGTTGCGAGACAAATCCAGCCCTGATCAAAAGCGCATGTGATTCAGTGTCAGCATCGCTCGGCTGCTCACGTAAAGTCTTTCCAAATAATTGAGACATTCGCATATTTATCTCCCTGAGAGCTAGGCTACAAAGAATCCCATATTCCCAAGCTGTCCAGAAATCCTAAAACTAAAAATGAAACTGACCTTTAACCTTAGCTCACTCAATCTAGTATTCTAACTGAACAAAGACCAAGAGTATGAGGGATACCTATGTTCGACTGGAAAACTCAATACAGGGAAAAAATCATATCGCCTGAAAATGCAGCTCTACTCGTCAAAGATAATATGTTCGTCCATTTTGGTGCACTGCCTTCAGACCCATGGTACCTGGCTCAATATATTCATTCGCGATCAACACAACTCAATAATGTAGTCATATACGGTGACCTTATGCGTGACATGAATGATTGGGATCACATCTCACTTGATAACGACGACAACAGGCACATTGAGTTCAGGTCCGGTTATCTTACGCCAGGAACTCGAGGCACTTGGCAGCGCAAGCATCTGCACTACACACCAGGAACCGTATTCACTGATCATTTTAGATATTCGAGAGAAATACCCAATCCAGATATAGGATTTTTCCATATGACTACTCCTGATGTGAACAACACGTCAGGCTTTGGTACCGGTTTATGGGATAACAAAATAAACATTCAGAAATGTAAATTAGTCGTGGCCGAGGTTCAGGAAAATATGCTCCGTACAGCCGGTGACAATTTCATAGATACTAACCTGATTGACTACTTCGTAATAATTCCCGACGGGAAGTCCCCAACTGCTCCTGCGCGACCCGAGAGAACACCCGCAAATCTTGAAGCTATCGATGTAGCTGCTGCAATCACGGCAAGTTTAGTAAACGACGGCGATACTTTGGAAATCGGAGTAGGACTGGCGTCAAATGCTGTCACACCCCACCTATTTGATAAAAAAAACCTTGGGTATCACTCGGAGTTAACAAGCCCTGGAATCGCAGAGCTATACGCCGCCGGAGTAATAAATGGGTCAAACAAAAGTCGAGACATAGGTAAAATGTGCGTCACGCTATTACCAGCTCAACCAGAAGACATAGAAATAGTGGCCCAAAATTATGCTGACTGGGAAGTTTATGGTATTGACTATATTCACAACCCAAGCGTTATCGCCACTCAGCGACAAATGACCGCGATAAATACCGCAACCATGATCGATCTCACCGGACAAGTAGTGTTCGATTCTGTGGGCCGCGATCAAATAACAGGACCCGGCGGGCAATTCGAATTTGTAATTGGAGCACTGTACGCGGATGGTGGACGCTCAATTCACGTTTTACCAAGCCTCTCTGGAGAAAATTCGAGATTCGTGCCTGAATTTGATGCGGGAGCGCGAGTAGGGGTTCCAAGATTTTTAACTGATATCGTTGTGAGCGAATATGGAATCGCATCGTTACACGGTAAAACCGATAGACAGAGAGCAAGAGAGATAATAAGTATTGCCCATCCAGACCACAGGCCAGAACTAACAAGCAGGGCAAAGCACTTGGGGATACTTTGAGAAGTAAATCAGCTTTATTTTGGGTAGACCTCGTAACGGCGCGGATAGCTTCATTACGAGGCATACCCACTACGAATGTGACACGTTCCTAGTTTCTTTAAATCAAACATCCGTAAGAACTCTGTAAAAAATTAAAACTTAGGATGGTTAACTTAAATGATTTCTAAAAAAGATATGCTGATAGCGGCAGCTGTCGCACTAATTGGTATGGCTGGTCTTTGCTGGAACGGTTTTATTTCGGGTAATTAGGAAAATCATGCTGAGTGACAGAGTCAAATTCGCATGTTAATAAATTCCCAACCTTTTACAAAACCTTTACATTCACTTTCCCGACCAACGCATATAAGTACTAAAATTGAGGGGTGGCAAAGAGAATATTAGTTGTTGAAGATGATCCTGTAATTTTAGAAGCCGTCGTATATAACCTGGAAACAGAGGGATATAAAGTCGATACGGCCTCGGATGGTACCGATGGTCTCGAAGCGGCGAGAAAATTACGCCCAGACATTGTCTTGCTTGACATAATGCTTCCCAACATGTCAGGTCTAGACGTTTGCAGGCTCCTAAAGGACGAGCTAGATCAGCCCGTAATCCTAATGACCGCTCGAGACGCCGAAATTGATGTGCTTAATGGATTCGATTGTGGCGCCGACGACTATATAACCAAGCCCTTCTCAATGAGGCTCATGAGGGCTCGCGTCAGTGCACTGCTCCGCAGGTCTACAAAGCTAGAAACAGAAGTCCTAACAGCTCACGAGGACACAGTTGTTTACCGAACAGATCAAAAAACAGCAGTTAGCAATATTGCACCGATTATCAAAACAGATCGCCTAGAGCTGGACACTATCGCGCACGAGATAAAACTTGATGGGCAGTTATTACAAGTACGACCACGGGAATTTGAACTCCTCGAGTTTTTCATGAGACACCCGCGTCAGGCTCTCAGTCGTGAATTACTGCTTGAATCAGTTTGGGGATATGAATTCCGGGGAGATACTCGAACTGTTGACGTGCATATTCGATGGCTACGAAAAAAAATCGAGGTGAATCCTACGATACCAACACGAATTATCACCGTTCGATCAGTTGGCTACAAATTCATGCCGTAAGTAATCTCATGCCATTTTTGCCGATGAAACGCCTCGAGGAAGCCTGAAGGTGAAAATTGCGCCGCCGCTTAGTCCGTTACGAACGCTAATTTCGCCACCATGCCTCTGAACAATATGTCTAGCAATCGAAAGGCCGAGCCCTAAGCCCTCGTTTTGAGAATTACGCGAGGCTTCTCCCGTATAAAACCGTTCGAAAATACGTGTTCGGTCGGCTGGCGGCACACCCGGTCCCTGGTCAATTACCTCGAACACCACCTCCCGTTGTGAATCAATTTCGCCAACCGAAAAAACATTAATCACTATAGTCGAGTTTCTGGGCGACACGCTTATAGCGTTATCGATAAGGTTTGCAAAAACCTCCACCAACCTATCAAAGTCGCCCGCCATCTCAGGGTCATCCGCCAAAAACATCTCGGTATCTTTGCTCTGCAACAGACTAATTTCAGCGGCCGAACTTATTGTGGACATATTATCGATAACGGTCACAACGAGTTCTTCAACGGGAAATTTGAGCACTGTAAATTCATCTTCATGGCTTTCAATTCTCGATAATTTGACTAGCCTCTCTACCATTCTGCTTAATCTATTCAATTCTCCCAACAGGCTTCGATGAAATTTCTTACGAAGCTTTTCGTCACTCACGCCGGCTTCGATAGTTTCAGCCAATAATCGACCCGCAGTAATGGGCGTACGTAGATCGTGTGACAGATTTGCTATGAGTTCTGAACGCGACCGTTCTGCAATTCGCTGATCAGTCAAATCCTGTAGGGAAAGAATTAAGCCTTCCACTATTTCCTCAGACTTATGAGTCATAAAATTGGGATGGCTAAGAGCGGTACAAGATACGTTGAGTATCCGACCACCTGGCAAGGTCACTTCCTCGGGTATACCATCTGCCCTTCTGGCGACCTCAAGTAAAGATGCATCTAGGGATGCTCTAATAAGCGACGAACCTGGCATCTGGGATCGTTCACGATCTAACATCTGAGCTGCTGCTGAATTAGCTACGAATACCTCCCCAGCATCGGCTGAACCCCTAACCACGATAATACCTTCGTGCATCGGTTCAATTAATTTTAAAAATACAACCGGTGTCAAAGTTTCAAGGTCGAAGAGATATTCAAGCGCCTCTATCTGTTCTCGCTCCAATTTTGAATCAGTCATGCCTCTTGATTCAGATCGTAAATATCTAATCGGAATAATTGCAAAAGCCGTTGCGACTATCACCAATATTAATGATTTATGAGCTGGATCGCCCGTAAAAAAAATACAACCCAGTCCTATAGAAACTAAGCATAAAATTACAAATAGTAGGTATTTGGACTGATTCTGACCATTCATTTAAATACTCAGCACAACGGCATAGTGATATTTAGCAGAATCATTGGAGTACTCTTACTAGCCAAATCTTCCGGTAATGTAGTCTTCCGTGCGACTATCTGAAGGATTCGTAAAAATTTCCTGCGTTTGATTAAACTCAACCAATCTACCGACGCGCTCCTCGCCAGCCAACATAAACGCAGTCTTATCTGAGACTCTTGCAGCCTGCTGCATGTTATGAGTGACAATCACGATAGTATACGTCGATCTTAATTCACGCATTAAATCTTCAATTCTCTGGGTCGCAATAGGATCTAGGGCTGAACATGGTTCATCCATCAAGATAACCTCGGGCTTAACGGCGATTGCTCTCGCTATGCATAACCGCTGTTGTTGACCACCGGACAAGGCCAGACCACTTTCATTTAACTTATCGCTCACCTCATCCCACAAAGCTGCCTGCTCAAGAGACTCTCGAACTAATTCATCCATGTCACCTCGATAGCCGTTTACCTTGGCACCAAAGGCGACGTTATCGTAAATACTCTTCGGGAAGGGATTAGGTTTTTGAAAAACCATTCCGACATTTCGTCGAACTGAGACTGGATCAACGTCATCTTCATAAATATTCTCGCCATGAATCTGAACAGCACCCTCGATGGTTACACCTGCGATCAAATCATTCATCCGATTAATACATCGAAGTAGCGTGCTCTTTCCGCAGCCAGAAGGACCAATCAAAGCGGTCACTTGATTCTCCGGGATATCCAGAGAGACGTTGTCCACAGCTTGTACTCCGCTGTACCAGAGGCTTAAGTCTTGAATACGTATAGCAATAGCATCTTCATCTTGCATATTAAGATTAATTTCAGCAGAACTAGAGGAAACCGAAACCGTTGGTTGTTCCTGCTCATCGACACTCATAATGCTCTCAGATTTCTTTTCTTCCATTGCTTCCACCATAGAACCACCATCACCACTATACATTTCGTTACCTAAACCAGATCACTACCTATTTATCGGGCACTCTCCCTACCGAGTTTAATTCTTAAAACTACAGCCAAAGTGTTCATAGTCAGCAGGGTAATGAGCAAAACCACGATTCCCGTCGCAGCTAGATCGTGAAACGCAGCTTGCGGTCGAGACACCCAATTGAGGACCTGAATCGGCATCGCGGTAAATGGATCAAGAGGAGTCTCCGGGGAAAACGCCACAAAGGTTAATGCACCAATCATAATAATCGGTGCTGTTTCACCTATCGCTCTGGACAAAGCTAAAATCATTCCCGTCATTATGCCTGGCATCGCCTGCGGTAAAACATGAGATGAAACTGTTTGCCAGCGTGTGGCTCCTACGCCGTAAGAGGCTTCGCGTATTGAGGGAGGTACCGACTTTATCGCTTCCTGCGACGCCACAATGACCACGGGAAGTATGAGTAACGTAAGCGTGAGGGCGCCCGACATCACAGATCGACCAAAGCCGCAGCTCTCGCCTATACAAATTGCCGGCCCATATCCGATAGTTCCTCTCACAAATAGTTGAAGTCCTAGAATGCCAAACACAATTGAAGGAACGCCTGCAAGGTTCGAAATATTAGTCTGAATTAAACTGGTCAATCGATTTTTTTTCGCGTATTCTTCTAAATAGAGAGCCGCGCCAACTCCAATTGGAAATGCGGTAGCTGCGACGATGCTCATCACCCACAAACTGCCCATGATCGCACCCCTGAAGCCAGCGATCTCGGGTTTGCGAGACGGATAATTCGTAAAAAAATGACGGCTAAAGTACTCAAATCCGTCCTGCCGAATATCGTTCATCAAAACGATTAGTAATAAAATTCCAACTAATGAGCCGGCCAAGCACACCCCGTAAAAAACACGACCCCGAAAATGCCGGAGTGCGAGACTGGTCCTGAACATTGAGTCATGAGGTTTAGTGTCGGTTCTCGAGACACCTGAGAGATCAGTCAATCGTATACCTCCCTAAATCTTCTTGTAATTCGGGCAGAAATTAAATTCATAACTAATGTCATAAAAAATAGAGTTAGTCCAACAGCAAAAATAGTTTTGAATTCTATCGTCCCATGCGGAGTATCACCCAAAGAAACACTAACTATATAGGCGGTCATCGTCTGTACTGCCTCAAAAGGATTGGCTGTCAAATTCGGCCTAGCACCCGCAGCTATTGTCACTGCCATGGTTTCTCCGATAGCCCTGGAAATAGCCAAAATATACGAGGCAACTATCCCGGAAAGTGCAGCTGGAAACGCAACTCGGGTTGTTACCTCTAGTCTATTTGCGCCAACTCCATATGCAGCTTCACGCAGTTCTCTGGGAACCGCCCGTAAGGCATCATCAGATATCGAGGCGATAATAGGCACAATCATAATCCCAACAACAATAATTGCTGAAATTGCCATATAAGGGCCAGCA
>Ga0315318_10000165_pt1 | contig 26503 bp, 19 predicted proteins | sample M1200m3416metaG_FD_203703 | JGI IMG/M metagenome (GOLD analysis project Ga0315318, IMG submission 203703) | Ammonia-oxidizing marine archaeal communities from Monterey Bay, California, United States - M1 200m 3416 | ecosystem: Environmental > Aquatic > Marine > Coastal | place: USA: California... | reverse complement strand
CCAAACTTTTGATATCCGAGATGACGGAGATGGGAATTTATTTGATTTTGCTCATTCAGCAAGTTATGCTGCATTTAAATCAAGTTCATTTAATAGGAGTCAAGGTGTACAATCAAATGGAAGTGGTAGTGAGGTAGGTAATGTTTTTTATGAACATGGCCAAATTGTTATAACCGATACAGGTTCTTATGTAAATGTAGGAACTTCAACAGGACATACTTTAAATTATAAAGCAACTTCTACATTATATGAACATGAATATATTGTGGATGCTACACCAAGTGAGTTTAATTTAAGTACTAATATAAGTGCTACATTTGAACGAAGTGGTAGTATATCAATTGCAGAAGGAAGTGTATCAATGTCAAGATTTTTCCCACCAGGTGATCAACCAACGGGTGTGGGAACGGGCAGTTTAAAACCATTTTACAATGCAGCTTCTAAGGTGGCATCATACACAACACATTCTGAATTTCGACCATATGTTAGTACTGTAGGACTTTATAATGATAGTAATGAACTTATGGCTATTGGTAAGTTAAGTAAAGCAGTGAAGTTTAGTAAAGATTCAAACACATCAATAGTTATAAGATTTGATGTATAACAGAATTTAATTGAGTATATATTCTATTTATTATTGGGATTACATAGATGTAATTTTTTGAAACTTAAAATAGGAGACTACGATGGAAACCGATGTTCAAGGTTTGTTGGAAAGCCTTATAGGACATTATGGTTGGATAGTAGTTACATTTGGTATTGGTTTCTTTTTTAAAGAGTCCATAATGAATATGATTCAGGGTATGCAAATATTTATGGGTAACGATTTTAATAATGATGATGTTATCTATATTAGTGGCCGAGAAGCCAGAGTCGTGAGAGTCGGAATAACTAAGACAGTATTTTACATGACCGACAGGAGAAGTAAAATGGTAGTGCCCAATGAAAAACTAAAATCCTTAACCTTAGAGAAACGATTACCGCGTGGTGCACGCCAGGCTAAAGACGGTTATTTGCCTAAATCTACCGATAAACTATCAGATAAACAAAAACAAGGATTACATGCAGTTTCTAAAGAAAAAACTGTACGAGATAAGGGAAAAAAAATATCAAAAAAGTAGTAAGTTTTAATTAAAATTTAAAGGTTTTAATATTTATTAGTGGAACATATTGAGGATATAGATGATTAATACTGATTAAATAATCAGAGGAAGGTTAATATGAAACGATTAATTATGGTTTTGGCACTATGTGTACCATTAATGGCACAAGGAATACCAAAACAAGAAGACAAACAAGACAATGAGAATGTAGAACAACGAGATAAAAAATCTTGGACAAAAAGAGCTATAGTAGGATTACAAAATGCTGAGTGGAGAAAATTTGATGCCGCTCACAGAAGAGCTCATTCTAAACGAGGTGAACATGCAGGTAAAGAATCTAAAAAACATAGAAGTGGTTGGGTTCGTAAGGCTGTAGGAATTGTTGTGATAGGTGGTATTGGATACTACATTGGTGTAAATGACAGAAAACATCGTAAAGGTGGTCATAAAAAACCTGGTGGATGGAATAGACCTACAAAATAACATTCAAAGGAGAGAGTGAACGAAGTATGAGAAAATTATGGATGATACCATTGTTATTTAGTTTTGTGTTTTCACAGAATTTAATAACAGACTTTTTTAAATATTCAACTGTATATGCTGGATTTAATTTATCTTCACCTAAATGGGAAGATGATAGATACAGATTGCAGTTAATAAATCCAGAAACTGGCCTACCAGATTGGCAGGGTGGAACTATTAGTGTAAATAAAGAAGATATAGAATTAAAACCAGATTTTGATTTCTCATTTGGTATAAGAAAAATCGCAAGATTTCATTATGAACCAAAACGAGGAGTTAAAAATGCTGGTATAGGTGGAGATTGGTATAAAGGAAATGAATCAAGTCCAAATGATGCTGCTACAATTGGTAGAGTTAAAGGATTTGAGTATTTAATAAAATATGAAGAAAATCGTAGATGGGATGAGGAGTTTACATCTCAAGAATATAATTTACGATATCTTGGTGATTGGTTTATTGCTAAAATTAAATACCATGATTTACAATTAGAAGACATTAAATATTCCCAAGCAGATTTGAGATTTAGAAAAGAATTTCTATTAGAGGATGCAAGTCTAAATCTATCAGTTGGTATTGGTGGGAGAGAACATCCAGTTTATGGATTTGCCCCTACCGTTATAGATACAAGTTGGTATACAGGTTCTTGGTGGGATTTCGCATCAGATGAATTTGGTGTAAGTGATAAATACTATCGTGGTGATTTAGACGGAGATGGAGTAGGAGATGGTGGAATGACTATATATGATGCAGCTACAGGACAACCAATAGGTTGGGTAGGTAGTGATTTTAGATGGTTTGATGCCAATGGTGAATTAATGGCAATGTCTGATAGAGAATTTTATCAATATCATTTTCCTGAATTATTAGAAAATTGGTTTGAAGATAAAACAAAGGCATTAGGAAATCAACGAGAAATATCATTATCATTCGGTTTAGATTACTATAAATACACAGAGAACTTTTGGATACATGCATGGGGAACTTTGTTTCCTATCCACTATGGATTAGATAAATACTCTTTCCATAATGCATTTGCATTTAAAGAACATGAAAAACGAGGTGGGGATCCACTTGAGTTTGAATTTATGGATGCAGAAATAGAACAATGGAATGATTATGACTTCGGTGCAGTAATCGGATTTAAATTAAAAGATAATTTAGGATTTTATGCTGAAGGTAAATATTTATACTATTGGGAACGCCCTACTTATGATGTACGATTAGGGTTAAATTATCAGTTTTTAAACTAATATAGGAGAGATAAGAATGTTAAACGCATGTAAAAACCCAGATTGTAAATGTGAAAATTGCAATTGTAAAAATTGTGATTGTTAATCACTCGGAGACAATAAGTGGATGAAAAGAAATTAGGTCAGATATTACTCGATAAAGATGTAATAACTAAACGACAATTACAGTCAGCTATACAACTACAAGTAAACGGTGATGATAGAAAAATAGGGGAAATCTTAATTGATAAGGAATTCCTTACTATGGGAGATTTAACAGATATTCTGTTAGAGAATGGTCATAGTGAGCCAACACCAGTTATACCAACCCCTGAGCCATCAGATTTAGTGGAAGGATCAGAATTGAGTAAAAATACAAAATTCAAAGTATCCATTCAGACGATGATTAGTGCTGGAGTTGGTATTGCAACAATGGTTGGATTTTGGTACGCATTACAAGCAGACATACAAGAAGCAAAAGAGTTACCCGCGATTGGTAACATATATGACCAAGAGTATCCATCAAAACCAGAAGGATATAACTGGCCGCGTTCATATGAACAATATAAGGATAATGTTGGTGCACTTCAAGAAGATATGGATGCAGTATTTGAAACCTTAGAAGACTATGAAGAAAAGATTGAAGAATTAGAAAAGCAAGTTACAGAACTGAGAATTAAGGTGGGCAATAAATGAAAAAAACAAGAATAATAAGAAATTTTCTATTTTGGTTTGTACTTGGATTTGTTATGATGGGTACAGTATCAAGTCAAACAAGACCTAAAGCAAAAGTAGAAATTACAGATAAAACTTTTAAGTCAGCAGTATCTAAAGGGTTTGTTGTGGTGATATTCACAGCAGATTATCAATTGAAAAATATTGATCCTAAGATGATAAAAGATATTGAAGGACATGAAAAAACTGTTGTGGTATCAATACAACACAATAGTGTTTCAGCCGTTGTAAAGAAATTAAGGTTGAGAAATTATCCATCAATAGCTTTGTTTCATAATGGAGCAAAGAAAAAAGTTTGGAAACCAGATATGGATGGAAATTTAGGGATAACCCAAAAAGATATTAAAAAAGAAATAACCAATACATTAGCAGGTGATGTATTTTAAAAAGGAGACTGATATGTTTAAAAAACTATTAGTAATAATACCGTTATTGTTTGCACTTGGATGTGAAGACAATATAAGTCATGAGCCAGAATCAACAATGAAATTGTGGTTGGATGGTGAAGTAGTAGATGTGGAAGCAAACTATGAAAAAATAACAACTTATGGTGAAGAAGTTGAATATTTTAATACAGAAGACAGTACCACATACACTAAAAAGATATTAGTTATTCACTTTCAAAAAGAAGGTGGTAGAGTAGAATTGAATAAAGAACATTATGCTGTAGTATTTACAGATTGGGAAGGTGATACTTCAAATGGTAAACCTATTGATGTAGGTGAATATCAATGGCCAGCTCAATGTCCAGTATGTGCAAGAAAATGTATTCACGGTGCATCAAGTAAATGGGTAAGAATGGAAATCATTGGTGATTCAGATGTAGCCGTTGGTGGTCAAGCTCATATAGATGAGATAAGTAAAAGTGGAGATAGTTGGATAATAAGTGGAGAAGGTGAAGGAACATTTTTCAATCCATATATAGATGCTAATATGAATGGTAAAATACAGTTTTCAAATTTAAAAATAGATACAGATTCAGAAGAATCGCCGTATCATAATTATGGTGGCAGATAAACCACTTGTAGGAGAAAGAATATGGCTGACGAAAATCAAGTAGAAACAAGTGAATCAGTATCAGTAGGTGATGATGAAGTTGGTGCAAGTGTAGAAGTAGATACAGGAGCAAGTGTAGAGGTAAGTGATGGTGGAGTATCAGCAGAAGCTCATTATGAAGAATCTGCAGAAGCTCATGCTGGAGTATCAACAGAATCAGACTTGGGAGAAGCTCATGCTGGAGTATCAGCCGAAGTAAGTGTTGAAGCAGAAGTTCATGCAGATGCAGGATTTGATGGTGAAGATGTGAGTGCAAGTGTTGGAGCATCAATTGAGGAAAAAGCTCAAGTAGGTGTTGAAGCAGGAGCAAGTACTGATGGGGCTGGAGTTGAAGTTTCAGGTGATGCATATGTTGAAACACACGCAACAGCAGAAGCAGATGTAAGTGTTGGAGAACATGGAGTAGAAGCTGGTGGAGAAGCATCCATTGGTTCAAGTGTCGGTGTTGAAGGTGAAGGAAGTGCAACCGTAGGAGCCGCAACTGGAACAGTTGGTGGTGGAGTTAGTGTTGGTGAACAAGTTGGAATTGGTGGAGAAGGACACGCAACTATGGAAGATGGTGTAGTTGATGTAGGTGTTAGTGGAGATGTAGCAGCGTTAGTAGGAATTGAAGTTGATGTGGATGTACAAATAGATACTAAAGAAGTTCAGAAAGAAGCTGAAGCGGCACGAGTAGCAGCTGAAGAAGAAGCAAAACGAGTTGCTCAAGATGTGGCTGATGCAAAGAGAATTGCAGACCAACAAGCAGCTGAGGCAAAAAGAATTGCAGATGAAGCTAAAGCAGAAGCAGAACGACAAGCCGAAGAAGTTAAGAAACAGGCTGAAGAAGCAAAACAACGAGCCGAAGAAGAAGCAAAACGAGTTGCTCAAGAAGCGGCAGATGCTAAAAGAATTGCAGAACAACAGGCGGCAGTGGCGAAAAAGAAAGCCGATGAGGCCTCAAAAGCAGCAAAGAAAGCAGCAGATGATGCAGCTAATAAAGCAAAGAAAGGTACTAAGAAAGCCACTAAGTCAATTTCAAAAGCTTTTGGTGGCGGTAAAAAGAAACATAAGAAGAAACACTAATGGCTATAACAGATTACGATGAATTACATGGTGGTGATGGACTACCAGATTGGATGCAATATAGTATTAGTATTGCAATGTTTGGAATGTTTATATGGATAATTTGGTTGTTATTTCATTCTACTTTAGACCCACAGTTTAGAGACTTACTTAATATTATTGTAGGTGGTTTTTTAGCTTCATTTGGTAAAGTAGTAGACTTTTGGTTTAAACACGAAAAGTCTAAAAAGGGTGTAATGAGATGTACAGGAGGTAAATAAATGCCAAACAGAAAAGCAAAAGATAGAAAAGCTAAACGACAGAAGTTAAATGAAAAATGGAAACGAGAAGGTCGTACTGCCGTTCAACATAAAAAATGGTTGAAGAAAAATGGTGGTAAACAAAAACCAAAATATGGAGTTTATTCGTGATTAAATTAAAAGAACTTATAGAATTAAAATCTATGATTTATTCTGAAGAAGTGAAACCAAAACACCAGAAAAAAATAGATATGAAGTTGAGTGTATTTCGTGAAGATTTACAATTACCTTATAGTTTGGGTACTTCATTAAAACCTGATAATGATTCACCAACGACAATGAGAGAATTGAAATATCTTAGTGGTTTAAAAACTAATAATGATTTAGTAGAAGAAGGTGATGATATAAAAGGAAATTTTATACCATTAATTGATGAGAATGAAATACCAATTTCTAAAACTTATGTAAAACAGGTTATTAAAGAAAGTGCAAAATTTGTCATGGAGATGAAATATCATTATAATCGTCCAAGACCATTTCAGGTTGCAGAAGTTTATGGTATAGATTTAAAAGGACATAAAACTGATAGTATGAATACACCAAGTTATCCAAGTGGACATGCAATTCAAGGATATTTAGTTGCAGAATTATTCTCATTTGTAGACCCAAAGAATTCAAAACAATATCAAGAAATTGGTGAATCAATTGCACACTCAAGAATAAATGCTAAGGCTCATTATCCAAGTGATAAGAAATTTGGTAAGAAAGTCTCTGAAGTTTTATTTAAAGGGTTGATAAAAAATGATAACACTTAAAGAAGTATACCAATTAGATGAGAGAACAGATTTTCAATATGTTGCTTCTGAATTAGTAAAATATTATGGATTGAGAAGTAAAATAAAATTTGGTACTTATGGTAAAAATGAAGGTGATTATGATTTTGATAATGATGTAATTAAATTACGAAAAAGTTACCCAAATGTCAAGGAATTTATAGTTTCAGTACTACATGAGATACATCATGCAACTCAAGTAAAGAAGTATGGTAAAAAAAGATTTTTAAAGAAATATATTCAAGCCAGTAATATGGCAGATTTTGATGGTTTTAATCGATATGACAATAATAAATGGGAAAGAAAGGCTGAAAATTGGGCCAATCAAGAATATCGTAGATTTTGGAAAAATAAATTCTAATTTGGGGATTTTAGCTTATATTTATATATAGTTATGAAAACTCGTTCTGCGAAAAATAAAGGTAAACGCCTACAAAATTCAGTAAGAGATGTACTTCTCGAAACATTCAAAGAAGATTTAGAACCTGATGATGTTAAATCAGCAATTATGGGAGATTCAGGTGAAGATATTCAATTATCCCCTGCCGCTCGTAAACTTATACCATATTCAATAGAATGTAAAAATCAAGAAAAGTTGAATATATGGTCATCATTAGAACAGGCAGAAGGTAATTCTAAAGAATCCACTCCTGTATTGATATTTAAAAGAAATCGTAGTAAAACTTATGCAGTTATAGAGTTTGAGGAGTTTGTAGAATTAATAAAGTAGTAATAGTAAGTGGTTATTTTGATCCATTGCATGTCGGACATATTGAATATTTAGAGAAGTCAAGAAAACAAGGTGATTACTTAGTTGTTATTGTTAATACAGATGAACAGGCAAAACTTAAAAAAGGTAAATCTTTTATGGGTGAACAAGATAGATGTAGAATCATATTTTCACTTGGTGTTGTAGATGAAGTTATTTTAAGTTCCGATACTGATTTAACCGTATGTCAATCTTTAGAACAAGTAGTTCAATTTCACGATGACGCTGAATTTATTTTTTGTCAAGGTGGAGATAGAGATTGGAGTGAAGTTCCAGAGTTTGAGGTTTGTGAGAAATTAGGAATACAAATGGTTGATGGTATGGGTGAAAAGATTCGTAGTAGTAGAGACTATACAGGATTAAAATGAGTCAGTTAGTTATAAACATATTAGATAAAGCCCTTAAATCAAAGGGTAATAAATTAAAGAAGACAAATGAGTATATGTGGTGGAGTCCATTTGTTTCACATCACAAACCAAAATTACAAGTCAATATAGAGACTGGTAAGTGGCATTGTTGGATTTCAAATCAAGGTGGACATAATCTGTTCCAATTATTAAAACAAGTAAATGCAAACAGAAGTTTATTCAAAGAGTTGAGTGATGCTGTCGGTTCAACTTACTATACTTCAGATAAGAAAGATGTGAAAGATATTGTATTAAATCTTCCGAAGGAAGCTAAACCATTATGGAATGGTGGAGATTCATTACAGAAGTTACATGCACTTAAATTTATATATGAACGAGGTTTAACCGATGAAGATATACTACGATACAATTTACATTATTGTTTAAGTGGAGTGTATCAAAATAGAATCATTATACCGAGTTATGATAGTGATGGAGTATTGAATTATTTCGTAGGGAGAGATTTTTATAAGGGTGGAATGAAATACAAAAATCCCCCTATACCTAAAGATATTATCGGATTCGACTTGTATATAGATTGGAGTCAACCGATTGTTCTTTGTGAGGGAGTATTTGATGCCATTGCTATTAAAAATAACTCTATACCATTATTCGGTAAAACCATATTACCTAAACTTTATGAAAAGATAATAAAAAATCGGGTTAAACATATAATAATTTCTTTGGATGAAGACGCATTTAAAGACTCTTTAAAAATGATAAAAAAATTCTTTAACTCTGGAATTTCCGTAAACTTTGTCAAACTTACGGAAACCGACCCAAGTGAATTGGGATATATAAAAATGATTGACAAACTAAATACTTCAACCGAAGTAAACTTTAAAGAACTAATGAGAATGAAAATTTATGGAAAATAAAATAAAAGTTCCGTTTCGGAAACTTAAACACATACACCACATATCAGATATACAAATTCGTAATCTGAAACGACATAGAGAATATGAAGAAGTATTCAATGGATTATATGAAGAAGTAAAAAAGAATCCAGATAATGCCGTAGCATATATTGGTGGTGATATAGCTCATTCTAAGTGTGAGATGTCCCCAGAGTTAATTGACCAATTATCTCGATTATTCAAAAATTTAGCAGATATAGTTCCTACAATTATTATTGCAGGAAATCACGATTGTAATCTAAATAATCTAAATAGAATGGATTGTTTAACACCTATCGTAGAAAACTTAAATCATCCAAACTTACACTATCTAAAACGAACAGGGATTTATACCTGTGCGGATACAGATTTTATAGTATGGGATGTGTGGGATAGTGAAAAAGATTATATTAAAGCAAAAGATGTTCCAGGTGATAGAAACAAAGTTGTATTGTTTCATGGAACGGTAGATAGAAGTGAAACTGATTTAGGATTTAAGCTACCAAGTAAAGTTAAGATGTCAATGTTCAAAGGATATGATTTAGGATTACTTGGTGATATACACAAAAGACAACATTTGAATAAAGAAGAAACCATTTCTTATTGTGGTTCATTAGTTCAACAAAATCATGGTGAAGATATTGGTAAAGGTTATTTACTATGGGATGTACCAAATAGAAAATCAGAATACATAGAAATACATAATGATTTTGGTTATTATACAGTTGATATAGATAATGGTAAATTACCAGAACTTCCAAATCTACCTAATAAACCACGAGTTCGTATTAGAGTAAGTAATACCAAACCCGCTCAGTTAAAACGATTGTTAGCTAAACTACATAAAATGACTAATATTCAAGAATCAGTTGTTACGAGAGTAGATGGTTTGAGTACAGAAAAGATTCGTGATAAGAAAATTAATCTTGGGGATATTAATAGTGTAGGTTATCAATATAAATTAATTAGTGAGTATTTAAGTAACAATTATATGGTTGATGATGACACCATGATAAAGATAAAAAAAGTACTTACTGATTTAAATGCAGTTATACCAGAATCAGATGTTCAACGAAATGTACATTGGAAATTAAAGAAATTTGAATTTAGTAATCTGTTTAGTTATGGTGAAGATAATGTAGTAGATTTTACAAAACTAAATGGTGTAGTTGGATTATTTGCACCTAATGCTGCAGGTAAATCAGGACTATTAGATGCTCTATGTTTTAACTTATTTGATATGAGTTCTCGAGCATATAAGGCAGATAAAATTATTAATAATTCAAAATCTAATTTACATTGTAGAGTTAATTTTGAGATAGATGGTACAGATTACTTTATTGAAAAAACAGGTAAAAAGAATTTACGAACAGGTCATGTAAAGGTAGATATAGAATTTTGGATGATTGATGAAACTGGTGATAAGATTAGTTTAAATGGAGACCAACGAAGAACTACACAAAATAACATCAAACGAGTTATTGGTAGTTATGAAGATTTTATTTTAACATCTATGAGTTCACAAAATAACTCAACTGTATTTATTGATAAAACACAAAAAGAACGAAAAGAGTTATTATCTCAATTTATGGGATTGAATATATTTGATAGATTATACACACAAGCATCCGAAGATATTAAAGAAGTGAATACACTTTTAAAAGACTTTAAGAAATCAGATTATGATAGTGAGTTAGCATCAATAACAAATGATTTGATTTTGTTAACATCAAAACAAAAAGATTTCAAAAAAGATGAACGAGTTTTAAAAAAATCAATTAAAGAAATAATATCAGAAATAAAAGAAGAGACTAAAAGATTAAAACCAGTTGATGATAGTTTACGAGATATTGATGATTTAAAAACTGAAGAAACAAAACTTAGAGGTATGTTTGGTAATGTAGATTTAAAACTTGATGAGTTACAAGTAGAAGAATATGATTTACAAAAAGCAATAGAAGATATTACTAAGAAGATATCAAGTTATAAACGAGATGGTGTTCAAGACAAATATTATGAATTGGAAAAACTTGAAGAAGAACGAGATTTATTTCAAATAGAAATAGATAAGTTAAAACAAGATGTACGAGTTAAGTTAGATAAGATTGAAAAACTTGGTGATTTGACTTATGATGAAGATTGTAATGATTGTATGAGTAATCCATTTACATTGGATGCCATAGAGACTAAAAAGAATCTCAATAAAGATAAATTACTTGCTCAAGATTATGTAAGTAAAAAACAACATATGGAAGATGAGATTCAGAAACGATTTAAGGTTCGTGCATTTAAAAAAGATTTAGATGAATTAACAGAACAATATAATCAAAAAGAAATGTATGAATCACGAGTTAATTCAGATATCAAATTAATGAAAGAAAAGAAATCTAATATACAGAATCAGTTAAATTTAATCACAAGTGATATATCAAAATCACAATCACAAGAACAAGATGTAATGTTTAATTCACAAGTAGAAATAGAAATAGAAAAGTTACAAAGTAATGATGATGATTTGGATTATCAATTAGATATGGTAAGTAAAAAATTAACTACATTACATGGTGATATACAAGTACTGAGAACCAATGAAAAACAAATCAATGATAACATCAATAAAGTAGAAGAACTTGAAGATTCACATCAGGCATATCAATACTTACTTGAGGCAATAAAACGAGATGGTGTACCTTATGATTTGATTAGTAAATCATTACCTACAATTGAGGGAGCAGTAAATGATATCTTGGCTCAAATAGTTGACTTTAGTATTGTGTTTAATATGGATGGAAAAGTTATTGATACTCATATCGTATATGATGATGATAGAGTATGGCCATTAGAATTATCAAGTGGTATGGAACGATTCATTAGTTCTCTTGCAATAAGAGTTGGTTTAATGAATGTTAGTAATTTACCACGAAGTAACTTCTTGGCTATCGATGAGGGATGGGGAACAATGGATAGTGAAAACTTAAATTCAGTTTCTCAATTATTCCAATACTTGAAATCCCAATTCCAATTTACAATGGTAGTTTCTCATATAGAAACTATGAGAGATTTTGTAGATACTTTATTAGAGATCAAAAAAGTTAATAGTTTGAGCTCAGTTCGATTTAGTAGAGACTGATGGCATCTTAGGACGATTCTGAGTACTACTTGAATCGTTATACATCTTAAAAATCTGTTGATTTAAAACCGAAGATGCAGATACTCGGTTTTGTTTACACCAATATCTGAACCAATCCATTAAATCTGTATCTAATGTAAAATTATATCTTTGTTTATTTTTCATTTATACTTCCTTTATACACACTTCATATATATTAATAAGTATTAAATTTTAAAGTTTTGATATTTATTAATGTAACCCAAACGGAGTTTTTCCAACATGGCAATATTAAAAAGAACCAATAAATATCAAGGATTGAAAGATATAGATGTATTAGTTGAAGAAAGTGGATTGTCTTCACAATATTTTAATATCTATGATGTTCCTTCCAATATACCGCAAGGTAGGTCTTCATTCCTATTAGCTGGTTCGCCATTTCTTAAAAATTTTGTAGAACTAAAAGTAGAAATATTAGACTCTGCTGGCCAAACGGTTTATACTGAACCAGTATCAAATTATATTGAAGGAAATGCTCGTAGAGTATCAATTGAAGTATATGATGATACTGCTCCTGGTGATGCTTTTCTTTATATTGTAGGTGAGTTAAAAGATAACTTTAGAAGTGTTTCTGGCCAACAACGACAAAATTTAGAAGTAACAGATAAATTTTTAGACTCTGAAATTCTTAATAATCTTGGTGGAAATGATGTACCACATGATTTTCAAAATATATATAATGTAAGATATATACGACCTATTTTTATAAATACGGTAATTCCAAATTCCGAACCAATATATTTTTATCAACAACCACGAGTTACCGTTACTGAAATTTTAAAGGGATATGTTGTAGAAACAAGCGTTTCAAGTTCATATGAAATTACTGGTAGTGTAAGTGTAGACCCAATTCCAGATTTAAAACCAAAAGACCCTGAACCAGATCCAATAGATGGATTTAGTAAAGGAATGAATGATGGTGCTCGTGATGAAATTGGAAATGAATTAGAAATATTTAAAAATAGAAGAAGTTCCAAAATTGATCCATTGAGACATAGTAACTACTCATCTCGTGGTAGAGTAATGAGAAGAGAATCTCCTGAAATAGATAGGTTTACTATTACTGTTGGTTCTATGGAAACTTCACCTGAGAATACCACAAGTGATGCTGTAACGAGTGCATTTGTTGGTGGTGAAATAACAATTAACAACCCAAGTGTGGATTCTACATTATATCCACCAGATGAATATACAATTCCAACTCAATATAAATCATCAATTAAAAAAGTCAATAATGAGAAAACTCTTGTACCACTTGATGATTTTGTAATTACAAAAAAATCTACAGGCGAAAAAGTACCAGTTCAAATAGACGAGGCTAATAATAATGTTACGATGTCGGTTACACCAACACCGCCACAAATTATTAGTACAACACACTATCGTTCATATGCGGATATTATTGTTGGTAATTTACATACATTTAGTGGAGATGTTTATAAAGCAAAAATTTATGCAAGAAGTAAAGGAACTCTTGGAGATTTTGAACCTGTATATGATGCTTCAATAGAAGCACCACAAGTATTAATAGATAGTTATAGTGAAACAGGATTTAAGAATACAGGTTATTTTTATACACAATCAATAGTTGATGATTATTGGGATGTAGTAAATGGTACGGCTACTCAAAACAATAGTAAGTTTATTGATGGTGTTTTAATTAGTGGTTCTAATGCGGGATTTACACCAGAACATTCAACTGTAAATACGGTAGAATTCAATACTTCACATAGTTATGATTTACAAACAGGAGTACCATATACTCTTGAGTTTAATGCCTATTATTATAAAGAAGATAAATCAGATAAAGATGGAGTTAGTACTAAACAAGCAGAATTAGAAGTATTTCTAAGTGGTTCTGCCATGACGGGTGGTTCTGAAGAAAATCATAAATTGGGTAAAGTAGTTGTTAATGATAATACAACTGAAGGCCAAGTTCTTGGGGTTCACAATACATTTACATCTGCCATAACTGGTACACCATCTACACATCTAAAATTCAAAGCAACTTCAGGTCGTTGGATAATTCAAGATATTTTATTACGACCACATAGTGAAACAAATTTCAATCCTTCTTATTTTAGAACTATTGTTCCTATGACACATCCGCTACCTAAGAAACCAGATCAATATGATTTCTTGGTGGAGTTTTATGATTTAAATAATAATATTGCAGAAACAATTTCTGTTAAAGAGAATATAGATTTTGTAGGGGCACCACAAAATATAGATGGTGAGGATAACTTACTTAGTGGTTCTTTGTTTATAGGAAATGCACAAGGTAGTGGTTTTGAGATGGCAGGAGCATCTTCTGCATATATGAGGTCTCTTACCTACGAGGGATTCGATAAAACTATCGCAAGTAGTAGTGGTGGATTTATGATATGGAGTGGTTCAGTCGGTGGACGATTATCTTCAAGTGAAGATTATGATGGTGTTGGATTAGAGATTGTAGATGCTCATGGTGCAACAGATAGATATTTAAAGTTTAGAACAAATCCAAGTACATTCCAAGTTGTAACTGATGATTTCTTTTTAGGACAGACGGATTCAACATTTGTTAGTGGTTCAAATGGAAACTTACATATAAGTTCAAGTAATTTTGAAGTACAACCTGATGGTGATGTTATTATGTCAGGTACAATTACTGCAACTGCTGGTAACATTGGTGATTGGACAATATCAGGTGGGGATATCGTTGGTGCTAATATTACTATGGATGCTGATAGTTCAAGAATTTATAAGACGGATGATAATGCTGACCTAACTGGTTATTATATGGACTTTACTCCAGGTTCAAATTATTATATACGATTTGGAACTAACTTTGCCGTATCTTCATCGGGTACACTTATTGCTGAAGGTGCAATAATTGAGGGTGTTTTAACATCATCAGAAGGTTTGATTGCTAATTGGACAATAGATTCAGATTCAATTTATAAACTTACTTCAGGTAAATATAGTGGACTATCTTCAACTGGAGATACTCGATTCTTTGGTGGAGCTTCATCATTAACAGCAACAGGAAGTGCACCATTTAATGTTAAGGCAACTGGAGATATAACGGGTTCAAGTGTATTATTTACTGGTGGTAAAATTGCTAACTTTACAATAGATGGACATAGTTTAACCACAACTGGTGTTGAGATTAATGATTCAACACAAACTCTTTTTATAAGTTCAAGTGCATTTAAAGTAAAACACGATGGTGAAGTAAGCGGTTCAGATGTATTATTTACTGGTGGTAAAGTTGGTGGATTTGAAATTGTTAGTGATGGATTAAGTTCTGTTAATGACTCATTTCAAGTTACAGGTTCAACAGGACAAGTTAGTGGTTCTCAAGTATATTTCGATGGTGGTAAAATTGGTGGATTTGTACTTACATCAACTGAATTATATAGTTTAGATAGTGGAACACCAGACTCTACTCCTGATACAGGTATCACAATAGATACAACAGGTGGTGGAAATAGTAAAGGTGTAATAAGAATTTATGACGGAACTACTGTAAATGCTGCTTTAGGTAATTGGACAAGTGGTAAATATGGTATTTATGCTCAAGAAGGTTTAATTGGTGGTTGGACTGTTACTTCAACCGAGTTATATAATTTAGCAAGTGGAACACCTGATTCATCCCCAGATACAGGTATGACAATAGATACAACAGGTGGTTCAAATAGTGCAGCAGTAGTACGAGTTTATGATGGAACTACTGTAAATGCCGCTTTAGGTAATTGGGCTAGTGGAAAATATGGTGTTTATGCAATTGAAGGAGATATTGGTGGATGGGTAATAGATTCCAATAGTATATATAAAAATAATATAGTATTAAGTTCTAACAATTCTATAATTTCTATTGGTGGTACTACTTTCGGAAGTGCTGGAATACAACTTCAATATGCAGATTCACAAGGTAAGTTTTATGCTGGTGATGGTTCTAATAATCATATACGATATAATGAAACTGGTGTTGATATAAAAACTGCTAAATTTGAATTAGATACACCAACTCTTGATATTAGTTCTACAAATAGAAGAATAACAATTTCCGATACAGACGGATCAACAGAGTATGTGAGAATTGGTGAAGTCTCTACAGACGCAAGTGATAAATATGGTATAAAAGTTTGGGATGGAACAGGAACAAATGATACTACAGATTTAATTGCAATGTTTGGTGAACAAGGAAATAAAATTGCTGGTTGGGAGATTACAGGAACTCAAATTAGAACTATACCAACTGCAGGATTAGGTGGATTATTTGCAGAAGGTGAAAATGGATTAATTATACATTCAAGTGGTAGATTGGAAAGTGCAGATTTTGCAACTAACTTAAAAGGTTGGAGAATTGATACATTAGGTAATGGTACAGCAGAATTTGAAAACGCAAGAATTAGAGGAACACTAAGAACTGCCGTGTTTGAAAAAGAAAGTGTGAATGTTGTTGGTGGACAATTAATGGTTGCAAACGCAACAACACTTGAACCATTGAGAAGTGGAAGTGTTATATTGGCTGGTAATTCAGGTTCTTCGGCTACCGATGTAACGATGAGTATGGCAAATATTAGTGGATTTGTTAAAGATGAAATTATAAAGGCTAAAAGGGTTGGACAAACTGGATTTAGTGTAGAGTATTTACAAGTAACGGGTTCTAAGAGATATTCCACAGACCCAGCATTAGCACATATTACTGGTTCACAAATAGACCCAGATGGATTAGCAGGAGAACTTTATGTTGGTAGGGGATATGGAACGATTACAAATATTTCATCATCAATTGGTACATTAGATGGTAATATATCTAATCCCGCTAAATATAGTACAAGTCAAAGTATTGTTTTGGATTTGGGTAGTAATACAGTTAATGTACAAGATGTAATAAAAATTGGTACTGAGAAATTTAAAATTATTTCTGGTTCGGTTACTGGGAATACTGGGGCTGATCAAACAGTTGAAGTATTAAGAGATTTTCATAATACAGACACAGGATCTCATTCTGATGGAGCAACTGTATTTAAAATAAATGGGGATAATGAATTCTTACAAGGATTGGTTTCAACTGCTGTATCATATAATGAAGGACAAGTTTTTGTATCGACTGGTAAATATGATGCTTCGGCAGATTTATCAAGTGGTTATATACTGATGAATGCTAATCCAAATGATATCTCGACACCATATATGGATATTGTTGAGAGAACTGGTAGTGGAGTTTATGATTTACAATTAAGAACAAGACTTGGTGATTTAAGTGGATTAAGTAGTGCTTATTTATATGGAGATGAAGAACCAGGATTTGGGTTATATACAGAAAATGGTTTCTTTAGAGGAACTCTACATGCAATGACAGGAAGTATTCATGGAATACTTAATGTGGCTACACAACAAGGTGGTATAGAAACTGGACAAAAAATTACTATTGGTAGAGGAGTAGATGGAACACACGATGGTTTTAGAATTAATAATAATAACTATTGGTTTACAACTGGTGAATTTCGTGCAGGTGATGCAACAAATTATTTTCATGTAAGTGGCACGGAAGCAAATATAGCAAGTAATATATCAATTAAAACAGATGACTTTAATATTGATACTTCAACATTTGATGTAAGTACAGATAATGGTGGTAAAGTTGCATTAGGAACTTTAACAGGTGTAAATCCATCAACAACTAATCGTGGGTTGTTTGCAAGTGGCAGTGGAGAAGTTTTAATAAAAGGTGGTACTGATAGTAGTAAAGATTATTTATTATTTAATGAATCTGGTATGACGATAAGTGTTGATGATATTGATATTACGGCTACCGAGTTTGATTTATCAAGTACTGGTTTAAAAATTGATAATGATCATATTCATTTAGGAACAATAACAACCGATACCGATGTAACTGGAGCTGGATTTTATGCAAGTAGTAGTGGAGTGTTTAGGGTTCAAGGTGATGCAGATAATTATCTAAGAATATCTGCAGGTGCAATGGATATTAAATCCGAAACTTTTAATTTAGATGCAACTACAGTTGTAATAGATTCTGCAACCAATAGTGGTAAGATAGCACTTGGAGCATCACCAAATTCGAGTATTGCAGGAACTGGTAAGGGTGTTTATATGGATGGAACTGGTGATTTCTTACTTTATGGAAGTGCTACTAATTTATTTAAATTTGACGCAGCTGGTACGGCTATTACTATGAAATCAGATACCTTTTCATTAACAGGAACTAATTTAGAATTATCAAATACCAAATTTAAAATGGGTACTGTAGCAGACGCAACTACAACTGCCACCACCAATAGTGGTTTCTATGTAGATAGTAGTGGAAACTTTTTAGTAAAAGGTAATACAAGTGGTGCAAATTATTTTAAAGTAACTGCAGGTGGTGCTATTGATGTGAATGCAACAACATTTAATCTAACCGCAAACACAAACGATTTAATTATAGATAGTGCTGGACATTATATATCATTAGCAGATGGAAATATAACACTTGATGGAACGAGTACTGGATTTTTTGAAATAGGTGGATTGACAAGTACTGCGGCCAGTCAAACTGCCAAAGGTGTATATTTTGAAGGTGATGGAGATTTTATTATAAAATCAAATACTACTGCTAATGAAAATTACATTCAAGGTGTAGGTGGAGATTTAATAATAAAGGCAGATGATATTGATATTACATCTACAACTTTTGATTTAAATGCAGGAAGTGGTAAACTTGTAATTGGAAGTTCAACACCAAGTATAGCATTAACTACCGCGGACGCTACATTTAGTGTCGGTTCAATCACATCCGATTCCGATACAACTGGTGCAGGTGTATTTATGGATGGAAATGGCCACTTTAGAGTTATTGGAGATGCTGATAATCAAATTATAGTTGATGGTGGGGATATGACTATTAAGTCGCAAGATTTAACTCTTTTATCAACATACTTTACTGCTTCATCAGATCATGGTGGATATATATCATTGCCCACTACAGCAAGTAATGCTGGTTATCCAGGAGATGATACATGGACTACACAAAATGGTGTATGGTTAAGTGGTAGTGGAGAATTTAATTTAAAACAAGATGGATCTAGATATATAAGACATATCAAGGGCCAAGGTATTGAAATGGCTTTTCCAAACTTCTCAGTTGATTCGGATGGAAATATGACTGCAAATAGTGCATCATTTATGGGAGATATACAAGCTAAATCAGGATTCTTTGGACAAAGTACTGGTTCGGGTTGGGTTATAGATGGTGCCACAATAAGAGATGATGATAGTCAAATTGTTATTGATGGTACATCTACTTCACCAAGTATTACGATTGTATCCCAAAGTTTTTCAGCAGAAATGGTACCAGATTTTACTCCTGGTTCAGTAATATTAGCAGGTGGTGGGTTAGCATATAATAGTGGAGTTCAAGGAATAGATTCAAGTCCAGAGGATACACAGACTGGAACAATTACCAATGGAAACAATTTTGCCACGGCCAATACGGTATTTCAAGGATTTACAGCTGTAACTGGTGGTACTTCATCCCCAATGACGGGATCTACAGCTTATGGTGGTATGAATGGTGGTGATCTTACTGGAGAGGCTACTGCAGCTTCATTAACAGGACCTGATAGAGTTTATAAGAGTTCGGTATCATTAGAACATAAAACTACAGTTTCAAGTAATGATATAAATGATTCAGGTATTAATAATTGGATGACACTTGGTGGTGCATCATATACATTAATTTTAAAACTTAGAAAAACTAATGGAACACCGAGTACTGTGTATGAAGAAACAATAAGTGGTGTCTATTTTACCGATTTTATGGGTGAAAGCTTTACAAGTGCAGGAACTGGACCTTATACTCATGAAATGGTGAAGTCATTTACAAGAACTGTGAATCATACTGTTGAAACAAATATGGATACATTCCAATGGGAAATTTCAGCTGCAAATACAACAAATGATAATCTTCGTGGAACTTATACAAATAGTAATATAGGTAATAAGCCTGGAACTGAATATTTAACACTTACAAGTTGTACAACAGGTATTACGGCGGCATCACACGCACCAAGTAATAAAAAGGTTGAGATTGCACCTTCTGGATTCCAAGCAGTATTTTTACAAGAATCCACTTTGGAACACGAGGACAATAGCTATTTCCGCGTAACACCAGCTGAAGATAAAACGGTTGATATACTGGGTAGTGCTGTTGTAACGGGCTCGTTAAAAATAAAAGAAATAGGTAGTACTGATTATGTAACTATTGATCCAAATGCTGCAGACGGTATAGCAACCAACAAAGATATTTTAGCAGAAAACATTCAAGGTACAAGGATTGAAGTTGGTGATACAACAAATTATTTTGTAAATGCTACTACTGGAACAAATGGAATATTGGTTACAACAGCTGGAACTCCTGATTTCTTATTTGCTGATAGTGGGGATTTCCATGCCGGCAGAGATATAATTGGATATTCAGCAGATAGTAATGTATCAGATATAAAATTTAAAGAAAATATTTTACCAATCCATGATGCTCTATTTAAAGTTAAACAATTGAGAGGGGTGGAGTTTGATTGGAAAAAATCATTTAATGATAATGGGCATGATATAGGATTTGTTGCTCAAGAAGTAGAAAAAATTGATGGTTTGGGTGTATTGGTTAAAGACAAGAAGAATTTCAAAACTGAAGAAGATATGAAAACACTTTCATATACAAAGGTTGTACCATTATTAGTAGAAGCTATAAAAGAACAACAGATTCAGATAGAAGAATTGCAATCTAAATTGGAGAAGTTAGATGGCAGTATCGGGTAGCGGTGAGATAAAATTAAGAGATATTTATAATGAACAGCAAGAGGCTACAGGAGAACCAAGTGCTAATACAAATATCTCTATGGATAGTCTTGCTGATTCTTATGGAGCTAATGCGGCAAGTACCGTTACATCTCGTGCAACTTTAAGTGGAGATGAAGATAAAATAACTGATTTTTATGGTGCAACTTTTCCAGGTACATTTGAAAATTTTGCATTATATCGAAATAGTTATGGTACAAATCAATTAGATGGTGTTGCAGCAGATGATGATAATTCTGTTATAGTTGAGGGAGAAACAATTGTTCCATATGCATCAACTACACAAGCTTTAGTAGGTGCTGAAAATGCAACATTTGAAATAATGACTATAGGTGGTTCATCACTTAGTTCAGTTCAATCTGATGATTCAACGGAATTTCCCGCCAATCAATACCGCGGTGCTGGAATCACACTTTCACCAGATAATGATACATATGATGGTACGAGTATGAAATTTAGAGTTTATGATACGAATAATACATTCAATGGTAATTTCGGTGATCAAGTCTTTAGATTTTATGATAATATAAATACCCATACTACTTCTCAAATCGGGCCATCAGGAAATACATCTGCTACTAAAGTAATGTATGTTGATGCTGCAGATGAAAGTGTTGGTGATATTGTTACAGTTCATACAACTACAGTTGGTACTATTAGATCATCATCGTATTCAAATGTTATTAATGAGAACGGAGATGGTGATAATATTAATTATACAGAAGGTTTAGAGGGTGCTTTCACAATTGGAAATACACCAGGAAAAATGACATTTTCATATACTCATTGGAATTATCCATATAGTACAACTTCTGGTGGTTCTCGTAATACAAGTACAAATACAGCAGTTCTTGATATACGATATAATAATGCAATTGATTCATTAGCAATAGATGACACAACAATAAATGTTTCATCGGTAGATGGTGCAAATAATGCTACTTTTACTTGTTATTCGGAAGGATATAGTGGAACACTTACGATTGGATATGATGATAATGCTACCGCAAGTGATACAACATATACTAATACAACTGAAGCAGTTAGTACATTATATGTGAGAGAATCCATAAGTAAAAATTTCACTATAAGTTCTGCAGGTACATATTATCCAAAAGCACATCATGGTGGAAATGCTGTAGTGGGTTCTTCATTTATAGTAGCTCCAGCACTTGCGTATACAACAACTAACAATCAAACAATAAATGTAAGTACAACTCAAGCTTTTGCAGCTTCAGTTTCAGCTGGTACTAATGCAAGTGTGGCAGTTACTTCAAGTCCAGATATTGGTAGTGGAACGACTACTGCCACAATGACACCACTTTTAAAAACTGGTGATTTTACAATAAGTTACGCTGGTACTGCAGATTATTTACCCAATAATGTGAATAATCAAACTGATATTTTATCTGTAGACCCAACTCTTAGTGTGTCTCTTGCAGATAATCAAGGTGGAAATAATTTTCCTATAAATGATGCTCATAGTGATACCATTACATCTGGTACACATGGTGTAAGTCCAACTGTATTCACACATACACCCACTGCGGTGGGAACTTTACAAAATGGAAATGCATTAGCTTATGCTTGGTCAGCAGCAAGTTCGAATTTTACTTATACGAGTGGCACCGTTTCAACTGCTGGAGCAGTTTCTTTTAAGAAGAATAGTTCAGGTACACTTTCACACTCATTAACCGTTACGGGAGATGATGATAGAACTGCAACAGATTCAAGTTCTGTAGTTTGTCAATCGGTAACAAAAACAGTTGCAGGGTCGACAAGTGATGTATTGAGAATAGGAACTACTTTTACGGTAACGAGTATTAGTACAGCATATACACAAACGGTAGCACTTTATCGTCAAAATTCGTTGGACGGTTGGGATAAAATAGCTAATGGAGTATCTGTTGCTAGTACTATAAATTTTTCTTTGACTGGTGATGCTTGGATTCCTGATGCAACTGCACGGGCCGTTAGGTTAGTGGATGATGATAATACTGGTATTTATGCTGCTTTGGGTAATTTTGCTATCTTGAATGTATTGCCTGTTATTAATGACTTTACTGCAACAGCATCAACCGTAATAGGTAGAATTGATTTAGCATGGACTACAACTAGCGCAACTACTGTAAGTATAAATCAAAGTGTGGGTTCACAAGGAAGTATGGATGGAAGTACTTCTAAAACTGGAATAGCTAATAATACATCAATGACATTTACTATAACGGCAGGAAATGCCAATAGTGAAACGGTAACGGCTACAGCTAGCGCAACAACTCTTAATCCAACTATAACTCTTGGTGCTCCTGATATTAGTTCATGGACTTGGGGAGATTCAGGAAATGTTACTTTAGTTGCACAGAAAAACTTTTCCAATGCACTTGATTGCCATATGGGTTATGATTTAACAACCGCTAGTGGAACAAGTGGTACTGAATTACAAACTATAACTGCAGGTAGTGGTACGGTTTCTACTAATTTTAATGTGGTTTTCGAAAAAAATAATTGGACTTATGCGAGTAGTTTAGGTAGTGCAATAACTGATTTTAGAGTAGGAAATTCATCTGCCGCATGGGTTGTACGAGAGAGTGCCGCAACCGTTAGTGATTTTGCTACACCAAATGATGCAACTAATCTTTCAGCAACAGGAACTTCTGGAACTGCAATATTCGTCAATTGGGATGATCCAAGCGGTACATTTACAGGAGTACAAGTTTATGGTGCACCAGAGAGTATTGGAGCTTCCCAACTGGGTTCAAATATTACTAATGGCCAAGCATCACAATATTCACATACGGGATTAAATGATTCTCAACCTTATGTTTATTATATAAGAGCATATTATAGTAGAACTGCTAATGGTGTAACAAGAACAAATTATAATAGTTCTGGTACTGTAACGGGTAATGTAATAGGTTGGACAACTGAAGTAGTTTATGGAAGTACAATGTCTCCAACGGGAGGAACTGGTTGGAGTGATAGTGGAGTAAGTTCAGCACAAGAAGATGCATACAACGGACAAGGTGGTAATAGCTCAACATTACATCATTTAACTTCACAAGTTTTAGGTACACATGATGTTACACTACACAGGACAGAAGATGGAACAATATGGGATGGTAATGATACATGGTTTAGTACAGGAGAAACCCCTGATGTACTTTATATAACTTCAGCTGGAGTGGCAACTGCAGCAACCTATATTGCAGGAGCAAATGCAAAACCAGATGCTCCAGCAAATGGTACGGCAACTGCAAATAGTACTTCACAAATCACATTAGGTTGGACTTGTGGTTCATCAATAGAAGATAGTTTTAAAATTTTTAGAAGTACATCAAGCTATCCAAGTACTTCTGGTACACTTATAGCAACAACAGCTGCAAATGCAACTTCATATGTTAATGCATCATTGGATGATAATGAACAATATTATTATTCAATATATTCTTATAATGGTACGACTTATTCAAGTGTTAGAGCAACTGCAACCGCAACAACACCAATATCACCAACAGTAGATAGTTTCTCAGCAGCTGCATCAGTTACTAATGGACAAATAGATATAACCTGGACAACATCAAATATTGGTCAAGTAACATTATATTCTTCAGCAAATAATGGAATGACGAGCGCATCCACCTTATTTGATTCTACAGCTTCATCAAAATATGATTGGACACATAATGATACAGGTTTGGGTAATAGTACAACACGATATTATCAATTACGAGTAATAGGTAATGGTGAAACTGTATATAGTTCCGTTATAAATGCTACTACAAATGCAGGAACCACAGCTTGGAGTAGTGTACCACCGGATTTTTCTATGGAGCATATTCCCTTTGCAACAGAATATTCAGCTGTAAAAACAATTACTTTAGCTAATGGAAGTGGAAATACAACTGTGAGTCAAACTGGTGGTGTACAAGTAGCATTGAGTACATCTGGAGATCCTGGAACAAGTGGTACTGGTAATAGTGGTACTGGGTTTGCAACCAGTAAGTCCATATCTCATACAACAGGAACACTTTATATGAGATTTAAATTCGAACATCCAAAAGCTGAAGGTAATTTTAATTCAGATGTAACAATTACAAATAATAGTGTAAGTAATACAGCTCTTGATATTGATGTTACTACTGCAGGTGGTTCGTAGGATGACTAATAAAGAAATATATGATGTTTATTATTCCACAGGTGGTGGTGATTTAGTTTATGGTGGTGCCGATTTATGGGTGAATCATTGGATTGAAAATGTTGCACCAAAATTAAAAGTAAAACCAGTGTTGGCAATTCATCGAAAGGCCCCAACAAATCCATTATCAATAGAACAAAAACGAGCATTTAAAAGTAGTGTTAAAAAAGGAACTGGTGGTAATGAGGGTAGAAAAATAAATGTATCGTTGAGAACTAATTTTAAAAAATCTTTAGAGAAAAGAGATAAGGTTTATAAAGAATTAGAAAAAACTAAATCTTGGGAAGAAGTAGTAGAGGATGATTTACAAGTAATTTATCAACCCGATGATGTGAAAAAATTTCGTGAAGTATTACGAGGAGCAAGACGAATAAATATTCTTCATGGATATTATACAAATAATCCAGATTTTATTGAGATGAAAGATAAAATATTTAGTAATGTGGTTCATGTTTGTATTGAGAATACATTTAAAGCACACACCATAATAGAAACAGAATCACAAATGACTTTTGGTATGGATAGAGAATGGGAAAATGAAATTAATAGTTATGCAAAACATCCTATATGGATTGGATTTAGTAAAACACCATTACATGATAAATTCAATATGAAAGATATTACTAACTTTTATGAATTTAAACATAATTTAGATGTGAGTGATGACAATACTATTGGATTTGCATCAAGAGTAGAGGCAAGAAAGTGTGTACACTATTTAACAGATTTAAAATCAGAAATCTGTACACGAACTGATGATTTATTTTGGTATAGAAAAAATTTAAATATGACATTTCCAAAATCAAAAGTATTTAAATACTCAAATGATACCATTGAGTTATTTTATAAGAAAAAGTGGGGAGTTGCACATGTTGCTCACTTATTAGAACCATTTGGATATGGGATATTTCAGGCATTAGATTTTGGAAAAATCCCTATTATTGCAAGTGATTGGTTGCCTGAATATAATTATCCATTTCGATGTCATGATAAAAAAGGATTTGAAAAGTGTTATAAAGAAATATGTGAACTTACAATTGAACAAAGACGAAAATATGTATTTGATTTCCGTGATTATTTAAGAAAATACGATAATAAAAAGAGATGGGCAAAAAATTTCACGGATTTATACAACTCATGATATTTATTATTGAATTAATTTAGGGAAAAAATAATGTCAACAGCAGCAGGACAAAACTTATCATTAGGAAAATTAAGACGAGCAATCGATGGAAACGATTCGTATACCGCCGAATTTGCTATGTCTACTGCCAAAGGTTCTTCAGCTACAGTTCAGATGAGTGAGTTTTCCATTAGTTCAGTAGATAGTGTTAGTGGATATGCTTATTTATGGGAATCAACTGCAGAAACCTATACAATGAACTTTAGTAATGCAGGTGCTTTATTTTTATCAAAAATAGCAAGTAGAGATGAAAAT
>Ga0315318_10000163_pt1 | contig 26754 bp, 40 predicted proteins | sample M1200m3416metaG_FD_203703 | JGI IMG/M metagenome (GOLD analysis project Ga0315318, IMG submission 203703) | Ammonia-oxidizing marine archaeal communities from Monterey Bay, California, United States - M1 200m 3416 | ecosystem: Environmental > Aquatic > Marine > Coastal | place: USA: California... | reverse complement strand
GCTTCTCCTGCCTCTCGGCTCTTAGTTGTGGACAAAAATTACGTACATTACAGTACGTCCAACACCGCTTGGGTGACCCGGGTCTATGCTCTATTGTAGACTTGGTCGGGTCAATCAAGTCGTTCAAGTAATCTATTGCATCTTGCTCTGTATCCAGTAGCCGAAGAGCATTCTTTCGGCCCTCTTTCATTACCGCCCATTTTTCCTCAGACTGCCATCGCTCCTCATCATTGCAATAATGCTCTTCATCGAAATGTCTGCTTAACTGTTGATGAATGTATGCTTTTCGGTGCATAGGTTTCCATAGCGGAATATCTACCACCGTCATAGAGTGTTGAGGGTACGTCTCTGTATTGGACGCCTGTCTAGCGTTCCAGTCGCGAGCTATAGCTACGATAGCTAAACCCTTGACTTTCCAATCGTTCTCTTGCATGAGATCGGCTAGAACATTGAGCTGAAACTCCCACGATTTTTTATAACCGTTAACTAGGTTCCAGGCGCTGACTGTCTTTACATCGTATAAGATTTTATCTGACATGTCGTAGACATCGATCTGGCCTGTTACCACTTTACCGTCATAATCGTGGTAGAATCGCTTTTCAGTTAATACATCTGAATTGCTTTCGTTAGTGTTTTCAACTACAGAGTGTACTGCTGATCCCCAAATAGACCATACTCGGTCTCTAACATCTTCGACTAGTTCATCTGCATGTTTATACCGTAATGCATTTATTTGAGGACTGTCAATAAGCCGTGTAACTGAAATATCACTAGGCTTTGTACCCTTGGTATAGTTATTTGTGGTAAGCGTATGATACAGCCAATGCGGATAATTGTTCTCATTTGTAAACTTGCGGGCCATTCATTTCTCCTTTATTTGAAGGTTCTATTATACTAGAATCAGCCACTTTGGTCGAAATCTGAATAGGAATATCCTTATAATGTCTACAAAAATGTTCTGCTTTAATAACGACATAGGAGTCTTCGAACTTTGTGTGTCTCTCGTGGAGTACTACAATGGGTATCCTGTGCTCTTTCTCACGATCAGCTTGCCCATAGGCTGAGTGTAACCAGTCTGGGAAGGTCTTCCGATGCTTCACCTCAATAGAGAAGATCGGATGCTCCACATCCCTGCGGCTATCACCGTTATTACCTGTTCGTTTTCCACCGAATAGCTTTGCTACCTCTCGTTCTACATTCTTCCAATTATTCGTTCTCATTTATACCCCTTGCGCTACAAAAGCGATTATTACTGATGTCACTATTAAACTAAAAGCTGATAATGCAGGAAATATTTTTACGAAATCATTTTTATTATCAAACCATTTCTCCCTTTTGTAAGCAAATGTTACTTCATGATCCCAACATAGATTCCAAGTCATACCTGCTAGTACGTATATAGGTATAGATAATGGTATGTTTATCAGCCATGTTTCTGGATAATATCCATATCTAATCAGTACGTACAATTCATAAGACCAACATACAGAAAACATAGTGATACATAATGCTAAGTACATCGTGCTAAACGATTTATAATGCTTGTATACCGCTCCAATACACCATGGTGCTGTAGCATATGTAAACAATGATATAAATACAGCATCTGTATAATCCCAAGTAGGGTCAGAGGAGTATGGAGCCGCGATAGTCCAGCATGTGGTTGCCATTATAAATAAGATAACCTTCCATGGTTGCGTTAAGAATATCCAATATTCCTTTTGGAATAATTCAATATTCCTTCTTTGCTGTAAAGCTACTATAACAGCTACAATACATAACGCAGTCCAAATATACATATACACTTCCATTCTGTTCTCCCTTAAAATGGTACATCTTGATCATACTCCATGTCATCCGGTGCCCGGAAGTATACTATCGACGGTGCTGACGCACTATCTGTGAACGCTCCCGTGTCCGGTCCTATTTGGTTCCACCACAACTTGATACGACATGGCTGACCATACCGTACCTTTACAGCTGATATAAGTCCATCTGATAGCTCTGCCCAAGTGCGCGTATCAGACGAGCTTATAGTCTGAGCACCCCATCCTTCATTAACCTTCTCCTGTTTCTCAATGTTGCGGTTAACTATAAAAACGTTATCAGCTAAGTTGGTTATGTCTCCAGAACCTACAACGTCGAACTTGTCTGGCTGACTCTTCTCAGAGTCTAGCTTACGGATATGGTGCACAACATGTATCACCAAACCCAGTTCCATACAGGCCTTTTTAAGGTGGACGATCAGCTCCCTCTGATGCATCCACAGATTGTCGGAAGTTAATCCAATTGATGTGAGATTGTCTATAATTACATGACTTATATCTTGTTTCTTTGCCTCGTCGAGGAACGTGAAGACGTCCTCAAACCGCATGCTCGGCTGGTGCCATACCATAACCCAGTCGTTAAGCCACTGGGCTACTAAGGCATGAAACATTTCCGTCGGCTTAGGAACGGCCGTCGCTTGCCTAATGAGATTAGCGTAGACCGTTTCGCACGGCATCTCCTGTGACCAGATGGCAGTTTTCTTACCTTGTACTGCCCAGTGCAGAGCACATTGCTGAAGCGCAACTGATTTCCCATGCGCGTTGATACCAGCCCATACATTAAGAGTCTTCGGTTTGAATCTAAAGTCCGACTCCCAGGGAAGAGTATCCCCGACCATGTTATTTCCGTCTTGTATATATTCCCAGATCTCTTTAAGTAACTCTTCCGATATGGGTGAGACAAACTCTCCATGACTTTCCTCTATTGGTTTCATACGCGCAGGATCTTGCTCGTACATCCATGCTACTTCATCCATTAGAAATACCTCGTATCAGATGTCTCGCGATCCGTTGTCGTGCGACCCTCCATAGGTTGTGTCCACCACTGCTGCTTGAGGTAAGTAGCTGGGTTAGGCCAATACTCCACGTCGCGCCATTCTCTTTGTAAGCGGTCACGTATGTCCAGAAATATTTGATCCTTAATCTCTTCCAGTCCTTTGTCCTTCCATTCTCTAGTTGCATTAGCCCATATATAGCTCTGCCAACCAGATGGTGGAGATGGTTTAGGATATTGCTTTAAAAACTCTCCTACAGATAGTGGTCTATTAGATGGTCTATTAGGTAGCGGTACGTGTACGGGGGGCTCAAGTACACCCTCTACGGGGGGCGTACACCCTGTCCATACAAAGTCGTAAGTATTAGAGTTGTTAAACCGCCGGTTGATCTTGAGTATCCCGCCTCGTTCTGCTATACGATTCAACTGCTTACTGCAATAACTTGGAGTCATACCACACCGCTTAGCTATGGTGTTGATACTCGGGAACGCTAGGTTAGTACTGTTAGGGTCTCTGAAGGATAGCACACCTATCAGAGCCCTGATCTCTCCCTTGCTGAGCTCACTCATAGCCGGGAGTAAGCTATTGGGTAAGATACAAAAGTTTTCGGATTGTTTCAATGTATCCCTCGTACGTTGTCATGTATGTTTTGAGCTGTGGTTCTTATAACCATCCAGATATCCTTAGGTTTGGCATCAACACCTACCTTTACGCCTTTCTTAGCAAAAACCTCCTTAACTTCGTTCTGCATTCTCAACAGATCTCTTAAGCTATCATTAGCTATATCTTCAGTATATCGACTAGCTACTAGTGGCTTGTTGTTGATCAGATACGCAGCTGAGTAGATCTGACTACGATGCCACCAATACTCTATACCCGCCATTATCTCTTCTTCGTCTTCCTCGTCTTCAAAGATATCTGGATCTAACAGCATAGCAAAGTACCCATCTGGAGAATCTTGTTCCTTGTCTTTTTGCCACTGAGCTGCCCACGCTATCTCGTCAGAGAACCAAAAGAACCCATCTTTAACTGTACCTATATCATTCTCTGCTGGGTCCCCGCTTTTTATAGCTTCCGCTATTTCTGTCATATCTTGTATTTGATACTCTTTCATAACTCTTGCCCGACAGTTAATTCCTTACCGAAGTCCCAACCACCGAAGTCATCTGTACTTCCAAAACCGCCATCACCTCGCTGTGATTGGATGTCAAATAGACGATGCTGCTCAACCTCTATAACCTGAGGCAGAGCAATGGGAAGATACAGGAACTGAACCAGCTTAGTATTAGGCAGTATGAATACATTACGATGACTGACATTCATTACATGCAGATGTATCTCACCCTCGTAACCTGAATCTACAACGCAAGCACCAACCTGAAGCCCGTGCTTTGTAGCCACACCCGATTTATTGAAAGCTACTAATGCCATACCCACTGTAACATCAGCCTTGATACCGCTAGCTATTTTCTGTGAGTGACCTGGCTGTATACCCTCTGATTTATAGTCAGCTGGCACGTAGAAGTCAATACCCGCATCATATTGATGTGCTCTTGATGGAGACATTACATCCCGTATTTTACAGAACCTTAGTACTTGTGGTAAGCTCATTCTACATGATCCTTGATAGTTTCAACTCGACCAGACCAGTCGACTGTGATTGACATAGGCTTACGATCAGTCCATGAAGCCTCTATTTTACCTGTTACATCCAACTGGTTAAGGAAGCTCACTAACTGGAACGCTGCCTGTGCTTCGCTCTTCTCGTCCGTCGTTATCTCTATATGTATCGCCATCCTCTGCTACCTCCCGTTTCTGTTGTTCTGTTGCATGCAATTCTGGATCGTTGTTCTTGGCGTCAGCCCATGCTTGTTTCTCTTTGTAATCAGACCATCCAGCCATGTAACCACAAACATCTACCATGTTATCAATCCGATGTACCTGCTTCTCTCTTGCAAACTTAAGACCGATCAGTATAGCATAGGCCATATCGATAGTCACAGCGTTACCTGTCATCACCATAGCAAAGTTACAAGCATCTTGCATGTTCTGGTCGAATGAACCATAGTCATGCCCACCCGCATTTTTATATACGATGTCCTGTGCTTCTTCCAGTATACTTCTACTCATAGTTTACCTCCCACGAAATGCTCTTGTTTGAACTCATCGACCATAGCCCACATCCCATCCAGTGACATATCTCTGCTTGGTAAGTAAAGCATATCCTGCATAACATGCTGCCACGTAAAATCTTCGATCAACTCAAACTTATCCCATACCTCATTGTGGTAGTCATCGAAGATAAGAGACCAGTGATTATCGTAGCAGTGGAACGATGTCGCATTGTATGTGAATGAACCCAGTTGTATCCACTCATCTTCTGCGCTAAGCAGTTCGTTACGCATCATCTGCATGAACAGCATACCCACAGCTACATCGTTACAGAACCCGAATGCAAAGTCACTGGACCTCATATTCCAGATCATGTCCAGCTTACCATCTCGGATAAAGAATTGAACAAACATAGTACATGGTACATCCTTCATACCATAGTCTGTATCAGGCTGATTCAAGGCTATCACAGCTCGCCTTGACTCTGGAAACCTCACCAACTCATTAACAACTCGATCCCAGCCCCGATAAAGACAACCGCCATAATTACTATGTACGACACCATCGCTATCAGCAATATCTTTCCAGATAGAGGCTGCTTTCCCAATATTTCTAACCTTTGGATCCATCGATAGATACCACATAAATTCGAGTATAGCGTAGCGAACATTGAACTTTCTCTTTGGATTGTATATGTTAAGCTGACAGACGTCTTCAATAGTAATACTCTGGTTGAGTAGTTCTATTGCCTTGCTGTCTCCCTTGGAGGACTTGGCTACAACCTCGCTGCCATTCATCCTCAACTCGTACCGCATACCCTCATATGCATCTTGTAATGTCCTGAACCTCATCGCTTCTCCCTAGTCATTGACACATAAAATTTACCATTGATCTCAGCTACGAACTCACCCTTTTCAGCATTGTACGTACACTTAAATTCGTTAGCTATACATCCTTCGATCATACGGTGCTCGAATACATCTACTACATCCTCAAACAACATGACAGCTTCAGTTGTGCAGTCCATTTCAGTCCTCGTATGGCCATCCATCTTCTTGACTCCTGGCTAGATCATCCTGGTACTGTATGATGATCGCATCTTTACGGTTATCCTCATCGAATGATAGATCCTCAATAGCCTCTTCAAACTCTCTCTTAGCATCAGGCCTGTAGAAGTCCTTCTTCTTGTCACGTATTGTCTTCGGCTTATTATACTTTTCAGAATGCTTTGCTACCACATTGTTTCTGATAGTTTTACCCATTTTACTTGTTTCTCCTCGCTGCTATCTTCGTCGCTGCGTAGTTCTGCAATGTTTCGCCCCATTTTTCGCCGAACCACTGCTCCCAAGTGATCGTATTGGCGGGTGGTACTTTCTCGTGCTTTCGCTTCCAACACCACCTGGCGGCATGCAGCTTTAGCGTATCGTAGTCTTTTGCTGCTTTTTCCTTCGTGTAGATCCTCGATTCCACCATCTAAGTGCCTCAAAAAGTAAAAGCCAAGCGGATCCTCTATCAGTTGATAGACTTTCAAGCCCAGCCAGTGTTTCAGTTTGTTAGTTTCTTTGCCGAAGCCACAGCGTTCTGAGAGCTCTCTCACAGTGATAGCTAGTGGTGGCATGTCGATATACCAATTAGGTGAGCGGTCATGATGGGTGATCTTACCCGTATCGTAGAATAACTTAAAGTCTGAACAGGCTCTGGATCCTTCTACGCAGACCCAGTAGTTATGACATGTGTCACAAGGTGACTCGTTCATTGTCTCGTCGTACTCCATATTTTAGATGTTAAAAAAGAGCAGTTTAACGCCATGCTCAGGGCGGTAGGTCCGTTGCCAGCTCTCGTACATATCCGGGCTTACTCGGACCTAATTTATAGCCGGCGTATCATCCTAACCAGACTCCTAACGCCTGATCAGCTACGGCTATATACAGACATACGATCAGCAAATTCAAGCGGTAGATCTTGCATGAATCGTGCTAACAAGCCAGGTCCTGCATCGTACTTAGTACGAAGAGCCTTGCTGCTCATTACTCTCTCAACAGCTTTCACACGTGAACCACGTCCACGAAACCGAAGGTTCTGTCCTTCGAATAGGCTTTTCAAGTGAACTGGTACATCTTTAGCTATAAGTCGTTGCGTCGCGTATTTGCGCATTGTACATTGCTCTCCGTCGTTGAGTTTGTAAACGTTTAAAGTTACTGCGTATCCTCCGTGAACGCTCCGAATTGCAAGCGTTACGAAAAGATTCTTGGTTAAACCGCCATTCAGGCTCTGGTATGAACCTCATTTTGATCCTCCGGGGTTGAAATTACTTAAGTCATGATCCTCTTGAGTGTCATCAATGAATCCAGACTGCCATCCAACGTGATACGAGTCATATGCCACATCGATAAGATCGTCGATCATGTCCTCTCGCTGATCAGGATTATCGCCGTGCTGCTCAATGATAGCTTGAACATTAGCTATGATACGGTTACGAACTCGCCTTGGTATGTCACTGTATACTCTATGTGTATAGATTTCGGTCATAAGTTTTACCTCTATATATAGATTAAACAAATGTAACTTAAACTAAGCGCCATTACCACTCTGGAGGATCATCATCAAATCGTCCCATACTGACCTCATTGAGACTATCATCGACATATGGATCTGGATCATTTGCAGCTGCCTCACACCACCAACATATATCATTTACAACCTCTTCAGTTCCACCACAGATCTCGCATTTTATCATGTGCACCAATCATCCATTGTTGTCATCTCGATTATATTGGTTTGTCCATCGTCTTTCTCACAATACCAACACATTCCATTACCGTACAGCTCGAAAACAGTTAATGTCTCATCGCAAGTCTTGCACTTACCAGTCTCTGTCTTTTGTTGACAAGACCAACAAAGACCATTCTCTTCCTGACTATAGTACAGTTTCTCACCGCAAATCTCGCACTTCATCTCATTGTCCTCGTTTTCAAGATAAAAAAAAGCACCAACATCTTTCACGTGGCGTCGCTGGTCGGCCCGTTCTTGAGATGCTGGTGCTTAATGTTACTTACGCAGCTTCGGCATATACCTGTTCAACCGCTACTGCATTTACTGGCCATATTTTTAAATAGCCAGGCATTTGCTCATAACGACATTCAGTATCGATACCATCGTCGGTATCACCAAATATAGCTTTTAATTTACTGTTGTGTAACGAAACGATTGCAAACTGTCGCTCAGTTGGGTGGAGTTTCGATGCCTTTTTAACTCGAGTAAAGACCTTGTTAGACCCTTCAGGATCAGCCTCGATCTCGATTGAATCGGCATGATATGTAACTTTAAACTTGGAACCCGGTGTAAAACCCTCAAGCCCGTATCGTTGCTGCTCAAGCCACAAGCGCCTTTTACCTTTTTGCGTATGGATTTTCATCGGTTTCAGTTCAATTCCTGACATGTTTTAGCTCCATCGGTTAATGTTTGAATCATCGTATATACGACTATTTAACATCCACTCAGCTTCCTCGTACTCCTCAAAGTCCGCATAGTCCATCCTCAGCTCATTGCTCAGATCGTCCCACTCAGACTCAATTTGCATCGTCCGACTGTAAGTACTCCAGTCATTAGCCTCGATACACCTGCTATACATATTACGTATCGCCTCTTGGCGATAATGGTTTGGAACGCCCATAAAATACCTCAATGTTATAAAAAAAAATGTATCTCCAACTCTAGTTTTTAAAAATGTAACTTAAATTAAGCATCAGATTATCAAACAGATAATCATAGATAACAATGGTGCTGGTATATCACAAGATCATAATATTATCAACGCTTTATCTTATCTGAGGTTCTGTTTTAATCAAGATGCTCGGGCGCACGCACGAGAATCTGAGATTCTTAAGAGGATCTGGCCCCCCAGTCCTCTAAGCATCTTTAGAATATAATGAAATGCTAATATACTTCCCTGCCTTCGGGGTGGGGCAGTAAGTAGTATATTAGAATATTATGATATGCTAGGCGAAAACATCCGTAACCGGTCTCCCAATAGAATAACCGACCTCATCTCGCGAAAAATTGGCGAAAACATCATGAAAAAAAAGGGCCCCGAAGGGCCCCAGAATTTACTGCTTGTGTAACCAAAGAAAAACGTAAGCAAGAAAGAAGAACGATGTAGTGCAGACTAGAATTTCAAGACCAGTCATGATGCCACCATGATCTTGATGTAGCCTTCTGACATCTCATACGATACCGGAGTATCTACACCATTCTCAGTATCTCCAAAGAGCTCCTTGAGACGAGAATTGTGAATTCCGACGATGGAAAATTTACGATCTTGTGGAATTCTCTTTGACGCTTTCTTGACTCTCGTGAACACCGTGTTGGTGCCATTCGGATCAGCTTTGATTTCGACAGAATCTTCGTTGTACACTACGTTGAATCGCGAACCGCATGCGAAGCCCGGCAGCCCGTACTTCTGCTCTTCGAGCCAAAGTCGACGCTTGCCTTTTTGTGTGTGAAGTTTCATTGGTGCTTTGCTCATAGTGGGTGTGGCCCCTTGGTAGTTGAAATTGAAATGACTCTCAATTATAGAAATAAAAAATGTGAATTAAAATAAGCACACAGTACATTAGCACATAATCATTTACCTATAAATCAATTGAACTATAGAGTAATATTAGAATATTATAATATTGGGGGTCTGTTCTGATACGGAGACACAGGATCCTTCTTTTTTTGAAACTAAATTTTTTCTGAATTTTTTTACAGTATGGTAGAATATATGTCTTATTCCTGGGGGGCAGGAGACACATATGGCAACAAATCCAGTAAGTAGAGCCGCACTATCTGGCCTTTATGGCGTGGACAGTGAGGGTTGGGATAGACATCAAGCACACAGTAGGGGTGAACGTCAATTTACTAAAAATTTTGATCAGGTTGGTCCATATGGTACCGTAGGAAAAAACCTAGGAAAAGACAAAACAGGCATGACGCCTGGGCAAGTTCCTGGCGTTAGTAGAGCACAAGGCCAAAGAGACAAGATGGCAAACTTTATGTCACAAATGCCTGCAGAGAATCAATTAAATCCTGGAAAAGTAGAAAGTCTAGCTACTGCAGGTCAACTACATAATTTGGCCCAAGCAGTTAAAGGTTCTGGTAAAAGTAAGTTTGGATACAAGGGTTCTTGGGATAGAAATATGCAAGACATCGCTGCTATCCAACAACAAATGGAAGATGCTGTAGTTACATTAGCAGGTAACCAGGGTATTTATAGTGATCCAGATCCATCTAGTCGTGACATGGGGACTATGAGCGTTATGGGCGCATCTGGAGTGCGTGGTGCTGCACCTCACTTTGGCATGACCGCTATAGCTCCTGGACACATTGGGGCTCGTAGTCGCTCACGTAGTCGTACTGAAAAGGATGATGAAGATCCATATTCAGCGCATACTAAAGCTATGAACCCAACAGCGGTAACAGGGTTTAAAGGTTTATTAGGTCTACCAGGCAGGGCAGCAGCTGCTACTTCAACTCCTCGAGCAGCATCTACCCCTGCTTCTGCTCCTGCTCCTGCAGCTGCACCAGCGCGAGCCGCTCCACGGGATGATGGTGTCTCTGACCATGACCCATATGGACACAAAGCTGCAGCCGAAGCGGCCAGTGCAAGAAAATCATCAATGGCGAGAGCAGCTAAAGCTAGAGCTAGCAAGAAGAGTGGAGGCGGGGGAAAGGGTAAGGCGCCTGGTGGAGCTCCAAAAGGAGGACACCACAAAGGACTATCATTTGGCGGCGGAGGCAAATCGAAAGGCGGAGCACCGAGAGGCGGACACCATGCTGGCTTAAGCTTCGGCGGGGGAGGAGACGGTGGAGATTCTTATGGCGGTGGAGACGGTGGATCGGGTGCAGGAGGTTGGACATAATGCCGTGGAAACAAGGACAATCGGGCAACCCAAGAGGGAGACCGCGAAAGAGTCAAAAAACGATGGCTCAGTTAAGGAGTCAGATTAGCGACCACCTGCCAGATGTTATTGAGGTACTAGCTAACGCTGCAAAGGAAGGGGATGTTCAGGCAGCTAGAATCTTGGTAGAACGTTGTGTTCCATCAATGCGGGCGTTAGATCAGAATATAAACGTCAATGAATCTGTGAAGGGATTAAGCGATCAAGAACTGGTTGACTTAATGAAAGACTTTGAAACAGGAATAGAGAGGGAAGACGATGGCATCAACAATTAGTTCGGCTACACTGACCGTGACAACTACAGAAAGTATCACGTTGAATGGGTCCAATATGGGGGCCACAAATACACTGTCTATAGCTTCTATTAACGAAATTAACCAGCGTATTGTAACTATAGATTCTGGCAATGTTAGAACTTTGTTTAACTTCGGTGGAGCAGTTGCAGCTGGTGAATTTGTGCGGGCTAACGTTAAATACTTGCGTATCACTAATAAGGATGATACCAACACAGTCAGTATAAACATACGAGGTAATGCTACAAATTGTTGGGTAGAGGTTGAACCAAGTGGTAGTTTCATGTTAACCACAGCATCAACGATGATGGAAGCGGATGATGATACCACCGTGGCAACCCCAGTATTAGAAGATCTTCAGATTATCAGTGCTTATTCTGCAAGCGGCGCAGATCTTGATTGCTATATAGCATTGACATGATAACTAGACCAGCTAAACAGCGTGATTATAGCGCAGACAGAAAGAAACCCGGTGGTTCTAACGCAGGTAAATACCCAGGGGTTAAGAGCTTCGCAGGCCCATCTGGAGGTGCTCCAAAAGGATCATATCCAATTAACACAAGAAAAAGAGCTAAAGCTGCGTTAAGCTATGCTCATAACGCACCAAATCCTAGCGGTATTAGGAAAGCGGTACACCGTAAATATCCCAGCTTAGGAGGATAGCATGACCAAACCAAGACGATTAACACCACGTCAGGCAGAGCATAGAGCAAGAGTTCATGCATCTCCCGAATGGGCGGCTAAACAAGAAAGGGTAAGAGCAGCGCATAGAACTAAAGTGCATGCGTCTCCTGAATGGGCGGCTAAAAAAGCAGCTGCTGCAGCAAGAAGGGCGGCGGGGATCCCACCCAAACCCAAGAGACCTGTTATAGCTGACCCGCCACGAGGTGGACCCTCTACCAATAGAGGAGATTACTCTGCGCCCTCGGGCGGTAGAGGAGGTTATTCTGGACCCCCTAAAGGCAGAGGCGCACACGTTGGCACTCTAGGTGGAGATAGGCCGAGTGGTGGCAAAGGCCAGATGTTTGGTGGTAAAGGTAAGGGCGGTAGGGGAATTGCTAGCGCCATGAGGGGTAGTACTGATGATAAATATCAAGGTCGTCCTAGTTAGGAGGTAGTTATGCCAATTGTAGGAAAGAAACATTTTGATTACACACCAGAAGGTGTGAAAGCGGCTAAACAAGAATCTGCCGCTACTGGGAAACCAATGAAGAAGAAGGCTAAAAAGAAGAGTATTGCTAATGCAATGAAGGGTGCATCATATGGTGCTCATTCGTAAAAAATGGCAACGCCAAACCTTATAACAGGCATCCAGAGGATACTGACGCTTAACGGTTCTTATACTTATTCAGATTTGTTAGCCTACATGAATGCGGGCACTACTGGAACCACTACAGAAGTAACGGAAATATCTATAGGTACAGGTGATCCTATTTGGCATGGTGTGCGGGTTGGGGCATCTAATGGTGGCTACTTTAATGGCGACAAAACGTCGACATTGGTGGCAACGATAGGTGCCGGAGACCTGATCATTGAGGCCACGCCTGTATCCCTAACAACTTGGCCTGCGCCGGGTTATATACAGATTGGTTCTGAGGGTATATATTATACTTCTATCAACCCATCGAACACCAGCGCGAGTGGTAATGACGAGTTTGTTATACCAGCGGTCGGTGGTCGAGGATGGGCCGGTAGCGCAGCTACCCATACAACCCCGCTAACTATTACAGAACTAAACCCTTGGTTTGTTACATATATCACGAGAGATATTAATGCTGGTATTATGCGTGTCATTTATCAAGCTAGTAGATGGACAAGAGCTGCATACGCGGCGCCAGACTTAGGAGACGGTATTTGGACGCAGGATAGATCTATTGGTACTGGATTCGTTTCCTCATATGAGATGGTGGAGACTACTGACACATGAGTCTTGCTATGGCGTTGTCAAACGGTTTGCCAAAGGAAGAGATACGTGCTCTACTATTATCAGAAATGCAACGACGCGTGGAAACGCGGAAGACTCGCTGGACGGCGCTCGACGGTCCACAGAAGAAGTTTGTTAATAGTGAGCATCCTCATATACTGTTTGGCGGAGCGCGAGGAGGTTCTAAAAGTGTTGGAATGCTTTTAGCGTTTCGCAAGCATGCAGAGAAATACGGAAGGGAGGCGCAAGGTCTTCTGTTCCGCAGAACGTTTCCAGAAACGGGGGAACTCGTTAAGCTGGGTCAGTATGTCTTCGTACAGGAAGGTTGGGAATGGAAAGTCGGGGAGCGAAAATGGGTCTCTCCCAGCGGGTCTGTACTACAACTAAAACATCTTGATGAAGACGCTGATGCTATGAAGCTGCAGGGTTTTTCCGTAACTTTCCTAGGCTTTGACGAACTTGGCAACTGGCCGTCGTCCGATCCTATAGATTTGCTCGGGGCTACTATGCGTTCGGCTGCCGGCGTACCGGTTCTATTCAGGGCATCTGCTAACCCAGGCGGGCCAGGACATGGTTGGGTAAAAGAGCGATACATCGACGTTGATGATAAGAACAGAATATTCATACCATCCAAGATTCAAGACAACAAACCACTCATGGATAATGATCCTGGTTATATTGAAAGGATAAAAGGTAGTGGACCTCCATGGCTAGTTAAGGCTTGGTTAGAAGGTGACTGGAACATAGCTCCGGGAGCTTTCTTCGAAAACGTTTGGGATCCATCTATACACGTTGTTGAACCTTTTGATGTTCCGCTAGAGTGGCGAAGGTGGAAATCTTACGACCATGGATACAAATCCCCAGCTGGATGCGTCTGGTTCACACAAGACTATGATGGTATAATCTATATCTACAGAGAGCGTTATTGGAGCTCTAAACCGAACAAGGGAAGTGAAACACCAATAGAAGATATCGCAAGGGGGATTTTAGATCTTGAACAAGATGAGCGTGCGCAACGCGTTAGATTCAGAAATAATGTGGCGGACTCGGCGATATTTATGCGAGACGGTCGTCAGAAGAGTGTTGCAGACGTATTTGCTGATTATGGTATTATGTGGGAGGCTAGTTCGAAGGGCCCCGGATCTAGAGTTCAGGGTTTACAAGAAATGGTTGATAGACTCAATAGTGGGACTCTCAAGGTATTTAATACTTGTCAGCACTGGTTGCGCACGGTGCCTTCCTTACCTGCTGACCCTAAGAGGATTGAAGATATTGACACGAGCGCGGAGGATCACCTCTTTGACGCAACGAGATACGGACTAATGATGAAGAGAGCCAGGAAACTAAAACCTAAACCTAAGGTAACAGGGCCAGCTAAGTTTACAATGGATTGGTTTGATCAACTCGATGAACTGTATGAGATATAGCAATGGAAGATTTAAGCTTAAATAATATTAACCCAAATGCTAACGTGGGCATCCCTGCAGATGCGAAGGGGTTAATTAGAAAGTATCAACAGAATGTAGAGCTTTCTTATCAAAAATGGAAAGCTAGATACAAAGAGATAGAGTCTGCTCGGCGTTATTCCCTTGGGCGGTTGAATGATAGAACAATGGGTATGAGTTCAGAACAGTTATTCAGCCAAAGCAAAAGATTGATTAAGGGTAACATTATCCACGCTACACTGCAGGGTTTGTTGCCGCACATTTATTCGAAGAACCCTGAAATCAAGATACGACCTGGTTTAAATGTTGACCCACAGGGATCTCAATATAGAGTGGCAGATCTATTCTCTAACACTTTGGAAATTATACTTAATGAGTCGCTAACGAAGGCAAAGCTAAAAAAGATTGCAAAACAAGTCTTGCGTTCTTGTATGACCAGCAAGATTGGTATAGTGAAAGTAACGTATCAGAGAGATTACTACAAGGATCCACTGATCAGTAGAGAGTTTAATGACGCGCAAGATAGTTTAGCAAAAATACAAGATGACATACGTCAACTAGAATCTGGTGATGGATACTATGGCGATAAAGACGAACTTGTAGAAGAAATAAAAATGACAATAAACTCTTTATCACAGAGGGTTGAGGTCATGCAGCAAGAGGGTTTAAATCTAGGATTTGTTCGTCCTGAAGATTTTAGAATGGATACTTCTCTTGATTCTTTACAAGATTATAATTCTGCGCGGTGGATAGCTAATGTTACTTGGATGACCCCTTCGGATGTAATGGAGCGTTTCCAACTGACTAAGAAAGATATTGAAAAATATACTATATACCGCAGAACGACAGAGGGAATTGCAAATAGATTAAACAAAGATAGCGCATCTTACAGTGGAGAAGAAGATGTTAATTTAGCTATTGCTGTGTGGGAGTATTGGGATAAGACAACTCAAACCGTGTATACCTGGTGCGAAGGTAGTGACAAGTGGTGTAGAGAACCTATGGTGCCAACAAAGATGGGCGAGCGATTCTTTCCATACTTTGTTCTTGGTCTCAACTGGATTGATGGGCAAGAATGGCCAGTATCTGAGACAGAGTTAATGATGAGTTTGCAAGATGAGTACAATACTGTACGTGATCAATTAGCAGAGCATAGGAAGTTATCAGCTCCATTCTATGTAGCGGATGCGTCTCGTGTGAACGAGGAAGATATAGAAGTTTTTAGTAACGCAACTATTGGTGAGATTGCTATGATTAACGCATCTGGTTTAGGTGTTAATCAGGTTTTCCAACCCGTGCAGACTCCACCTATGAACCCAATAGTCTATGACACCACACCAATCAGAACCGATATGGAATGGATAAGCGGTCTAGGCGATGCGCAACGCGGTGGTATTATGCGTGCAAAGACAGCAACAGAAGCCAATATACAGCAGGAAGGTATGGCGTCTAGAATGCAAGAGAAGATTGATATAACAGAAGATTGGTTGAAAGATATAGCTTGGTATTCTGCCGAAGTGTTATTACAAGAGATCGAACCACAGAGAGCAATAGAAATTGCTGGTCCACAAGCATTTTGGCCTATACTTAATAAGCAGCAACTTTATGATTCTGTTTTTATCAAGATAGCAGCTGGTAGTACTGGTATGCCAAACACCAACGAGGAGCGAATGCGTTGGATAGAGTTAATGCCGATTATAATGCAGAATATTCAAATGGTACAAATGATGCGACAATCTGGCGTTCCAGATCAGTTTAACCCTTATGTCCAATTATTAGAAGAAACATTTAAGCGCTTTGATGAGCGTATAGATATTGCTAAATTTTTGCCACCAATGCCTGAAGAAATTCAAAAGCACATGATGCAAAACATGATGATGCAACAGTCTATGGGCCAAGGACAACAGCAAGGTATGCCTAATGCAGTGCAGCAACCACCACCACCACAGGGCGCAAACGAGGTTATGAACGCTCCTAATAATAGAGTGATGCAGAGATCTAGAAACCAACATCGACCACCACAGGGAGAAATGTAAATGGCCGAGACGCAGCAAGCTGAAGAGGTACAGCAATCAACCTTTGATGTGATGTCGGAGGCATTAGATGACTTACACAGAGATGATCCGGTCGCAGAAGACGTGCCAGTTGAAGCTTCAGAGGAGAGAGTTGATGCCGAACCAGAGTCAGAAGTCGTCGCAGGATCAGACGTTAAAACTCCCACCTACCAAGAAGCTCAGGACGCACAGCAAGACACGGGGAGTGGGGATAATATTGCAGAAGAACCAGAAGAAGAATTTCAAGCAAGCGAGGGACTACAAGAGGCATCAGACTTAAATGCAGAGGACGCAGAAGTCTATGAGAGTTTAAAACCAAAAGCGCAGGAAAGGTTCCAACACTGGATAGATAGAGCTAAATCTGTGGAGGCTGAATATCAGTCATTAATGCAGGGAAACAACCAAATAGCTGATATTATCCAAACAAGCACGACAAACCCTCAGCAATTAGGTTGGGCTTTAGAGATGTTTAAAGGTTTGAATTCTGGTGATTATACGACAGCTGTAAACTCTTTAAAAGCCTTGGATAAATTCTCAGACCAAGTAGCTAAAACACTAGGTGTAGAATCTACTACAAATGAGAAATCAAGCTTTAATGATTTTGAAGATCTGTCTAATGCAGTAGAAAATTTAGAAATGAGTGAAGAGTGGGCGAGTAAATTAGCATCTCAAAGGGTTTCAGAAAACTCTGTCAACCAAGCTCGCAATAATTTTCAAGAATATCAAAATCAATATCAACAGCAGTCACATCAAATTGAGGTTCAAAAGAATACTGCTTTTCAGAACATAGAACATTGGGAACAAGATTTGACTGAAAAAGATCCCGACTATAGCTTGAAGAAGGATATAATGATAGAAATGGGTACTAAACTTGCAAACTCTGACGTACCACCTGATCAGTGGTTGCCAGTCTTGCAGAATCAGTACAACATGATCTCGAGGGGAATGACAGTTGCCGGAACCTCGAATGGTCAAGCTAGTAAACGGTCTCGGCCCCTAGCACCGGGTGTAGGCAACAGTGGCACAGTTAATGCGGCTGAATTAACTCAGGCAGAAGTAACACCAGAATTTTTACAGGCTCATTTGGATGCCATGCATAACTAACAGGATTAGATGAGAGCTGGATTCATCACCAGTAGCACGTATAGACCTTCGTGTGGTCACCCCTGTTCCACATAATTACATTCCTTTTGGAGGGAAATAAATGGCAACTCAAACTGCTTTACATGCCAATGATATTACCCAGCTAGGATATGTAGCTCTTCAGAACTATTTGAAGAATAAACCTATTGACCAGGTTGCGACCGAACGTCCCCTGCTCAAAGCTCTAATGGCTAAGAAAAAGCCTTGGGGCGGCGGTAAAGAAAATATCGTCGAGCAGATTCGTACGGGTTATGGTAACAACTTTGAGTGGTTTGGTGATTCAGCGCTAAACACTTCATCGGCAGTTACTTATAACACTCGTGATACTGTGAGACAGGCTTATTATCCTTGGAACTCGGCGCATGACGGTTTCCAGTTCTCCGAAGACTACTTACTTGGTAACGGTATTCTTATTGGTGACTCACAGAGCCCGCGCAATTCAAGTGCTGCGGGTCTCGTACAGCTAACAAACGTATTCAATGAAGCTATGGAAGTGCTTCGACTGGGCTTCGAGAAGATCCTCGATCAGTCTTTGCATCTCGATGGTACGATTGGCGTAGGTGGCGGTACTTCACTAGCTAACAAAGCTATCAACGGTCTTGACTTTATCGTTCCTTGCGTGTCTCACACTGGCACAATGGGCGGTATCGATCGAGCTGCTAACTCTTACTGGCGTAATCAAATCGATATGGGTGCTGGTCTTAATATAACGACTGGTGCTTCTTATGGTAATGGTTACCCTGGTGATGAATTGCTTGCTCCTATGCAGACGATGTGGCGTGAATGTCAGAAGAACGGCGGAAGCCCGAACTTCCTTTTGGCAGGTACTGACTTCATTACTTCATACGAAGCAGCTGTTGATGCTAAACTAAGTCGTTATGCTGTACAGCCGGGAACGGCACAATCTCCTTGGAACATGGATGCTTCGCTAGAAATTAAAGATGGCGGCACATTCACTGGTTTGTTCTTCCAAGGCATACCCATTATCTGGGATCCGGTGTTCGAAGATCTAGATGGTATCACTGGTGCGAAGGTAAGTAACGGTTTGACTGTTGATTGGTCGAAGCGTTGTTATTTTCTCAACACGAACCACCTGACTCTACGTCCGATTCAGGATAATGATATGATCGCGAGGAAGCCTCCCCGTGAGCATACGAGTTATAACTACTACTGGGGCATGACATGGCGGGGCGCGCTAACCGCGAATCGCAGTAATTGTCACGGTGTAATTATGGCTAACGGTTTAGCTACGTAGTAAAATCTGAGTCTTGGGGGGCTTCGGCCCCCCTCGATTCTTCAAGGGAGAGAAACATGAATGTACCGATTTTAAAAATTCTTGTAAAAAAAGATCAATTTTCTGCTGTTAATAAGATCTTACCAGCACATGAATTCCCTATATGGTTATCTGGTTGGGGTCAAGAAAATCTTGATATAGTAGGTAAGTCTGACGAAAGACACGAAATAGATAGTATCGAATCAGAGGTAAGCAGGTTGGAAGATGCTCATGGAATTGATAAGTTGAAGGAAGTATTTGGTGCAAGCTACATAGATGGTATCGAAGTCGCTATAAATCGTGTTATAGAAAAGGAGAAGAAAATAGATGGCAGCGAGAACACTGCTAAGTCTAAGAACAGAGCTAGCTCAGAGACTAGGATTTAGCGCCTCTGGTAGTGGTGCTATACTCCAAAGGGATCTGCTTAACTCTGCTTTAAGAAGCGGACAAGAACAGTTATTTTATGAGTTTGGCGACGTATTAACCAACAAAATAAATGATACCATTCCAGGTACCACAGTTGCTAATCAAACAACATATAATGTTCCTAGTGATTGCAATTTACGCAAACCATTAGTTGTATCTGTTAAGCGCGCTGGCGATGAGAATTACATTGCTATCCCACCAGGTATCTCTACAGCAGAGCATAACTTTGAATCCATAAACACACAACTTCCAGAACGTTGGGATGTTTTAGAGGATGGTGGTGTACCGAAGCTAGAGTTATGGCCAGCTCCTGATACATCTGAAGATAACATTAGACTAGAGTATAATTCTGGTTTAAAACCTTTTGCAGAGGATATCGATTTAACATCGATAGAGCCTCAATTAATATTGCTTCATGGTATTACAACCATGAAAGCGCATTATAGACAACCTGATTACGAGATATACGCTGGGCAATTGGAATCATTGCTAGGTCGTATAAGAGCAGCACTAACGCAGCGTCATCGTAGATTCAAACGTACATCTAGTTTCGTACTTTCCGTATCTACAGATCAGCAAGAACTTAGTTCTAGCGTCACTAGACAAATCAATAATATTATTTCGTCTAGCACGTTTATAACGCCAGCTGTAGGCACAGATACATATATCACATCAGCTACATCTACGTAGGAACTTTATATGCCGACTTTAAAAGTAATCAATATGACGGCTCGATCTACATCGAACCTTTCATATAATGATTTTCTGTACCTAACAAAGGAAGCACCATTAACTGATGAGAAAGTGCAAGCCTCTGTTGTTCGTGATTTTATATTAAGCGGTATAAAAACAAGTTCGAATAGTGGTTTAGCACAGACCTCTTCAGCTTATGCAGCGGCCAACCCAGAATATGAATTATCTGTAGATGCTAGCAATTTAGCTACAGTTACCGCGGTAACATCTGATTACATTATAATCCAAGATATAACAGATAATTCTACGAAAAAAGCATTGATATCTGATGTTGTTTCAACCGGTGATATAGAAGGTGTTACAGCCGGTACTAACTTAAACGGCGGTGGTACTAGTGGCACGGTAACATTAAATCTTGATACAACCATTACGGGTTTGACTTCGGTTACGTCTACAGATTTTGTTGGTGCATTAACTGGTAACGCAGATACAGCAACCACAGCGGCAACGGTAACTAGTGGAACACAAGCAGCTATTACAACTGCTGCTAACTTAGTTACTGTAGGAACAATTGGAACAGGTGTATGGCAAGGTACAGATATAGCAGCAGGTTATATCGCTGACACAGCAGTAACTCCTGGTTCGTATACACTCGCTAGCATCACTGTAGATCAACAGGGACGACTAACAGCTGCATCTACCGGTTCAGGTACAGGCGGTGATGTTGTAGGACCTGCTAGCTCTATAAATAACTCTGTTGCTCGTTTCGATACACTTACAGGCAAGTTAATTCAAGATACTGGCTCTAATTTTGTTATCACTGATGTTGGTGCTGTTACAGCTGGTTCTTGGACTGGTACGGCTATTGATGGTGCATATATAGATTTAGAAGGAACTGAAGTAAAGTCTACCGGAGAGACTGGTGGAACAAAATACCTAAAGGAGGATGGATCCGGTGGCGCTTCGTGGGCGGCAGTTTCTGGATCAGGAATTGGTGATGTTAGTGGTCCAGGAAGTTCTACAGACGATGCAATAGCAACGTTTGATGGTACGGGCGGTAAAACAATACAAAACTCAACCGCCACACTAAGTGCTGGAGGTACAATAACAGCAACTGCTTTTGCTGGGCCATTAACTGGCAATGTAACCGGTACCGCATCTCTTGCTACTGCCTTAGCTAGCACTTTGGCTGTAGGTGGTGGGGGGACAGGGGTCACTACAATAGCTAAAGGATCTGTATTGGTAGCTAATGCGGCTGATACGCTAAGTGTTTCATCTGGTGTCACAGATGGTCATGTATTAACATATACATCGAGTTCGGACACAGTAGGTTGGGCAGCGCCAGGTGGTGGTGGTGACCCAGCAGGAACGGCCGTAGCCATGGCCATAGCTCTAGGAGGGTAATATGGCAAATACTTTTATTAACAAGGGTGCGGCGTTGACAACTGGCGGCGCAGACATATATGGTCCTGTTGCTGCTTCTACGCAAGCCATTATACATTCTTGTATAATCTCTAATATTCATGCCACGAATAGCGCTGATGTTGGAATCAAGGCTACTGTGCAGAATGGTGCGACCTATTATCACATAGCTAAGAATGTTCCTATCCCAGCTGGTTCTTCATTGGTTATAGATAAACCAATAGATCTAATGACTGGTGATGAGATTCATATGACAGCAAGTGCGAATAGTACGTTAGAAACAGTACTGGGCATACTAGAGATTACATAATGTCATATTTAGGCAAGGTAGATATGAACGATGCTAACATTAAGCATTATTCACTAACCTCTTCAACACTAACTACAGTAGATATTGGCTGGGTTCCACCCAGTGAGCAGAGTCTACGCGTTACGATTAACGGCGTAGTTCAGCAAGGTGGTTCTTTCAGTCTCTCTGGTTCTAATCTGACGCTAGGCGGTGCATTAGTAGCCACAGATGACCTAGAAGTGATTGGTATACAAAGCGTTGGGAATGTTATTACCCCAATAGATAATTCTGTTACTACAGCTAAACTTGCTGATGATTCTGTAACCCTAGCTAAGATGGCTGGCGGTACAGATGGCAATCTGATTACTTATGATGCCAGCGGTGATCCAGCTCACGTTGCGACGGGATCAGCCACTCATGTATTGACTTCTAATGGCGCTGGTGCTGCACCAACTTTCCAGGCGGCTGCCGCTGGTGGAATGGTTTTGCAAGTCAAAGAAACTTCTTCAAATTCAACAATCAGCACGTCCAGCACATCATACGTTACAACGGGTCTTACAATCACTACCGATGCACCAGCATCAACGTCAAGTAGATTCATATTAACCCTTGCTGGTGGTACTACTTATAGTGATTATGCGGCTGGGGAGGTATGGACTACATTTTATGTTGGTGGGTCTGAAGTTGCTGCCACTGGACCATACAGTATGATTCAAGAAAACGATCGATACCATATTACGATGGTTCCAAATAACTTCTTTACTAACAGCGCAATGATGATTCATTCTCCAGCAAGTGTAAGCGCCCAAACGTATGCTGTTTTCTTTAAGGCGAATGCTAATGGTGCCTATTTCAATCTAGCATCATCCAGGGTTGTGTTTACGGTAATGGAGTTAAGCTCATGATTGATACATTAAAAGCAATTCTCACTTTAGACCCAACCGCACAGGTTTCAGTTATTGGTGAAGATATTACATGGCATGACGGAAATCCTAATTCTATTACGCTAGAACAAATTACCGCTAAACAGAAAGAAGTAAAAGACGCATACGACAACGATCATGCTCGTAAGAGAGAAGCAGAATACCCATCAATAGATGAACTGATAGTAGCTCTTTGGGAGGGAGTTGTAGAAGAAAGAATGGCAGCAGTTACTAAACTAGAGGCGAAGCGACAGGCTGTCAAACTTAAATATCCCAAGTGAGTTTTATCGTTGGGATCGCGCGAATAGCGCATTGGTTTTTAATACCGTTTCTGGTGCTGTGGATGACGATAGCACCGAACGAGATGCTGCCTAACTGCCTCACAGAGGCTAAGGCATACATAGCAGAACAATTTAGAGGATCGTACTTTGGCACTAACTAAAATTGAAGCATCAAACTTAGCCACGACTGGCGTATCTGATTCAACCACTTTTTTACGTGGTGATATGGCATGGAAAGCGATAAATATCGCCACAGGATATTTAGTTGTAGCAGGCGGAGGCGGAGGTGGTCACGAGGGTGGTGGAGGTGGAGCCGGCGGTTATCGTAATGGTTATGCTTCGGAATCATCTGGTGGCGGCGCAGGAAACGAAGGAGGTGCTACATTTTCAGCTGGTAGTACTTATACTGTAACAGTAGGTGGTTATGGTGGTGGGTCTACGTCAACTGGCGCAACGGGTGCCGATGGTGGATCCTCTTCCATTATAGGATCAGGTGTTAGTATAACATCTGTGGGTGGTGGAGGAGGGGGTAGCAAGCCCAGTGCAGTAGATGGTCAAGTTGGTGGTTCTGGAGGGGGAGATTCTAGAGATGCAAATTCTCCAACTGGTGGTGCGGGAACTACATCACAAGGTTATGCAGGTGGCGGCGCACCAAGCGGTAGTGGCACTGATGGTGGAGGCGGGGGAGGAGCTTCCGCAGTGGGCACAGCAGGAGGCGGCACTGGTGGAGCAGGCGGTAATGGTTTAGCATCTTCCATAACAGGCGCTTCTGTTACAAGAGGCGGTGGAGGGGGTGGTGGAGATGATACTGGTTCCCCTGGCGCTGGAGGATCAGGTGGAGGTGGTGCAGGAGGTGGTTCTGGGACAAGTGGTGTTCCAATCGCTGGTACTGTTAATACAGGCGGTGGCGGCGGCGGTGGCGGTTACTCTGGAGGAGGAGTTAATGGGGGAAACGGAGGCACTGGTGTGGTTATCTTAAGATTAGCTACGTCTAATTACACAGGAACGACAACGGGTTCTCCAACTGTTAGCACTGATGGTTCAGATACGGTGCTTATTTTTAACGCTAGTGGATCTTATACGGCTTAGGGATATAAATAATGGCATTAACTAAAGTAGACAAAACGCTCCTCGAAACTACGGGCACAGCGAGTGCATCGACCTATCTAAGAGGCGATGGAACATGGGCAGCGGTTGATGCTGGCGGAGGTTTGTTGGGATATGTAGTTTATACCACAGGCGGGACTTACACCGCTGGCACAAGTGGACATGCGGATGTCACCGCTATAGTGATTGAGGTTCAAGCTGGGGGCGGAGGTGGCGGGGCTGCGGCGTCAGGATCAACAAACACGGGGGCTGGAGGAGCGGGTGGAGCGTATGCGCGAAAAGGTCCAATCGCTGTAACCACGGGTCAGACAGCAACAATCACGGTTGGCGCGAAAGGTGATAAAGGCGCATATGGATCGGGTTCTGCGGGAACTGCTGGCGGAACGTCATCTGCCGCGCCGGGAACAATTTCATTCACAACTATAACCTGTACTGGTGGATCTGGTGGCGCAGCAAGTGGCGGTGCTGGGGGTGCAGGAGGTGTGACAACTACTGGCGATATAAACATTAACGGACAAGATGGATTTCACGCAACTTGGAAAGCTGGTGGTAGTTCTCAATTAGGTCTAGGTGGGTTTCTTAAAGTAGCTGGTAATGGACCCGATGCAACAGGATATGGAGGCGGTGGCTCTGCCGGCTCGGGTGAAGCGACAGGTGGTGGAGATGGATCGCCCGGAGTTGTGATTATCGCGGAGTATAAAACATGAGTTATATAGGATCAGGACCACTTTACGGAAACTACCCAAGTGAAAGTATAACCGCGGATGGTTCCACTTCATACACGATGAGTAGAGCTCCTGTGAGTGTAGGAGGAATCATCGTTTGCTTAGATGGTGTTAAGCAGAACTCAGCAGATGGCGCTTATGCGATCTCTGGAACTACACTAGATTTTGGTACTGCTGTGGGAGCAGGAATTAACATAGAAGTGGTATACTTAGGCGTCCAGGCTAACAGCGTTGTAATAGATCAGACGCTAGGTGCTGCAGATACAGATCAAGCAGCCATTATAAGAACGAATTTCAACGATATCGATACTAGTCTAAGTATCGCATCAACAGATAACGGTGTAAGCGCCGGACCAATCACAATCTCTGGGAGTGCTACTGTGACCGTATTAGGTAACTGGAGTGTAGTATGAGTAAACTCAAAGTAGATCAAATCTCTAAAGCTACAGGTGCATCGCCTGCTATTTTTACTTTACCAGCAGCTGATGGAACATCTGGGCAAGTTTTGAAAACCGATGGCGCGGGAAACTTGAGTTGGACGACAATAGCTCCAGGAGGTATAACTAATGCTAGTCAGTGGCGATTATCAGCAGATTTTACAGGTGGTGCAACACCGGTTGGTGATAGTTCTGGCGTAATAGAACAGGTAGATAATCCTGTTGGTTTTGGTGTTCTTGGGGATCCAATGATACAATCAAGCGGTATTTTTACGTTTCCAGAAACTGGATACTGGATGATTAAGTTTGATACTGTAAGTTCGGCCGCAGCACGAAACTCCTATAATAAGTCAATCATTATGACTACAACGAATGATTCAACTTATGTTGAGGCAGCATCGGCTATGGCATTTAATGTTTCGGGGCCAATCACTTATTCTAGTAGTTCTTGTGTTTACATTATGGATGTTGCCGTCACGTCAACTCATAAAGTTAGATTTGATGTGGCCGTATCTAGCGGCACAACTACTTGGAGGGGGGATACAATTCTCAATGAAACTTGTATGACTTTTATCAGATTGGCGGATAGACCATAATGGCATCAACACTTATAGTAGATCAACTACAAAAGACAGGCGGATCGACAACTGCCTTAACGCTTCCGACATCTAATGCATCGGCTAATGAGTTTCTTCAGAACGACGGTGCTGGAGCGCTTAGTTGGGCTAGTGCAGCTGCTGGATTTAATTCTGTTCAAGTTATGACAAGTTCACCTTGGACAAAACCAGCTGGTATTACTAAGATTATCGTTGAAGTTCAAGGAGCTGGAGGTAGTGGATCTAGTGGGAATTCAGCAGCTAACTGTATGGGTGGTGCGGGTGGTGGTTATGCTAAGAAGTTCTTAGATGTTTCAAACACCGCTACAGCAACAGTAGTAGTCGGTGCTGGTGGAACTGCGGTAGGGGTAACCAATAATCCGGGAGTGGCTGGTGGTTATTCTAGTTTTACAGAATTATCTGGCTCAGGTGGTTGGGCTGAGGTTAAAGGTTTTGGTGGCGCTGCTGGTACAACCGCTGGGGGCACAGGTTCTGCTGGAGGCGCAGCGTCTGGTGGAGATATAGAAATAGCTGGTGGTAATGGGGCTTACGGAGGCAGCGGAGTGAAAGGTGGTGATTCTTTTATGGGTAATGCAGGAATAACTGTGGATAGTGCGACAGGTGTTGCTGGTACAGGATATGGTGCTGGTGGCGGTGCTGGTCGAGATAATACCTCTGGCACTGGTGCAGACGGAACAGTAGTCGTGTGGGAGTATAAATAATGGGTAAAGTAATTGCAGATTTAGCAACATCAGCAGCTAGCGCAACATTCGCAGTAGAAAACGCGACATCTAGTGTAGATTATGTTCTATCAGGCACAGATGGTTCTGCTAATCAGATTTTAAAAA
>Ga0315318_10000162_pt1 | contig 26906 bp, 20 predicted proteins | sample M1200m3416metaG_FD_203703 | JGI IMG/M metagenome (GOLD analysis project Ga0315318, IMG submission 203703) | Ammonia-oxidizing marine archaeal communities from Monterey Bay, California, United States - M1 200m 3416 | ecosystem: Environmental > Aquatic > Marine > Coastal | place: USA: California... | reverse complement strand
TCGAAGCGTAGCCATCTTCTTACTCTGATCATCGATCATTTGAGTGTATTCGCGAAAGATTTCCATCTTGCCAGTTCTTGACGCATGTTGAAGTTTGAAGACAGTATCCGGATTAAATAGATGGTGCTCACCATCACGGCGCCACTGGTATATACCGCCCCAATCTAAGTCTGTAGAGCCACCTTCTCGGTTCGGAAAGCCACGTTGATGCCGCCCAAGCGCTTCACGTCCAACTTCAACAAGTCCTATACCTTGAATTCTCGAAGCTACTTTAGTGAAATACTTATCTACAAGTTCAGAATTAAGGCCGATCGCCTCAAATATCTGAGCTCCCCGATAGGCTTGCACCGTCGAGATTCCCATTTTTGACATCACTTTCACGACACCTTTTTTCACCGATTTTAAGTAGAGATCTTCAGCATCTTGAGTAGACAAATCTGCTGAAATATAACCTTCTTGCTTTAATCTCGACAAAGAATCCAAGGCTAAATATGGGTTAATCGCATTCGCACCAAAGCCTATCAACAAGGCGAAGTGATGAACTTCACGAGCCTCGCCTGTTTCAACTACTAAGGCAACCTCGGCACGCTTTTTTTCACGAACCAGATGGTGATGAAGTCCCGAGATTGCCAGTAATGCTGGTATCGGTGCCCAGGTCTCATCAATTCCGCGGTCGGATAAGACCAGAATTCGTGAACCTGATTCAATAGCGTGATCCGCATCACTAAATAATTGCCGCATACCTCTGTCAATACCCTCGTCGCCGGCCTCTATATCAAAAAGCATCGACAGGACTGTGGTACCAAATCTCTGATCTGACTGCAGTCCAATGATCTTAGCCATATCCGAATTATTGATAATTGGGCTTTTCAACTTCACTAAATCAATATCGGGTAAATTTCGATCAAGCAAATTGCCTTCTGGTCCAAGTACAGTATCTACTGCTGTAACAATCTCCTCACGAATCGCATCCAATGGCGGGTTAGTTACTTGTGCAAATAACTGCTGGAAGTAGTTATACAAAAGATTATGTTCGTCGGATAACACAGCCAACGGTGTATCAGTACCCATCGACCCGATCGATTCTTCCCCAAGTGACATCATCGGACCCAGTATGTACTTCAAGTCCTCGATACTGTATCCAAAAGCTAACTGCTGCCTGACGAGCTCGTCACCGGAGATCGTAGGTTTTGGAGTACCTACTGGAATGTCTTTGAGTTCGTGTAAGTGCTCATTATTCCATTCCGAATACGGCTTTGACGTCGCTAATCCAAGCTTCAGCTCTGAATCATCTATGATTCGTTGTTCTTCAAGGCTAACTAGAAACATTTTCCCTGGTTCTAAGCGTCCTTTAAGTAGTATTCTGTCCGGCTCGATTGGCAGAACTCCTACCTCAGAAGCCATAAGCACTAAGTTATCCTTTGTAACTATGTAACGAGAGGGTCGCAGTCCATTGCGATCCAGAACCGCTCCAATTGTCTTACCATCAGTGAATGCCACAGAGGCTGGGCCATCCCACGGTTCCATAACCGTAGAGTGATACTGATAAAAATCAATTTTATCTTGCGGCATTGACTCATGCCCACTCCATGCTTCAGGTATGAGTATCATCATTGCGTGCGCGAGTGGCCATCCTGCCTGCACAAGTAATTCAAGGGCATTATCCAACACCGCCGTATCACTGCCGGTCTCATCTATAACCGGAATTATCTTGGCTATATCGTCAAAAAGCGGAGACTCAAACAGTGCTTCTCGTGCCCTCATCCAATTTGTATTGCCCCTCACCGTATTTATCTCACCATTATGAGAAATCATTCTATACGGATGGGAAAGTTTCCAACTAGGGAACGTGTTGGTGCTAAATCGAGAATGCACCATAGCTAAGGCACTTTCTACTCTGGAATCATTTAAGTCAGGGAAATAATTACCCAATTGCTCTGGAGTGAGCATCCCTTTATAGACAATCGTTCTGGAAGAAAAGCTTGGATAATAACAAAGATCTTTTTCATAATCTGCCGAATCGATTTCCTTCTCGAAAAGCTTCCGGACTACATATAGTTTTCTCTCGAAAGCGTCTTGATTTTCGATGCCGGAATCACCAACAAATATCTGTAATATAGATGGCTCCGCTGCGCGAGCAGTATCCCCTATATCGGCCAGATCTGAATCCACCGGAACATTCCGCCAACCAATTACTTCTAGACCTTCGGATTCGACTAATTTGTTAGTTATTTCCTTAATCGACGCCAGTTGAGATGGATCAGCAGGAGCAAACAAAACCCCCACACCGTACTTTCCTTCGTCCGGCAAAGTCATGTCATCATCTGCGCAAATTGCTCTGAAAAACTTATCCGGAATTTGTAACAATATTCCTGCACCATCGCCTGTGTTTTCTTCACAGCCACACGCACCTCTGTGGTTCAAGTTTCGGAGTGCTAGAAGTCCGTCCTGCACTAATTTGTGGGAACGATCGCCTTTTAAATGAGCCAGAAAACCCACACCACAGGAATCATGCTCAAAGTCTGGGCAATATAGTCCTTGTTGCGCCGGAAATTTCACATTTGTCATTACATGGCCCTCGCACCAACTATCACAAAAACGATCTACTTATTGAAAAGTAAATGATTACCCCAAGCCAAGCCACGTCGGGCAGATCCTGTCGTAATTCAGTGTCTTTTCGACATCCCAAAACCTTCCATGGGGAGGCTTCTAAGAAATATATTTACACTTCACCGAGCCAACTATCAAAACTCTACTTAGCTGGAACGGACAGTGATTATACCCTTAGTGGCCCATAATCAACAATAGCTTGGTCCGTTCCTCTACCCGCTGTAGCGCAAAGCTTCAGCTACAGGGACTTTTGATGCGGCACGGGCAGGTATCAGTGTCATAAGCGAACTGGCCAAATAAGCTGCCCCAATGAACACCAGTATCCGCAGCCACGGAACATCAAAATTACTCTCTAAACCTGCTGCTGCAAATTCGGGCGAAGTTAAAATATTGTACGAAATCGCATACCCGAGCCCTAGGCCCAACAAAATACCCGTTATAGCGATGAATGAAGACTCAAGAAAAAATGATAAGCCAATTAAACGAGACCTGAAGCCAATCGCGCGAAGCATACCTATCTGCTGCCTCCGTTCAGCCACGGTGCGGAAAGAAATAACCCCGAGTGCTGCTATTCCCACTATTAATCCGAGCGCAGTAAAACCTTCGAATAAGGCTGAAAAGGCAGCATTCTGACTTGCTGACTCATCCACTTCTTTTCGTATGGACACGGCCTGCACTCCTTGTTCTAGAAGTCCACTCTCGATGGCATTCGCTAGCTCTGTGACATCGGCATTCTCTGTGGCTACCACGTAGAACATGTCGTTATATCCTCCGCTAAACACATGATCTACTGATTGTTCCGAGATGAATAATGCACTCCACTCACGCCTAACCTGAGTAGACGTATTGGATATGATGCCAACAATCTCAAATTCTTGTTCCAATCCAGTGAATGGGTCCATGACTGCTACCGTGATTGGCTGCCAGCCCGAAGAATCAATATCTGACAGTGTGCGCTCGATTCTAAAAGAATTTTCGCTGGTAGGCTCACCAAATCTGTTCGACCCATCCTTAAGACGGGATTCATCAATAATTGCGTAGCGACTCGAGGAAGCGAGTGCCATGAAAACCGCTTCATCCGACTCATAACCCTTTGCCCGAGTCAGCAATTTAAGTTCGTTCGTTGAGATAAAATTCGGGTCCATACCCTGAATCCTGTATAAACCATCTCGAGTATCTGTTCCATCTATGCCAGTCAAAAGACCAGTCGCTGATCGTAGGGACGATATGCTGGCAATATCTTCACCTAATAGTTTCTTATCCATAAATTCAGAGTTCGCTAATGCTAGCTCAATATTTTTTATTCGATTCGATGGATTTCCTTCGATCGCTATATCAAATCCTGCCTGAGCTTCCTCGCCCGCAAACACCTGACTGAAATTATGATTCAAAATTGACAGCACCACTAAGCCAAATACTACCAATGTAAACATTGCCAACGTCATAGCCGTCCGGAAGCGGCTAGCCAATGGATAAGCTATGGCGGTTCGAACGGCTGGCATCACTCCTTTAAAAATATTTTTTGCGAGATTGAGAGGCGCTAGTAAAAGAGTTGCGTTATAAACTACGACGAAAATTGATGCGGCAGTTACCGCGACACCTGACACAAAAAACATTTCGAAACTACCCTCGATTGGTTCATGACCAAGACCAAATAACGAAAAAATTCCCTGTATCGGGTCATCCCAGCCGTTAGCGGTTTCCGGAAAACCTGGAAAAACAGTGAAAGGAAGTGGAAGTAACCACAGCCACACAGCAATCAAACCAACCGAGGTAAAAGAAAGTCGCGGCGGTGCTCCAAAATATACAGCAAGAATACCGAGTGAAAATATTATTAACGTGGTCCCACCTGTGTACGACCACAACTGTGGTCCTATCCATGATGGAATGTCTGCGTTATCACCCCAACCACCTAGATACACACCAAGTGATCCTAAAATAATCATCCAAACAGCCCATCCGGCACCAGATCGATGCGCATTAGACCAAGCATTCAATTTATCGATTGGTCTCGATATAAGTCGCACAAATAAAAGTTTTCCATGAACATAATTGAACAATTTCCTAACAAAATAAACGATAACAATTACGGCTGAGAGGCCAATAGTCACGCCAATTGCCGCACCAATTTGACCACCGAAAATAGAAAAAACCTGTACTGCAGGTATCACAAAACCCACCAAGGCAATCGTTAACGCGAAGCCGATTACTGACCAAATTACTGTCCAAGCTACAGACCACGTACTTCGAAAGAGCTCACGAATACCTCCAAGATTACTCTGTAACAGATCGGGCTCCGGAATATCACGGATAGATCGCACTATATTCAAATTCGCCGCGCGCCAAGAGGAAAATGCAACAGTCACAAATGTCAAAACAATGCCGACTAGATAAGCAAGGGCGAGTGCCCTGGGATTCACATGTAGTGTGATTTCTGTCCCGAAACTCGCAAAAATGAACCCAAGTAATGTAATCATCAGCCAAGCTACCAAAACACCAAGACCCGCCCCCACCAATGCTGAACCAACGTTGTACAACATTCCTTCAGCGATAAAAGCCTGCGTCAGATGAAGGCGTTTCATACCAACGGCTCGAGCCATACCCATCTCTGACCGCCTCTCGGCGGCAAGCATCACGAATGTCAGGAAAATGAGCATCAACCCCGCCGCAATCGAGAAAAGTCCAAAAATAATAAAGAAGGATACAAACACAGATCCTACAAGTGAGCCAATAGCAACCAAATCTTTCTTGTTCTCAATCACTTCAACGGAGAGATTAGATGATTCAACCAGTGCCTCAACTTCTCCACTAATAGTGTCGACAACCTCCAAATCGTTACGAACATCTCCTGATGTTGAAATAACCAATATGTTCGGTCCTTCCCAACCCGACAAAGTGAGGGCATCCTCAAGCAACATCATTACTCCGCCACCGGGTTTAGACTCTGGTCCTGCTTGGTCCTTTGCTGTAAGCCCGTTGTCTCTAACAATTGCTGCCACTAAAAACTGATGTGGAGTGTTCTCAACATATAGTGTCACCACATCGCCCGCGCTCAAATTAATAGATTCAGCCAACCTTTCAGACACCACAACTCCACCTGAATTAAGTATTCCAGGGTCAAGCACCTCACCATCAGAAAGTTCTAGTTGTTTAAAATTTCTAATTTCGTCTGGTATCACACCTATCAAATAGGCTCTTGGATCGGACAATCGTGCCTGTTGATTTGCTGCCGGCACATCTATCTGCAGAAGTGAAGCTATCCCATCAACCCTTGAGTCGTCTCGGAAGCTTTCACGTATAACTGAGATATCAGAAGCTTTAATTGAGCGTATACCTTCGCTCTTTTCCTCGTCAGGATCGACGATAATGTCAATGCTTCCGAGCGACGTATATATTCGGTTCGTGATGGACTGCCCTACTGTGTCACCGGTTACAAGTGCTGCACTAACGATCAACGTCGACAACATTAAACCGATCACAATCAATACCGTTTGGGATTTTCTCCTCGTAAAGTTTCGTGCACCCATCCTCACGAGTAAGGGATTTCGTATGGCAATGTACAAAAGAATCAACACAATCAGCACGGCCATCGTGCCTACCGCTACCAAATATGTGTCAAGAGAAATTCCGAAAATTGATTCCATAAAGCGCTCCAGTGAAATTGATCGTCGTAGCTAAGTTTCATTCAACTGCTATGAATTTCCTCTCGCTCTATCTCGCCATCATTCATATGTATTGTCCGGTTGCAGCGGAGCGCCACCGACCTGTCGTGGGTGACAATCACGAACGTCTGTTGTTGTTCTTTATTTAACTCCTGCATAAGATCCATAATGTCGGATGCTGTCTTCGAATCCAGGTCACCAGTTGGCTCATCTGCCCAAACAATTGCTGGGTTATTCACCAAAGCACGGGCGATCGTCACTCGTTGACGCTGGCCCCCTGATAGTTCAGATGGTTTATGGTTAGACCAATCCAATAAATTAACCCTATCCAAGGCATCCACAGCTCGTTCACGAGCGTCCTTTGGAGACTCACCAGATACCAATAGAGGTAGCTCTACGTTCTCTTGGGCCGACAACACTGGAAGCAAATTATAAAATTGAAAAATAAATCCCATTCGCTGAGCACGATATATCGTTTTATCATCGTCACTGAGCGAATTAATGTCAGTGCCCTCAATCCAGATAGTGCCATCCGTAACGTCATCTATACCTGAAAGACAATTAAGTAAAGTAGTTTTTCCACATCCAGATGGTCCCATTACCGAGACCATCTCACCTCGATTAACTGACACCGATACATTCCGCAAAGCTTTGACACTCACTACACCAGTGTCGTAAGTCTTAACTAAATTTTGCACGTCAATTATCGGGGTGGTGTTGGAAGTCATCGCGTTCGAACTCCATTCATAATCCAGTATCCATTCGACCTAGTCACACTTTTCAAAATAGAAATAATATATTTTGACCGAAACTTGGTACCTCAAATTAAAATGTCAAATCTCTTTTAGTATTTACTCTAAGATTCTTCGTACTATATCCATCATGAAGTAAAAATTGCTTAAGAGGTTAAAATTTCAATAAGAATAAACAATACTCTGAATACGAAGCATTATGAGTTCAGATAGAAATATCAGACAAGTTACATGGTTCCATAGCCACGTCGCCTCGTAAACAACTTCTGCAGCGCGCGTAACTTCCTTCGGGCTTCAAAATTGATGCGTCATCGAGACCCAACAGAGTTAGTTGTGACGCTACATCTTGGATGGGCAATCCCATCACTGCACATATGCATCCCTCACATTCACTCACGGGATGAAAATCCAAATCTTGAATTGCATAGGCCCCAGCTTTGTCAGCGGCCTCGCCACTCTGTAAAAAACTAGACACCTCTGAATTAGAATAGGATCGCATCCTGACTCTTGAAAGATTAGTTACGAGACTTATTACTAATTCAGTGGTGTTCGAGTCCCTTGAAACGACCGCCACTGACGTACTAACCTCGTGAGTCTCATCTCTTAACCGCGTTAGCATTTCTTGGGCGTGATCTAGATCATCCGGTTTGCCCAAAATTTCTCCTCCAAAAATCACCACCGTGTCAGAAGCAATTAAATAATCGAATGGAATCTGAGCCGCTACCGCGGCACGTGCTTTTCTAACAGCCAACAGTCCCGATACGCCGTAGGGAGAAACTGAGTTGTCAGTGCTCTCATCGACATCGGGTGAAAAAATTCCAAATTCCGCAATAATCTCGCTCAATAATTCTCTTCGTCGAGGAGACGATGAAGCCAAAATTACCTGACTCATCTCTAACCGCGAGTGAGCGTGGTTACGCACTCTATATGTTGCGTTTGTGGAAACATATCAATAGGTTGGATCTCTTTTATACGGAATCCCGCATCAGTAAAAATTTTCAAATCTCTTGCGAGTGTTTGTGGATCACAGGACACATACATAACTCTAGAGACTTTCGACTGAATAATTGCATCAGTCACACTTGGTAAAATCCCCGCACGAGGTGGATCAATGATAATTGCATCGGGTGCTGTTTCGAGTTCTTCCAGCGCGTCCTCAACTTTTGCGGTCACGCGCTTAACGTTCTGATTAGCTTGTAGATTAAACCGTGCATCTGAGTTTGCTCCTTTGGACTCTTCGATCGCGATCATTTCGTCGACTAGTGGGGCAAGCAATACCGAAAAAGTGCCTACCCCAGAATAAGCATCTATCACTATTTTTGGAGCAATTTCGAGTGTGCGTTCTATCACCAAGCCAGCTAAGCGTTCAGCTTGCAAGGTGTTCACTTGAAAAAAAGCAGGTCCCGAAACTCTGTATTTCCCTTCGATTTTACCGCTGGTATCTATTGATTCCGAAACCGGTACTGTTAACACTTCGTTGTAGTAGTCTTGACCACTATTAGGGCGCCCACTCCTTTTGCCAGGTCTCCACTGAAGTTCCGGCTGAATTAAACGATCACCAGTAGCTTGACCAATCCGAACAGCAAGCTGATGAGTGTTTTTTGTACGCTCTTGTGACAGTGCCAGAATTTCATTTACATCAGGGAGGGCGATCTTACATTCATCTATTCGAAAAAAGCGATGCGTACCTCTCTGCATCTGCCCTACGTCACCGCTCCTTCTCACCGTAAATCGCATGTGATTTCTATATTCCCACGGATCATCCATACCCCACATGTCTCTTACGCAGTCATCAATCACAGATTGCTCCAAGTGGGCCACCCGACGGAGCGCTTCCCGAACAACTTCAGTTTTTAGCTCCAATTGTCGGTCGTATTGAATATGTTGTAGCTGACAACCACCACACCGGCCAAAGTACTCACAACGTGCAGTTATACGGTCAGAAGAAGGATCTATAACCATCACCGCTGTGGCCTCTATATAATTCGGGTACTCGTCAGTAATTTCGGCAACTACTCGTTCACCAGGTATGCCGAATTCAACAAAAACAACTCGCCCATCTTCTGCTCGACCAACAGCTCGACCACCCGACTCAAATCCTGTAAGTTCGAGTGCGATCGGAGTTAGAGGGTATGAATTGACTCGTCGACGCTTACGTCGCACCTTACGTGAAACTGGGGCTGGTCTACTGGAAGTGGGCCAATTATATAAACTCACGCTAACAGTTCTATCCTCGGATAACGAAGCTTTAACCATGAGATCTCTTCCCTAATTACACAGCTGGATAAACTGAAAACGTAAATACTTCTTATCGCAAGCCCTGTAGTAGATAGGCTAGCCTAGAATTAATCTCTATGCAGTCATACTGGGATTACAACAATGAAACAACTACTTGAAGATATTCTGACCATCCCGACAATTGCACTGGAAGAACACGCAATTCACAGCGCCTTGGCGCAGTTCGCCCAACAGCATAATTTGAAATTTCAGCAGGATGCTGCCGGGAACAGCTATATCACGTATTCCGGAGGCGAATCACCGCCTGTCGGGCAAAGACCACTATTTATCACGGCCCACACAGACCATCCAGGATTCATCGTGACAGAAGTAAATGGTAATCATGCGACATGTGAGTTCAGAGGAGGTTTGTCAGCGGAATATGGCGAAGCTGAATACTTGTGCGTATATCGAATTGCGCCGCGGGATGTATCAATTGCCGCAATAGGCAAGGCGCAAGTCCAAACAATTATGACCCAGGGCACGCCCCCTTGGCAAAGAATACGGGGCGCAACTGTTCTATCTGGGCCTGAAGTTCAACTCGAGGTAGGGGATTTACTTCTCTGGGATATCACCACTTTTGAAATTTCGAATGATTCTGACCCAAAGATACTGTCCCGTCAATGTGACGATCTAATAGGTGTCGTAAGTATCTTACAAACACTAAGAAAACTTTCTGAAACATCGTCTCCCCACAGTTTTACCGGACTTTTCACTCGAGCTGAGGAAATCGGTCTCATGGGAGCTAGCGCCGCAACCAACAGCTCGGTTTTGCCGGCTAATGCCATAGTTATTGCTATCGAAACATCGTCTGGAGCAGGTGGCAGAGCAATTCAAGGCGATGGACCTATCATAAGAGTGGGTGATGCAGGCTCTATATTTACCCCGAAAGTCACAACTTGGATGGAACATGTTGCTTCGAGTCTCGCAGAAAAAACGGATTTTAGATACCAACGCCTTCTGATGGATGCCGGAAGTACTGAGGCGACTGCATTCTTTCGATTAGGGCTTGATACGGGGGCACTTTGTGTTTCACTTGGAGCTTGGCACAACGCGGGTCCAAATCAAAAAATCGTGCCCGAAACCGTAAGTCTCCGTGACACAGAATACTTAGTAGATCTACTGAGCGCGCTTGTGAAGAGCGTCGATCAATACGATGAGGCTACTGAACTCAAGCGCAAAAGCCAAGTTCAACACACGGAAAAATCTGTAGCCCTACTCAAGAATCACCCAATAGAACTAGAGTGACTCTTCACTGTTAATCGATTTAACCAGATCCATCAAGATACCCAGATGTGAAAGTCTCTCCGCAAAGCCTCCATCCGTTCGAACATCTACTCGAAGAATATCGAGCCCCGCGTCCCTATAAACTCTCAAACGATCCATAATTAAGTCAGTCGTACCAATTAAGTTGCTACGAGTAGCTATTTCTAACGGTACGCGACTTTTTGCTGTTTCTCGCTCTCCACTCAACCACAATCGCTGAACTTCCTTAACCTCGTCAGCAAATCCCTGTCGCGCCCACGCATTATTATAAAAATTATTAGATTTGGTGCCCATTGCGCCAAAGGTAAACGCGTAGCCTTCTGCGTGGCCTTTAGTTGCCCCTTCCACATCCTCGGTTAACTCCAGCGCGACCGGGACCATCTTCTCTATATCATCTAAGCTTCGACCGACTTTGACCGCAGCTTCGCTCATGGGATCAAAAAAAACGTTCGCTGTCTCCGGCATAAATGATGTTCCAATCCAGCCATCCGCCAACGCGCCGGTAATTCGTAAATTCTGGGGACCTAGAGACGCAAGCCAGATCGGTACGTTTCTAGATTTTGCTGACGGTTTTATTGCTCGTCCCTCGCCACCGGGCAAAGGCAATTTGTACAAAGATCCTGAATACTCCAATCGATCACCCGCGGCGATCATCTTGATAATCTCAATAGTCTCTTTTGTCCGAGTGACGGGTCTTTCAAACGGAACTCCATGCCACCCCTCGACGATCGCGACACCACTCACCCCCAGACCAAGCAAAAAACGATCATTTGAGATTGACTGCATCCCTAAAGCCGTCATTGCTAATGCCGCGGGAGTTCTTGCACCTATTTGCAAAATTCCTGTACCTAACCGAAGTGACGTGGTGCTCGACGCAATTCTTGCGAGGGGTGTTATGCCATCAATTCCCCAAGTCTCAGCTGACCATATCGAATCAATACCTAATTTTTCTACTTCCTGGGCCCAAGCCGCTGCGCTCTCCCAATCATCTTGAGATTCTCTATAGAGACCAACCGCAATTCTAAGCATTATTTCTCCTCCAACCCTCAGTAATCAAGCGACAAATTAACTTAATTAATTTCGAAGTAACACGGCGAGCCATCGCCAATCTGATCCGGCCCTAGCTTAATACATAACCTCTTCCAAATCATCGCGTTACCTGACATAATGCGGCTTAGTTCAGTTACTAGTAAAGCGTTACACACTACGGGAGATTACATGCTTAAACAATTCGCAGTACCAGAAAACATAGCGATTCGTATACCTTTTACCAAAATGCGATCGGCAGTTGAGGCAATCTTTCTTGAGCTCGGCATGAACGAGGGAGACGCGATACGGTCCACGGATACACTACTTTACGCCGACGTGCGCGGGATCGACTCTCACGGAGTATCGAACATGCTGCGCGTCTATGTAACAGGCCTTCAGAGCGGAGATATAAATCCGAAACCTAAGTGGAAAATAGAGCGTGAATTTCCCGCCACAGCAACCGTTGATACGGATCAGGGATTAGGTGTCGCAGTTGGTCCGGAGCTAATGGAATTAGCTATTGAAAAAGCTCGTGTGTATGGCGTTGGGACAGTTATCGCCAATAACGGTCGACACTTTGGTGCCGCTGCTTACCATGCACAGCTGGCTCTAGAACACAATATGATCGGTCTCTCGATGACGGTTGGCGGGTTGTCCGTAGTCCCTACATTCGGCGCTGAAGCGCGCGTAGGGCTTAACCCGCTAGCAATCGCAGTACCAACCGACAAACAGCCGCCATTTATCTTTGATGCCTCAATGTCAAGTGTCGCAGGCAATAAGATACGTCTCGCCCAACGCTTAGGAGAACCGATATTGCCAGGTTGGGTCGCGGAAGCTGACGGTACGCCCATTATGGAGTCAAAAGAGTTGCCTGATGATTTCCTGATTCTGCCTCTTGGAGGCACCCGAGAAATCGGGTCACATAAGGGCTATAGTTTGGCAGCGTCAATAGATATCCTAGCGGGTATCCTTTCTACGGCTGGATCCGCATTTCAGCGAAGCGAAGGCAATGGAAAGGGTACAGGCCACCACTTTACTGCGTTTAACGTTGAGGCATTTGGAGATCTAACCGACTTTAAAGAAAATATGGACGAATATCTTGTGGCCCTGCAAGAGACTCCGACGGCTCCGGGTCATGATCGTGTGATATACGCGGGAATTGAAGAACATGAGCAGGAGATAGATCGAAGAGAAAGGGGCATCCCCTTCCACCCTGAAGTCGTGGAGTGGTTTGAGAGTACTTTCAGTGAGTTAGGGATGTCGAACTTACTGGCCTAAAAATTATTCATCACACGGCAAAATGATGCGCAGCCAGCGATAGATGTTAATCTCGGGCGTAAGAAAATTAAATTGAGGGGGATAGAATTATGACAATGCTAGTTGGTGGAGGCGCAGGATCGACACTCGGCGAGGATATCGTTTCGCAAGCTCAAAAGCTTGAGTCATTAGGACATGATTCGCTCTCGGTAGGCGAGACCTCACATAATCCATTTTTACCATTGGTCCTAGTGGCCGAACATACTAAAAAACTACAATTTGGTACATCGGTCGCGATAGCATTCCCAAGGGCTCCACACATCTCCGCAAACCTTGCTTGGGATCTACAGGCCTATTCAGGAGGACGATTTGTGCTGGGCCTTGGCACACAGGTGAAAGGACATAACGAAAGGAGATTCTCGGTGCCTTGGCATCCCCCAGGGCCTCACTTACGTGACTACATCAAGTGTATGAGGGCTATTTGGGACTCCTGGCAAAATGGAACCAAACCAGACTACGAAGGCGAATTTTATCAATACAAACTCACGAGCCCCTTCTTTAATCCGGGCCCAATTGAACACCCTGATATTCCAGTCATCGTTTCAGCTGTAAATCCATTTAATGCGAGACTTGCCGGTGAAGTAGCAGACGGGATAGCTATTCATGGATTCAGCACTTTTCGATACATTCGTGAAGTATTGATTCCGGAAGTGCAAGAAGGCGCTCGACGCGCTGGAAAAGATATTTCAAAAGTACAAGTTAGAGGCGGTGGGTTCGTTGTAACCGCAAAAACCGAGGAAGACTTGGAGAAACAAATCGAAATAACTCGAAAGCGAATATCCTTTTACGCGTCTACACGATCTTACTCAAATGTCATGAAGTTACATGGCTGGGCTGACGAGGCGGCTGAGCTTCACCGGCTATCAGTCGGTGGAAAATGGGATGAAATGGTCAGTGTGGTCACAGACGAAATGATCGAGGAATTTTGTGTCGTCGGAACGTGGGACGTAATCGCGGGAAAAATGAAAGAAAAATATGCAGGAATCAACTCACAGGTATCGTTTCCGGGAGACCCAAAAACGCCAGAGGAGTTTGAACAGGTCAAGGAGATTATCGCAGAGCTGAAAACGATTCCAACGGTGGCTGACGCCTAGGAAACAGATTTTAAGGAGTCCTAATATGCCCGACACGTCTTCAACAAACCAATTCGATATGCGCCACAAGAGTCATGTGCTCGTCGACGGTCCTGACAGAGCTGCTGCGCGATCAATGTTGCATTCAGTGGGCTATTCAGCTGAAGATCTGAAGCGACCCTTAGTTATGGTTGCACACGAATGGATCGGTACAATGCCGTGTAACTACTCACAACGAGCGCTTGCCCAACAGGTGATGGCGGGAATACGCGCGGCGGGTGGGACACCAATGGAAGTCAATACCGTATCGATTTCAGATGGCGTGACAATGGGAACAGAGGGCATGAAAGCCTCGTTAATTTCACGGGAATTGATTGCCGATTCGATTGAACTTTGTGGAATAGGTTATTCATTTGACGCAGCCGTGATAATAGTCGGTTGTGACAAAACAATTCCCGGCGGTGCAATGGCCTTGGCTCGACTGAATATACCGGGAATGGTTCTATACTCCGGTTCTATCGCGCCTGGCACATGGCAGGGTGAAGACGTCACAATTCAAGATGTTTTTGAGGGAGTTGGAAGACATGCTGCAGGTACTATGACCGACGAGGAATTAGCTGGGCTGGAGGCTGCAGCGTGCCCAGGGGCTGGCGCATGCGGTGCGCAATATACCGCAAATACAATGGCCACCGTATTAGAGTTTCTTGGGATAGCCGCCATGGGATCAGGTTCTCCGGGCGCTACGGATCCCCGTAAAGATAATATCGGGGTTCAAGCAGGCGAACTGGTCATGGAAATTCTCCGTCGCGGTCTTAAGCCACAGGAACTACTTACCAAGGAAGCTTTTGAAAATGGTATTGCCTGCGCCACAGCTACCGGCGGATCGACCAACGTCGTATTGCACCTCCTCGCTCTCGCTGCAGAATGCGGCATTGATCTAGACATTGACGACTTCAACAGAATTTCTGATGCTACTCCACTAATTGGTGATCTACGTCCTGGAGGACGCTACGTAGCGTTGGACTGGGATCGTGCCGGCGGTACCCGACTTCTGGCGAAAAAATTAATTGAAGCAAACAAGATTCACGGAAATCAATTGACTATTTCTGGCAAAACGATTCAGGAAGAGGCCGATCTTACGAAAGAAACCCCAGGACAAGATGTAATCCTAAGCGCAGAAAATGCACTAAAACCTACCGGCGGTTTAGTAATTCTTAAAGGGTCACTAGCCCCAAAAGGTTCGGTTATCAAAGTAGCAGGTCACGAGCGACTAACTCATCGAGGGCCAGCCCGAGTATTCGAACGGGAAGAAGATGCAATGCAGGCTGTCCTCGAGAATAAAATTAAGCAGGGCGACGTATTGGTAATCCGAAATGAAGGCCCTGTTGGTGGCCCAGGAATGAGAGAAATGTTAGGTGTTACAGCTGCGCTCGTAGGAGCTGGTTTAGACGATTCGGTAGCACTCCTCACCGACGGCAGATTCTCCGGAGCTACACGGGGTTTAATGGCTGGTCATGTAGCCCCGGAAGCCGCAGCTGGTGGTCCAATTGGAGCAGTAAATGAAGGAGATTCAATTTATTTCGACATCCCCGGTCGAGAATTAAATCTAGAACTGAATGCCGAAGAAATCAAAACACGCTTAGAGTCCCATGAACCACGTCCAGCGAATTATCAACGTGGTGTCTTTGCAAAGTATGCCAAACTCGTGTCAGGCGCTGATACAGGCGCGATTACACGGTAGTAGTAAAAGATTTTTTTAGAAGCGTTCTAGGAAGTAAAATAGAAAAAGACTGGTACACTTTGGAATGTATAACAACAAAATAAGAAAATTACGGGGTATGCAATATGGATTTTTCGTTCTCACCTGAAGAAGAGAGTTTTCGAACTGAAATACGATCATTTCTGGATAATCATCTTCCAAGTGACTGGAACAATCGAGACACGATTGGTGATGAGGGAGCCGAAGACGGATCATTAGCGAGAACTATCACAAAGGGACTTGCCGATAAAAAATGGCTTGCAATGGCTTGGTCCAAGGAGAATGGTGGACTTGACGCCACGCATGTGCAACAAATGATCTACAACGAAGAGACTACCTACGCTCGAATGCCGGGTGGAGGTGGTATGGGCGTGGCGTGGGTTGGACCGGCGTTAATACTGTATGGAACAGATGAACAAAAAGAGCAATATCTCCCAAAAATCACTAATGGCGATGATATTTGGTGCACACTTTATTCTGAGCCTGGCGCTGGGTCAGATCTTGCTTCTTTACAAACCCGGGCCGTAAGAGATGGTGACGAGTGGATCATTAATGGTTCTAAAATATGGACCAGTGGCGGACATTACGCAAATATGGGCTGGTTAGCAGCGCGAACTGACCCTAGTGCACCAAAGCATCGGGGAATATCTACGTTCGTAATGCCCATGAATGCCCCTGGGGTATCGGTACGACCTCTTCCAAACTTAGCTGGAGAGCATGGATTTAATGAAATATTCTTCGAGGATGTGCGAATCCCAGGAGACAGTCTCGTCGGTGTTGAAAATCGTGGTTGGTATCAAGTTGCGACCGCACTAGATTTTGAGCGATCCGGTGTAGGTGCTTACGCTAATGGCAAACGAAGTGTTGAAAAGCTTGTTTCTGCAGCTCGTGACGAAGAGTCACTTGTTGAACAGAATCCAACAGCACGGTATGAGCTCGCGGATCGTTGGATAGAAGTACAGGTGGGGTTTAACGTTGCTTACCGTATTCCATTCCTTCAATCACAAGGTATTATTCCAAATCATGAAGCGTCCGTATCAAAGCTGTATGGATCTGAACTTTCGCAACGCATTGCAGGAACAGGGATGAATCTTCTTGGAAGCATATCTCAGCTTCGTCCGGGATCGCCATACGCGAAACTCGGAGGTGCTTTCGCGCAACAATATATGACTTCTGTATCAAGTACTGTGGCAGCTGGAACAAGCGAAGTACAAAGAAATATTATCGCTCAAAGAGGTCTGGGCCTTCCCCGAGGATAACGAGACTATCAGTTTTGAAAGTTTATTTAAGCGCAAACTGAGGTCAGATATTGAAAGCAAAGTTGAAACTCAGCAAATTCTACAACGACTGGGGTGGGCTCCCTGTTTTTGGAGCCGGTGCTCTAATACTTCTGATAGTGATATGGCTTATATGGTCTAGTCGCCCGGGGTCTACGACAAACGACGAGGCCTTTCAAACGACTGACACCTACCAGAATATACCGACCAACGGAACGGAACTGGGTCATTATGATTCGCCCCTCACGATCTGGCTTCATGAGGACTTTCAGTGTTCCCATTGCAAAACTTTCTCGGAAAACATTGTTAAGCCTCTAATTGATGGTTATGTTCAAGAAGGTCAAGTCAAAATTGTCTTTGTAAACACTCCGATTCTTGGTGAAGAATCATTCAATGCAGCGACCGCGTCACTTTGCGCGGCAGATCAAAATCTATTCTGGGAGTATCACAATCTACTTTTTTTGAGACAGGGCAAACCTAATTCTGGTGTCTTTAGCCTCTCCAATCTAATAGATTTCGCTGACGAATTAGTGACTGCCGGCTTTCCCTTAGATACGAATTTGTTCAACACATGCGTAAATTCAGACCAGGAACACGATGCCGTGCAAACAGCTGCCGAAATAGCGCTGAAGAATGGATTTACTGGAGGAACCCCCTATACACTAATAGGAAGCTACCCCGTTTCGGGCGTGGTCACGTTTGCAGATATTCAACAAATTATAGAAAATCAGCTCGAGTAACTTAATTGATCTCTGCTTAGCTCGAGTACCGGAGAATATAGTCTTGTTACAAAGGTCTTCTTTCATAGCCTCTGCTTCGGTCATCTTAAAACTGTCCGGTTTAGCTGTCGCAATATATTTAAGCTATACGGCCTTGGTCGATGAGGGCGCCTTAATTTGCGGAGAAAGTGGCGGTTGCCACGAGGTTCAAGGCTCGGAATACTCAAAAGTTGCCGGTATACCCATCTCACTCTTCGGGTTATTTATGTATCTGGTGCTGCTTGGCTTGCTCGTCACCAGAGCTCAATACATTCACAAAAGATACTTTGATTCGCGTGAGCGACTAGTAAAAAATATTAAAATATGGTCTCTCTTAATTGCGACTGCAGGAACTGTATATTCAACCTACCTCACCGCAGTCGAAGCATTCGTACTGGAAGCCTGGTGCATTTGGTGCCTTGCATCAGCCATTATTATCTCTCTGATTTTCATTGTTGAGGTAATTGAAGTAAAAAATATCAACAAGACTACGTCTTGAATTAATGATGATATATACTTCGGTTGGAGATACTACATGACTACCGACCACTCAACCACCGACACTACCCAATTAAAGGTTGATTTTGCTGACCTCTATTTGATCTCAACCGGAGGTATCGATGTATTCGCTCTTAATTGGAACCGGATGGATGCTCCACCACCGTACAGTCTCTCTGTTTCTGAAAATGAGTTTTCCTATCAAAGCCACACGTATCTGGTTAATGGACATGGTGCAATCCTCCCTCAATGGGTTGAGCAAATGGAGACTGAAGGTCGTCTAGCAATGTTCATTGAGAGAGATGGTCGACTCTTGGCATATGCGTCGGAGCCCACGACTGAAGCGTCAGACGAAGAATCAGCTGCCGAGTCTGAAAGCTAAGCCTGAACCGAATCTAGGTCTTAGTTAACTTTCGGATGGTAACTGCCATTATAGACGGGCGATACTATTTCCTCGCGCACCAATTCAACACATGCTGGTACAAAAAATATCCCTCTCATCACCCCGGGATTTATTTTGGCCACCATTTCCACACACTTTTTCTTTCTCGGATATCACTCAAGTACCAACGTTCTTGTTCCTGAAGCGCTTGAGAGTGTACCCGTTGGGCTGGCAGGCTTTGTACTAGGTGTTTTTGGATTCGCTGGCGTTATTGCCAGACCTATTACCGGCGGATTACTTGATTTAGGAAGACATCAACTTTGGCTTCGGATCGGCGGAATCGCTACTGTCATAGCTTTTCTTGGTTACAGCCTCAATCTCGGCCCATGGGGTTTTATACCATTTCGTATTCTGCACGGTACAGCGATGGGTTTCTTTGCCACGGGTTTGCTTGCGCTAGTTGCCGAAGCTTTGCCAAGTCATCGAAGGGGATTGGGACTAGGCATATTCCAAACTGCCAACACACTTTCACTCTTCTACGGACCTCTCCTAATGAAAAATGTCGCAGAATCCTTCTCGCTGGAACTTGCATTCTTGCTAGGAGCAATCAGTACTGGTATCGCGTTGATTAGCGCGGCCGCAATTGGAGACCCTAAATCAATCGTGAAAAAACCATTCCCGAGTGGATGGACTCTTGTAAATCCAATTAATGGAATATCATCACGGGCAATATTGCCCATGATGATATTCCTCTCCACAGCAACGGGCTATATGGCGATAACAGGACTCCTTCCCAAATTTGCGGCCGCAAGAGACATTGCCGGATATCCCATATTTTGGCAGGCCGCTGCAATCGGACAACTGTTTTCACGATCTTTGAGTGGAGGGCTGTCCGATAGATTCGGACGGGGTGCGGTCATAGTCCCAATGCTACTTCTTATGAGCGTGGGATTGATTACATTGTCGATTGCCAACACGGTGCCAATGCTGCTACTTGCTGGATTAATTGTCGGTCTTGCAAATGCTGGAGTTCAAACAACCATCTCTGCATTGGTTGTGGACCGATCTAATGAACAGGATTTATCTTCCTCACTAGCTACCTATACGTTGGCGTGGGACTTTGGTGCCATCCTGGGTCAAACAGGTTTCGGATTGCTGGTAATTAGCCTAGGTATGAGCAATGTTTTCCTATTGCTGACGCTACTGCCACTTGGCGCCATCCTCCTCTACTTCCGAAAGGTGCGGTGATTAATTTTCCAATTCCTAAGACCGTTCACACAGTAGACACAAGTCGCGTTAACATCCAAGCAGAGCAATACTTTTCAGGGGGATTTGATGGCCACGACTTTCAATGAAATAGCGATATTTTCTGGTAATGGGCATCCACAACTTGCCGATGATATTTGCTCACACATGGGAATCAAGCTCGGTGACTGTGAAGTTTTCCAATTTTCAAATGAAGAAGTCTTTGTCCGATATTTAGATAACGTTCGTGAACGAGATGTTTTCATAGTTCAACCCATAGTGTCTCCAGTAAACACAAGCCTCATGGAATTATTCATAATGATTGATGCTGCACGTAGAGCATCAGCCGGAAGAATAACTGCTGTCGTTCCTTACTATGCCTACGGACGAAGCGATAAAAAAGATCAACCCCGCATACCCATCACAGCAAGACTCGTAGCTAATTTCATAGAAACTGCAGGCGCCGATCGACTCTTGTCTATGGATATGCATGCCGGCCAAATTCAGGGTTTTTTCAATGTCCCAGTTGACGAGCTCACAGCATTCCCATTACTTGCTGACTACTTTGGTTCTATCAGCCAGTTGGCGCCAGTTGTAGTAGCTCCTGACTCTGGACGAGCAAAACTGGCACGAGATCTATCAGCTCGCATTGGTGGTGATTTTGCGATTGTTGATAAACAAAGAACAGGCAACGAAGAAGTTGCCGAGGCTATGAACTTAGTCGGATCTGTTGATGGACGAGACTGTCTAGTCCTAGATGATGAAATCTTAACTGGCGGAACTATTGCAGCAGCAGTTGCCACAGCTCGAGAAAATGGCGCTAGGTCAGTTCGTGTCGCTTGCGTGCATCCAGTTTTTGCGGGAAAAGCATATGACATACTTGATAACACTACTGTTGGCATCGACGAAATTATATTCACCGACACCTTGCCACTCGTGCGAGGCGAATTCACCTCCATTCCGCAAAAAACTATATCAATAGCTCCATTATTAGGTGATGCGATTAATAGAATCCACAGCGGTGGATCCGTAGGGGCTCTTTTTAAAAAACAAAATAGATGACTCGTAAAATAGCCTAAGCGCGATCATTCTGGGTTCATTCTGTATGCTGTATGTATGGCTCTAAAATTTTTAAAGAATCTATTCGCTGGTGACTCAAATGAAAAAGTATTACTTGAAATGAATCAAGTGGTCGATGAAGTCGAGGCCTATAGCAAGCACTTGACCAAATTAACGGATCAAGAATTACACGAAAGATCCGAAACTCTAAAACGCAAGTTACAGCAATCTGAAAATCCATCCAAGGACCTAGACTCATCCATCGTTGAGGGATTAGGTCTAATCAGAGAATCAATCACAAGAACTACAGGAGAAACAGCATACGGTGTGCAAATTAAGGGTGCTCTTGCACTCCATCGCGGGCAGATAGCAGAGATGAGAACTGGTGAAGGAAAAACCTTGGTAGCTACTCTGGCGCTATACATAAATAGCCTGATTGCTAACGGCGTTCATTCAGTCACCGTTAACGACTATCTTGCTAGACGTGATTCACAGTGGTATGCACCTGCTCTAGATCTTCTTGGTATATCAATTGGAGTAATTCAAAATGATCGATCGGCATGGCTCTATAGTCGAGAGATACTTTCCGATCGACCGACATATGAGCACTTACGGGAAGTAAGTCGTCTAGAGGCTTACCAAGCAAATATCGTCTATGGAACTAACAATGAATTTGGATTTGATTATTTACGTGACAACATGGCTACTACCCTTACGGAAAGTTCACAAGGACAGCTAGACTTTGCGATCGTCGATGAAGCAGATTCTATTCTGATCGATGAAGCTCGAACGCCATTAATTATTAGTGGAGCCGCCCAAGATGATGTGACCCTTTACCCTCGATTTGCAAAAATTGTACCTTCGCTCCAAGCCGAACGTGATTACCTCGTGGATTTACAACACAGATCAATCAGTCTTACTGAGAGTGGGATCGAAGTTCTCGAAAAAGCTTTGGGGATTTCAAATATCTATGCACCTGAAAACTTTCGTATGACCCGTTACCTAGAGGCTGCGTTGAAGGCTGAAGTGCTCTTTAAAAAAGATCGTGACTATGTAGTAAATGATGGACAAGTGGTCATAGTTGATGACTTCACCGGACGACTTATGGAAGGCCGGAGATGGTCAGATGGACTTCATCAGGCTGTAGAGGCAAAAGAAAAAGTTAAAATTCAACAAGAATCAATAACGTATGCAACTATAACAATTCAAAATTATTTTCGTCTGTATGGAAAACTATCTGGAATGACCGGTACAGCAATAACTGAAGCAGAGGAATTCAATGAAATTTATAATCTTGAAGTTTTGGTAATTCCACCAAATCGTGACGTTGCCAGGGAAGACTATCCTGATCTTGTTTTTCGAAATCAAACTGCTAAATGGCAATCAGTCATAACTGACGTCCAGGAAAAATATCAAATAAAACGACCAGTATTAGTTGGAACGGTGTCAATCGAAACATCAGAAGGTCTCTCAACACAATTAACCAAACTGAACATTCCACATGAGGTTTTAAACGCAAAACAACATCAAAAAGAGGCTCAGATCATCGAAAAAGCGGGGGCGCTGGGAGCCGTGACAATCGCTACAAATATGGCCGGTCGAGGAACCGATATTAAACTGAGTGACGAAGTCAAACGGCTAGGTGGGCTCCACGTCATCGGAACGGAGCGGCACGAAGCTCGAAGAATCGACAATCAGTTAAGGGGACGATGTGGCAGACAGGGCGACCCTGGATCCACTAGATTTTTTGTTTCATTTGAGGATGAAATGGTAAAACGTTTTTCACCTGACTGGCTCTCGGGAATGATCGATAAGTTAGTCGATGATGGACAACCACTAGAGTCAAAACAACTAACGAGTGCCATCGGACAAGCACAACAAAAGGTAGAATCCTATAACTTTGACATCCGGAAACATTTGGTTAAATATGACGATGTTACAAACTCACAACGGGCAGTGGTCTATGAACAACGTAATTTAGTACTTCAAGGTCAACATGTCAAGGAAACCGTTATTGAAATGGTTCATGATGAAATTGATTCGCTAGCACTTCAGCATCTGACCAATGTAGATTACGATATCGAATTATTTAGGCAAAGCATCGAGCAGATAACTGGAGATCTTGAAGCAAAGGATCTAAATAACCCCGAGAATCAGAAGTCTGCTGAGCTCGTCGAAGAAGCCAAACATTTGGCTAATTCAAGACTCGAAATATTAGATGGTGAATTCGGAGAAGAGCTCAGGCGACGAACTGAAGAATTAATCTTAATATCAGCTATCGACGCGACTTGGGTAGAGCATCTAACCGCGCTAAGCGAGTTAAGGCAAGGTATCGGACTACGTGCCTATGCCCAGACAGACCCTCTAGTCGCTTTTCAACGAGAAGCACATGACATGTGGACTCAATATAGGGAACGAGTTCAAAATACGGTTGCAAGACAAATCTTGCGGGCACGTATCGTTATTAATGAGCCATCAAGAACGCAACCCCGAGCGAATAGTCAAACCACGATGGACCAAGTTAAGAACCCAACAGTTAATGATGCGACAGCTCCAACCGGGATCACTCGAGCCGAACGACGACGGATTGAACGCCAGCAGAAAAAAATAAATAAAGTCAGAAATGGGAGAACGTCCGCTAGGTAATCTATGAATACTTCTAATCGACAGACCGACGCATTACCCGAAATTTGGCTTGTCTCATCCTGGACGCAAGGAAACAATTCCGAATTTTCCAATCTTCTAGGCGAAAACTATGACAAAGCCGCTTTAATACGAGCGACAGATATTTCTCATATGGTTATAGGTGGTGATGCAGAATATGACCCTAATAAGAATGAAGAAAATGAACGTCAATATGAATTGATAATTAGAAACATGTGTCTTCTTGCACGCTCGTTTTCAGAAGCTGGATTCCTACCAATTCTTTATATTCAGGTACATTCACAATTCTATCTAGATGCGTTTTGTAACTACTTACGTGGTGGCGTACTTCGGTTCATCACTCTAGTTGACAACAGTCCTACCTCACCAACAGACATACGTGAAAAAGGACTACTTATTCAAACTGCAAATCTCAGTAGCCAAGCTATCGTGAATTCTATAATCCAAAACGCGAATGACGCTCGAATAATGTAAGCAGAATTATTTGTGCAGCTCGGACGTTTCGTTTATCTTATTCTGAACTCGATTAACCCTACTCAAACACTCTGATAGGCTTAACGCATGGTAGAAGCGGTCTCACATCCAACGGTTTCCTCCGTTGCCAAAGCGGCAGAGGGATCCCTGAACCCAGAAGAAGGAGTCAACGAGTTCACTAGACAGCTTCAGGCGGGCATATCATGGTATCCGGCGCTGCTCAACGTTATTTCCCGGTGGACGGCACCAAGTGAGTACATTAATGGTCGCACCCGCCACTACTTAATCAATGGCGAAGCGTTCGACTGGCTTTCGCTAGCCGAACGCCTAATTATCAGTGCTGAATCATTATTACCGGCAAAAGAAACTGAAAAATTAGTAGTGTTCGGGATATCGCCAATACTCAGTCGTGACGGGCGTGAAGAAATCGCCTTTGAAGCAGCAATAGGAGCCGCCAAATACCGAGCTTTTCTAAACTACCAGTACGGGGTAATCGTAGAGCAATTAGTCCTAGCTGCAGCAGAAGAAAAATTAATCAAAAATGCCTCGATATTCGTAGCAATTGAGAGACCATATCCCGATGAACAAGCGTTCAAAGAAGTATATGGCGAGCCTTTTAAAAAGCTAAGATCGCATTATCGTGGTGCCACTGGAATGCTTCTTCCCGAAAACGCCACTCGTGAAGATTTTGAGCACTTTCTTTACTGGCTTTCAAAATATCGCATGCGCCATATGGAACCTGCTCGGATCGCCTCCGATACCCGCCGAGCAATGATTCTTCTTTCCAGGCTAGAACAACGTAGAAACCGATTTATCAACCAAAGTAGTGACTCACTCACTGCAGGTTCAGTCTATCTGTACTCCATCGAATCTAACCCACATTTCCTCTCACGACGTAGCTAACTTCAAATTCAACCTGCGCCAAACTTAGGGGTTCGAGTAAGCAAAAGGAGTGCCTCTCGCTAGCAATAACTCTATCTCGTAAGGTTATACTTAATCGATATCTATAAATAATCTTAGTTGATATGACTAAGATTATCTAAATTATAACTTGTACTTAAACTGCAATCAACTACAATATATTAAGTACCTGGAAGGCAAAATAAGTGCAAGCTGATCCATACCAAACCCTAGGGATCAAAAGAACCTCATCTGAAAAAGAGATTCGATCTGCTTACAGAAAGCTTGCACGCGAATATCATCCTGATGTAAATGCTGGTGACTCCGCCGCCGCCGAAAAATTCAAGACAATTAACGATGCTTATCAAATCTTGTCTGATTCTGAAAAAAAATCGAAGTATGATCGCTTCGGACATACACAATCGTCCGGGAACGCTGGATTCCAAAACAATGACAATATCGTATTTGACTTTGGTGACATGTTTGGAGGTCGAGGTAACCAAGCATCAGGATTTGAATCCTTATTTGGCGGGCTAGGCAGCGCGTTTAACAGGAAACCTCAAGCACAAAAAGGCTCTGATATTGAGCAACAGATTGAGATATCACTCGAGGAATCGTATAGGGGAATCGCAAAAACAGTCACTGCACAAGTTGGAAAATATCCCGGCTCACAGATAGAGGTAAAAATTCCGGCTGGTGTAAAAAATAATCAACGAATCAGAATACCAAGAAGAGGGCAGGACGGTCGAAATGGCGGTCATGCCGGCGACTTATATATTAAGACGACGGTAGCACCACACCCAATATTCACCCGCAGTGAGGATGACTTAGAAATAGATCTGCTGATTACACCGTCCGATGCTGCATTAGGAAGTTCACTCTCCGTAACAAGTATCAAATCCACAACGTTAGAGGTTAGTATTCCAGCGTCCTCCCAAGGAGGGGCAAAAATTCGACTAGCTGGGCAGGGTATGCCAAAGACTGACGGCGGATTTGGCGACATGATTGGAATAATCCGAATACGAGTCCCCAATGACCTATCGACGGCACAGAAAGCTCTATATGAACAGTTGCGAGTACTTGACGAATCTGAGCAGGAGGTATGAAGTGACAACTATTCCACAAGATGAGCCACTGTTTCAAATTTCTGTCGTTTCAAGAATAGTAGGTGTCCATCAACAAACTATTCGCTCGTACGAGCGTTTAGGATTAGTGCAACCCGCACGCTCAATTGGTAATACCAGATTATTCTCAACTCGTGATATTGACCAATTAGGACAAATCGTAAGTTGGACTACAGATTTAGGGCTTAACTTGGCTGGGGTTGAAATTATGATGCGCCTGCATAGGCAAATCAAACAGCTTGAAGACACTAACAATGCCCTTACTAACGATATCGTAGCTTTGCGCGAGCAACTGGCTGCACTGAGCAGTAACTCAGAACAAGCGCACGAAATTGAAAAAGAATATGGTGCCGATTTCTTTCTAAGATTTTCTTAGTTCGAGCTAGTAAGGAGATTATATTATGATGCGAAATGATCGATTCACTGAACAAGCTCAAGAGGTAATATTAGCCTCCCAACAGCTAGTTCGAGATGAAAGACACTCGCAATGGGACGTTGAGCACGTGCTATTTGCTCTTCTTGCTCTTCCAAACGGTCTTGCTAGAGATATTTTCACGGCCGCACAAATAGAAAGCGATTCGATGTTGCGTTCGCTACAAGAAAAATTAAAAAATGGCCCGAAATTGGGTAATGAAGTAGTCCAAATTTATACCACTCCACGAATCGTCGAAATGCTAGAACGCGCCAACGCCGAGGCTAATCGACTAAAAGACGAATACGTTGGAGTCGAACATTTGCTTTTAGCAGTTGTTGATGCGACCGACGGTGAATCAGCAAAAG
>Ga0315318_10000161_pt1 | contig 26928 bp, 27 predicted proteins | sample M1200m3416metaG_FD_203703 | JGI IMG/M metagenome (GOLD analysis project Ga0315318, IMG submission 203703) | Ammonia-oxidizing marine archaeal communities from Monterey Bay, California, United States - M1 200m 3416 | ecosystem: Environmental > Aquatic > Marine > Coastal | place: USA: California... | reverse complement strand
CTCACACCCAAAGGACCGGATTATGATTCTATCATTGACGGACTCCGTGAAAGTATGGCTACCATTCATACTGACCTTGAAAATTGGATTGGACTACATGACGAGAAAGTTTTGATAGTCAAAGATTTGGAAGCAAAGCAAATTGCCGATGCCATGACCATTGAATCATTGGAAGGTGAAGTGTTGCATCAAAAGGGGAGAGCGGCTTCAGCCCACACCACCCGAGGCCAACTTCTTGAGAAATGGACCCCGTTCGTATCAGCGGAAGGTATTGAAGACCATTGGCGTGTGGAAGATTGGCAATTCCTTGGGTCACCAATTGACTATGTGGTTTTTGATTGGCGACAAGATAAGGTGGAAAACTTGACGAGTGGCCAAGTAGTGTTGCTTGATGTAAAGAGCGGCAAGAGTCAATTGAGTTCCAAACAAAGGCGCATCCGTGATTTAGTCAAAGCAGGGCGTGTTGAATGGCGAGAAATACGCTTAGATTAGTGACCTTGGGATTCAAGACCCTCAAAGGTTAAATAGGTGAAAGGTATGTGGAGATATTATGACGGGCGTGATTTCTGTTAATATCAATGCAAACGATGGCTTCCAAGCCAACCGATGGACTAAGAATGGTGAGCGAGGGCTGGCCGACAGGGTGTATGTTGATACTCCCGAAGGAACGAAAGTAGGCTACTACGATTTGGTCAAGAACCGATGGATGCTGGATAAGAGCAATACGGGTGTAGGCATGGGTATAATCGCCGATGCTGCCGAGGCCAAAATAACTCTTGAGATTGTTGGAAAGGATGATGTTCATATCGGAATGAAGACAGTTTTGATGCCACACGAAGGCCCTATCTTCGGACAGGGAACCAATTTGGCTAAGGATTGGCTCGTAGCCAATGGCGAGGCAAACGATATGTCTATTGCCGAGTTCCTTGACGCTTGTATGGCCGGTGGGGAAGCATGGCTAACTATGCACCGCCGAAAGTATAACTGAATAGGTGATTGAGTGAGCGATACCAAGATTGTTGAAGTCGGTCTGTGCGGCCCCGGCCGCCATCCCGTCACCAATAGTGAGGGTGAATCCATTGATGCCTTTATCTTTGAAGGTCAAGTGGCCAACCCATTGGACTTCCTTTCTCACATCAAGCGTTCAACCGAGTTTCTTCAAAATGTGAAGCACGAGGCGACTGATGCCTTAGTGCTATATGTGACCGGCCTCACTCCGGTATTAACTTCCTTCCTTCAAGTATGGGAATGGACTCAAGAAGTAGTGCGTGATGAAGGCGGCAACCCGCCACAATTGATTCTGATGCACTACGATAGAGATTCGGAGTCCTATGTTCCCCAGCACTTTTAGGTGATTTAATGCAATATCGGATAGACATTGGGAGTGGAAATCTCCTCGTTTTTGAGGATGATGGCGATAAGCACATGAAAGTTATGGTCGTGGATTCCAAAGACCAAGGAACGGGAATGTTTCTCGGCCGCTGTTTGCGAGCCGATGTGAAGCGTTTAGGCCGTGGAATGTAGGTTTTCGCCGGAATGCTTAAATACCCCGCGCCCTGTGGGGAAGGTATGAGCCGCCGTGGAATTGTATTCAGCACCCGCCTTGAGAACGACATTGATGCCTATATGCAAGAAGTCGGAGAACCGATGGACCCAAGAACAGTCATCAGTAATCTATACACTCGCCGAGTGTGGGGAAAACTTGCTCGCACACCAAAGCGACTCGCCTACTATTTCAAGAGGTCAGGACACTATGTTCAAATCGGTGCTTCACGCCCATTCACATACATTTGGTCCGACAATTATGATAGTCGCAATCACGGCCCACGAAGGGTTTAGAACAAATCATCTTCGTGTGCAATGGCCTCGTCTTCTTCTTGAGGCTTGTCCCCAATGAATCCAAAAGTCATACTCGGCTTTAGTTTTTCTGCGGTGCAGTAATTCTCAATGAGTGTGGAAGTGCCGGTTACGGATTCTTCCATTTGCTTGAGGCTACCACGCCAAACTAATTCGTATTGAATATAAATGCCATCTTGGAATTGAAGCGCACGGCGGTGCAAATGGAGGTCACGACCAGCCGCAAACAATTTCATTTGGTCAAAGAGTGGGTGCGACTCGGGTGCCACATGGCGTTCTCCGAAAGTGAATCTCATCATATAACCAACAGGTTGTATCTCTTTTGGCTGTTGAGAATAATACTCAATGGCTTCCTCTAAATCCATAACTTGTGGCCCGGCGGCACAGGTGCGACATCGGCAGCCGACAACATTCAAACATTCCTCAGAATCTTGCGTCATTCTTCCTCCTCCTTACACCAACAATTATCTGCACAGAATCCTTCTATGTAATAGCCATTATCTATGACTCCACCGAGTAGGTGAGTCCTTCCCTCAGTCATTCTTCTTCGCCATCCATACTGAACTCGGGTGGCAAAAATACTATGTGTGATAAATGGGCTGTCTTTCCAATAGTGTCCTTGATTTGCTCCCTCATAGGGAACAGGCCCTCAAAAGTTTCTAAGCCACCTTCCCAAATAAAATCAACTTGCGGGACTTGGACCAAACCATCGTTCATGGCTCTTTGTTCAAAGTAAAAGTTTGTGTCTTCGGTGAGTGCACTTAGTTCTCCAACTAACGCGTTATCAGGAGCCAGCAAACTTTGGTCAATAAAGGTGTAGCGCATCAAATAACCACCTACTTTGGTGCCAGCGGCCTTGCCTTCCTCTATTACTTCTCTCAAATCTTTACTCATCGTATCTTTTCCTACCATCTCAAACACTCCTACTTATTCCCGCTACATATTCCTCAAGGTCAAAACCTTCCCACTTCTTGGTAATGTCTAACATGACCTTCAGTTCCGCTGCCAAGGTATCGGTGGGAACTTGTTGTTCCTTCACGATTGGCTGCTCGCCGGGAATGTGATAAGTCGTAATCTGTGTATAGTATTTGTTTTGGAGAAGGCTGGATAATACCATCCGTGCCATGTCTGCGTTGCGTTGGTTATCCAAAACCACCTTGACTTTCTCCTCATTGGAACTTTGCACAAGTTCTCCGTAATGCTTTTGGACTAATCTCATGTAAGCATCAGGTTCGGTATCCAAAAGTTTGGCCAACTTTGCTGGGTCACTTCCAGCCAACCGTTCCAACTGCTCAAAGAAGTTACCGACAACTCCTAACGAAAGCCTAAGTGGTTCCGCCATAATGTTGAACAAAACGAAGTATAGGTCGTCCCTATCTTCACCATCTTTCATGTGAACATCTGCATTAACATTAACTATCATGTCTTTGCTCATTGTTAGTTTAACTTTTCCAATTTTCTTCATAGTGGAACCTCCATCTTTTGGCAAGCAGAACAGGTGAATGCAAATCCACCTTCTGAAATATCAAAATTACTTCCACAGACTCGGCAACTGCGGTGCCTCCATCGTAGCAAATATACTTGATTTCTGCTTTTTGCATCGGGGAATGAAATGGGCGTATCATTCTCAATCAGGAGGCTACCGCCCTTTACGGACAAAGTATGGCCCTCCTTCTCGGCCCAATCAGTCAGCAACACGCCTTTACAGGCGATTGGCTACTACTTAAGGGTTCGCCGGAATACATTAAATAGTCGTATTTCCAATATAAGGATATGACTAAGGTATGGGGAGGCAAAGCCACCGTCAATGATTGGATGATGAAATACATTGGACTACCCATTGTTTGGGGTTGGCTGATGGCGGCTTTAGGTATTGTAGCAATGGGTGTTTATGACCCCGATGCCGTCATGCCAATGTTAGAAGGTTACATTGCGCTTCTTGCGATTGTAGGAACCTTAGCAACACTAATCGTAACTTCTATGTTGGAACTTTGGAAAACTGAACAGACTCAAGAGATTGCGACCATGGAAGATAGAATCGCTCATCGTCACAAGATGGAAGAAATGGAAATGGCTCATGTGTATAGGTTAGCGGAAATAGCGGCGACCGGTGAGTATGTGTCGGTGACGAACGACAAGATTAGTGAAGAAATCGGACTATCGGACCCAACGACTACCAAGAAATCAAAATCCGAAAAGTGAAAGGTTAAATACCTGACCACCATTAGCACCAATTATGAGTGCCAATCCGGGCAAGAACTTGATATATGGTTTGAGAAATAGAAGTTACAGACAATCTCGTGGAGGCTTCCGCCCTACGAGTTCTTCGTGTATCATCAAAGACGAATATGGTTACGATAAGCAAATTGGCAAGTGCCATAGGGCTGAATGGTTCCGTTTGAATGGAGTCAAGCCGACCAACCCACCATCGGACAGGTCACACGGAATCTTTGCTGCGGGTAATGGAATGGAAGATTACTTCCAACAAATATGGAAGAATCAAGGACTTCTCATTGATGGAAATGTTCTTAATTATGGCCCTGTTGGACCCGACCCAAGAATCATTATTTCCGGAGAGTCGGATATTCTCGTATGGGACCACGAATTAGACGGAGATGGCAATGTAATTCAGATTCACCGTGATAAGGCTATCGGTATTGAAATGAAAACTTGCCGAGGCTACTTCGCCAAGAAAATGGTCTTCGGAATCGGTAACAAAATGTATCCTCACGGTGCGCCAAAGTATGAACACATCATGCAGACGGCTATGTATCTCATGATGCGTGAGAAGCATGAGAAGCATTATGGTGTGAAGATGGATTACTACATCATATTCTATTTCGCTGTTGATACCGGAGAATACACTCAATTCAAAATCAGTCTATCCAATGGCTACGATGGAGATATTATCGTGGAAACTATGGACGGAAAAGCAATTGAACCGGACATTGCATATCAATTGATTGCTGGTCAAACTCTCAATGCTTGGGAAGGCTTGAACACCGATAACATCCTTAAGAGATATGCAGAATTAGCCGACAAACTTGATGAACCTAATCCACCGGATAGGGATTATATGCTTCGCTATGACGAACCAACCGTCAAACAGAAGTTAGCCACTAACGACTTGTCTAAGACCAAGTATAATGAATGGCTCAAGAAGCCTCTCGCCGAAGTGGGAGATTGGCAATGCTCATACTGCGATTTCAAAGCACATTGTTATCCGGTGAGCATCTTTTCAGAAGATGTTGAAAAAGGGATACTAACTGTGGATGAAGCCACACGAGAATTAGGCTACGAATGATTAAGTGGTCAATAAGTCGGGAATGAAATCCCAATTTCCAATCCCAATTATCTTGCCAGCCTTAGTGTTGCGTCCGGGCTTTGGCATCGTCTTTGCGGGCTTGGCTGTTGTGCCTTGTTGTTGAGGGAGTGCTGCCGTCTTGGAACCTGCCGTAAGATATTGGGAAACATCAACACCGGGAATGGAAGCGGCTCCGGTGACTCCGCCGTGACCCACAAAAGTTAGTCCTGATGCGGCGTTATCACACATGAGCACAGCCATTATCTCTTGTGATAGAGAACTGTTGCCACGACCTCGGGTATTATCCCAAACTTCTATTGGTTGAGTGGCTGTCCCAACTACTAACCCGCCATCCTTGGCAATGGTAGTCCCATTAGGAAAGTAAAGCCCATACGATTGATTACCGCCTAACTTCCACAGGAAACCGGTGCTTGGTGGAATCGTAACATCACCTTGGTCCATGAGATTACATGGATTGGCCGGAGCCATTGGGTCGGTGCTAAGATTTTGCCACAACTTGACGCTCGTATCCATACTTTAACATTCTCCATCTCGCTACTTAAAGACTCTCGGCCTTGACTACAATTATTGTGGTATCATCAGTTTTACCACCCTTGTGTGAATATCCCGCCTCTTGGCTGGTCTTCTCAAACGGAGTCCTTTCCAAACTTTGGCCCTTGTCTGTTGCAGCAATCGCTAAACTTTCGGCAATGTGAGATGCGGGTTCCTTTCGCATGGAAGATATGATACTCAGAATCTCATCTTCAAATAGGTTATCAAACAGTCCATCAGTTCCAAGGACCAGCATATCTTCAGCCTCTAAATTGAACTCAAACTTTTCAGCATCGGTTGGGTGCTGTGCAAAGTCAAGACCTCCCGCAAGTTTCCCTAATTGGAATGGACGGTTAAACTCAATCTCTTGTTCAGTTGGTTGCCGGGTCATGTTACCATCAGTTACTACAAAGAAGGAAGAATCGCCAAGGTAAATCAAATCAACCGTATATCCCCAACTATGAGGTTTCAAGACCCCTATTATGGCAGTTGCAGAACCAATTTGGTCAGTTGCCTCATAAGCCTCCGTTAAAATGGTGAGGGCATCATCTTCTCCCTCAATAAAAGATTTCTCACTATTGAGCATTAGGTCTGCTGCAAAGGGTCCAGCGGAAATGCCCTTTTTGGATAACCAAGAACCGACTCCATCTGAAACTGCGACCATATAACTTGAGTCCCAAGAACTGTAAGAAATGGAGAAAGCATCCTCTCCTCCAAAGTGAGCCTTGTCGGGATGGGGAATATAGGCATAGCCAATATCCAACGGGAAGGTCATGGTTCCTCTTTCACAGGACGACTATTTGAAAGGTCGTAAGACACCCCATTGCGTTAAATAGGTGGTGATGCGTAGCAGAACCATGCTCGTGACGGCAGAAGTTAGTGGGAATACCTACCCGTTTCGCCACATACTTCAAAAGAGATATGGCCTCAAATGGAAGCGAAATAAGGGAGTCTTTTCCAAGAGAATGGAGAACTCCGGAACCAACCTCAGAAGGCTGGCAGAATACTGTTCCGAGTTTCGTCTAACTCTTAGCGTTGATGGAGCGGTAGCCGGAGGAGTGAGGGGAGAAGGTAGGAAGAATGGCCAAGCCATAGACGACTTTGACTTGTTTGTTTTAGATATGGAGGGGTCAAGGACTCCTATTCCGGGAAAGTTAGGTGGAATGCCGCCCGCTCCCGGACCTTCTGAAGAAGACCTCAAGTTTGCTCAAATCTCGGTCTGCCCTGATACGGTCCCTAACTTTGATGTGCTTCCTTGGTTTGAAGGAACTCGGTTTCCCGAGCCGAGGGACGAACAGGCACAACTTCTCCCCTTAATTGTGGAAGCATTACATGACGGCTATGAAAACATTATTGTGGAATGTCCTACCGGCAGCGGGAAGTCCGCCCTTGCCATGATGATTCCCAAGATGTTGGATAGTGATGCCTATATCAGCACCCATTTGAAAGGGCTACAAGCACAGTATATGAGAGAAATGCCGTTCATGCGGAGCGTCATGGGGAGGGCTAACTACACCTGCAAACTCGCAGTTCCACCCGGAATAAGAAGTCTTGATGCAGCCGACACAGCCTTAGCACTACATGAGGACGGTCTTGAAGACACCTCTATTGCACCTCCCAAAGCCAATCTTGCTCCTTGTCGGACTTGTGGCCCAAAGTTTAAGTGTTCTTACAAACCACCGAGTAAGGAGGGAAGGTATGATTGGAAAGCCGACCCCGATAAGATGTGCGATTACTTCGGCGCTCTCACTAAAGCACAACGAAGTCGCTTCTTCATCTCTAATAATTACTATCTGATGGGCTTAGGTCAAGCGGGTGAATCTATGTTACCCGCACGGGACTTATTGATTTGTGATGAAGCACATCATTTACCGGATGCACTCACAAGTTTCTATGCAATGGATATTTCCATTCGTCACTTAGAAAGACTGATTGGGTTTCCTACCTTTGATGATGTGACCAAGGCTGATGATAAGAGCGTATCCCGTCAGCGGAATATAGCCTTGGAACCGTGGTCACCTTCGGCCAAAGGAGCATGGGGATTTCCCAAAGTTCCATCCATTCAACCTAAGACGGCTGACCGAATCCGAGATATTGGGGCAAAAGTTTGGTTGGCTTATTTGGCAGAACTCAGAAAGATAGTTGCACAACGGATAGAAAAGGAAGAATATGAAGAAAAGGACCTTTCCTTTGCGTATAATTACATCCAAACTTTGTTGCATCTTGAAGTTGCCTTAGAAGACGCTCCTGAAAATTGGGTGTGGACCAAGGATGATGAGGAAGACCCGATGTTCGTTTCCTTTAAGCCGATTGAGATTGGAGAGGATGCCGAATCCATGTTATTGAGATTGGGACGACAAAGAATCTTCATGTCTGCCACTATTCCCGCGCCTTCGGTGTTCATGAGGGAACTCGGACTCAATGAGAAGAAAACTTTGTTCTTGAAGGTGGATTATTCTTCTTTCCCTACGGGTAACCGACCTATCATCACAACCATTAAGGGTGGGAAGATGAGTTATGGTGGAAGGAATGATGACGCTTTCACTCAGACAGCCGAGGCTATTCTCCAAATCATGGACTTACATGACCACGAGAAAGGAATCATTTTGCCTTACACGAATGAAATTGAAGAAAGGTTGTATGAAGAAATCAAAAGATTGGACCCCGATGCACATAGTAGGCTCATGACTCACAGTAAAGATGCTACCGATAGAGAAGAAGTGTTGGCGGAGTTTGAAATCTGTCCGGACCCAGCGGTTCTTTTATCCACTTATGTGAATCAAGGATATGATGGGAAACATTGTGGATTTGCAGTAGTGGTCAAGATTCCATTCCCACCATTAGGTGATGTCCGAACGGTGAAGAAGATGGAGCGAGATGAAGATTGGTATAAGGCTGAAACCGCCGGTTCGCTTATTCAAATGTGCGGGCGTGTGGTGAGGAGCGTGGACGATACCGGAATTACATACATAGTGGACCCAACCTTTGACTTTCACTACAATAAGGGAATCAACAACCAACCCCTCAAGAAGTATATGCCGTCCTATATTGATGAGGCCATAATGTGATAGCAGAACAGCGATAAGTTCAAATAGGAGAAAGCGAGTGGGAGGATTATGGAGCGAATCGCAATCTGTGGCGTAATGGCTTCGGGAAAGACATACCTTGCCGATGCTCTCCATGATGAATTGGATTATACCAAGTTCTCCCTTGCTACCGGTGTTAAAGACCTTGCGCGGGATGTCTTCTTGATGGAAGGCAAGGACCGCAAACTTCTGCAACAAATTGGAATGAAGATGCGACAAATCCAACCAAAGGTATGGATTAACCTTCTAATGCGCCGTGTGGCGGAATACTCTAACTCCCTCAAGTGGGCTGGTGATTCGGCTTATGACCCCGATTTAGCGACAGGGCCGAATCCTCATCCGAAAGAACTGAGAGTCGTGGTGGATGATTGCCGCTTCATCAATGAAGTGGTCGCCTTCAAGGAGGCAGGGTGGACGATTATTAGGATTCATATTGATGATGACCTTCAAATCAAAAGACTCAAGAAAACCTATGGCAAAGAAGCCGACCAACACATTCAGAACCGCAAGGATGATAGCGAGTCCGAAATGAATTACATGAACGATGAATTGTTTGATTTGGTAGTAAATGCAGCAGACGATGATTCAGTCGTGGCTCAAGTATTAGATTGGCTCCAAGAGCAACCTACCCAACGCTTAAATAGCAGGTAGGACAATAGAGATAAGATGGCCGACGAAATAATACTCCTTAACCCTGAAAATGGGATGAAGAAGTCTGTGGCCTACAAGAAGGGAATGACCTTTACGGCCCCTTGGTTTCCAATGCAAATCCGACAACTGAAAGATAATTCCGGCGGTCAAACACCTGTTGAGGGTTCATTGGGAAGTATCAATCGTTATTTGAAAGATAATTGGTCGGGTATCTATGCCGATTACGACAATATGGTGGAAATGATTACCATAATGGGAACTGCCGCAGAAATAACAGGAATCTTAACTGAATTAGGAAAGTTCCAAAACTTCTCCATCGGTTTCACTTCACCTAATGAAGTGACGCTAACTTATGATAGTCAAAATCCAATCCTTCCGGCTGAACCCTATGCTACCGACATTAAAAGGGATATTGCGAAGGAAGATTTGATTCGGCGGGACCCAAATGAAATGAGTGGTGGTTCCGGTTCCGGCTCCGGAGGAGGCGGAAGTGGCTCAGGAAGTGGCTCAGGTTCCGGCTCAGGGAGTGGGTCGGGCGGAGATGGCGACGGTAGCGGTGACGGCGACGGTGACGGAGATGGTGGCGGTGACGGTGACGAGGATGCAACCGAAGGACCGGGTAGTGGCGAATCTCCAAGCGATAGAGCCAAAGAAAAGGGCCGACAAGCGGCCCAAACAAACTCACAAGGTAGCGGAAGCGGAAGTGGCTCGGGGAGCGGTTCAGGCTCAGGTTCGGGAAGTGGAAGTGGAAGTGGCTCCGGAAGCGGTAGCGGTTCCGGTAGTGGTTCGGGTTCCGGTTCGGGAAGTGGAAGTGGCTCAGGTAGTGGTTCCGGTAGTGGGAGCGGTTCGGGCGAAGGCTCGGGCGAAGGCTCCGGTGAAGGAAGCGGAGAAGGTTCCGGCGAAGGTAGCGGTGAAGGTGGAGATTGCCAAGAATGTGCCGATGCCGCAGAAGCCGCAAACGATTCAATTCAAGAAGGAGATTCAGCACAAGAAGCAATGGAAAAGGCTCAAGAAGCCGTTGATGCGGCTAAAGATGCGGCCAGCGCAGCCGAACAAGGCAACCCTTCCGATGAAGCATCACTTGAAAAAGCCAAAGAATCGGCCCAAGAAGCCATTAGCAAGGCAGAAGGTATCAATCAAAACGAGCAACAGAATGCTTCAAGCAGCGAAGAAGTCGCTCAAACTGAGGCTAACCAACAACAACTTGAACAAATGAGAGATGATGTGGACGGACTTGATTCTTCCCAAACTCCACTTGATAGGCAAAGGGGAGAAGTTAGGGATTTGGCCGACAAAGCAGAAGCAGCAGCCGAAGCCATCCCCGAAGCACTTACTCAAGAGGAAGTTACCGAGAAAAGAAAAGAGGCCGTTCAAGCAGCCATAGACGCTTATGAAAAAGCAGACATGGATGACCCTACCCAAGCAGCCGATGTGGACCGGGCCAAGAGAGCGGCGCAAGAGGCTGTGAATAATGACCCAAACATTACTCAGGAAGAATTAGAGGAGATTACTGAGCAGTTAGATGCCATTCCTTCCGAAGAAGACGAATTGCGTAAAGCATTTGATGAATCAGGACTTCCGGAGGACTTATTTGATGAGTTCAAGGCTGGATGGGACGAGTTTATGGAAGGCTTAAGACAGGAGCAAGCGAAAAATAACTTGAAGATGCGTCCTCCAAGCAAAGGCTCAAAAACTGATGTTAATAGATGGCTGAAGCGCCCTGAAAGTGGTTCTTCATACTATGTAAATGTGAGTGATGGAAATGTGGAGTTATTGAAGAAAGCCCCGCCCTATGGTTCGGACTTAGTTATGGTTGCTCCATACAATACCGGCGAGTTGGACCGCCAAGGGCAACCTTTGATTGTTCCAACGGTGCTTCAAGGGGTGGAAGAATGGTGGTATCAAACCGGAAATCGCCGAGAGGACCTCATTTACGAAGATTCAACTACCCTTCGTATCCAAAATGCGGCTGGCTGGGCCGATAAACCCGATAGTATGCGATTCTTTGATGTTGATACTGACGGGGACGACCTACTCGTGCGCTACTAAGTTAAGCATTAAGTAGCAGTTCCATTAAATGTAAGGTATGCTACGGTGTTATGCTTGCGGTGGATTTCCTACCGAAGATGAGGATGCTGAAAAGTTTGCTCACGCCGATTGGTGCAAAAAGCAAGATTGTCCTAATTGTAAGCGAGTATTCCGTGGTTATATCGGGGCGCAAAACTGTCCGTTTTGCTTAGACCCGAGAGGTAAGAAGCGATATGAGAATGATGCAGGGATTTTCATTCCGCTATTAACTAAGCAAGGAAAGTCCAATTTGGACCAAGAAACAGGATTGGTGGCAGAATGAGTGATGTAACAAAGTATCCAAAATGGCAATTAGAATGGTCCAAGTTCACCGACGACTCGGTGAAGCGTATCAAAGAATACTCGGACGATACCCACCTTGAGCGGGAATGGATGTGCTATGTCTATGAGCAAGACTTTGGAATCATGATTGCGGGCAAGTCTATGCCTCACTTATACCGTGATGCCAACGGAAAAGAAATGATATTCCGTAGTAAAGAAAGGGCGGATGAATACATTACAGGCCACTCTATCGTAGGAGCCGTAACTCCTGTTTATCAACTCGGCAATGTTTCATACGGGGACGAATCCCGTATTGAAGTCAATCCGGAATCAAAATCCACTCAAGACAATGCTGTGCGAGGTCTTCAAAAGAAAAACAAGAGATGGACCATTCACGGACACCCACTCAAAGACGGCAAGATTTATACCGGTCGTCAATACTTCTCCTCAACGGATATATTAGATGAGTTCGTCAATACCCGAGATAATGACTCACCTGTGGTTCAATATGTGGTTTTCCCTCACGAACAGATTGATACCAATACCGGACGAAAGGTTCTTCATAATCGCGCCCGCGTTCTCATCTTCCCTGATAGGGCAACCGTGGTCGCAGCCATGAAGGAAGCCTCACCTAATACTGACCCTATGGCTATCAGCCGTGAAAACGGATTCAACAAGAATCAGGCGGATGGTAGTTTAGCGAATGAGATTGGTGCGGATTGGTTCAAGTTCCAAGAAGCGTTAGGGAAGCGAGGCTACATGGGAATCGTGGATATTGAAGGAAAGAAAAGCAACGCAGCAGGGGCCGAAGGCGGTTCAACACACCTTGATGTGGAGCAAAACACAGGTATTGGAAAATCTTTCGGAGCGGAAGGGGAAACAAGATTCCTAATGGATGCTTTGAAAGTAGGGGCCTTAGCAATTTTCGCCTTTGTATTAACCTCCAAACTTGTGGGATATACCAAAGCCTCCGAAAGTAATGTTATTGACGACATGAACGCGGAGGAGGGACCACATTGGTGGCATCAATAAATCTAATCCAACCAACGGTCCGTGAAGCCGATGCTCGGCTTTTGGGAATAGTAGGCGATATGAAAAGTGCCACTATCTATTTCAGCACGGACAAAGGAAAGACCGCTGATTGGAAGGAAGAAGTCTTTGATGCAGACACTATCGGCAACTATCTTGGAAAGGGAATCGGCGGGATGGTATTCCGTCTGCAAGACGATGATGGCGAACCAATTAACAAAGTATTGAAGATGGTAAAATTACTACCGAGTGATGAAAGTTTTATGGAGTATGCAGAAAAGCAACCGCTGGGAGTCCACAAGAAGGCGTGGAATCCTCTCGTGGGTTCCAAAGTTTTGGCCATGAATCAGTTTCAAGCCCAATTATTCCAAGAATTGACTCAAATTAGAAAAGGAACCTTGGCGGGACAGGAACAATTGCCGAAAGTCCCCGATGCTATGCCAATTGTCTATTCATGTGCTACGGGTAAAATGAATAAGTCATTCCGAGATAAAGTGTATGAGGCTCAAAATCAGAACCCGATGGATGCCGCCAATTTCCAACTTTTCAACGATAACTTCCCGGTAGGCACTCATATTGCTTATTGGATTATGGAATATGTGCCTTGCACGGCAGATTCCGACCCTCCTTACTGCGACTTTGCCCCATCAGCGGAAAACAGACCCACTTCAGCGGCCGAACTTGCGACAGACCCCCGCTTCCGGAAAGAACAAAAAGGTTATCAACAAATTAGCAAGTTCCTTTATCGTATGGGTTGGATTGTGAGAGATACTATCAATCCCGGAAACTTTGGATACCGTGAAAATGGAGAAGTTGTATTCTTTGACTTATTTGTAATTCCGTGGCCACCTTCCCGAGTTGAAGGAGAATTGAAACAAATGGCGCATTCTCTCATTTCCAAACAAGACATTGTGGATTTCAGAAGCACTATCAAAAACGGCCATTACTTCAATAAGCGCACACAGGCGAGCGCGTATAGTGCAGAAACGGATGGGCGAGTATCACAGAACCTATATTGTGAATTGTGCTTTGATGCAAGAAAGAAAGTAAAGCGGATTCAATGTTACCCCGATGATGAGGAAGACACCATGAACATTTGCTACGAATGTGCCGATTATCGCTATCCTAACCATATTACAATAGGGACGGAAGCCGATATAGTGGAAGATAGCCGTTAGGGTATCCCTTTTTTATGAAGTGCAATCGTTTAAGTAGGTTATCGCCCTATTGAAAGATTACCCGCTTGAGGCGGACTGAAATAAAATGAGATGAATAATATGGCAAAGAACGATATAGAGAACTTTTTGGCTGAACTAACTGAGATGAATGAGGCGAGGGCTGCCGACAGTAAGCCCACTTTCGTTGAGCGCGATACGCTCAAGGCGGAGTTTGATGTGCTCCACAAGGGCTACATCGTTGAGGGTTTCACACCCGGAATTGAGGGCAACTACGGTATCAACACCGCTGTTCGCTGTATCAACCCCGAGGGTGGCCGCAGAATGACTCTTTGGCTCTCCGGCTACTGCTGTGAGCACTTTGAGAGTATCGTCAATGGCGCACAGAACGATGGTAAGACATTCCCAATGACTATGGACTTCCTTCTGCACAAGAAGGAATCATCCGGTGGTCGCACCTACAACCGCTTTTCGGCGATTGTGCGTGACGCTGGTGACGATGTTACTATCCCTGCTGTCCCGGAAGACCAACTCCAAGACGACAACTGAATAGGCTAAACACCTTACTTACACATTCCCACTTCGGTGGGGAGGGCTTGAGGCTTGAGCGCAAGCAATGACGGCTTCTCCCTCCCCTCGGAGTAGGATACGATTCCTAACGGGTTCATTTCGTTAGGTTCGCCTCCGGCCTTCCGGTGGTGTTGTGACTTATGGTTGGCGAGTGATTCTTCCGTCCTATCACATAGAGGATGAGTGGAAACAAGAAACTCAATCCTCATGCTAACTGTTGCTTCGTCACCGGTTGTGCCACAGGCGCAATGATGTTAAGTATGTAATGGTGGTATGGTGATGATATGGCAGACATTCCGAAGGAAATTATTACCTTCGCAAAGGATTGTGTGAACGGCAAACACACCAACAGACCTTATACAGACCGCAGTATCTCCCTTGAGGAAGCCTATATTTCTCAAGTCACCGGTAAATATATTACAGGCACGGGTATTTGCCTCAAATTAGAAAGCGGACCTTTGACGAAGAAGGATGCCCGAAAGGTTGCATTGAAGTTTTCAATCTCCGATGGTAATTTCCAAGTGAATTGTATCGCCCATAACGGGGCCACCGTCACTTTACCGGCGAGTAAATCATCAGAAGAAATGACCCACATACTCAAGACCGTGACGGATTCTATTCGGAATGGTAATAAGTGTGCCTTTAGTGGAGCCTTCTCCACCCATAATCGTGACCTTGTTTTCGTGATTGATAGTATATCAGCACTCACTAACCTTCAGAACAGTCAGATGACTGATAACCAATTAGACGATTTCCTTACTTTGTGTAGGACTCACAAAACAGACCCGCTTCAATTGATGATGCGGGACGACACTCTTTGGTCAGAATTATTTGCACGAGATTATCTCAAGAAGGCCATACTTCTCTATTGTCTATCACCCATGCGTAAGCAAGACATGATGCACATTGGTATCGTATCATCAGTCGGCGAAGGTAAAGACCACTTGATTGAAAGAGTCATTGAACCTTTGGTTCCGGTGGGTGTCGCATCCAGCGGAAAACTATGCACAATCCCCGGATTGTTTGGAGCCATGAGTGGGGACGATATTAACAGCATTGAATTGGGTTTGATTCCAAAACACAACAATGAACGATTAGCCGTATCCGAGTTCCAAACATGGGATGATGAAGTATTCGGTGAATTGATGAACACCATGGCCAATGGTTACTTCACAATGCAAAAGGGACAGGTTGATACTCGCCGTGATGCGAAAGCCAATATGTTGTTCCTCGGAAATCCACCCCACTATTGGGATGAAGAAGCGGGGCATGAGGGGAAGGATATGCTTCAAGCCTTCGGACAATATACCACACAAATTATGAGCCGTCTAACTCTCATCTTCACACAAATGTCCTTGGCCGGTGATGATGCCAAAGACAAGATTAGAGAGAACATCATGAGAACAATGGACGGTCAGTTTGCTAACGGTGGTTCGGAGGAGTCTGCGAAACTTTGGAGAGCCTTCTTCCGTGAATACCTCCGAAAAGTTAGCGACAGTAACCCCACCATTGGAAAGTTATCAGCAATCATCAACAGCACTTATGACGAAATTGAAGCACGACCTCAATTCAAGTCCGCCTTCCTACTCCGTAGTAATAACGACTATCGTAAATATCAGGAGTTCACGAACCTAATCAAAGGGTTCGCCAAACTTTCCGGTTCCAACAAAATTACAGTCAAGCACCTCATGTTGGCAAAGCAAATCTTTGAGGAAAGTCTAATCACTTTGATTGACGAGTTCCCAACTGCTGCCATGAACATGGGTGTGGATTACGAATTAGTGACTTGTCTTGAGTTAGCCAAGACCTCCGGCCGAATGTTTGATAACGCCAGCAAACTCCGAAAAGCGGGCGACATGACCCCGCAACAATTAGAAACTCTTGTTCATGTGGGGGCCATAACTGAAATGTCCGGTGGAGAATACCTCATCAATGAAGATTTTGATATGAATGCTTTGGAGGATAACTCATGAAGGACTTAACTTGGTATTACTTGAGGGAGTCATACTATCCCCAATTCAAGGCAGGGGTAACCAAGTTAGCATGGGATGAACGATTCACTACACTCAGACAACTGTATGACGCTAAGGAAGATTTGCCTTGGGAAGTAAGGACCGATGACCCCGTAGCGGATATGATGAATTGGGTGGCCAAGAAGGGAGATGAAGCCTATTTCACATTCTTCTGTAATGGAGTGGTAGTAAATGCCGATGGTTCTTTCAAATTACACAAGAACATAAGCCGTGCGTTGGGAAGGAATGGGCTAACAAATCCTGAAGACCCCAATGGTTAAATACTTGCTCCACCTACGGAGTAATAATGGCGTGGGAATTACTCGTTGATGATGAGAGAGGAACAGGCGTATTCACCTGTAATACGGTTGATATAGCCTTCGGCCCTCTCGTCACTATGCACAACGCCGATGTAGGCACATTCTATGAATGGTGGAGTGAAGTCATCGGAACCGACCCACGGACTATGTGGGATGATAAGTCGCACCTATTGAACGCCGCAGTTTATCGCTGGTATGGAATCCAATACGACATCAAGTTTCAAATCAGCCTTCCAAACGGTAAAGTCTTTCATGGAGAATACTATCCTGTGGATTACTGCTCCATCAAGGGTATTTATGACGATGATGTGAGCGAAGAAATGCACGAAGATTGGGCTATGGAGGATTGGGATAACATGATGGCGAGCGTCTTCAAGAACCGAGAGTGTGATATGGACGGTGACGGGGGCGAAATGTCCGGTTATCTATTCCCTACTCATCATTGGGATGAAGAACAAAGAGAGTATGTGATGAATGAGATTCAAACCGGCCCAAAGTGGGAAATAGTCGGACTCAAGAACGCCTACGAGCAAATCGGTTGGAATAATTGGAGCACTTGGGAGTGGTTCAAAGACGGAGAAAGTATGGGGACGGGCGACAAAGCCCCTTGGATTAAGGAAACTCCCGAGAGCAAAGATTAAATACTACTTGTTGGTGGGACAATCATGACTTCCGTAGTGAAATACCGCCAAGCAGCCGGTTGCATTGTTCGTGACCCAAATAATCACGACAGCGTATTACTCCTTCGCCGTTCCACTAACGAAACTTCCTATCACGGATTGTGGGAACTTCCGGGCGGTAAGGTTGAACCCGGCGAAAAGCCACATCAAACTGCAATCAACGAAACGGTTGAGGAAACTGCTCTAAGTGGATTACTTACCACGACAGGGATGTTGAACCCACATATTGACCATGATATGGAAAAGATTTACTATGGCTATGTAGTTGAGTGCGTTAAGGCTCAGAATACTCCAAATGTTGTCCTATCGGATGAACACGATGCGTATATGTGGATTACACATGAGGGTGCTCTTACAGTTACCCCACTTAGTCATCACGCACACTTCTTGCTTTCGCAATTGTGAAGATTAAAAGATGCCGGGTGACGGGTTCAAGACCCGTCTGACTCCCACTTCTCCCCTCAGTTCGGTAAGGAGCCTTTCCCAGCAAGGTTGAATAGTGTTTCCTCATACTTAATGGTTCCCTTCCACAGTATTAAGTAGGAAGTCCCTCAATATGAAGTTATGGCCATGAGTCCGGAGATGGAGAGGCGAGCCATGCTTGCCGTTGATAGGATGCTCACTCTAAACGAGGGGTTATATTCTGCCGCTCGTAATGTGGGAACAACCCGAGGCACCGTCTTGAAATGGTTGGCCTTGAAGAACATCGGATACCGTAAGGTAGCCTATGGTCGCTACAAAATTGAGCCACCGATGGAGGCTCGTGTCCGCCGATTCTTGAGTGGAATGGCCCAAGGCCGTTCTGCTACGGCGGCCGCCAAGCGAGCCGGAACGACTGTCCGTGCTATGCGGAATCAAACTCTTGATGACGGGACAGGAAAACAAGTGCCAATCATTGGCAAAGTGGGTAGCCGTTGGGAATCAAACTTTGTGCCATTGTATGACCACAGCATGGTGGTTTATGGAAAGTTAGTAGGCTTGGATGAAAGTTTGCAGGGAAGGCCGGGACAGACGGCGGGACCCAAGGCCCAAAGAAACCAAAAGAAAGCGGATGAAGATTATGCCGACATTTGGTGGCAATACGATTTGAATAACTTTGTAAGTTCATTGAGTGCTGCTGGTGCAGCAGCATTTTGGAAGCCAGCCTTAGTAACCTTCTTGAAGAAAACTTTGGAGGCACCCTCCGTTACGAATGCCAATGTTGCCAAGACTTTTGTGAAAAATGCAAAAGTTACGGCTCATGCCTTGGCAGCGGGAAGATTGGATGGTGCGGGCAAACTTGGAAACCTCACAGTTTTGGAAGATATGATGGAAAGATATGATTTGCGTTTGGATAAGAAAATCAACACGGGTGTGGATGATAACCGAGCCACCCTCACAAACATTCCTGATTTCGTGGCCAAGACAGACCCGAGAGTAACCCGGCAGCGGAATACCGACGGATACTTCCAAGTATTCTTCTTACGCAAGGGAGGATTAGATGTTTTCCCACCCGCTCCGGGTCTAAACTTGCCGTTCAAATATAGCCTTCAAGACGAACATATCGCATAAGGGGTGTAATCCTTTAAGTAGGAAGTAACCGACTTCAAACGCTATGTCTGATAGTCCCGATAGAATGAAGCCCACCGCACTACTTACCGGCGCGTTAGCCGGTATGTCGTTAGTGCTAACCCAAACTGATATGTCCGAGTATTCCATATACACCGCTGTTGGTGCTGGATTCACTTTCCTTTCCTACCTCTATTTCAGAAACAAGGCCAAGATTATTGATGCCGTGGATGAGGGAATAGAAGACCTCACCGGACTTGACCTCTCCAAAGAAGATGTTGAGAAGTTGGTGGACCAAGCCGCAGACTCTATTGGCGACATTGCCGAAGATGCTCTCGCCGCAGCCGAAGAAGGCAAAGATGTGGCCGATGCAATCAGGGACGCTGTTGAAGACGAGATTGAGGAAGAAATCGGAATCGTCATTGACCTTAGCGAATTGACCGTCAAGGGCTTGAAGAAGGAACTCAAGCAGTTGGGTCTTTCCACGAAAGGTAAGAAGGCTGAACTCGTTACCCGTCTAACGGATGCAATGTGCGAAGAAGAATGAACGAAAACAACCGCAAAGCGGTTTGGAAAGCCATTCAAACCACCGGTGACTTGTTAGTAGGCAGACTTCCTGAATCTTCTCGTCATCCTAATGGCCGTAATCCCTATGCTCATGCGGCGTTATGCGTCAAGAATAAGTTTGGTTGCAGTTACAAAGACATTCCGGACGACCAAGTATTGGAAGTTATAGAATATCTTGAATGGCTGACTACTAAATCAGTTCCTTGATTTCATATCTTGAACGGCGGGCTTCGGTCATCTTTTACAACAGATTGTAATAATGCTTCCCATTCATCGGCTTTGTTTGGAACAGTTTGCTCATCCGCCCATGCTTTTCCGGCTTCCCTGTATGGCAGGGTTAATTCGGGATTATCCATATAGGTTGCCAAAGTGCGAGCAACAACGGTAGTATATTGGTCATCCGTCATATCAACACCTTCTGCTCCACGCTTCGGAATGAGGACTCCCCTATCCCCTACGGTGTGAGGCATAGAACCAAGTTCCGATGCAATAATGAAACAACCTGCTCTTTGGGCTTCTAAGGCACAGATGCAGTAAGTTTCCACGAAGTCGGTAGGGTAAAGTAAAATGTCGCATTCGGCCCACGCCTTCTCAATTTCCTCATCAGTAACATATCCAAATAATTCAATATCGTGAGGAGATTCGTCTATCAGTTGCCTTAGAGATGGATTTCTCCAATCAAAGACATGAAATGTTCGTCCCGGATATGGGGCATATTCCTTATCTTCATACTCGGGTTGATAACCATAGATATGGAAGGAAATCTTGCCATGTTTTTCAGGGTCAATTTTGTTAATGACTTCTAAGGCAGAACAAAGCCCTCGGTTCCAACCGGAAATCCAAACCATTCTGTTCTTGACTTTCTCAATTCCGCTGGTATCAAGTTTAGGTGCATCTAAACCATGGCCTATTTCGGTAAAGTGATTATGTGGAATGTTGTAGTGTTGCAGCATTCCATAGGTGTGTGATGGTGTAAGGGTGACGGTCTTATCGCACATACCCGACTTCACTATGTTGGCGTATGTCTGTTTGCCATTGTCGTAAATCTCGCTGTTCTCATATCCAACAAGTGGTCTTACATCGTGCGTCCAATATACAGTCGGGACTGACTTCCATTCTTCATAAAGCCAATAGTGAAGGTATCGCTGCACAACGACTACATCAAAATCAAGAGCGTTGAAATTGGGTAATGGTCTTATTCTCCAATTGAAGATTTCCACATGATGCCCTCGCCTAACGAGTTCCACCGCCATTTCTGCTAATGAACTCTCACTCCCCCATCCACCGCCGGGAAGTTCCCAATCTTCGGTAACTACGGTGTGAGGCTCAAAGATGGGTGAATAACCGGTCCAATAAGCGATACGCATAAGAATGTATTTGGTAATATCCTACTTAATGGTTCTTTGAAATAGGTGCTTGCACTTATGCCTAATCATGAGCCGTGCTGTTAAGCAACCTCAAGTTGTGGATTATGAACCCTACTATGAGATGCTTCAAAAAGATACAGACGAACTCTATGAAATTGCTAATCGGTGCAGAAGTCAAGGGAATGACCCCGAATTGGAAGTTGAGATACCTCAAGCCAATGACTTGGCTGACCGCACACAGAAACTTTTGAACTTCTTACATCCAAGAAAGACAGCCGAGCAAATCCGTGAATTGACGGAGTTACACGATGGTAATAGAGAGTTGGTGGCATTAGACCTCGCTAAGATTGTTTGTGCTGAAACCTTCCTCTATGCCAAAACTTCCAAATGTAAAGTTTGTGATGGGAAGGGAAGTATCAAAAAAGGATATAGAACGAGGGATTGCCACGCTTGTGAAGGTAGTGGGTTAAACTTGGATTATACCAAAGACATACTCACGAAGACATGGGAAGAAACTTTGGAGGCAATGGAAAACTTTGCAGACATTAAGAAAACCACTACAACAAGAATGGCACTTTGTATCTATCATGGGATTTGTGCAGGGTTGGCTGTGCTAACTGAAGGAATCCTTGTGGCTCCACTTGAAGGTGTAGTGTCTTGTAGGATTATAGACAACGCCAGCGGAAGCCGAAGTCTTGCGATTAACTTTGCGGGTCCTATCCGTTCAGCCGGTGGAACCGGCCAAGCATTATCAGTTTTGATTGGAGATATTCTGCGCCGTCAATTCGGATTAGAACCTCCCGAAATGACCTTTGAAGAAATTGAGAGATACAAGGAAGAAGTAATGAAGTATGGGCGTGGTCTGCAATACCGACCATCCAATCCTCAAATTGAAGTGCTGTGTAATAACTGTCCTGTCTATCTTGACGGAGAAGGTGTCGGAGAAGAAGTGACGGGTCAAAGAGATTTGCCCCGTGTCCCAACCAACAAATGTCGGGAAGGTGCGCTTCTTGTTCTGTGTGAGGGTATGGTATTGAAGGCTCCAAAGATTCTCAAATATACAGATGCTCTCGGCTTTGCCGAATGGGAATGGCTTAGACAATTCGCCCCTAATAAGGAGGAAAAAGATGATGGCCCAAAAACTCTCCAACCTATCAACAAGTATTTGGCGGATATGGTGGCCGGACGACCTATCTTTTCTCAACCTATGCAAGAAGGTGGGTTCCGACTTAGATACGGACGCTCAAGATTAGCAGGGTTAGCAACTACGGCTGTTCATCCAGCAACGATGAAAGTTGTGGCTGGATTCTTCATCACAGGAACGCAACTGAAATATGAGAGGCCCGGAAAAGGAACAGTAGTGACTCCTTGCGATACAATAGAAGGGCCGTATGTTCAATTCACAGACGGGTCCGGTAAAAGGATTCAAGACCCTGCGGACTTGCCTGACGGGTTACCGACTGACCCTCATTGGCCGATAGCCAAGATTTGGGATATTGGAGAGTTACTCGTCCCTGTTGGTGAGTTCTTAGAAAATAATCACACGCTGGCTCCATCTCCCTATGTAAAAGAGTGGCACGAACAAATAGTCGGGGAGAAATCCATACCTTATCCTGAATCTTTGATAGACGCGTTAGAGCAAGCCAAAGAACACGACATTCCCCTTGCCCCTGAATATGTAGCCCACTATAATGAAGTATCTCCTGAAGATATGGAATTATTGAAGACGGACAGTAAGATAGACTTCACTTCACAGTCTATTGTGGTGGCTCCCACCTCTCGTCCCACCATTTATAGACTCGGAATAGACATAGATTCCGAAGGAAAATTACACGGTGATAGGGCCGTTTTATGGGGTTGGGTGGTATCCAACGCTCAAAATATAGAAGGAGAGCCACAGAACGGCTTAGAATGGGTAAATATGGCCTTACCCGAGGGTGTGAAGGCCCGTCCAAGCGTGACTTTGAGGATTGGAGCAAGAATGGGTAAGCCGGAAGGGTCAAAACCACGAGAAATGAAACCTGCAATTCACGGACTTTTCCCTGTGGGATTCAAGGTGGGAAACAAAAGATTGATGCGAGATGCAGCCGCCAAGAAAGTCAAGATTGAGGTTGGCTTGCGAGAGGACGAGGAAACCGGTGACCAAACTTGGCACAGATTCCTGAAGAATCCGGATGGGAGTTTTAGAAAGACAAAGTTTGTGGAGTTGCAGCAACAAAAGGTGGGCTTCAACGAGTTATGGGAAGAAGCCCTCAAAGATGCTGATTTATTGGGAACACCCGAAGTTAAGGGAGTCAAAGGGATGACGAGTGTGGAGAAGACTCCCGAAGCCATGCTGAAGGGTGTCTTGAGATACAAGCACGGAGTATCGGTATTTCGTGATGGAACGCTTAGGTGGGATATGGTGGATGTTACCATGACTCATTTCCGTCCTATTGAAATAGGAATGAGTATTGCGGCCGCTCATAAGTTAGGATATACTCACGATGTCTTCGGCGAGCCACTAACAGACGAAAACCAAACTTGTGAATTACGAGTTCAAGATGTAGTGTTGCCAAGAAATTGTGCAGACAATCTTGTGAAGGCAACCAAGTTCTTGGACGACTTATTGATTAGACAGTATGGAGAGAAAGCATACTACAATGTGGAAGAACCCAAAGATTTGATAGGGCATTTAGGAATGGGTATCGCTCCGCATACCAGCGGGGCTATCGTTTGTCGTATTATTGGATTCGCAGATATTAAGGGTCACTATGGCCATCCATTCTTCCATGCGGCGAAACGCCGAAACTGTGATGGGGATATTGACGCATTCCTCCTCTTGCTTGATGGAATCCTAAACTTTAGTAGGGCTTTCCTCGCAGGTCATCGTGGAGGTCAAATGGACGCTCCCTTAATTCTTACAATGCGTATCAATCCAAGTGAGATTGATAAGGAAGCACTCAATGTTGATACTTCAATGACTTACCCAATTACATTCTATGAGGGGACTCAATCTTACCCGGATGCTAAGGAGGCAGTAAAGTTAGGAGTTGAAATCGTGGAAACGAGATTAGGAAGTCCAGCGGAACTTAGCGGTTTTGGATTCACGCACGATACAACCGATTGTGGAGCGGGACCTAAAATCAATCCCTACACAGAACTTGAATCCATGCGCCAAAAGACAATGGCTCAATTCGCCCTCGGTGATTTACTCCATGCGGTGGATAATAAACAACAGGCTTCCATTCTAATTGACCGTCACTTGATTAGAGATATGAGAGGTAATCTTCGGGCCTTTGGCCAACAGAAGGTAAGATGTCCTAAGTGTGGGGCGAAATATAGAAGACCACCGATAAGTGGTCGGTGCCGAACCCTGCTTTCTGAAAAGTCTTCTGAAGAATCGGTGACCGGAGAACACGAAGTCGTTTATTGTGATGGCAACATTATTCTCACCGTATCAAAAGGGTCCGTTAAGAAATACGATTCCTTGATGAACGACCTTGTGGAAAAGTATGGTTGCGATAATTACATTGAACAACTATACTACCATGTGAGTGATTGGGTTTCTCAAACCTTTGACGACCATGATGAGATGGAACAATCCCAACTACAATTAGATTTCCTATGATAGAGGGGAGAAGTTAGCCAAACATCTGCCCGTTATCAGGACCGTCCTCGGGTTTTTCTTGTGGATTGAGATTTAGCGAGATTTCCAAAAGGGACTTCAAGACCATTTTGATTTCGGCTAAGTCATTGCTGACTTCATCCACCGATTCATGCAATTCATCAACTTTGTGACCTAAACGGGTTACGGTCATTCTTTTTGCTGGAACAACTGCATTATCCTTATCAGTCATACTGATTGATTGGCTTCACGACCATTTAATGGTTAGCATGAGTGCTCATTTATAATTCAATCAAACCAAGGAAGATTTTTCCGCAATCTTTCCTTCTCATGTTCAGGAACCTCGTCCTTAAGCAACAAACTTTGGGTGATTTTCAAAGCCCGCTCCATGTCTTCTAATTCATAATAAGCCATTGCTGCGGCATCATCCACCATCCACTTATGCTGCGGGTGCATGAAAAGCCCGATTGTATTCCACTCCTCAACTTGTTCGTATAACCCAAGGGCCTTGCGTAACAACTTCCAATTCCCCAAAGTTTTACCGTGCAACAATAGTTTGAAGTAAGCATCCGGCCGGAAAGGGACGGTTTCAATGGCCTTGAATAGATAGTCTGTATCATTCGTCATCTCCCAAATGGCTAACCACGATTCATAGATTTCCTCATCCCAACCACCCATTGCAGTTCTCATTTTGTAATACCGAATCGCATCAGGCCAATACGCCCTCCCTGCGTCTTTGCACGATTGTGCCAAATAGAATGTATATCGTTGAAGTAAGAAAGGGTCCTTTTCCTCGTTGAAGGCTTGAAGAAGGGTATCTCTATCATTCACATAGAGTTGTGCTCCTTTGGCTCGGCCTCCTCCATCATAGTGATGAGTGATACTGATTGTATCCAAGACCCCTCCTGTTTGCTCTTGGCCGCCGCCGGTATAACTGATAAACTCATGGACGACTGAACGCCAATGATAGGGAGTTTGGGAATTGATAAGCCACGGAAGCCAATGAGTCATGGAACCTCCCACTACTGATAGCATATAGGCATCCATATCGGTGGAAAGTTTGGAAGTCCATTCAGTATCGGTGACCTCCAAGGTATGGTCCGCATCAAGGTAAATGTAAAAGTCACAAGCGGACGAGTCTGCTTGGTCCAAACATTGATTGCGAGCATCAGCGAACCCAGCCCAAGGCGAATCAAAAACTTTGCCACGGGTATTACCCTCAAAATAGTCCAAAACTTTCTGCTTTGTATTGTCGGTGGTCTTTTCATCCACCCCAATGCAAAAGTAGTCAAGATAGGGTGAAATGGAATCTAAACAACGGTGAATGTTGGCTTCTTCATTATAAAGAGTCATCAGTAGCCCTATCTTGACCATAAGGTTAGATTAACATTGGACTTACTTAATGGTTCTTAAGTATCATTTCGGAATATAGTCCACCGGTCCGGATTGGACGGTTGTCCCACCGGTGTTACTACTGAATATGACTCCGACACTAACTGCTACATTCCCTGCTGTTAGCCCACCATTCCGAGCCATGACTCTAATTTCGTCACCGGGAATTACGGTCAAGTTGCCGGTTGGTTCATAAGCGGCACCGTCCCAATCATTTGTGAGGCCGGGGACCCCTGCGGTGTTGGCTGCTGATGGCGGAATTGGTTGAAGGAAAGCAGCGACCAACCATGGGCTGGCAATACCACCTGCTCGCCAAACTTCAACGACCATCACTTCCATGTCTTGAATATCGGATGAAGCCGAACACCATCTGATTGCGCCGGGGAATGGAACCGCCCATGCGTAACCGCCTAACTTGGCAAGCGGAGCCACGAGTGGGTCGTCGTTAGTATAAGCCGTTGGCATATATCCCGATGCGCCGGGACTAATTTTCTCCGCCCACTTGAAGGTGGCTGCTCCGAAACCGCCACCTCCGCCTCCACCGGTTGGGCCTGTTACGCCGGTTGGACCTGTAACTCCTGTGGCTCCACTCGTCCCACTTGGGCCGACAGGACCTTGAACGCCGCTTGGTCCGGATGTTCCGGATGGACCCGCAATTCCTGTTGGGCCACTTGTCCCTGAAGGACCTTGGTTTCCTTGAGTGCCTTGTATTCCTTGAGGCCCTGAAGTTCCTGACGGTCCTTGATTACCAATAACACCTTGAGGCCCTGATGTTCCCGAAGGTCCGGCAATACCTTCAGGACCTGATGTTCCCGAGGGACCTACAATTCCTTGGGGTCCTGAAGTTCCGGAAGGACCTACA
>Ga0315318_10000156_pt1 | contig 27377 bp, 23 predicted proteins | sample M1200m3416metaG_FD_203703 | JGI IMG/M metagenome (GOLD analysis project Ga0315318, IMG submission 203703) | Ammonia-oxidizing marine archaeal communities from Monterey Bay, California, United States - M1 200m 3416 | ecosystem: Environmental > Aquatic > Marine > Coastal | place: USA: California... | reverse complement strand
ACCCTTCACTCCGTTTATTGCTGAAACTATTTACCAGAATTTGGAGCGGGCCCATAGTGGCAACGATATTGATTCCGTCCATCTAGCCTACTGGCCGGTTTTGTCGGAAGATTTAATCGATGAGGATTTGTCACGCCAGGTCACCTTGGTGCAGAAAATGATCTCACTCGGACGGGCAGCTAGAGAACAGGCAAAAGTCAAAGTTAGGCAACCGTGTGCGACAGCGGTCTTAATTCCGCGTAACTCCCAAGAGCGTGAGGCATTAGCTGAGTGGAAAGAGGACATTGCGGCGGAGCTCAATGTAAAGTCTGTGGAAGTACTCGATGAGCCAGGAGATCGTGTTCAATTTAGGCTCAAACCTAATCTACAGACGTTAGGTCCAAGATTTGGTAAAGATGTTTCTACGGTTAGAAGTGTAATCGAGTTGGCTAACTCAATTGAGATTGTTGACTCAATGAAACTGACTGGGTCCGTGACTCTTGGTTCATATGAGTTTATGGCTACCGATATTCTGGTTGATGTAGAAGCATCTGATGGGTGGTCAGCTCAGGAAGATGGCGGATACTTAGCACTTCTCGAAACTAGACTTGATGAGGCACTTGTAACCGAGGGTCTCGCACGTGAGATAGTGCGACGATTACAGAATCTGCGCCGAGATGCGGGATTCGATATATCGGACAGGATTAAGATTTCTTGGTCTGGTACTGAATTGATTTCGTCAGCCATGAACTTACACTCGGACTATGTAGCCGATGAAACTCTGGCATTGGAAGTTAATGAGGAAGACTCGTCTGAACAGGCAACGTCATGGTCCGGAGAGCTTGACGGTGAATCAGTTTCTCTAGGTGTCGAATTAGCTCACTCTGACTGATAATTTCCGGAGCGTCCTCCGGATTTCTTTAGCAATTTTATATCTGAGATAATCATGCCTCGATCAACCGCCTTGCACATGTCATATATGGTTAGAGCGGCTATGCTCGCAGCCGTGAGAGCTTCCATTTCGACTCCCGTGTGAGAATTTACGCGCACCGTAGCTGTAATAGTAATACTGTGATCGTTATCGGCGTTTTGGCTAGTAATTTCAATACTTACAGCTGTTATTGGCAACGGATGGCACAGCGGAATTAGACGATGAGTCTCTTTTGCGGCCATAATCCCAGCTATTCGGGCAGTTGCAAGGACGTCACCTTTTGGGATGTTTCCTTGGGTAATTAAATTGAGCGTCTCTTTTTTTAAGATCACTTTTGACTGGGCCGTTGCTTCACGCGTAGTGATGTCTTTTGTGGACACGTCTACCATGTGAGCTGAGCCTGATGAATCAAGATGGCTGAGTTGAGAGTTTTCCATATCACTATTCTAGCGGTGTTGGTTTGACTTGTTACCAGGACGCGTTTAGCTTCAATGAATGTTGTCAGAATCTCCGGAATATGTAGTTGCCTTACTCAGCTCTTCCGCATATAGCTACAAGGTGGCGGAAATAGATCTTCGCCAGACCCATATCTCGTATGTGCATATCGCTGGTGACTATGTATTTAAGACTAAGAAGGCTGTTGATTTCGGATTTATCAATCAGATGTCGATTGAAAGCCGAAAAAATTTTTGTGAACAGGAAGTTAGATTAAACAGTCGACTGGCACCCTCTATTTATTTGGGGGTTGTACCGGTTGTTCAGTTGAGTGGAGGGCAAATTATCGTGGATCCTATGCCTGACATGTCCGTAGAGGGAGATATTTTAGAGTGGGCAGTCAAGATGAGGCGATTACCTGAGGATGCGACCTTAGCGTCGATTCTCGAGGCCGGAAGTAGGAACCTTGATACTCTTGCTGAGCGTCTAGCAATCCGTCTGGTCGAGTTCCACAAAACTTGCGAGGAAGTCGAACCCGATATTGAATTTGCTGGACCCAAGAAAGTTAAGGAGTGGTGGGATAGAGAGTTAACTGAGGTTATCGGGTTTATAGATTTTACCTTGCCAGCCAAGACGTACGCACGTCTGCTGACATCGGTCGAACGTATGCTACAAGCATACGAATCTGTATTGTTGCAAAGACTGGAGACTGGTCGAGTCGTCGAGGGCCACGGCGATTTACACTGCGATCATATTTATTTTTTACCTGCTCTCTCAGAACTCGCATCAGGTCGGTCGGACGGAATAGTTATAGTTGATGGAATTGAGTTTAATGATTGGTTTCAGTTTCGCTATTTAGATGTCGGCTACGAGTTAGCTTTTTTAGCGATGGATATGACGGCTCGCGGTTATGAGAGTTTGGCTGACGAGATTGTTGGCCGCTATATTATTGCGACTGGTGATGAAACACTCGGTGTTTTGCAGCCGTTGTATCGGATGTTTCGAGCATTCATTAGAGGAAAAATCGCATCAATAACTGCGCAGGATTTGGCGCTCAGCGAAGATATTCGTCAGAAATCAGAGATAGAGGCTTCGCGATACTTTGCGCTTGCGGTTGGATATGTGCCCGATTTGAGTCAGACAGTAGCTGTCGTGATGTGTGGTGTTTCGGGAAGTGGTAAATCGCTTATCAGCGCCACGTTAGCGTCGAAGCATGGCTATGCTTGGCTTAATAGCGATGCCATCCGTAAGGAAATGTTTGGCGTTGCTGTCGACGACGAGCTTTCCCCATCAAAGTATTCGGATGATATTAGTCAACAGGTGTATGAGAAGATGCTTGAGAAAGCGCAACTATTCATTTCACTTGGTCAGTCTGTTGTGCTGGACGCAACACATTTAACACGTGCTCAGCGACTGAATTCGATGACTGTTGCTATTCAGTCAGGAGCATCTTCTACTTTGGTAGCCATAGATATTGATGCAGAAATGGCGAATGATCGTCTAATTAGTAGAATGAATAAAGCAGGTAATATTTCAGACGCAACCTCAAACGTATTGAAGAAACAGTTGGGGCTATATCAGACACCTAGCGCAGATGAAGTTTCACATGGGATAGTGATTGACGCGAATCTAGAGCTTGCAGAACAAATTTCTCTGATTTCTGATCATATTGATTTTATTAATCAATCGATTGAGTAGAGTCAATCTGATAGTCTTCACTGGTTACGGGGTGTAGCTCAGCCTGGCAGAGTGCTTCGTTCGGGACGAAGAGGCCCCCGGTTCAAATCCGGGCACCCCGACCATCAACTTTCTTGTTCACGGTCGGCAATATCTATTGCGAATGCAGCCAATGAATCACCATCAGTGGGTTTCTGAGTCATCACTCCTTTTGTTGCACGACTTGATTTACGAACATCTCCAGCACGTGTTCGAAGCATTTGGCCGTTTTTGGTAATGATCATGAGCTGATCGTTCTCACGGACCGCAGCTGCCCCTATCAAATCAACATCGTTCGTCGAACCAAACGTGCGCACACCACGAGTTCCTCTGCCCTTCACCGGATAGTCTGATATTGGAGTTCTTTTGCCTTTACCTTCGTTTGACATAACTAATATATCATCGCCCTCACTATCGATGACTAGGCCTACTAGGCGCGCACCAGGATTTAGTTTAATTCCCTTGACGCCGCCGGATGTACGTGAAGCTTCTCGAAGTTTTTTTAGTTCAAATCTGACAGCATATCCATCGCTAGACACAAGAATAGCAGTCGAGTCTATTGCCGCTGGCGAAACTGACACAAGGCGGTCATCTGGCTTCAGATTCATAGCTATAATTCCATTCCGCCTCACCTGATCAAATCTGGAGCGAAGAGTACGCTTAACTTCACCCTTTTCAGTCGCAAAAATCATAGCAGCCTGATTTTCGTTGGATTGATCTTGATCTTTTATAGCGATTACAGCTGTCACTTGGTCTCCGTCATGATCCTCACCAAACTCGACTAGATTCCGAATGTGAACACCTTGAGCTGTGCGAGAAGAATCATTTATTTCATGCGCTGGAAGAGCAAAAACTCTGCCTGACGCCGCAAAAATTAAAAGTCTGTCGTGCGTATCGCAGGACAATAGAAGCTTTATTTTGTCTTCATCACGTAGTCGTTGACCGGCAACTCCTTTGCCTCCCCGGTGTTGTGTTCGATATGTTTCCAGGGGAACACGCTTGACGTAATTTGTCTCAGACATGGTTACGACCACTTGTTGATGAGGTATCAAATCAGCTGCAGAAATGTCAGTCTCCGCTGAGTCAATAAGTTGAGTTTTTCTATCGTCGCCGTATTTCTCACGAAGTTCAGCATTGTCCGCTTTTAATACATCGTCAATTTTTTCCTGGCTCCCTAGAAGCTCGTTTAATTCATTTATGAACGTAACTAGTTCATCATATTCCTGAAGAATCTTTGAGGATTCGAGGTGGGCTAATCGTCGAAGCTGGAGGTCGAGCACAGCCTGTGCCTGCCGGTCAGTTAGATTGTGAGGAGAATCCATTAGCGATGCTTTTGCAACTTCCGCTGACTCAGCACTTCGAATCGTGTCAATTATTTCGTCAAGATTTTCTATCGCTTTAAGCAATCCCGCTAAGATGTGTCTTCGCTGCCGGGCTTTATGGCGATCGAAAATGGATCGTCTTTGGACAACCTGACGTCTATGATCGATGAAAGCTTGCAGAGATTCTCGAAGAGAAAGTGTTTCAGGTCGTCCGGTTACCTCCGACGGGTTTCTATTGTCGCTAGTATTTTCGATCCATTCTGAATCGAACAGAGCTTCATCTTCAACGAATTCAATGTCCAGCGGTCCCGTATCTTCCGTCGTGACGAGCGCGACCAGATTTACATGGAAGACACTCCGTAGTGATGAGTGTTTTAAGAGCTGGCTGCGCACAGCGTGATAAGAGGCATTTCTACCCAGTTCTATCACCACGCGCATGCCATTGCGGTCACTCTCATCGCGAAGATCTGTTATGCCTTCAATTACTTTGCTTCTAACTTGCTCCGCTATACGTTCCAGTAGAGCAGCCTTATTTACCTGATACGGTAATTCAGTCACAATAATTTGTGATCGGCCAGAGCTTGTTTCTTCAAGTGCGATTCGGGCGTGCATCACCAGACGGCCTCGTCCAGTTGCATATGCCTGTCTTATCTCTGATTTGTCAAAGATAGTTCCTGCGGTGGGAAAGTCTGGACCAGGTAGTAGTTCCATCAGTTCGTCTACTGTGGCTTCTCGATTTGTGATTAAATAATCGATCGCCAGCGTCAGTTCATTGATATTGTGCGGCGGAATATTTGTTGCCATACCGACCGCAATTCCGCTGGCGCCATTTAGAAGTAAATTTGGTAGTCGAGCAGGTAAAACTTCGGGTTGCATTAGAGAATCATCAAAGTTTGGCACCATATTTATAGTATTTCGGTCGAGATCGGATAAGAGTTCCGATGAAATAGGTGCGAGTCGAGCTTCTGTGTATCTCATAGCGGCCGGTGGGTCACCATCGACGGAGCCAAAATTTCCTTGACCAGTGATTAGCGGATAGCGCATCGAAAAGGGCTGAGCCATTCTCACTAGGGCTTCGTAAATAGCTGAGTCACCATGGGGATGGTATTTACCCATTACATCCCCAACCATTCGTGCGCATTTTTTGAAGGGGGTATTTGGATTAATGCCTAGTTCTTGCATAGCAAAAAGTATGCGTCTTTGAACGGGTTTTAGACCGTCACGTGCGTCAGGGAGAGCCCGCGCGACGATGACCGACATCGCGTAGTCCAAGTATGCGCTGCGCATTTCGTTGACTATTTGAACCGGACGTACTCCGCTACCATCGGTACTATTATTGTCGATAGTTGTGACCATTGAACCTCAGCTTTTTATACTGCTCACATGCCTATACATTTTAGCAGATGAAGCCCTTAATTGTCGGTCAAAGTATGGACTTATGGCTCGAGTCTCGGATTACCACCGTCCCGTCCATTGTCTCTAATATTTCCTATTAAATCTTGATAATCAGCCGGTAGTTCGCAGTATTCAGCCCCCCTGACGAGAGTTTCTTTGTAGGCTGGGGAGGGAGATATATTGAGGGCCTCCCGCACCGTAACTTGGTAGGTCCGGCAATGGATGAGCGTGCCATCGGGGCTTTCAACGATTACATCAAGCCGATGATAGCCTTGTGGATCAGTGTGGACACCTTCTTGGCGATCAAGAGCGTCCGACTCAGCAATATCGATTTCCCAGACCGCCCCCCACATTGAGTCATTCGGAGTTTCGACGATATCAGCTACGCCTCCTCGCCAGCGTATTTCGCTAGTTTTTGTGAAATTTAGAGTGAAATCAGGCAACTTACCTGCTGATATAAATTGTGCAGATGGACAGTTTAAATGGAGCCTCTCAGGATCAAGATTTGAACCGTACGCAAAATATATGAAGGTATCAGTCATTTGGATTAGCTGGCTATCTTGGCGGCTTCAACGAAGGCATTCCAAATTTTTTTGGCCCCGTCGTCAAAAGTCATATTTTCTGACATTTCAGGTCGTTCCGGATGCCATTGAATTCCCAGAGTCCAATGTGTATCAGTAATTTCTATAGCTTCTACAATCCCGTCAGATGCTATTCCGGTGCTTACAATGTTCTTTCCCAGTGTGCTTTCAGTTATGGCCTGATGATGCCGAGAATTGACTCGAATAACATTTTGTTCAGTAATTTGATAGAGAAGGCTATTGCTTTTTATTGAGACATCGTGCCACCCACTTTCAATATCCTGAGTCGTCGGGTTTCTGCGTGCGCGGTGCGGCTCGCGATTGGGTAGATGTTGTAAAAGTGAACCCCCTCCCCAGACATTTAGCAACTGAATACCCCTACATATACATAGAAGTGCTTTATTATTTTGTAGTGCATCATCGATTAGGGCAATCTCAAAGTTGTCCCGCTTTATGTTCCATTCTGTAACCTTTGGATGTGGCTCTTCGCCGTATCGACCAGGCTGAATGTCAATTCCTGCTGTTAAAACAATTCCTTCGTATTCCGGAAGTTTAGTTTGGGTATAATAAGTGTCAAGATCATACGGAATGGCGACACCACCTGCGTGAGTAATACACGCTGCGTAGTCGTTCCAGTTTTCTGAAGGGATGTGTTCGGCACGTGAGACAAGTATCCGAGGTTTCATGTTCATTTTGTTTGATTTCCTTGGTAGATCAGCGGTGTTTGGAGTTTAGTGAGTTACGTGTATGGCTAGTTTAGGTACCCGAGACGAATCATTTTCTTTTCGAGAGTTTAACCTTATTCATCGGATTATTGATCAATTAGGAGCTGCCGCAGCCCAAGATATTGTTGTACCCCCGGGAGATGATGCAGCCGTTTGGGCCACATCAAGTCCAGGAAATTTAATCGTTGCGAGTGTCGATGCCATGACGGCTGGGGTACATTGGTTGGAGGGTAGTGAACCAACAATGTTGTCATCAGATGTTGGTTGGCGGGCTGTAGCAGCCTCCGTTTCTGATATTGCTGCTATGGGAGCTACCCCTCAAATGTTATTAATTTCATTGACTATCTCTGAATTTACGTCAAGCGACTTTGTTGATGGTCTGGTGAAGGGTATTAGTGATGCCTGTTTTTTTCACGAAGTTAAAGTTGCTGGCGGAGATATAGTCAAAGGTAGTGCTAACGGCATCTCGGTAACTGTAATAGGTGAAGTTGAACATTACGTAGATAATAGGATATTGCGGAGGGATTCTGCCGAAGTGGGTGATATTGTGGTTGTCACTGGCCGGCTTGGTGTGTCAGCAGCTGGCCTTTCCTTGATTAAGGGTGCTGGTGAAATCGAGCAGTCAATGGAAGTACTTGTAAGAAGGCACCGTCGACCGGAAGCACGCGTTGCTGTAGGTAGAAAAGCTTTACTTGCTGGTGCGCGGTGCGCTATTGACATATCGGATGGTTTTTTACAGGATTTGGGTCACATAGCGAACGCATCACGGGTAGATATTGAAGTTATTTGTGATGATATTCCACTTGAAGCTGCAGCCGTAGCTTTTCTGGGGAGATCTGAGGCTTTAGATTTAGGATTAGGTGGAGGCGAGGATTATGAATTAGCCCTTATTTTTAGTGAAAGACTGTTCAAGGATATAAAGCGAGCGAGCGATACGGAGTTGACGATTGTAGGTCGAGTTGTCGAGCAAATAGCTGACGAAGCTGCGGTTAGAGCACTTGATTCTCAAGGTGAGATATACAATCCAGCGATTCGCGGTTGGGATCATGGTAGTTAGTAGATGACGTCGGAGCGGCAGATTATTTTTAAAACGAAAGGTGTAAAACAGACACGCTCACTTGGTAAAAAACTGGGTAAATTTTTTAGAAAGGGTTATGTAGTTCTTTTGAATGGAGATTTAGGTGCTGGCAAGACAGCATTCACTCAGGGGATTGGTGAGGCACTTAAAGTTGAATCACAAGTTAATAGTCCAACATTTGTGTTAATGACTGTTCATGAAGGTATTATTCCTCTTTACCACGCTGATTTATACCGACTCACTAGTGTTACAGATGTAGAAGATCTTGATTTGGTTGCTCAATCAAGTGAAGGTGTTCTGGTAGTCGAGTGGCCTGAACGCGGTATTGAAGTTTTGCCGGTGGACCATGTATCTGTAGATTTTGAAACTCTTGCAATTGATGACGAGCGTTCGATTACAGTGACAGTGATGGGCGAAAAATATGGAGAAATGGCAAACAAATTAGAAGAATATGGATAACAAACGAGTAATTCTTTCAGTTGACACCTCCACTCCCATTGTCTCACTTGCTTTGTCGATTACTGGTGGGCAGCCAATTAATACTGTCATTACAACCGAGAAGTGGCGCGTCGAATCGTCAGTATCTGAAGAATTGCTACTGAATATTGATTTATTTCTGAATAGATCAAACATACTTACAGATGAAATCACAGGACTAGTTGTCGTAGCTGGTCCAGGCCGATACGCCGCGCTACGGGTAGGGATTGCAACGGTGCAGGGGATCGGACTGGGTTTGGACATACCTGTTGCACCAGTTTCTCGCTTGTTGGCCGACAGTTGGGATGTCTTAGAAAGGAGGCAATCAACTAGTGCGGTGACGGTTATTCACGACGCCGGTTCAATTGGCGTTGTTTGGCAAGACTTCAAACGAAACGAGGGCGGCTCAATATCTAGCTTGAATTCACCACAGGTAAATGCACATAGTGACATTGGTCAAATCATTCCTCAGCAGGCATTGTTGACAGGAGATTTAACCGATTTGGTAAGGCAATCTTTCGCGGGTGACAGACTGAGTGATGAACGTTTTTTTCGTGAAGATGAGGAGACGGTAAGAGCTCTATCGGCGTTGAAATGTGCTGAATCCGATCCTTCGATTTATTTGGCAGCAGGATTAGTAGATGCAATTTACGTCCGACCACCTCATATAACTAAGTCGGCCGGCACGTAAGACTCTTGGCGAGGATACTGTTATGGGAGAGTCATCTCGATTAATTAAAATATTTGAGGGAGAGTTATGGAACGCACGCTAATTCTAATCAAGCCGGACGGAATGCAAAGAGGAATATCATTTGAGATTCTTTCGCGCTTCGAGAAGCGAGGCCTGCGTCTAGCAGGATTAAGGCTTCTCCAAGTGTCAAGAGAGCTAGCAGAAGATCATTACAGCGAGCATGTCGGAAAACCATTCTTTGAGGGTTTAGTTGCGTACATTACATCTTCACCAATTATTGCTGCCGTGTTTGAAGGTACCGATGCCGTTTCGGCCGCCAGAAGCACAATGGGACAAACCAAGCCTGTTGACGCTGCGCCAGGCACCATACGAGGAGATTATGGCCTCGAAATTGGACGCAATGTGGTGCATGGTTCCGATTCACCGGAATCAGCAGAGAGAGAAATTTCAATTTTCTTTGGTGATGGTGCGGATATGATTAACTGGTCGCGTGACGTTGATTCGTGGATCTTCGAATAGTTAGGGAATAGTATTTATTGGACACGAAGGATTTCTGAAGCCTCCGACCAAAGGCCCTCGAGATCGTAGAATCGTCTCCGTTCTGGTGAGAATAGATGTACGACTATTCCTTGACCGCAGGTAATTAATAACCATCCGTCTTCGGGATTTCCTTCATGGCCACCAGTAAGTTCAGCTTCCTTAAGTCTTGCTCTCAGAGCATCAACTACGGCACCGGCTAGCCGAATATTGTCTACTGTGGCGATGATAAAGTAATCAGCGAATCCTTGAAGCCGGGTCATGTCTAGCAGGACGATATCTTCAGCTTGCCGATCGGTAAGCACGTCCACCAGCTCTCTGGCAAACTCTACGGGAGGTGGTAGCGTGGAAAGCTCGTTATTTTCTGTCATAGTATTGTTAGTGGCTCACTACTTTTGGTTGTTTAAGAGTAATTTTAGCGTCACGAGTCTAGGCTAGTACGGTTTTGGCACCTAGACTGAACATGGTTGATTATAAAGTCAAAGAGGAGTTCTGCAGTGAGCAAGCGAGTCTTAGTTGCAATGTCAGGTGGTGTCGATTCTGCGGTTGCGGCTGCGCTCCTAGTGCAGCAGGGCTATGACGTAATTGGTGTTACGTTGCGGCTTTATACGGAGCCAGATGAACTGGCACTTCGATCCGGACGAACTTGTTGTGGTATCGAGGATATTGGGGATGCCAAGTCAGCCGCTGCCGCTATTGGCATTCCACACTATACCCTCAATATGGAGAAGGAATTTGAAGCGAATGTATTAAATCCATTTATTGAGTCATACAGAAATGGCCGTACGCCCAATCCATGTGTGAATTGTAATCAACACGTTAAATTCGATGTTTTGTTTGAAAAGGCCAAGGCATTTGAGTGTGATTATTTAGCCACAGGCCATTATGCAAGTATTAGAGAAAATAAAAATCAACTGTACGAATTGCATTGTGCATTAGACGCAGAAAAAGATCAAACGTACGTCTTATATATGCTCGGGCAAGACCAACTAGCCCGAACTTTGTTCCCGCTGGGTAATCTTCAGAAAGATCAAGTTAGGGATGTGGCCCGCTCGGTTGGTATGTCTATAGCGGATAAGCCGGACTCGGTTGATATATGTTTTGTGCCTGGTGGTGACTATAGGGTCGTGCTAGAAAATCATGGTGTTGAGATGAACGCGGGGGTTATTGAACTGGCGAGTGGAGAAGCCGTTGGCTCTCATACTGGAGTCGCTGGCTATACCGTTGGACAGAGAAGAGGCCTCGGGATCGCAACAGGTCAAAAAAATTTCGTCACTGATATTGATCCGTTACGAAATGTCGTTGTAATCGGTAATGAGGACGATCTTTATAAAAATTCTGCTAGGTTTAGTCAGGCTTCGTGGGTGGGTAATGCACCAGTAGTCGGAGATCAACTTGAGGCACGAATTAGATATCATGCGGATCCAATACCTGGCAGACTGGTTTCCATAGGGAAACTCAACGAGTTTTCGTTTGAGACTCCCGCTCGTGGGCCTACGCCAGGCCAAGTTTTGGTCTTGTATCAAGGAAGCCAGGTCGTAGGTGGTGGCATTATCGAGCCATAATGCCGACGATATACCCGTAACTCTGTATGATGAACCAAGAGTATCTCAAATATGCGAGACAGTTTTGCAGAAGAGGAGTGAAACTAAGTGGGCTTAGACCTAGAAACTATTCGCGATGTGGTTATCATCCTCTATGGTCTTTTTGGGCTGATATTGATGTTCATTTTGGTTATTGCGGCGGTGGGTTTATGGTTTGCTGTGCGCTCTTTAGTCAGACAAACAAACTCCTTGTTGCTGGATCCGATTAAGCCAACTCTAGATGAGGCGCACAAATCAGTCCAAAATGTTAGAGCAGCTACAGAGTTCATTGCTGATTCAGCAGTTCATCCAGTCATCAGAATAGTGTCGGTTGGTCGTGGAATCAGAAAAGGCGCATCAGTTTTATCCGGCTTGGTCACACGTAGCTCGAAAAGTAAGGACGACTAGGTGAGTCTTAAGAAATTAGTGTTCCTCATTTTTGCAGTTGTATCAGGCTTTTTAATAGTGCGTTATCTGCAGGACGACGGTCAATCTATCCAACTTTCTAAACTGTCGCAGAGGCTAAAGGAGGCACAGCAAGCTTTTGAAGAGGAATTGTCGGACAGTGTTGAGGACTTAACTTCTGATTATAATTCGCGTAAATAAGTAGGTCATAAATTGCGTAGAAATTTTTATTTCCAAGAGGTGAGATAAACTTCTTGGTGGAGAGGTGGCCGAGTGGTTGAAGGCGCTCGTCTCGAAAACGAGTAAGCGGCGAATGTCGCTTCATGGGTTCGAATCCCATCCTCTCCGCCAGGAAATGACCAGTACAAGGAGATAGACTAAAGTTTTATCTTACGGAGAGATGCCGGAGTGGTTGAACGGGCTCGCCTGGAAAGCGTGTAATCGGGGTAACTTGATTCGAGGGTTCGAATCCCTCTCTCTCCGCCAGATATAGCAATGCGCCGGTAGCTCAGGGGACAGAGCGGCGGTCTTCGGAACCGCAAGTCGGGGGTTCGAATCCCTCTCGGCGCACCACTATTAACAGGCGACTTCGAGTAGGACTCAGATTCATGCCCATGTATGCAGACGCAATTGTCAGTGCGAAGCACATAGTTACTATGGATTCATCCGATTTGGTAGCCACATCTGTGGCGATAAAAGAGGGGGTAATTCTTGCAGTTGGTACTGATCTTCAAGATATGCAGGGGCCCGATACTGCGATACATACTTTTTTAGATTGCACAGTGTTTCCAGGTTTTATCGAACCACATACCCACCCGGATCTGTGCGCTCAGATGTATTCTTGGATTGATATTAGTGGTTTTTCACACCAAACATCGGTTGAGGTGATGGACGCTCTTCGAAAATCTGTCAGTCAAGTTTCAAAAGGTGAATGGATATTCGCGTTTGGCTATGATCCGGTAATTTTTCGTGAATTGACTGGCCTAACCCGAGAGGAACTCGATAGGATTTCGCCTGAAAATCCTATCGCTGTGATGACCCAAAGTATGCATACGCTATTTGTGAATTCCTTAGCTCTCTCGGAGGCGGGGATAGATGAATCGAGCGAACCTGCTCGATTTGGCGGCGAATATGTCCGGGACGAGACCGGTCGTTTGACCGGAAAAATTGAGGAATCGCCAGCGATGAGACCGTTTTTGAGATTTTTTGATGACTCGCTTGAGACTCGCTCGGATAACCTTTCCAGACAATATGATCGATATAAGTCAGTAGGTATCACTACGATAGGATCTGCAGGACTTTTCTTCAGGGATATCGAGACTGTCGAGCTCTACCAGAACGAGACTAAGACTGATCGACTTAGAATTCGTAATGCGGTGTATTTACGGCATATGGATATAGATAAGCACAATTTACCTGCATTCTCTTCAAATAACGTGTTTGGCATGAGTGGAGTGAAGCTCTGGTACGATGGCTCCCCATACACAGGAACCATGTTGTTGGATCAACCCTACTTGAACAATGAGCTGACCAGCGAAGGTTTGGGTATAGCGACAGACTCAACTGGTCGGGCTAACTGGGATCTAGATGAGTTTTATCAACTCATCAGCGGACTTCATGATCGTGGGGTGCAGATACTGGTGCACGCTCAGGGGGACAGGGCGACGCGTGAGGTGCTTGATACGTTTGAGCGGGTATTGAATAATTCTTCTAACAAAGTACACCGTCACCGAATTGAGCATAGCGCCCTGATGGAGAAAGATGAGATTATCCGAGCGGCTGATCTCGGAATCTCAATTAGTTTCCATATGAATCACGTCAAATATTATGGGCAGCGACTCCGAGACGAAATTATCGGACAAGAACGAACGCAATATCTGATGCCTGCTCGGAGTGCCCAGGGAGCGGGAATTCGAATCTCCTTGCATGCCGATTCACCGATGTTTCCACCAAATCCCTTGGATTTGGTGCAGACTGCAGTGACTCGAATGGCGATGACGGGTGAAGTTATTAATGAGCCTGAGAAGTTAGACCTGAGATATGCTCTTCGGGCTGTAACGATTGATGCGGCTTGGCAACTCGGCGTCGACGATCAGATCGGAAGTCTGGAAGTCGGAAAGTTGGCGGACTTCACGATTCTTGGCGAGAATCCTTTCGAGGTGAACCCTAAGCAGCTAAATGCTATACCGATAATCGATACTTGGTTATCGGGTACTTCAACTAACCTTTCGATTTGATGAACGGACGCTCAAATTCCTAAAGATTCCACCATTTTTTCAAAAGTCTAATTTACTGGAGTTAGCGGTGGAGGTGGATTTGGGTTTGTTTGGTCAATAATGTGCTGATGTCGAATAGATATTCTCTCGAGTGGCACGTCAGGGGTTAATACCCAAAATTGCTCATTCTTAATTGATTCGAGAAGTTGTTCGGCGACGCTTTCAGGTGGTAAGCCATGAGCAAAGAATTGGTCACCTGCATCGATACGTGCTTCAGTATCGGCTTGATTAGGTCTTTCGCCAGCAGTCCAAAACATATCTGGTCTATTTCTACCAGAAGAGAAAATGCGTGTGTTTATAATGCCTGGACAGAGAACAGAGGCATGTATTTTTGATTCCGCCTCCATCAGTTGGAAATAGAGAGCCTCTGTAATTCTAACGACTGCATGTTTGGTGGCACCATAAATTCCAGCGCCTGAACCACCTAAGAGACCTGCCATTGAAGCTGTATTTACTACGTGTCCAGGCTCATTTTGTGACAACATAATTGGCAGGAATGTGCGAATTCCGTTCAAAACACCTGTCACATTTACTCCGAACGTCCAGTTCCAAAGCTCAGGTGACTGTTCCCATAGTGGTTGGTTACGTTGACCAACAAAATCGAGATCCCCTGCAACCCCGGCGTTATTACAAAGTATGTCAACTCGTCCAAACTCCTTCATGGCTGTATCTGCGAGAGACTGAACTTCATCAAGATTGGCAACATTCGCTTGAACACCAATCACATCGATTTCTTCCTGTTTCAGAGCTTGTGTGGCCGCATTCAGAGCATCCTCTTCTACATCGGTTAAGACGACTTTCATTCCCTCTTGCCCAAATCGTCTTGCAAAAGCCAGTCCCATGCCGGATGCTGCCCCAGTGATCACAGCGACCTTGTCTTCAAAATTATTCATAATTATTTCACCTCGATTTCACTAACTATATTCCTCTAGATATTCAGTTTTTGATATACCTCTGGTACTTTATCAGCGAGGGTTTCGAAACCTCTCCAATGACCAAAACGATATTGCATTTTCGCCACCACCGTATTCGATGCGGACTGTTCAGGCTCATTTTCTGCGACAGATGTCATGACATTGCCAACCAGTTCATGAATAAAATCTCGGGCATCTACCAAAGCGGCATGACTTCCTATCGGGCCGTGACCAGATACGAATCGGTCGGATTCTATTTCAATGAGCCTGTCGTCAGTAGACAACCAATCTGAGGGATAGCTATCACCGAGAAACGGAATACCGCTATCTTGGGCTACGTCACCTGTAAACAGAATTTTTTCTTCTGGTAGGTGGATGAATATGTCGCCACTCGTGTGCGCTTTACCTAAATAGACGAGATTAATTGTCCGACCTCCAAAATAAAGTTGCATCGTATTTTCAAAGGTGAGATCGGGAGGAGTTATGTTGACGATTTTTGCCTCTTCAGACCAAGGATCATCTGCCGAGACTACTTTTTCCCGCCATTGCCTATTCCATTCCACATCTAGCATTTCTTTTCGAGCGTTGGAGTGAGCGATTATGGTTGCATCTGGAAATTCTTCGTTACCCCAGGCATGATCCCAGTGGGAGTGGGTGTCTACCACATATTGTATGGGTTTATCGGTGACGTGACGGACATCCTGAATAAGATCACGGGCGAACGAAGGAACCCGTAGGGAGTCGATCACAAGGACACTGTTATCTCCGATGATTATTCCAGCATTTGTGAGGCCGGCGTGTAGCCTAGCGTACACTCCGGTGCTAAGTTCAACTATTTCAGTTCCAGGTGTGGTTGTCATATTATTGCCCTCTACTACGTACGATTAAGTTTCGTCAGCGAATACACGCTCATAGAGATCAGTAGCACGTGTGCCTACAAGTCGCGCCATATTTTTATAAGCGATTCGTCTGTAGTTCCAACCTCTGTCACTTCGTTTTACTTGTTCTAACCAGTCAAAAAGGTGTATCTCACTTAAATCTATTAGTTGACTGCGATTGAGCTCGATGGAACTCTTGTCCTCACGGTTTTCGATAGTGAAAGAGTTACCATTAGTTACTGCCTGCGCTAGAGCTTCATCAAATGTCTCACGATTCATCACACAATTGCAGAACGCAACAAATTCGGCGCGCTCACCTATGAGATTCTTAATCACAGCTCGCTCGCTCAGCGGTACTGAAAAGTCTTGAAAGCCCTGCGTTCCATAGATTGAATGAAACAGTCCGGCTCTGCTCATATCCGAATCCGCCCCGTTCTCCTCGAGCAAATTTTCAACCGATTGCAGGTGATGTAGAAAGTCTCCGCCTGTGTGAGCTACCTTGTCGGTACCCAGCGAAAGCAGGAATTTGTATAAGTCATCATTTCTGTTCATTTAGCTGGAGAGGTCCTTGATGTGTATAAAAGGTTTAGTTTAGTGTGGGTAAGTGTAAGGGCTAATTGATGGACTTTGTCACCGTATACTCGGGTTGATTCGTGGGATAATCATTGAATACGTAGAAGATTGATGATTGATGACTGAAAAGTGTCCATGTTGTGTGCCAAATCTTGATGAAGGTGTTTTCGACCAGATTATTTCACCTAGTCAGCAGGTGATTAATCACTCGAGTTCAGCCGAAGATTCACCGACTCAGATGGCACTAATACCTGGCGGAACGTTTCGTATGGGCTCCGAGGATCCCATGTCTTATGCGGCTGATGGAGAAGGCCCAGTTCGGTCCGTTTCCGTTTCAGAATTTTTATTAGATACCTATACAGTAACGAACGGTGATTTTATGTCGTTTATTGATACGACCGGATATATCACGACGGCAGAACAACGAGATTGGTCATTTGTTTTTGCTGGATTACTTCCTGATGACTTCGAGCCCACGCGAGGGGTGGCGGATGCACCTTGGTGGCGACAGGTTTTTAAGGCCACCTGGCAGCATCCTGAGGGGCCACATAGCACTGTGAAGGATCGCATGGAGCATCCTGTCGTGCACGTCAGTTGGTTTGATGCTATGGCCTATGCGAGTTGGTTAGGGAAAGAATTACCTTCGGAAGCCTGTTGGGAATACGCTGCGCGAGGTGGATTAGATGGAGCTTTATTTCCGTGGGGCGATGAGTTAAATCCGGATGGCAAGTATCTATCTAACACGTGGCAGGGTGTTTTTCCGGCACGTAATACGGAAGACGATGGGTGGTATGGGACCTGTCCAGCTGATCATTTTCCGGAAAATGGGTATGGTCTTCATAATATGACTGGTAATGTGTGGGAGTGGTGTGCTGACTGGTTCGGGTTTGCCGACTCAAGCCTATCTTCTGCAGTTGACCCCCCGGGCCCAGCTACAGGAAACTCAAGGGTACAAAAAGGTGGATCTTTCTTGTGTCATGCCAGCTATTGTGCAAGGTATCGGCCAGCTGCTCGGGTTGGCGTTTCTCCTGATAGCACAGCTAGTAACGTTGGGTTTCGTTGTTCGAAACAGGTTTAGTCTTCCAGTAAATTATTTTCTAACCCTCTAATAGAGAAAATGATTTGCTATGATTCCAAGTGTATTGAACAAATCCAGAGATGCCATCGTATTTTAAGGAAGTAATGCAGATGACTATGTTAGAGCCAAAGATTTCGTCAGTAGGAACAAATACGGTACGACCGGATGGAATTGATAAAGTCACAGGTCGAGCCATATACGGTGCGGATGTGCGATTACCAAATATGATTGTCGGCCGAGTCAAGCGAAGCCCGCATGCGCATGCAATTATTAAGAATATTGATGTTTCCAAAGCCCTAGCGCTTCCAGGTGTGTTGGCCGTCGTAACCAGTGATGATTTCCCCGAACCTGTCGAAGCCATATTACAGACTTTGCGTGGACCGATGCCGGCACAGTGGGACATTGAAAGGCTGATGGCGCGGCGTAAGGTGCTGTTCAAGGGGCATCCGGTTGCTGCGATAGCGGCTACTGACGGGCATATAGCTGAGGATGCGCTTGATCTGATTGAGGTGGAGTACGAAGTGCTACCGCCAGTTGTGACTATTGATGATGCTCTCGCACCTGATGCTCCAATTCTTCACGATGATGGACTTGATTCTCTTGTAGAAGATTTATTTCAACCGGTCGATGGCAGGCCGTCAAATATAGCCAGAACCGTTGAAATGGGATTCGGCGATATTGAGGAGGGATTTTCTCAAGCTGAAGTGGTACTGGAGCGAGTATACGAGACTGCGATGAGCCATCAGGGATATATAGAGACCCACAATGCCACGGCTATTTGGAATCAGGACGGAAAGATAACACTCTGGACAAGCACGCAAGGTGCCTTTGGCATCAGACAGAATGTGAGTCGGGTGCTCGGTATAAGTCTGGGTGACTTACGAGTTATTCCTGCTGAAATTGGTGGGGGCTTCGGGGGTAAGACCGTCGTCTATTTAGAGCCAATCGCGGCTCTTTTATCGCGTAAATCAGGTCGACCTGTGCAAGTAACCATGAATAGAACTGAGGTGCTGGAGGCTACAGGACCCACATCCGGTACCCGTTCGTTTGTAAAAATCGGTGCTACCCGTGAAGGTAAAATAGTAGCAGCCGACATTCGATTAGAGTACGAGGCAGGTGCCTATCCGGGATCGCCTGTGGCTGGCGGAGCACGATGTGCCTTAGGTCCGTACGTTGTTCCCCATCAGCGAATACTAGGATTGGATATTGTGCTCAATCGACCGAAGACGGCTGCATATCGTGCACCAGGCGCACCTGCTTCAGAATTTGCGGTTGAGGCTGTGATTGATGAATTGGCTGAGATGCTTGATATTGATCCCATGGAGCTTCGTGATATGAACGCCGCTGTTGAAGGTGACCGCAGAAGTGATGGTGCAACGCATGGATCCGTAGGATCCCGTGAGGTAATTACCACCACAAGTGAACACCCGCATTATCGCGCGGAAATAACTCAAAAAGATGTGGGTCGTGGGGTCGCTATGGGTTTTTGGCAAAATGGCGGGGGCGAGTCAAGCGCATATGCCAACGTTCATGAGGATGGCAAAGTAACGCTTATTACTGGCTCAGTGGACATTGGAGGCCAGAGGGCTTCACTGGCAATGCAATTTGCGGACACTCTTGGCATCAACTACGAAGATATTAATTCCCTTGTGGGTGATACCGACACAATCGGCTATACCGGTAATACTGGTGGGAGTCGAACGACCTTTGCCACTGGCTGGGCGGTTTACCAAGCCGCTGTAGATGTTAGTACGCAACTTGAGGAGCGGATCGCGAAAATCTGGGAAGTTCCAGTCGATGACGTCAATTACAGCCCTATTGATGCGTCATTGCATGGGCCTGGTGACCTAGTGATGACATTTAGGGAGGCAGCCGCGAAGCTACCTTCAACCGGCGGTATGGTCCAGGGTCGGGCCGATCTGGTATCCACAAATGTTGGTAAAGTTGGCGCATGCTTTGGAGCACATATAGCTGATGTGCATGTTGATAGAGACACTGGCAAGGTCACTGTTCTTAGATATACGGCTATTCAGGATGTGGGACGAGCAATTCATCCCGCGTATGTCGAGGGTCAGATACAAGGTGGTGCGGTGCAAGGTATAGGTATGGCACTGAACGAGGAGTATGTATATAACGACGATGGGTCAATGGCTAATTCATCTTTTCTTGATTATCGAATGCCAGTTGCAAATGACCTTCCAGCGATCGATACGGTGTTAGTTGAAGTTCCAAATCCTGGACATCCGTTTGGGGTTCGAGGAGTCGGAGAGGTGCCCATTGTGCCCCCGTTAGCAGCGATTGCAAACGCAATCTATGACGCTGTCGGTATTCGTGTCAGTAGTCTTCCGGCAAATCCTGAGAGTATTCTTAGAGAATTAGCCGAGCGCGAGTCGTAAGAATCTTTGAGAGCTTATGCCGATTATTCATATCCCTAACGCACTACAGACTTTTTGTGAAAAGCGTGACTCTGTGGAGGTGGCGGGAACCACTTTGCGGGAAGTCTTTAGGAACCTCGAGTCGATTTGCCCTGAGCTGACTACGCAGATTATTAGTTCAGAGGGTTTGAGATCAGATCTTGCCGTCGCCATCGATGGGTCAATTCTGGATTCGAGAGGATTAACAGAAACCGTTGATACCGATAGTGATATTTATTTGGTACCGCCACTTGGTGGAGGTTAAGCAAGTTATTCATTGATTGAGTTGGCTAACTGACAGCGTTCGTGAAATTTGTTACTCTCTCTCGGGTTGAGATTCTCCACCCTTTAAATACGTGAGGCTCTATATGTCCGATTCAAGTCCAGTAATTCAAGAAATAGCGGAAGGGATTGAGATTAGAGGTATTTTCCCAGATAAATGGAAGAATATATTAAGTGTTGATGCTCTGGAATTTATTGCGTCTTTACAACGTGAGTTCAATACTACTCGGCTTGAGCTTCTGGGCGCACGTATTGCACGTCAGCATAAGTTTGATTCAGGCGAATTACCTGACTTTTTAGATGAGACTACTGGCATTCGTGAGAGTGATTGGGTTGTGGCGGATTGTCCTGAAGATTTAGAGAAGCGTTGGGTTGAAATCACAGGTCCCTGCGACAGAAAAATGATGATTAACGCGCTCAATTCTAATGCAGACGCGTTTATGGCAGATTTGGAGGATTCGCTCTCACCTACTTGGGAAAATGTGGTTGAAGCTCAGATCAATCTTACTGATGCGGTCCGAGGCGATATGACTTTGCAAGAGCCTAACGGTAAGTCTTATGAGCTGCTTAAGGATGACGTCACACTCATTGTTCGGCCTCGTGGCTGGCACTTAGAGGAGAAGCATCTGTTTGTGGATGGGAATCCATGTTCTGCGTCACTTTTCGATGCGGGACTTTACTTATTTCATAATGCTGCCGAGCGACTCAGCCGAGACACTGGTCCATATTTTTATTTAGCCAAATTAGAAGGGCATTTAGAGGCTAGGTTATGGAATAGCGTATTTAATTTCAGTCAGGATAGTTTAGGTATCAGTCGCGGTTCAATCCGTGCCACCGTATTAATTGAAACCATTACGGCTGCCTACGAGATGAATGAAATTCTTTTCGAGTTACGGGAACATATCTCCGGTTTGAATGCTGGTCGGTGGGATTATATTTTTAGCGTGATCAAGCGATTTAGAAATCGTCGGGAGTTTGCACTTCCAGACCGAGCTCAAATTGGGATGACTGTCCCATTTATGAGTGCTTATACGGATTTACTTGTAAAGACTTGCCATCGGCGAGGAGCTCACGCGATGGGCGGAATGTCAGCATTTATTCCTAGCAGGAGAGATGCTGAGTTGAATGAGGCGGCACTTGCGGCAGTGAAGGCTGATAAAGACCGAGAATCACAAAATGGATTCGATGGTACTTGGATAGCGCACCCCGATCTCGAGCCAACTGCGCGAGCTTCATTTCAGGAGGTACTCGGTGAAAACGATAATCAGAAGGATAGGCAGCGCGATGATGTGTTAGCCGATGCTTCAGCGCTCAGCGGAGCAAATCTCACCGAGGGAGACACGACTGAAACGGGGGTTCGACTCAATATTTCTGTTGCCTTGCAATATATAAATCAATGGTTAAGTGGAAATGGCGCGGCTGCGATCAACAATTTGATGGAGGATGCGGCAACAGCCGAGATCAGTCGGGCGCAGTTATGGCAGTGGATTATTCATTCTGTGCCGCTCGATGATGGCAGAATTATCACTTCAGATTTATATTCAGAGCTTCGGTCTGAAGAGCTTGCGAGTCTAAACACCGACCACGATCAACATTTTGACGAGGCGGCCTTGATATTAGACCAATTGGTCCTCAGCGAGGAGTTTGTTGATTTCCTTACGATACCGGCCTATCAATACCTTGAATAAAGCGGATACTGAGTGACCTCTACCAAGTATCGATAAATGGATATTTCTTTTCCGTGCGCTCGGGCGGTGTGGGGACACTATTTAGTCCCATGACAAGCCATGACCGTGTATCTGCCGGATCGATTACGTCATCAATGCCGTAACCGGCACTAGCGTTAACAGCCTTTGCGTTTTCGTATGCACGATCTACTCGATCTTGATACTCGGCGAGTCGTTCAGCTGGATCTTCAATTGCTTCCAGCTCCTTGCGATAGCCGAGTTTCACAGAACCTTCAATTGCCATGCCCGCAAATTCTGCTGTGGGCCAAGCGACTGAGAAGAATCCTACAAAGGAGCTAGCACCACACATAGCTTGTACACCTAGTCCGTAGGCCTTGCGAACAACTGTGAGGAACATCGGCGTTGTAAGATTTGCACCGGCATTAAACATACGGACACAGTGCCGGACCAATGCAGTGGATTCAACATCCGGACCTACCATCATTCCTGGACAGTCCATCAAACTTAAAATCGGGATATCGAAGGCATCACATAGCTGAACAAATCGAGCACCCTTGTCAGCTCCATCTGAGTCAATTGCGCCAGCGATATGATGAGGATTATTAGCTATCACTGCCATAGGTTTACCCTCAATCCGCATGAAGGCTGTGATAATGCCAATACCAAACTTTTCCCGTATTTCAAGCACTGAATCTTTATCGGCGATCGTGTTTATTATTTCACGCATGTCATATAGTTGTTTTCGGTTTTCCGGAACAATATGTCTAAGAGGCCGCTGATCAGGAGCCTCCCACTCATCTATCGGGCCTTGGAAATACGATAGGTATTTCTTACCAACATCCACGGCTTCTTCTTCATCTTTAACCAGAATGTCAACCACTCCATTTGGCACTTGGAATGACATCGGACCGAGTTCTTCCGGAGTGTATACACCTAGGCCGCCGCTTTCAACCATTGCTGGCCCGCCCATAGCAACCGTAGATCCTTCAGTTGCAATGATTACATCACAACAGGCTAAGAGTGCAGTATTGCCTGCGAAGCACCGCCCATTCGTGATTCCTACGAGTGGAATCCATCCACTAAGCTGAGAGAATTGTGTGAATGTATGGGTATCGAACGCCACTCCAGGTCCGATCCGATCATCTCCTGGACGTCCACCCCCACCTTCGGTGAAAAAGACTAGTGGAATTTTAAATCGCTGTGCGAGCTCGAACATTCGATCTTGTTTGTAGTGGTTACGCCCACCTTGCGTCCCAGCAAGTACGGTGTAGTCATATGATATAACCATCGTCCGAGCCTGCTCAGGTGAAAAGTGTTTTCCATTCACTGAGCCGATACCTGATACGAGACCATCTGCCGGGGTATTTTTTCTGAGTTCCTCGCTACTAAATCGTTGGTGTTGCCGCGCTACCACTAACGGTCCATATTCTTTGAATGTTCCTTCATCAACTAGTTGCGCGATATTTTCACGCGGCATTCGATAACCACGTCCATATCGTTTTGCTACAGCTTCAGGTCTATTCTCATCGAGCGTGAATGCGTGCCTGGCGTAGGCTTCTTCCAGATCAGGTCGGATATAATCGAGGTCTATAGCCTCTTCTTCCTCGAAACTCGCTACGTCTGGCTCGCCTTCTTCCACGAAAATTAATGGATGGCCTTCAACAATTATGTCGCCTGGCGCAACATTGATTTTCTTGACAATTCCGCTGATATCAGCCTTAATTACGTGCTCCATTTTCATGGCTTCCATAATTAGCATTTCCTGACCCATGCGTATCGAGTCTCCCTCAGTCACGGAGATTTGAATAATTGTTCCTTGAATCGGAGCGCCTATTCCAATCGATCCATCAGGACCAACAAGGTTCGTTACTGAATCTTCTGACGAGATCTCAATTTTTTCTGCTTCTTTCACTTGACGGTCGTAACTGAAAAGTGCCAAAGGATCTGACGTATCCACCATGACCGGAGCCGTCCCAGTGAGTGGGCTCGCCTGTTGGCCGGCAGTCGCAGGGATTTGCACTTCGGCACTTTCAATCCAACGCTTTTGCTGGCTATCGGTGTCTGTCATCGCGAGATCAGCTATTTTTTCGTCCACCCATCGCGTATGTACCGATCCATCAATAAAGTCACTGTTTGTTAGAACATTCATTAAGAAAGGGATATTTGTGGCCACGCCCTCTATTCGGAATTCAGAAAGTGCACGGAGTGATCGCTGCACGGCAGTCTCAAATTTGTTAGATGGTGAATGTGTAATTACTTTCGCGAGTAGTGAGTCGAACATCGGACTGGTTGTGTAACCAGCATATCCAAACCCATCGGTTCGGACGCCCGGGCCATTTGGTGCCTCATAGGAACGGAGGGTTCCTCCTGCCGGTCGCACTGTTCCGTCCACACCGAGTGTTTCCATATTGATACGAGCTTGAATAGCAAAGCCTCGAGGTACTCCTATATCAGAGTTATCTAATCCAAGATCAGCAAGCAGCGTTCCACTAGCTAATTCAATTTGGGTCTGCACGATATCAACGCCGGTCACAGCTTCTGTCACAGTATGTTCGACCTGTAGTCGAGCATTCGTTTCTATAAATGAAAATGGGTCACCCCCGTCGGATGCGTTGGTGTTTACAAGGAATTCGAAGGTGCCGAGATTCGAATAGTTGACACTCTGGGCAAGGCGTTGGGCGGCTTCAATGATATCGTCGCGCAGCCGCTCAGGAAGGTGAGGTGCAGGTGCGATCTCAACTATTTTTTGATATCGTCGTTGAACACTGCACTCACGTTCGCCAAGATTGATTATATTTCCGCTTTTATCTCCAATAATTTGAACTTCAATATGTCTAGCCTGCTGGATGAACTCCTCCACATAGAGCTCTCCATTACCGAAGGCGCTAGTAGCCTCCGACTGACATCTTTTAAAGGCTTCTTCTATTTCAAGTTCGTCTGTGACAGCTCGTGATCCTCGTCCGCCCCCGCCTGCAACGGCCTTGATCATCATCCCCGCATCTGCCCCAAGGCTTGAATAGAATTCTTGTGCCTCCTCGAGCGTAACCGATCGATCAATGCCCTTAAGAACTGGCACCCCGGCAGCCGTGGCGGCAGCTCGTGCACGTCCTTTATTACCGAATAATTCAAGATGTTCAACCTCGGGCCCAATAAATGTGAGATTTTGTTCAGCACATTTTTTTGCAAACTCCGAATTTTCAGCTAAAAACCCGTAACCGGGGTGGACTGCATCACAATTCATTTCTTTTGCACCATCAATAATTGTGTCCATATCGAGATACGCGGCAACACCTCTACCAGATAGTGCAAAACTCTCGTCAGCTATGGTTCGGTGTAATGATGTGGCATCATCTGCGGAATATATAGCGACTGTTTTAATCCCAATATCATTTGCGGCTCGCATTATACGTATCGCAATTTCACCACGGTTAGCGATCAAGATTTTCTGGAAGCTCATATTTGTTTGTACCTTTCGTAGTCGTATATTGTTCCGGTTACGGTGCTCTCAATCAGTTCTTGATATTTTTCATCGGTTATATTCAAATATTCCTGCAGTACTTCTTTACTGTGTTGACCGACACAGGGGGCCGGTCGAACTTTAGATGACTCAATACTTTCAAACTTCCAGGCACGTGTGGGGAGTACGTTAACTCCTGTCTCTGGATGCTTAATATACGATAAAAAATCTCTCGAGAGAAAATTAGCATCAGGTTCGCTATAGATTTTATAGGGCTCGGCTACCTGTGCTGCACACACGCCTAATCCAGTCAGTTGGTTTTCCATGTCTTCTGCTGAGTGATTTTGGGCCCATTTGTTTATAATTTCGTTCAGGAGAGATTCATTTTCTTTTCGTTGTTGCTGGTTTTTGAATTGGGAATCTTCACTAAGTCCTAGCAGATTGGCGAGGTTATTCCAAGCGATTTCATTATCGGCAGAAATCGCTATCCATTCACTATCTTTGGTTTGGTACACGCCGTGCGGGGCAATTTCGGGGTGTTTGTTGCCATGCGGTCTGGGCATCTCACCACTGAGCTGATATTCACCTAGTGCATCGCCGACGACGGCTGTGAGAGATTCGAGCATCGAGCCTTCGATACGTTGTGCTTCTCCGGTCGTACTCGCTTCATGAAGTGCGGCTATAACTGAAGCAATCGTGAAATATCCGGATATCGGATCTGGGATCATTCCTCCCGTGTTCATCCCTAGGTCACCTTCATAGCCGTGAATTGAGGACAGGCCAGACATAGGTTCAGTCGTGCCGCCGTTTCCCGGAAATTCTTGATACGGTCCGGTGGCGCCGTAGGCGGATAATGACGCAAACACGATACCAGGACGTTTTTCAGCAAGTGTCTCCAATGTAATTCCCCACCGCGGCAAAATTTGTGGTGTGAAATTGTCCATGACTATGTCAAAATGAGGTACAAGCTGCCAAAATATTTCCTGCCCTTCGGGCGTTCGCATGTCCAGTGTGATCGCACGTTTATTTAAATTTGCTGAATTATAGAGACCCTGTGTATTTAGAAAGTGCTGATTGATATCAGGTTTTTTTACGCCATCTGGCACCTTATTGCTCACTCTTCTCCATACATCAACTCGGTGTGGCGCTTCAATCTGAACTACGTCGGCGCCAAGCAGTCCTAACAGCTCAGTTGCGAATGTGCCTGACCAGGCGTGCGTGAATGCGAGCACTTTTTTTCCAGCCAGTGGTCCATCTGTTGACATCGCGGTTGAGCTTGGATTCTCGATTTTGACAGGTTTTCTCTGGATATCTATTTGATCACGGTCCTGGTTAAGCAAAGGTGCGTCAGAGCGAAGCTCCCACTTAATGGGAGATAAGTGCGCGGATGGACCCGGAAATTTGATTAATTTGTCGCCGATTCTCGTGCTGCGGAAATAATCACGCGCATTTAAATGGTCACATGATTCGATGTCTGACATATCCTGAACCATTCCGGTGATTGAGCGCAATTTGCAAAGTGCGAGGAATAGATCTTTACGATTCTTTCTCGGCACAGTTCGTGCAACAGCCGCTACAACTCCCGCTAGTTGCGGATTGCCGTGGCGTCCTATATCGGGAATAAGTTCGGCATTTTCGGCATATTCCTCCACTCCGAGTACTCTCATGGATTTGGTCCAATTTCTAAAATCACCCAGCCCAAAGTTAATAAGGCCGTCCTTGGCCTCCCAGAGAGGTGCGGGTATACCTCGTGCTTTGCCCCCAAGTACGCCTCTCGACCACCCTCGATTTTCAAAGATAGCCTGGATGGCCCATGGTGCAGATGCGAGAGAAAGGGATTCGACTTCGCTCACATCGACTAGATCTCCAAGGCCGGAGGTTCTCATTTGCAGGGCAACCGCAGCTGAGGTGATAAATCCACATACGCCGGCAATGAAACCCGTCACGTTAACTGGCAGTTGC
>Ga0315318_10000155_pt1 | contig 27447 bp, 20 predicted proteins | sample M1200m3416metaG_FD_203703 | JGI IMG/M metagenome (GOLD analysis project Ga0315318, IMG submission 203703) | Ammonia-oxidizing marine archaeal communities from Monterey Bay, California, United States - M1 200m 3416 | ecosystem: Environmental > Aquatic > Marine > Coastal | place: USA: California... | reverse complement strand
TACTTTTCCCGGCCTCTTCATCAAAGCTTTCTAAATAGGATTGATACATCGTCAATTGATGCTCAAATCCCTCTAGTTCATCATCAGAAAGAGATTCCATTTGAACGACCCCTTTGCCCGGCTCATCAAATAAATTTTTTCCAAGATCAAATTTTAAAAATATAAATTCTGCTTTTCTATTCTTATATTTGGAGTATATATGTTTAACCGCGAGACAATACATCAAGTCTTGCATGTTGTCTTCTATTTCTTTGCCCTTGAATACCTGCTTGCTTGACTTGAAGTCCCTAATGATTGCTTTTCGTTTTTTTGAATAAAGAAATAATTTATCAATAAATCCTCTTATTCTGTATCTTTTTTCTCCATCATCCACTTTGATATCAAATGATTTTTCCGAAATAGCTTCGGTGGGTTTACCCTCATCTTCACCGAAGAAATCATAAAGCAATCCACTAACTATCATGGAATCCATGTCTTCAAAGTCTTCTCTTTCAGTGACGCCAAGCTTTTTTGCGTAAGTATTAACTAAACGCTCCACGGCTCTAGAACAAGAGACTTCCCCTCCTTTTGCGATGAGGTTAAAGTGTTTTTTATGCCTTTTGTTCCCGAGTAATTCAAAAACATTATGACAAATAGTACCCTTCTTCGCCCCAAGATTGCTTTTATCCGGCAACCCAAGTTTATATTTGCACCAATAAACCCAGCTACATTGCTGCGCTGTTTTGATTCTACTAGCTGATAGAGCAATATCCATAATCAAGATATAAATTTTCTTAACCTATTAACCTTTGACTTATAAGAAGCAGGGAGAAAGCCTGACTTAAGTAGAAGATCTGAAGACTCAAGTATTTTTTCTTGTTGTTTTTTCTGATCAATCACAACCCGTTTTTCTTGCCATTCCTTAAAATCAGATTCATCCATGTCCCCGAAATCATTTTTAACAGGAAGGCAAATACTTAACTTATTAATATCAAACCCTCCTATTAATTTTAAATAATTTTTTATGGACGCTCTTAATCCTGTGTTTTCTTCCTTAGAGTCATCATTGTTGAGCGAAAGAATAATGTTGTTGACGTTAAGGGAAACTAAAGAACAAATAAGAGAAGGAGATACCTCAAGGCCAAATATTACCAATACATTTCGAATGCCAGCCTCATGAAATCTCAACATATCCCCTAAACTTTCAACCAAAATTACTTCTCCTGCGGATTCTATTGAATCTTTAACTGGAAATTCTCCATCTTTTTCTGAATAAAGAGGGTAAATCCATTTGCTTTTAACGCCTATATGTTTCCATTTTGGACGATTGCCGGAGGAATTGTCGGTCATATCTCTGCCTGAGAACCCATGTATCTCCCCGTCTTCGTTGAAGATCGGGAATACATACCTTTGGTACATCTGTCCCGCAGTTGCCATCCCCCCGTCAAAGAAACGAAGGGTTTCTGAATTAACCCCCTTCTCATTGTAAAACTTATCATGAGGAAGCAGTTTGCTTAAATATGATTTGGGATATATTTTTTCCATTTCTAATTTCTTAGCCTGCTCCGTGAAGAAAGATGACTCTCCTGAAGAGTATTTTTTAATAAATTTTGAAATTTCATTAGAATCGTTTGTTTTTAAACTGGCGGAAATCAACTTCTCGAAAGGAAGGAATGGGGTCTGAGCAACATAATCCCTCCAGCATCCTGTGTCTTTATAAATATGCAAAGAAGTTTGGTTGTCCCCGCCTCTATATACAGCCGAAGTTCTCCAGTATCTACCATTGTCATTCAGTTTGTAACCTAAAGACTGAAGAATCTCTTTGATTTCCTCAGTTGTTATCTCTGAATAAGTCTGGTACGTCGTCGTCATGGTCTGTCTCTGGGTGGTGGTCTCCAACTCCACGGTGAACCAGCAAGTCTCGAAGGTCTCCTGTTTCAGTGATTCCGAAATTACTAAAATCCAAATTAATAAAATTTTTCCTCAAAGAGCCGTCTTCCATTCTAATGGGTTGAATGGCGCCATCAATATCTTGACCTAAATGCCTCGCCTTTACATTGATTAATTTATGAGAACCGAAATTATTATCTTCCACTAATTCCTCGGTAACCTTTTGTCTTAAGATAAACATATGAGAACAGAACTGAGTTATCCTGTCTGAAAGTGACACTATGCTCTCGTCGTCTACTACATTACTGGCATTTCTATTGTTTGTTATTCCGTATCTATTGCTCTGTACGCTTGTGATCATCGAAACAGTCGGGCCATTGTCAAAAGAAAGCTCTTTTTGTATTAATCTTTTGAACTTATCCACCATTTCTCCTACTATTTGCCACTCCCCTTTAGAGGAAGCGGCCTTTTCCGAAGTGGTTTTAATGTAATCGAAGCTAAATATCATGGGATTTCCCCTCCCCACCTTGGAATAATAAAAACGACGAATCGAATTTGTCATAGAATCCACCGTATCTCCCCCGCAATTGTAATAATGGAGGTTCATGTCGCGCACCTTGGGCCAAACGCCTCTGACACGCTTGCACACCTCTTTCCCGGCGCTTCTCCAGTTTCCTGTCTCAATTAGGTGGAGAGGAACACGACTTAAAGACGCACATTGCCGACATATCAGGTCTTCCTTGCTCATTTCTCCATTATCGAAGTGAAGAATCGGCACGTTCTTATATTTTTGAGAAACCTTTGTTGCGAAATCAAGACAAAATGTAGTTTTCCCCACTCCTGATCGAGCAACAACCACCGTAATATCTCCCGGCCTCAACAAAGAGCCGTATATCTGATGCAGTCTATCGTGAGGACCCTCATATCCAAAATCAGAAATAGGATTATTACCCCTCTCTTCTACGAATTCCTCCATGGTCTCAAAAAGATTTTCAGGAACATTGTCGGAAGAATCGTAAAGACTTATTTGTTCGTTGTATAGTTTATCCGCCTCCGAAACTATAGTTTCATAACTAGAATCGGCGCTCATATTTTTCATCTTTTTGGAAACTGTTTGGCAAGTTTCAGATATTTCCCTTCTAACCGTGATCTTCTTTAATTCTTTTGCGGATTTAATGACACTCTCAGGAGACGTCTTCCTCATCGAAAGGGCTTTGAGGTAATCCGATACGTTTATATTATCTTCAAAAGATATGCCGAGAGAATTAATTCGCTCAGATAAAATCACATGATCTATACCATCGCAGGACTCAAGAGCGTTTCTCAATAAACAATATATCGTTTGATGGACACTAGTTCCATCTGAATAAAAGTCATTTTCCCCAATAAACGGAGCTATCTCCGGGTATTTTTCTTGGTGTTTTAGTAATGAAGCTAAGAAATGCTGTTCTAATTCGTAATTGAAAATCATTATTTACTATGAAAACAGAAACAGGCGGAAAGGTCAAGTTTTTATTACTCGATTTCGTCTAGCCCATCCGTATTATTCATAGAGTTTTCCTGCTCTTCAATCTGTACGAGGTATTTTTCCAAGGCCTTTCTTAATCCCATGTCAACTATTTGACTACTACTATTATTGTAGACCAAAGCTCTCCCCGAATCATCAACGAAGCTTAATATAAATCCTTTTCCAATGTCTTCTCCCCCTGTGAATTCATAAAGTTGATTCAAGAAGGTCTCCGGTATCGTAAAATCAGGAAGATTGTCTGGATCGAATTCTTTCATGCTTTGTATTACACTATTATATGTCCATTCCTAGTTTTTTAAACAAATCTTTAGTTAAATTATCCCCCTCTAATATCTCCACCAACAAGATATTATTCATATCGCAATATTTCTTCTTGTCTAAGTCCCGCTTAACCTGATTTAAATAACCCATCTTTCTCTTGCCGTGGAAGTAAGGGACGTATTTATGGTGCTGTCTCCCTTGAACTTCTACCGCTATTTTCTTGGTGGCGTTATAGAAATCCAAGGTCATCTTCGTGCCTGCCACGGGAAACTCCTCGAAGACGGCATGGTTTTTCCAATATGAATACAGAAAATCCTTCGCGTTTTTCTGGAGAATGCTTCTGCTGGGCTTCTCCCAGTCTATTAAATACTTATTTACCTTGGGGATTCTTCTCTTCGCTCCCCAAATTGTAATAAACTGCATATGGTTATATTAAAAAACCAAGTAAATATTTCAAAATATTAATCCTAAATAGCTGTGCCTTCTAAGTAATAGCCGGGTTGCTTGGTACCTTCCCCGTTGCCTGCGGAAGCCCAATCTGGGTCTGGATTGCCACTGGGGTTAAAACCCATTTCACCATAAAATGCCTTCATGTAGTCAATGCTATGTTCCTTTCCGCCATCTTTATAAATATACCATGATTGTGCGCCGGCCCTAGGACAATTAGATACATTAGCATCGCTGCCGATAAACCACAGACCTGACACATTCATCTCAGTTTGTGGGGCCAAGATAAGAGACATGGTCGTATAGTAATAACTATCCCTCAATACTATGCCCGGCCCAGTGTGGGAAACCCACCGAACCCCCTCTATAACATATGTATTATTTGTTAAGTTTTTAAAAATTTTGGCAGTAACTTGCAAAACATTCGATGTCGGGAGGATTAATTCCGAGGGAATAGGCAATGAAGCTCCTATATTATTTATATAAGTATTCCCGCCGAAAGCATTGTTGCCTGTGTCCCCATAATCCACCCTCCCCAAGAATTCTCCTGCTCCGGTAGAAGAGCCGCCGGAACCACCGGTGGAAATGGTCTCGGTGCATATATATAACACGGTCTTTGGAGTACCGCCGGTCGGGTTCCATAGATGAACATTCTGGGTGCCGGGGACAGTAGGCCGGGTTTCGTTGGATGCTGCCCAACCTTCATTAACACAAAAAGCTGTAAACGTACCTAAATTACATTTAAATGAAAGAATTGCTGAGTCATTCGAACCGGATTTGCTGTCAATATAAAACTTTGTCCGTGCTTGTTCCTTCCTTGGTGCAGACCACCCCGAAGACGTGTTCGTGAATCTACCATCTAGATGCTCTTGGGCTTCGGCGGTTAATTCAATTGTATCTGGGTCTATGTCTAAAATATATCTATAGTCCCAATTCCTTGCGCCGGCGGGATTGAACGTAGAGGCACCGGACAATTGCACTATTGCTCCCACAGAACCCAAAGCCGCTCCACCGGAGCCGCCGGAGCCGCCGGAATTTGGTCGCAAGACCTCAATATCCGTAAATCTAGCGTAGGAGTTATGTTGGTTGCCACTGGGTAGATCATACTCAGGAGAGGTGAAAAGTCCATTTCCAACATTCGCCGCCCCACCGTACACATAATCAGGATTAGTATTCGGTGGACTAAACGATGTTTCTGAATACGGTCCTTTTTCCGGTAGCACCGCAAACGGTGTCCAATAACCAGGCGTGGAGGCTGTTTGGGTTTGACCGTGAAAATATCGTTGAGTTATAATGTCCCCGGATTGCCATACATAATCTGGAAACCAAATGGCATCCATGGACTTATCGTTGCCTGCTTCAACAGAATTTGTATACATGCTGTTGAAAATGGTGTGAATTCCGATCCGCTTCACACGACCTCTCTGGACAACCGTATAACCACTTCCAAGCCCACCGGCGGTTGATTCAGGAACCTGAATATCCCATACTTGTTGGCCGCCCTCAATCCTTCCTTTGAAAGTTCTGGATGCCTCGCCGGGAAGATCCGGTCTCTTATGAGTAAAGGTTACGCCCTCTCCGTGAGTGGGTCTATCGTCAAATTTTCCTATGTCTGCTGGCATTGTTTCTTATGCGTTAGCCTGTACCCAGGCTCCATCAACCTTGACGTACAGTTGTGCGTTGATCGTATCGTACCAAAAGTCTCCCGTGGAAGGAGGGGTTTCTCCTGAGGAAAGTGAAGATCCGCCGGAGCCGGAGACGGAACCCATTTCTTCGGCGTATATATGCCAAGCGTAAATGGTGGTGCCGTTGGAACCAGGCATCTCCTGTTTTACTGAAACCTCCAATGTGTCGCCATCCACTTTTGTGAATTTCATTTCTGCATAGTTGGGGGAGTTCCCGTAGCCCACGATGAATCCATAATATACCCCAAAGGAATAAGGGGCTGATGAGGCTCCTTTCGTGACCCAAGTCAAATCTGCAAAATTATTGCTGTCGTCATAGGTTTCATTGTTTGAAATTAAATAAAACGCATCCCCCCCCTTAGGTTTTAAGAAAACAAATTGCCCCGTTTTCGAATTCAACTTATTATGGACCGACGCTCCTATATTGATCGTCCATTTGACTTCACTATTAGTAGCAAATGCCCCCGGAAGTGATATAGTCTCAAGAAGTGTCTCTCCTGCGGAGGGCAGATGGGTAGTGCCAGCACTGTTTATAACGTTTGACCCCCCACTGTAAAAAGCTGTAGCGCCGCCGCCGGAGCCGGAGCCACCGGAGCCGGAGCCATAATGAAAAACACTGTGAGTTCCGCCTGCGATGTCACCACCTATGCCGCCGCTATAATATGGGGTGGTTGTTACCCCGCCATTCGCTAGCAAGTTTGTGGTAATTGCCATATGGACCTTGCTTGCCGATCTCCATGCAATCAATTTCCAGTCGTCTTTAGAGTCCAATATAACAAAATTAGTTGGACCAGGGATGTTGCCGGCGATATTCCAAGGTGGATCTAAATCATGTGGATCATATGGTACAAAAGCCGGTGAATAAGGCGGCCCCGCTGGGTCGCCGGACCAATTGTGCTGGCCATCGGGTTGTCCTTGTTGTCGCTGTATCCAAACTTGATCGTCAGCAGCACTAACCAAATCAATATCAGGAATAGAGCCGTCTCCGAGCCATGTAATCTCTTTGACCGTAGGTCCTCCACCAAGTCCCGAAGAAAGATCAGACCACAATATCTTCTTTGTCTTGTCATCGGCGGCATCCACCACCAAGTAATCCCCGGCGTCCATTGAGGTCGCCGTGTCGGAAAGATCTTTTATGCGTTTATTGGCCATTTGTTATTAAACTTTATCGCCAAGCTTGTCGTAACCATTTACAACTTCAAATAAATAATGACTGGGGGCATAACCCGGAGAGGCATTTTTATGTAGGGAAGAAAGAATCCCGGCGTTTTGGGCTGGGGCATAGCGGGTGATGCCGGAGGCATCTGCCTGCTTCCCGTAATACAAAAAATGAGTATCGTTCCGGTGTATGTAAAGAGACTTACTCGTAAAATCAACTATTGCAACATTATCGGAAGCGGTTGGGTCATACGCCTTATCCACCCTATAGGCAAGATTACCCACTCCGCCTGGCCAGTTCGGCCAATTCCCGGTCATTGGGGATTGGGTGGCGTAAGGAACAACCAGACCATTAAACAATAATGTTTTATTCGCGGTAAGTCCATCTATCGCGCAAAGCCCTCCCGTATGATATCCAGTATTTAACCAACCATCTGAAGTTCCATCTGATTGGGTATCAAAGACATCGCCGGGAACAATAACCGAATAATTGCCGGTGGAGCCACCGGAGCCGGAACCACCGCCGGAGCCGCCACCCATCTCTTCGGCGTATATATGCCAAGCGAGCAAAAGGATAACATCCCACTCCTCCTTTATGGAAACCTCCAGGGTGTCGTCATCTACCTTTGTGAACTTCATGGAAGCTACTATGGCAGTAGTGCTGGGGTACGTAATAAGCCGGTAATCAGTCCCAAAGGAATGAGGGACCGCTCCAACCAGATCCGTCGTATGCATTAAAGGGATCTCGGGGCCACTGTTCCAATTGCAAAACCTTCCGGCGCCTTCTGACCCGTATAATTGAGAGCTCGTTAATAAATAAAACACATCCTCCCCCTTGGGTTTTAAAAAGGACAATTGGACTACAGCTTCTTCTCCGTTATGCATTAGACCCATATTAACAGTCCATTTAACTTCGCCATTAGTAGCAAATGCCCCCGGAAGTGATATGGTATCAAGAAGGGTGTCGGCTCCTTGAGCCAACTGAAGAAAAGAAGTATTTGACCCCCCACTGTAAAAAGCTGTAGCGCCGCCGCCGGAGCCACCAAGCCCCGAAGTCATATCACTCCATTTTACCTTACTGGTCTTGGTGTCCGAATAAGTCGCCACAACAAAACAATCATCGTCATCCAATGATCCGGTAACAGGCAGGTTTCTTATCTTCGTATCAGCCATGGCGTTAAAGCTCAGTATAAATTACACCAAGGTCGGATGCATTCTCGGCGGCATCTATGTCCTTTTGAATCTCGGCGTACTTAGTCCTTATCTTTTGTCTTTGTTTCTCCGCATAAGTGGCTTCGGAAGGAATGGTCATCTTGACGTCCCACTTCGAGAACTTTTCCTCTCGGACTTCTCGGCGGCGAATATGACATTGCTCCCGGGCTTTATCCAGATTGACGGAAACCTTTTCGCCATTGAGTTCCCATGAATTACGGAAAACCCTGTCTTCAGGGAGGTCGGAAACCTCCATTATGCAGGCATCATCCAATTTGGAAGCGATTGATTCCACGTCCTGATCAACAGGATAAGTAATGCTAACCCCGGTAGAATTTTTATGTGCGACGACTTTCATTGGTTAGAATACTACTAGATAAATTTCAGCTACTGGGAACATCGCCCCGGTCCACGAGCTAAAGTTATCCATGGACGTGCCGGTGTGGACTGTAATCTGCGATGATGACACTGCACTAAAAGAAATACCTAGAGGATACGCGGGTGTCCCCTGGCGATGACTTGCTATGGGGACCGGGTTAGGGATGGCAGTAGTAAAATTGACTGTCGTGAATATGTTGCCAGGATCCGTTACACTGTCCACATTAAAACTCGTGGTGATGTTTCCGTTTCCATCAAAGGCGACGTATGCACGGGGGCCAGAAGAACTTGAACCCCCGGTATTACTATTAAATACTACTACTGAAAGCGGAGAATCATGGAATATTATCGAAGCTCTCCCGGTCCATATATCGAATCCAGTTGTAGTGTGCTCCCATGTTGTCGGTTTGCATTCCGCCGAGTCGTTGATCCCTATAGTGCCCGGACCGCCAATTCCAACCATTACCCGATAATTTGCGTCTGGCAAAGGAGTATTAAATGTAACAGTATACTTGCCTTCGGCAGTTCGTGCAATACTAGCATTGTGTGCCGGGCCTGTCAGGACGCCGTCTTCGTCGCATTTTAGCGAAGCCGCGATGTTTGACCCACCCGAACCCCCGGCACCTAAATCACTCGCCTTGACACTATAATTCGCCCCGCCGTACTCCAAAGGAAAAACAGCATCAGCAGGAAGAACTCCTGTAACCGGCAAATCTGATATTTTAGTGCCCATTATAGATTTAAATAAGACCAATACATCGTGAAAGCCTCGCTGGAGGAGCGGATCACGCGAACATAGACCTCATCTCCGTTGCAGCCAATATCCAAAGAAAGGTGCGAGCTGGAATAGAATCTCCCGTCGGAGCCTTCAGCCAAAGGGTAGACTCCGGCGCCGCCCCCTCCTGCAGCATTTCCTCCTGCGCCACCAATAATTACAACTCCAAAATTGGTCCCACCGCTGTCGCTCCGTCCATAACTACCATTCAACGACCAAGGAGAGCCAAACCCAACATGATCGTTTCGTACAGTTGCTGAGAAAATCACTTGGTCAGCGCCTTGAAGATCTGCGATTTTCATTTCTACGTTTTCGAACAGGGCCATGGCATGACTAGAGGTAACTATTTGATTAGCGCTGTTTAGCACCGTACTTGCGGTTACCTTATAATTCTCCCCATTGTGAGCCAAAGGAATATAAGAATCCGCCGGGGCGCTCCCGGTGGTAGTCATCTCTGATATTTTAATGCCCATCTTCAGTTAGTGTTACACTTTTTTTAGGAACAAACAGCCAAATCAAGAGAATTAACCCCATCCGCCAATAAAATACAACTCCCGTCAAACAATTCTATACAACAAGTAGCGCAAGATTCGGCATCAACAGTACTTCCGTCTTCAGCCAAGACGCAACCCAAGGAGCCTTCTGAATCTATGCAACAAGCAACGTCCCCCAAAACGTCATCGACACAATCATCAAGCAAAAGATTATCACCAGAATCCATAAGGACGTATGATCCGTCATCCATCAGAATGGAGCAGGAAGAACTGCTTTGCCCCCCACAAGAAATAGTATCGCCGGAACTAGTAATAAAGGTGTCACCATTATGAGTCCCCAATGAACAAGCATCTCCACACAGCATGCCGTAGAATTCACTCATGCTATAAGGAGGACTGAAATCCCCATTCGGGAGTACAATGCCTCCATTCTCTATAGCCAAATCCACCAAAGCCTTCAAGGAATAAGGAGCGTCAGGAGAGGTTTCCCCGCAATATCCTATAAAATAAGATATGGATTTATCCGTACCCAAGGAATCCCCTAGGGAAATTGGTCCGTCAGTTGGGAAATTGTCAGGCATGATACAAATAATAAGAGATACTATCCCTCATTACTTAATTACACCTACGGAATCGTTACAGGAGTTTTTGTGGAAGAAGTTTTTACGAGGTCACTAAAATCTTCTACGCCTGTATATTTAAAAATAGAACAATTGATAGTATAATCATCTGATCCTAAGTCTTGAGTCACGACAGTGGTTAATAAACTTCCGTTCTCCCATTTTATTCTTTCTTCCGGCAATTCTATTCCGCAAGATGAATCAACAATAGTATAAGCCCAATCATGATCTTCAGAACCAAGCAAATCCGAATGAATGGTTATTCCTATTTTGGAAGTATTGGAATATCTTTCAGCTATGATGCAAAAACCTTCGGGGTCTTCAACGACAGGATTGTGCTCCATGTCGTAGAACTCCGACATCCTGTGCGGAGCCAAATAAGAAGACCCGGCCTTCTTTAGTTCTACCCCCTTCCCTTCAGCGTCGGAAAAAAGGCCCGTTAAGCTGACTTGGGGCATTGTGAAATCTTACAATACGGGAGATACTGGAAGAATATCAGTCGCAGGAACAAGAAAGAAACTAGTGGCCATAGTATGGTAAATCGCTGGCCAGCTACTATTGTGCTGTACGTTTTGGTACTCCAAAAAATAAATAGTATTATTCGAGTTCATGCCCGAATTAGCTGCTCGTCCCTGTGCAGGGGCCGACGTCCAATGAGCATCCCATTCCCCTCCGGTAGCCGGAGACGTAAGCATGCCGTCTGCCTGCCCTTTTGTACAAGAAAGGGGTTTTGCTCCGTAACCCCAACATCCAGCTACGTTGGTATTGTAATTCGCATACAAAGCATACGGGGAGTCGTGGACTTCAGTGGTGTCGCGAATGTAACTATGACTAAGGTAATAAGGAACCCTCATAATAGGTGAAAGACCACCTACTTCACCAACTGTTGATGTTAAATCCTGAACGGAGCCCATGGATGGAAAAGCATCATTAATAAGAAGGGGAGTACTAAAATTATTTCCAGCATCTTTAACCGTTTCATCAAGAAGGAAATACGACCAACTCGCGGAGCCGCCGCTGGTAAGGGACCTTGTTGCCCCAACAACAAACCAAATACCGGGAACCGCAACAGATACACTACTCGCATGATAACCGGAGGCGGAATAAGAGTGAGCGCTACTCCCCCAAACGCTACCTGCGCCAGCGTTTCGGTACTCATTTTCTGAATACCCATTCGCGGATGAATGACTGGAGGAATGGTAATCATAAAATAACGGAGCAGAAGGGTCCAAGTGCATTCTGGGAGGGACATTTGAGGTAACCGGGCCCAATGGGTCTCCCGCAGTACTATAATCCCAGCCGGGAGTAGCGACGCTATTCTCTGAAAAAATGTGTTTATTCGTCGCTCCACCAAGATTTTTGTCGTTGCCGCCGGTACCAATGGGCCCAACGATAAAGGGCTCCACCGTATCAATTCTAATAGTACCTCCTGTAAGAACAAGAGCACTACTGGCAGACGGACTATACGCAGGCTGAGCCCCTTGAATTTGTACAGTGTCACCAACCTTATACATTTGACCGGGATTCACGATATCCAAGCCCGTAATTTCACTACCGTTCATGGCGGTGACTTTTAGGTGCAATCCTTTGGCTATATAATCCTTGGGATTATACCCATGACTTTCATCGGATGTAGCCCTTGGGACGTTAATTGATTTATGGGTAGCGATAAATATATCACCCACGGCAACCGTTGGACTATTGCCTGCCTTGGCAGGATTTTCATCGATTGAGATTTTACTTGGAACTCCATACAAGGAGGTTTTTTGTAAAAATCCTCCCGGGGCGTCTCCGTCTCCTGCCGGAGCATCAATTAATTGACGATACTGACTGACGCTCATTTTAGTTGTTACGCCATCAGTTTCTTTAACCACTGGAAAAATGGAATCAGACGATGGATTTAAGGATGTAAGATCTGTAATTCTTGTCATGACTTAAGATTTTAATTATTATAATTTAACTAACCGAAGGTAATATGGCATATGCGGGAACGCAATAGAAACTATGACAGAATGAACCATTTGTTATTCTTGTATCGAAAAATACGGTTCTGTCTATATGGCTTCCTCCTCGGGCAGCAGGAGTGAGCATAGCATCCCACACGCCGAAAAACTTTCTGGAGCTAAAGCTCCCTCCGGCGGGAGCATATAAGCCCCAATTCGTAGCATCCGTTTCGAGAAAACTAGGAAGAGGTCCCATGTTATTCTTGGCATCAGTAAAAGTTGATTCAATATTTTTTGAACAATAAGTCAAACAAGAATTGGCATAACTGCCCATTGAATTAAAATCTCCACGGGTATATGTAAGGGAGGTATGAACATTGAAATTTACATTGATTACTCTCGCACCCCCAACATTCATAGCAGATGTACTAGTGTCGGAATAAACGTTCCCTGCAGATGGAATTAACGAATCAGATAAAGCAGGCACTTGGGTATTTTCAACCATATAGCCAAAATTGGAAGTGCTGCCGGCCTTGGTGTCGGAAGCAATTTTTGTATGATGGACCAAAAACCAATGGCCAGGAAGGGCAATTGAAAGTTGCCCTGCTGAGGAAGCTGCGCTTCTTGGCCCCAACCACGTCGATCTTGTTCCTGATTGAGCCCAATCTTCATCATCAATCTTATCAAAGGTTTCTTGAAATAAAGTTGCGGAAGAATCCTGTTGCATTACGTACCCTTTTAATCCATCCGCATTCGTTATTCCTGTGTTCGGGTCATGAGGAGCAGATACTCCATTATCGTATAAATCTTCGACACTACCCCCCAGGTTATATTGAAGGCCGTAGCCGACAACGAAAGGGTTAACTTCGGTAACCTTGATTTTACATAATTCGGTTATTGTCGTGTCTGTTTCTCCCGGGCCTGAGGTATTATAATGAACTTTCCATGGACTTACTTCCAGTAAGTCCCCGACCTTGTATAATTGACCCGGATTAGTTATTTCCAGAGAAGTTACAGCATCCGAAGCCCCTACCGTTACAACCCTTACGTGCAATCCTCTTGCGATAAACCTTTGGCAATTATAAGTGGCATTATTTATTCCCGGGACTTTATTGAATGAAGTATCATCATGAGCCGCAGCATATGTAACCCCAGCGGTGTAATTAGCTCCTCCCGATTCGATAGAAACCGAAGCGACAGTTCCATACATTTCATCAGGAGAAACCAAACCCCCGAAGGTGCTTGCAGTGCCAGCGGAAGAACCATTTAAGTTTCCTACGGTAGCCTTATATGTCGCATTATTTGATACAACCGGCAAGACAGCCGAATTATCAACAGAACTTAATGTATTTAATTGACTTATTTTTGTCATGTCTAATTATATTTATTGATTTAAATAGAGAACTGAGGTAACAGTTTATATGTGGGAACCAAGTAGAAACTATTGCACAAATATAGCCAACTGTCGGTGGTGTTTGAATCATTATAGCCGATTATCGAGGCGCCAAAAATGGTATTATTAAAATTAGTATTTGGGGTGGGAGTTCCGGCGGCTTGGCCCCTGTGGTTTCCCCCTGACGAAGTATCCCAAACCCCTTTTAAGTCTGTACCGTTTAAATTATGAATTAATGGATAGCGAAGCGTCGCCCCCATCAACACGTTTGCGTCGGTTTTATTTTGGGATAATTGTTTAGAAGAATATTTCCACACGGAAATATCCATATTTACTTTGAAGCCTGGATAATCCTTGTAGCTGGCATTTGCTTCGACGAAAGTATATATAATATTATCACTGCCAGAAGGAATTGGTTTAATTCCCGATATGTCCAAAGCTTCATCTGCCCCGGGAGCATCAACCAAGTCAGGAAATCCCGAGCCGGCACCAAGAATTGGGTGCTGCCAATCGGGATTTGAAATTGCATCTGAATTAAGATCGAAGTTTACGTTGCCTGTACTACAAATGACTCGAGATATATAGACAACCGCCCAAGATCCCGGAACTGCACATGATATGCTTTGCGTATTCGTGCTGTCTGGCTCGTTTACTCCCGGGGCCATTCTAACGCTTTTGCCACCGTTGGAATAATAAGCTTTATTTGAATCTACGACATTGGACCAAGCTTGATTAGCATTATCCTGAAAATATAAAGGAGCCGCAGGATCATCATGCATTATATACCCAACGTCTGGAGATGCATCTGATCCATCATAGGCGTGTGGGGAAGATGCATTTGAACTCAAAATATCAATACATCCATCATTCGTCGCTCCTCCCAAATTATAACCACTTGAGCCGGACTGATTAATAGCCCCGCAAATAAAAGGATTTACTTTTGTTATTTTTACCCTAGCATTAGGGTGTGTAAGGCTGGACTTATCGTCTACGCTACTACTATTGGAAGCTAAAATTCTCGTTATTTGTAATTCATCTCCAACTTTATATAATTGACCCGGAGTAACTATCTCAACACCAGCCACGCCGTATTTGTTGGTAACTGAAGTTACTTTTAAGCTCAATCCTCTTGCTACGTATGGAGAAGCGTCGAAATCACCACCATTGGTATTTGCGCCGGGAACGTGTCTTATTGTGGAATGCGCACACAAGTAAATCCCGCCTGCTCTATAGCCCGAATCTGAAACATTAGAATCTCCCTCGAAAGTTATAGTTAAGTTTTGGGGGACTCCATAAAGACAATCGCTTTGAATAAAACCTGATGGAGCACTTGAGCTTGACCCGCTAACCGCATTGGAAATCATAGACTGAAGGGGAACCTTGTAGGTAGTTCCGCCTGCCACAACAGGAGCTACGGCTTGCTTCCATTCGGCTTTATCATTCTCTGCGATAGGGTTTCCATCATTAGAAGCTGGTAATTCACTAATTTTAGTCATTTCTTTTAAAAAGTGTTAGATTTGTTATTTATAGATACACGAACAAACAAAAAAGTGTATATAAAATTGTGGACAAGTTTAAAGATAGCGGAGAGGTCAAACTTTCTGAAGTTAAGGAATGGATTGACGCATTAACTGAAAGCGGAGGAGGTTCTAGCGGTGGAGATTGCGAGATAAACAGCATCCTTTTTGACGTTGAAGGATTAACTGGATATGATAAGTGCCAAAAATTAAAGATAACCCTTTCCGAACCCTCATCTGATCTAAATTTATATTCGTGGGCTTTTAGGATATATCAAAATGTAAAATCTTCTTGGATAAAAATCGGAGACGATCTAAGAATAGATGATGGATCCTTGGAGGTAATAACGGAAAAATTAACAAAGGGAGATTTTAGAATAGAAGGAATTTTATACGAAAAAAGCTCTAATTTTGAATGCGAATTAGCCAAGACAATAAGATACCAAGGCAATCAAGAATGCGAAACTTCCCCTCCTATTGATGATGAAATAAATTGTTTCAATAACAATTGCGAACCCCCATGCTTATGCCCCAGTGAGGGGGTTGACGGGTCAGGATCAATAACTGTAAAATTAAATCAAGACGAAATTCCTGAAAATGGTTATTTTATTTATGAAATACTTAAATACGAAACAGATTTAGAACAAGAAGATGATGATGAATTAATATTCGAGGACGAAGGGTTTTGCTTGGAGACTGAAGCTGGGGAAAAACTCCAACGAGACTCTCTGCACGAAGATTTAGATGGCACATGTTTATCATACCAAGGTTTTGTCCCGACTTTTGGAGACACTGGGCTTGTCCAGGACATTGTGGCGATAGGGGACTGTATAGAGCCTGAGTTTTCAACATCTAGCGATCCTCATCAGCTGACAACCGATCATACTATTAATAACTCCTTGTCTTGTTTGAACACTCAAGGAATCGCCTCTGATATAGATCAAGAAATAGCTATTCAATTAGAAGACAGCTTCTTTCTTCAAAGAGAAAACGAATTATCAATAGATATTCAAGGTGGTGCCCCAAAGACATCAGAAGCTAATAGAATAGACGCTGATTTGCCGGACAATGCACCCGACCCGGAAAGCGATCCTAGTTTTCCTCTTCATGATGAAAGCGGAAATGTTATTCTTGGTGATAATGGAGCTTTGGCTAACATCCCCATAGAACCACAGGGGGTCACTTATGTTCCAATGCTGGAAACGGAGGATGGATTATATTTAGTACCAGATGGAGATCCGGATCTAAATGGATGCGACGTAGACCATCAAGCAGGCGGTCAAGATTCTTGTTCATTTTTGGAAAAAGAAATTTGGGGTTATCATCTGGAGCTGGAAAACAATATGGTTCCTCTTGAATATGAGGACGGGTCAATAGTCGCGACGCAATACAATTCACCTATTTATACCAGCCAAAGAATATACGACCTATCTTCAGCAACTCCTGTCCTTGGGGGCGGAGAATATGAAATAATAATAAAAGTATATGACGAAAATGAAAATTTAATATACCAAAAATACGAAAAAACAGGAGGGCTGGATTGCTTCGGAATAGAGACGGAAGACTATACTCCAACCATAGGGAGAAGAACTATATCGGAGCAGTCTTCCTTCCAGATCGTATCCAGATTGGAATTGGATTGCACCCCTTCTTCAATATACTACTCATCTCAGCAATCCTCCAGCTTTACCCCCAATGGTAATCCTGTTAGCTATTGTATTTCAATACAAGGCGAAGAGAATTTAGAATTCGAAGACAATGATTGCGTAGAGATAGAGGGAGTAAGCAGATTGGTTGTTGATCTTGAGGTGGATAGAAAGGCAAAAGAAGCATTAGAAGGTCAAGGCCCGGATGAAATACAAAAATTCATTCCATGCCTAGAGCTTCAAGGATTCTCAATAGGAACGTATGCGGAAACAGAAGGGGGCTTAAACAATGAATTCAGTATAGAGTGCCTAATACACGAATTCACAGATGAAACATTGGTCATGGAATCCGCCGAATTCCCATTGGAATTTGAAGAAAATTACTCAGCCTCTCATCCTATGGAAACCGAGCAAGCCGCTTAATCTTCGTTAAAGACAGTCTTCTTCACATAGGAGAAAAGATATGTCATTAGTTTCGGATTGTCTTCAAGGAACTTCATTAATTTAGCTTCTCCCTGAAACTTGTCCGGGCACTCAAATTTTTTCTTCTTTAAATCCTCTAGCAATTCAGGATCTACTGAGATCCACGGCCCCTTTTGTTCCAGAAAACCCCATGCTCGCATCATGTCGGAAACTTCTCTTTCCACCCACACGCTATTTCCCCCTGTCCTTCCGTAGATTATGGGGTATTTAACCATAGAGCCTGTCTTTTCGTTTACGGACTTACGAAATACTATCTTGCAATAATGCCCAATTGGTTTCCCCTTTTCATCTAGTCTTGAAGCACTTGGATTGGTGAACATTATGTCCGTATTATATCTTTCTTGAAATTCTAGAATATAGTTAGCATAATGCTTAATGGCATTGCCTCCTGCCTGTTTTACCTTAGGGCCCCCTCTAGATGCATAAGGATTTGCTGATACTTCCACCCTTACTTGAGACATTAGAATCATCATGTGATTCATTTTAACTATAGGAAGAACCATTTTCTTCAAAAAGACGGAGGTGACTAATGCTCCTCCGGCAACCTGCTCGCTATCTTCAAAGGGTTTGTCAAAATCATTCTGTCTGCACAAAGCATCCACGCTATCTATTATAAATAAGTACTTCCTTTTCTCGTCATTGTCCGTGACGAGCATCCTAATGAATTCAAAAACCTTTTCAAAGATATTGCAGTCCAACTTGAAAAACCTGTCTGGATTAGTATTGATCCCGCATCTTTCTATCATTCTTGGATCAAGCCTTCCTTCACTCCTTACATATACAACCATCCCGGTCTTCCCGAAATGATCTTGAAAGTTTTTGGCGACTGCCAATGAACAAGAGGTTTTTCCCCCTTCTATTGGCCCCGTAAATCTATGGACTCCTGCTGGAAGACCTCCGTCCAACTCAAGATCCAAGGTTAAACTTCCGGAAGGTATTTTGTAATCTAATTCTTCCAGATCATTGTAATGAAACTTCTGATTGTTTTTGTCTTTGAGGAATTTTTCAATTTTCTCTTGGGTGGCACTATTGGATGCGGTCATGATAGGAATGATTTTAAATTTTTAGGTTGGGGTTCATATTTTTTATTTCTACCCCACTTCTTACCTATGGAAATTTTAGGGCTTTTCTTAATTTTATAAGAAAACTCTTTATACTTTTTACTTAAAGTATGATACCAGTAACCACTGTCAAATGCAATAAAAGATTCGAACTTTTTTGAAAACGAAACCATACCCCAGAACTCTATGTCCGGAAAGTCTGCAAATAAACCATTCAAGAGATTCACCTCTCTTCTGAAGTTAGCGTCTGTTTGCTTCTTAGGCTTAATCAATAGCCTGTTTATTACATCTGATGGTTTGAGATCTGACACTTCTTTAGTATCAAGAAAGAAAAGCAATAAGTCAAGTTAGAATTTAAGGACTTTGGATCCGGTTATTCCCTCTACCGCTTTGATTTCTTCTGTAACCTTTTGTGGGGTATTAGGGTTCGCCCACGCTATCTTAAGGTTTGCTTGTCCGTCTTTGAGCGGTTCTAGCTCAGGTTCCGGCTCAGGTTCAGGTTCCGGCTCAGGTTCGGGCTCAGGTTCCGGCTCAGGTTCCGGCTCAGGTTCCGGCTCAGGTTCGGGTTCCGGCTCAGGTTCGGGTTCCGGCTCAGGTTCGGGGAGGGGGGGCGGTGGTGGTCGCCTTACGGGTGACTCCTCAATATGAGTTCTTTTTTTTTCCAACGCAGACCTAAAGGTAAAGTTCGCGGCCAAGAGCATAACTACTGCAAGAGGATCAAATACAAAAATCAAAACAAGAATTACTATTCTAACAGCCTTCTCTATTTCAACCTTTTCCGCACCAAAATCTTCAAATAATTCTGCTATGTATTTTACAGGGCCTATTTCAGCCTCCATTTCTAATTGATTATCTTCATAGTCAAACCTCTTAATCTCTAAAGATCTTACTTTCTCTTGGGAGTTTCTTATATTTTCATTATAGTCTTCTATCTTCCCTTCCAAGAGATTGCTATCCACAGGCACGGAGAGAGCATCGATTCTATCCCTAACTGAATTCGTTTTCTTTGCATATTCATCGCGAATTTTTTGTATTCTTCCCTCTGCTGTATTTATTTTTCCGGAAATTTCCAATCTCTCCGCCTTTTGTTCTTCTTTTAGGGCTTCTATTTTTTTCTTTTTACTACTAAAGATGCCGCCGGGTTGGGATTCCATTTCCTTGATAGCTCCCTGAAGGGCTAGCATGCGTGTATTTAGCCTTGCGATCTCAGATAGGTCATACTCTATGCTTTTGCTCAAAGAAGCCTGTAGCTCGTCTATCTTCGCCTTCTCCGTGGCAATCAATTCACCAGTACTATCTCCCGAATCTTTATTTCTAACCTCTTCTTTATCTATTAATTCTTTTTGGCTGACTATGTATTCCTTTTCGGAGAATATATCAGCATTTATTTTCTCAGTCATCGCCGCATTCTTATCTGATAACTTACTATGTTCTATGTGGGACTTACTTAAATAACCGAAAATACCCATGCTTGTGATGAATATTAATACAAGAACCGCAGTAGTCATATAAAACTTCATGGATCTAGGAGCTATCTTCCAATTATGATGAAGCCAACAAGCCGCCACAAGTTTTCCTATTTCTAGGACGGTTCCCATGGTTACGATGGGCCAGAAAGCGGCTGGAAACATCTTGGTTAAGCCAATTATGCTGAAAAAAGCTGCAACACAAGAGATGCTCAGGCCTGACAAAAGAACTAGTATTGGTAATAACATATGATACTTATATATACACTCATAACTTGACTCAATGGGGATTTCGTGCTAGGGTTTTTGGATATGAAGAAGATATTTTTGCTTTTCATGTGTCCTGTTTTTTTATTCGCCGGGAAACTGACGGAAATTGAGATGGAACACCTGATAACCACTACAATGTGGAGCGAAAAGGGGTGGCAACCTTATTATAATGGCTACCTTGCCAAAAATCTAGTGGAAAGAAAAGTATGGTGGGTGAATCCTTATATAATGAAAGGGTCTGAATTCCATAGTCTAAATATGACCCCCCCAGACGAAGAGACCAAAGCTTTCATAGAAAACCTCACCCTGCAACACAAACAATTGACGGGCATGGACTTCGAACTGTATTACGACGATGAAATATCCATTGAAGAATATAGAGGAAAAGTCAACCCAAATAATAAAGTAGGAAAAATGCTAATCGCATTCATGGATGACGCAAGCATAAGAAGGGCCGCATCTCTTGATCCCGTGACCCCGGGATTCGTTATGTATGGAGTCAATTGGTTTTCTTCCGATGGTGGGAAAGCCTACGTAAACGTTGAACTGTTGCCGACCAAAGAAAGAATACTCAAGATACTCCTTGAAGAAACCGCACAAACGTTGGGGTTATACGGAGACACTTGGGATCACAATGATTCCATTTTTTACGCCGGAATAAATTCAGTCACGCAAATGTCCGAAATGGATAGGAAAATCATCAATGCCATTTATCAGCCCGAAGTAAAATTAAACATGACGGAAGCGGAACTAAGAGCCGTGGTTGCCGAAGTAGGGTACGATGACGAAGCGGTGTTCGGAGGGGTTTTCGCCCCGGACTACAATGCTACGGAAGAGCCTATCGTAGAACCCCCACCCGAAAACAACGCCACTGAGGAACCTACCCCCGATAAAAACGAAACCATTGAGGCTATCCCCGAAACCAACTCCACCGAAGAACCCATTGCAGAAATACCTTCTCTTGAAGAAAACTCCACAGGAGATCCCATAACGGAAAATGAAGAGAATGGATCTCATTCCGAAGAAAACCTAGTTAAGGAGCCCATACATCCCGCCGAAGAGCCTACGGAGTGGTTATGGTGGGGAGCCTACCCTTGGGTGTACAGAGCCAAGGACAACTACTGGTACTACTTCAGAACCCACGAATCGGAGATCTGGGTATGGAGTCAGGAGACGGAAATTTGGAAAAGGTTGGAAGAGTACTTCCAATTTGAATAGTATTTACTTCTTTTTATTCAACTTCGCCTCAAGATTGGCAATCTGTTTTTGCTGTTCCTTCATGCCTTCAATCAGAAGAGGAATCATTTGGTCGTACTTGACTGCCTTGGAGCCATTAGCTCTATTGACAACCAACTCAGGCATAACTTCCTCTACGTCCTGAGCTGAAACCCCGACTTGTTTTTTTCCTTTGAAGCGATCATGTAGTCCATAACCTTCATTCCAATCAAAGGTAAATCCATTCAATCTTTTGATCTTTTGAAGAGGATTGGAAATTCTGCCGATATTTTCCTTAAGGTTCATGTCGGAGGTGGTTCCATTGGCAATGATGTCTGTCTCCGAAACAATATAATCTTCCGCATAAATCGAAGTATTCGCAGGACTAGCACCGAGTCCCGCACCTACCTTCAAGACACTTCCAACATAAGTTAAGCCAGAAGAAGCATTAAATGCTCCGGCACTATTAAACTGAATCATATTGTCAGTTCCTGCAGGAGTGCCTCCACCAGTGCTGCTGGTTGGAGTTTTAGGCTCCCAGGTTCCGCCAGTAGCATTCCATGTCAAAACTTGATCATTCGCAGGAGCAGTAGTTGCAACATCAGAAAGATCACCTAAAGCGCCGGCGGGACCACCACTCGTAGCGTCAACTTTCCACTTGTATGAAGTCGACGGATGATCGTAATATAAAACCTTTCCATTGTCTCCTGCGGCAGGAACTGCAACGTCAGTATGGTCACTTAAAACACCCACACTCGTAAGAACTTCAACCCCTCCAACCTCAAGCTTGGCTGTCTGACCGGCAGGAGCAGTAATATTAAGGGTGTGTTGATTTGTGGTTCCATCCTTCTGCCCGATTCTGATATCGTAATCGTCACCAATAGGATTCTTTAAATCAATAAAGCCAAATCCAGCCGTGCCCGGACCGACCTCAAGATTGCCCCCAAAAACCCCTGGCCCTGAAGCGGATAAACTTGTCCCATCAAAGGTCAAGCCGGTTTCACCATTCAATGCATCCGACGAAGAAAAAGTGGCAATCCTATTATTGGCTCCGTTAGCTACTGCAGAGACGGCTCCTCCTCCTCCAAGGCCGGATAAATCAGGAGGTGTAAACGTGAATACCCCATCACCGTTGTTGTAAGATAAAGCGCCGCCACCGGTTGCACTCGCCGTGGTAACGGAAAGGGCATCTAATTCAATACCCCCACCCGTTCCTGCCGGAGTTCCCCAAGTGCCGTCGTGCTTCAAGAATTGTCCCGCATTGCCTACCGCCGGGACATGCTTCCCGTTTCCTGTTCCGGCATTATGATCATGAGCCCAATTGGAAGAAATGGATTCGGTAGTCGCACCGTTTACCGGGCTATCATCAATACCTCTATGAGTATCCGTAAAGACTGCTCCTGCAGGCACTGCGGTTTTTACATTGTCAAATGCCCAATTGGAGCTAATGGAAGTCGTTGTAGCTCCATTGGTTGGAGTGTCGTGAATACCTCTATGAGTATCCGTAAAGACTGCTCCTGCGGGAACATTGGTAAGAACTTGGCCATCATCAACTTTACCATTTAAGGCAGTCTGAAGATTGGTTACTTCTGAAATTGGATGAACATGGGCAGTAGGAGCAGCTCCGTGATCCGCATAGCCCCCCATAGCGTGATCACCCCAACCATGAGCTTCAGATGCTTGACCGGTGGCCGTATTCCAACTTGCCGAATTATCCGCAACAATACTATATGAACCGGCGGCGGCTCCACGCTTCATGAACCCTTGTGATGTAAAGTCTCCGTCAACAACAACGTCGGCATGAGATGTCTCGGTAAAGGATTCCAAAGGCTGGGCGGTCATATTCCCTAGGTAGGTCCATTGAGCGGCTGTTATGCTAGTATTTCCGATAGTAGACAATTGATTTAATTCTGTAGCATTAATCGTAAGATCAGTACCATTGAAATTAATTGCATCCAAGTAAGCCGTGCCATTAATATACAGGTCTTTCCATTCTTGGCCCGATTTGCCTAGATTGAATTGATTATCGCCGCTAGGAAGAACATGCTGATTGAATTCCCAAGCATCATTGGAGTTATTCCAAATAATAGTCTTGTCCGTATCTCCCTTGAGCGTTATCCCGCCTCCATTTGCTCCGGCATCAGTAGGATTGGCAATCGCCCCGAGTTCAATGTTCTTATCATCGATATCAACAGTGGTGCTATTGATATGAGTTGTAGTTCCTTGAACGTTAAGATGCCCTTGTACTGTTAAAGTAGCGCCGTTCTTTCCAATGGAAGTAACGTTATCCAAATCATCAAGAGCCGATTCGAAAAAGGTTTCGAAATTAGACAATTCCACCTGTTCCATGGTGCCATTGTTATTAACCACTAATTGATCTCCAGCCACAAGAGTTGTATTGGTTGCGGATGTACCGCCATCCAACACATTAATCTCTGCAGTAGTGACGTTAGCCCCGTCCAGCTTGTTCAGTTCTGCCGCCGATGCCTTGACTAACGTCCCGGCAAGCTTCAAGCCACCATCTACCAAATCGTGGGATTTGACGTCAAGAGTTTCATTCCCATTCGTGGATCCAAAGTCCGCATTACCATCAACTGCAAAATTATATTTGGCCGTTGCCTTTCCATCGCTACCAATAACAAAACGAGTCGTGCTATTGGTTGCGAAACTTATGTCCCGAGAAGTAGAATTTAACGATATGGTAAGACCAGTGTCATCCATATTGAAGTCAGTTATATACCCACTGCTTGAATCCTCCGTGAACGTATACTTGGCCTTATCGTCAGATATATCAAAAATAGTCAAGGGGCCGTCAATTATGGCATCCCCTGAGACGTGCAACTGGGCTTGAGGGCTTTCAACGTTGACGCCTAATCTGCTGGTCGCTCCCTCAAGGGTTATCATGGAACGAGGGTTACCATCACGGCCTTCGCCCTCAGCAAAGAAAACCAAATCCATGTTGTCGGCACCGTTTCTTCTTCCGGCCAACCCAATGGAGCTTCCCGGAGTAGCGAAATTCAATGCAGTTAACGAACCTACTGTATCATCGTTATTTATGATTCTAATTCCATCTACCAATCTATAATCCGCAGCCGTAGAATTGTTCTCATCGAAAGATACGTCAAGTTTTCTCTCAGGATTAGGGCAAAGAATTCCGATTCCGACATCACCAGCACTATTGATGCGCATGCGTTCATTATTACTATGCTTGAATACAAAATTCTTCAGATTGTAATCATTGAACATTATTGATTCTGGCTGAGCTTGCAGTTCGAAAGAGTGTGCGGCGTCAGTATTTTCTAGGCGCAAAGAAGCAACCCCAGTCCTTTGAATTTCGAGTCCACCCCCGGAGGCGAAGTTGGGGGCAGTCCCGATTCCGACGTTTCGATTATCATCTACTATAAGTGCAGTTGCATTCCCCTGTCTAACATGAAAGAATTCATCATCACCATCCCCGTTAATATCTAACAGGGCTCCCGGATCATTTGTCCCAATTCCAACATCACCATCACCCTTGATAGTCATTGCGGTTGTTGCGGCACTGGCTCCAACTCTAAACCTAATATCTTGAGATTTGTAAGCAGCGAGGTCCAATGCATTGTCTGAACCCGAACCCTGAACACCAAGGAATCCATACAGAGTTTCACTCTTGGAGAACTCTAAAGAGCAGGAAGTTGCAGCACCCCCATCCGAATCCAGAGTAAGGGCGTTTCCCCAACCGCCGCCGATGTTGGGCGAAATAGTCCCGATTCCGACGTTACCGGAATGGTCGATGACCATCTTGGAATCTGTAGCAATATCAACATTGCCGTTGTCCGCGTTCCCATCTAATAGAAAATGTAATTCACCTCTTGCATGACCACCGTCTGTATTTTTGAAATATATACCACCTTTGCTGAATTCGTCAGCATCTGAATACCCGAAGCGGATACCTACATACTCCCCCTCGCCCTGTGCGCCATCAATGGCAATTATTGCATCATTTGCCGCATCACCGCCATAAAGAGATAATAGTTTCGCTGGCGTGGCGGTCCCGATTCCAACATTGCCACCTTGATCGATTACTACTCTATCTTCAGCTGCGCCACCTTCATAAATACGTAGGCTGTCCTTCCCCGCCGTTCCCATTGCATATATTGACCAGTCACTTACGGTATTCGACAAATTCAAGACGGAGTTCTTCTCACCAGTATGTTCTATTCTGACATATGCTTCCTTGGCGACATCATTCTCATAAATATGTAGCTTCTTTGCTGGAGCAGTCAACCCAATGCCGACTTGGCCACCATTTTCAATAAAAATACCATTCCCGCCATCATCATGAAGGTTTAATCCCGCTGCATCCCTTGCTCGAACCGTATCCGTCTTGACGTAAAGGCCGTCATTTGCCTCTATATTCTGATTAAATTGCCATGAATCATTGGCATTGTTCCATAAAATCGTCTTGTCACTAGCAGAACTCTTAAGGGTAATTCCCCCACCATCAATAGAGGCGTCATCTCCAACCTGCCCGTTGGGGGAATGAGCTAATTCTATATTCTTGTCATCTACCGTCAAGGTAGTGCTGTTGACCGTGGTGGTCGTACCATTGACAATCAGATCGCCACCCACCGTAAGTTTATTTGCGACAAGAACATCCCCAGCCGCTTCAACTGTCAGACGGTCAACTCCGGCAGTAGCCAAATGAAGAGGGATACCATTAGCAGTATCAATCGTCAAGGAAGTGTTGTCGCCATATAAATTCCCTCTGTTTGATCCATTGCTTTGAAGATCCAACCTACCAACTTGAGGTCCATTAATAGTAAGGCTTGTTTGATTGACAAACGCTCTTGGGTCAGCAGTCCCAATTCCAACATTACCATCTTTATCAATCCTTAACCATTCTTCCCCTTCTTCACCAAGAACAAATTCTTGATCATTGACGGAGCTACCGGCAATAAAACCTAAAAATCCATCGCCATCATTCTTGTCTAGTTCGAAATGAACCAAAGCATGAGGAACCGTTACTGCAACATTCGAATTTCGAATATGCAAAGCAGCATTCTGCATATCGTTTGCACCATCAGCAAACCCGTCATAGTTGTCGCCATTATTAACCTGAAACAAATGAGAAGCCCCGGAATAAGTAATGCTTGAGTCCCCGGAGGCAGTTATCTCGACACCATTGTTGCCGGTAATCAAAACCTGATTAACCGAAGTAAGGATAAGATCCTTGTTGCTGTTCAAAGACAAATCTAAAAGAGGGTCATGAGACTCAATTATGACCTCCTTGTCAGATATAAGGCTTATTTTTTCAGTTGTATGAACATCAAAAGTATTTGAATTGAATGTTAAATTATCCCCGGTTATCGTGACGTTTCCAGCCACGTTCTGGATAAGGTTTCCTTCGACATCATGGGTTTCGTTGCCCTGAATTTCGAAAAGAGTGTTACCTTCTATATCCCAAGTAGAATTCCCTCCGACTTCTACGTCATAATTGATTTCTACATCAAACCCAAGATTTCCTGCTACGTCATGAGTCTCGTTACCCTCGATATCCCAAAGGACATTTTGTTTAACGTTGTGGGTTTCTCCCTGCTCTATATCCCAAAGAACACTTTGATTAACATTATGGGTTTCTCCACCCTCAATGTCCCAAACAACATTCCCCTCCACGTCATAATTAAGGTCTACTTCGACATTATGGGTTTCGTTATTGGACGTAAGCGTTAAATTATCCCCGGTTATCGTGACGTCTCCGGCCACGTTCTGGGTGAGGTTTCCTTCAACGTCTACGGTTGAGTTGCCCTCAACGTCCAAAAGGGAGTCTCCACCGACGTTGACGGTGTGATCGTCAGTGACGTTCAGTAGGTAATCGTCTCCGACGTTATGGGTTTCGTCATTGGAATTAAAGGTTACGTTATCCCCGGTTATCGTGACGTCTCCGGCCACGTTCTGGGTGAGGTTTCCTTCAACGTCTACGGTTGAGTTGCCCTCAACGTCCAAAAGGGAGTCTCCACCGACGTTGACGGTGTGATCGTCAGTGA
>Ga0315318_10000151_pt1 | contig 27684 bp, 35 predicted proteins | sample M1200m3416metaG_FD_203703 | JGI IMG/M metagenome (GOLD analysis project Ga0315318, IMG submission 203703) | Ammonia-oxidizing marine archaeal communities from Monterey Bay, California, United States - M1 200m 3416 | ecosystem: Environmental > Aquatic > Marine > Coastal | place: USA: California... | reverse complement strand
TTGGCATAAATGAATATGACGTAATAAGTTATATTATAGGCCCTGTAAACCTGAAAACTCTATTTCCATATGCTACCCTTTCTGGTAGACAAGCACAAACAAACAATTTAGAAGGCATTCGATGGCTTAAACAAACACTGAAAGCCTGGAAAGGTGATGGCGCCGGAAAATCAACTCCAGGAAATAAATGGTATCCTAACCCCGGTCCTCATCAAGAGCTGATGCTATATCTTAATGGCAAACTAGACCCAGCCCACCCAAATGCAGGCAGTTCTATAAAAGATATGTTAAAATTTGCTAAAGACGTAGCAAACGATGTAAACGCATTATCATCAATTAGATCGCAGATGATCGACGCACAGTCTGATATGGCGACCACCCAAGGCTACCCCGAAGCATTTAAAACAGCCGCAAAAGAATACAAATCGATAGAAACGGAACTTATAAATCTCCATATAAACACTAGAAGTAATCTTAGTTACTTAATAGGTAGAATTGAATATTTTGTTCGTTTGTTTGAAAACAATATAGGATTAGAAAAACTAAACAAAATTATAGAAGCATATAACAATGTCGATTGGGATAGCGACTCTATTATGGTTATGGAATATTTTAACCCACGAATGGAAGGGCATTATACACCACGTGATATATTACAGTATTTGGAAAGTAAAAGCATGGTGGCCGCGGAAAAATGGACCGAATTATCTAAGAACCTACTAACTCTTTATGTAAATGAAAACCCAACAAATGTTTCTGGTGCGCCGACCCCGGAGGATGAGGCATACGCAAAACAACAAGATTTAGAGGCCTTTAATATATTCTTTAAAAATCATAAAGTTGAAGCAATTGATATTTCATATCACGTTTCAAAAGAAGGCCCGATATATTGGAAAGTTATTCCTACAGGCTCACACGACTACGACCCGAATTAATAACCAATACCAATAGAAAATTTCATTCTAAGTAATTAAATACTGTTATGAACCTAACTTTACCAATTGATAATTACCCAGTCTGGGAAATATCTGGTTTTGATCTCCTTGACGTTACTATCGAAAAAAATGCCCCTGTAGAATACGAGTTTCAAGACCCTCTTATGAAGAGAGGGAGAGTATATTGCACTATATCTGATGATGATTTTTATACTACATTTAAAGAACGTTGTGTTACTATAGAAGAATATATGACTGGAGATCAAATTTTATTAGACTGTCCTGAAGTAAAGAATATGTGGTTTAATATGCTTTATAATTTTAGATGGCCTACTAATAATCCTGTTATTATTATAGATAAACCTGGATTTTATATGGATCCACATATAGATAATAGAAATGTCTTAGGTATTTTAATTATAAATTTACAAGACAATCCAGAGGGATCCGGAACACGATTTTTTAAAGATTATAACAGACCTAATGTAATAACATATACGGGGCCTGTAAAAAAAGGAACCGGAATCTTTATGTTAAATAATTGGAACACAATGCATAGTATAAGAAATGATAGTGATAAAGAAAGAATTATAGCATATAGGACTATTACTCTAGATAACTTGTTTAAATACTTACATGATGATCCTATTTAAACAGATAAATACTAATATGACAATAAACGACATCATTAATGAAACAACATCCGCCGGCGGCATTGCTACAGTTGTTGCTCCCTTAGGTGGAATGATAAAAAGACCTAACCCAAGTATTTACAAATCAAAAAAGAAGAAAGCAAAGAAGAAAAATGAGAGCAATAAAGACAAAACATAATACTGTTAGTTTAATAAGCCAGCCGGAAGGAAAGATATTCAATAAAATTGAAGAAGATGGCTTTTTAGATGTAAATAGTATGTCAGAGCAAGAACTACACCTTGCAAATGAGATGTATAAAAGAAATGTTCTTAAAAAAGTTAGGCGAGAAAATAAAATTGGCTTCAAGAAATACTAAAAAACGAATTAATAAAAAACAATTAAGAAGAGACCTAGACAACATTACAACTAGTGTTGCTAACAGAGGTGTGTATTTTTATAGAAAAAATACCAACGATTACTACGATATATACAGTTATTTCGACAAAAGAGCAATTCTAAAAGACGTTCCTTTTATTAGATTAACAAAATCTATAACAAAGAGACTTAATTCAAAAGATCAAAACAAAACTATAAAAACCGACACCCTTCAAACAGATATTGAAAGATTCCACAAACACTATAATGATAGCCTTTTCTATAATTATACCTTAAGAACTGCAACAACTAACTTTCAAAGGCAGGTTGTTCTGTCTAGAATGGATATGACTGTTATGTATCTCAAAGAATTACGAGAACATTTGTTAAACTACTAAAAATTTTCGTAGACAAAAATGATAAATAACACATATACAACATATTAGGAAGAAACAATGTTTATTAAAGATTTCAATCAAAACGGACAGCAAAGAATTCAAAATCTTCAAAAATTATTAAGTGAAGAATTTAATATTTCATTTGCACAAACTTTTCCAAAGAAGGACAAGTTAGTAAAACTTAAAGATTCTGCAGAAATGCGAATCATTCAACTTAAAGGATCTAGCAAACAATTTCACTTAGAACCAGAATACGTTAAGTATTTAGGTATTAAAGATATTTCAGAAACAATGTTAGCAGAAGGCTATTATGCTGAATCTCCAAAATATAACGAGATGAAGGAAATGCTTGTTGCTAGTGTGGAAGGCTTAATGGATTCAGGATACACTATGGACGAAGCCTGTGGTGAATCCATGAATAGATTTAGAATGGATAATAGATTTGCTTTTGATGATGAACATGTTCTTCCTATTGTTATCAAAGCGGCAAAAGAATATATGGAATCATGCAGTAGCCAACACGAAGCAATAGAAGAAGCTCAAACAGACTTAAATGATAGACTGTTGAGTGAACTTGCTAAAGAGATTGGTGTTGAACTTAAAGATACAACAAGTTACGATGCAATTGAAGAAAAATTAAATATGTTTGCAGAAGTAAGTGGCAAAAGCAGAGATGCAGTTGTTGGTTTCTTAAACAGTTTAGAAGAAGATGCAGTAGAAGGTGGCATTCAGATGTTTGGTAGAAAAATTGCTGAACAAAATAGAGAAAACACAGAAGAAGAGGTTCAAGAAAGTATGTTTGACGATATTATAGATGAAATGATTTCAGAAGAAATTGAAGGAACATCCGTTGATGAAGCAGAAGTTGTTATGGCAATTCGTGCTCTTGCAGATGACTTGCAAGATCAAGTAGAAAGACTAGGTAGAATGAAAAACGAAGACATTCCCGCTATTACAGATTCAATGGTTAGTGAATTTGGGTTAGAAAAAGCACAAGGATTTAAAGGACAGGCAGAGCAACTTTTAGATGATGCATTGTTAAATGCTAAAGCAAGCAAAGAAGGAATGGACGGACTTATAGGAACAGTAACAGGTGTAGGTGCATTAGGAACAAACGACCTGGAAGAGCCAGAATTGGGTATAGGTGATATGGGCATGGAAGAACCTTTACCAGAACCAGAAATTGATATTAACGAACCAGCCGCGGCTGGCCCAGAAGATGAGCCACTAGGCAGAGCACCAGTAGAGGTGTAAAATGCTCATTAGGGAGGTTATCTTAAAGGTCACAGAAGGATACTACGAAGACTTAATCGTAGCAGTCCAAAATGAACTTGCAAAGGTAAGTGCCGATCCCGATAAAGACGAAATTGAAACAGAAGACTTACAAAGAATTCTTGCCGATCAAGGCTATGAAATTGAGATAGAAGATCTTATACAAGCAGTTGACGATGGACAATTTGCAAGTAGTGTTGATAAAAATGTAATAAAACCAAAAGGCGAGCTACCAGCAGACATAGATACAGAAGAAGAACCAAGTGTTGATGTCGCCAAAATGGCAGGCAATCAAGCAATGAAAGATATAAAAGCGGAGTTATAAGATGCCAGGAATATTTGTAAATGCTACAACTGCAAGAACAGATACTAGAAATAATACTGTTATTCATGGTGAAATTAATACTATAGAAAATTCTGTATTTGCTAATATTGATGCAGGTGTTTTATATGCTAATGTTAATAACTCTACAATGACAAATAGTAATGTTTATTACTATGTTCACAACGCGGTAACAACCGATCCAACCAAGAAAGATCAATTAGATTACGTCAAAAAATACTTCAAAGATTTAGGTTATGGAGTAAATATAGTTACAGACCCAAGTAGTAATACCACTTTACAGTGGAATATTAGTTGGTAGTAGTTGACAAATAACCTAAATAGTGCTATAATACCTTATGCTTCAATCTAAATACGATTATCCTAATTTAAAAAGAATACAAACTAAAGAAGGCAGAAAATACACAGACGGAACTGGAGAACCAGTGCCAAGTGTAACTACAATACTTTCAGCCACTAGTGATAAAACTGCTCTTATTGCATGGCGCAAAAGAGTAGGAGAAGCAGAAGCAAATCGTATAAGCACCGAATCAGCAGGGCTTGGAACAAAAGTCCATAACAGCCTAGAAAAATATATTCTAGAAGAAGACTGGGATTCATTCGGAACAAATGTTGTCAGCCAACTTGCTAAAACAATGACTATGGAAATGATAGATAAAGGTCTGTCTAAAGTAAATGAAATATATGGTGTAGAAGTTGGATTACTTGCAGAAGGACTATACGCAGGAACATCTGATGCAATAGGTATGTATGAAGGACAAGAATCAATTATAGATTTTAAAACTTCGAAAAAGATTAAGAAAAGAGAATGGATTAATGACTACTTTATGCAAGGCTGTGCATACGCATTAGCACATAATGAAATGTTTGGCAGTGATATTAAAAAAGTAGCAATTCTTATGGTCGACAGAGAAGGCAAATTTCAAGACTTTGTTATAGAAGGCAATGAATTTGAAGAATACTGTCACAAATGGTCAGGACGCCTAGCAGACTACTACTCCTTGTAATATCTGAAAGTGATAAATACTACTAACTAGGAGATAGATTAGTATGGCCACAAGCAACAATAGTGTAATTATTTCGAGGATCCAAAACCGTAGAGGTTTAAAACAGGATCTTCCTAAACCTTTACGTCCAGGAGAACTTGGCTTCGCAACGGATAGTAGACAAGTATTTATTGGTGCAGATACAGCCAGTCTAGTTAATACAGATTTTAATAAAATTGCTCAGTTTGAAAAAACTAATAACGCAGAAAATACTGTTAAAAATTTAGCAAACGTTCAAATAATAAAATTTGAAGTCCCAAATAAATTCTATGCTAAAGGCAATGCAACTTGGGACGGAATTACTAAAACAACTTCATGGACAGGAAGTTCGGTATTTAAAACAAGTAATACAGAATTTAGACATTTAGATACAGCACTAGTTTTTGATTCAGATGATATGATCGTAGCAAAAGACGGTATTGTTTTAGATCCTGATTCTGCAACGTCAAGTGCATCAAGTGTTGCGTCATCAAAAGATTATGCATTTATACAAGATGGCACCGCAAGTGGAAGTTCACACAATTTAGGATTTAGGTCTGCACCTCAAACTACAGAACAAATAGGTGCAAGTTATTATGGAAATGCAACACTAATAAGTGCATTAAGTAAAACAAGTCCAGATACAGACGTTGGTGCTTATGTGACTGGTGTAACTAGTTTTTATAATGATGCAACGTTATGGCCTAACTTAACAACTCAAGTATTACCTAGTTACAGATACCTCAATAATAAAAACATAAGAGTAACGCAATCAACAGGAATTGGTTACATTGGATTAGACTTTAAGCATATTGCAGTCTCGACTGACATTAAGAAAACATCAGCAGATGCTAATAAAACAGGATTAACATTAGGTAACTTATTTTTAAGTAGAGAACTAGATATACAATCTAGTAAAGCAATGACAGTTGCAGGTTCTACAGCAACAATTACTGTTGGTGCAACTAATGTTGGTAAGTATGATTCTGCAAACCTAAATCATGTTTACACAAGTGGATTATCAGGTTGGAGTGATGGTAAAGTATTAAAGGTTTCTGCTATTGGAGCAACTACTATCGATGCAACCCTGCCAACTAATACAGCCTCTATTGCAAGATCAGTAACATCGTATGATACACTAACTAATACAACTCACTTATCAATGACTGTAAGTAATGCAGAAAACATTGAAGTAGGTGATGGTATAGTTTTCCTTAATGCTACAGGCAATACAGCAGTTGATTCAGGAACAGTTACAGCCATTCCACTTAGTGGAACAGCAGGTATAGAAGTAGGAAGTTTAACAAATACTGCAACAGTTAATGCTTTAGCAAGTTCTAAGTTTGTTACCCATAAAAGCGGAACAAATACAACACCAGTTGTGCATTCAACATATCATGGTTTTAATAATACTGAAGTAGCAAATTTTGGTGGAAATGCTGACTATAGTTCTTCAGAAACAGTTTCAAGTGCTACAGCAAATACATTTGTTGTTACTGCTGGTAATGCTGTTGCATCAGGCGACCCTGCATTAACGATTACTCCAGTTGTTGCAAACGGAACAACATCTGCAACACCAGTTACTGCTGTTAATTTATCCGCAGAAACTACACTTAACGGCGCAATTACAAAAATTAATAATGTTAATACATGGCCGAAACTAAATTTAGTGCCAAACGATGACGACAAAGTTTATTTAACAATTTCAGAATCATATCAAAAAACAAATAGTTTGGACGGATTTAGAATACACCAAGACAGTATATCAACTGCTAGTTCTTTAGGACTTACTGCTGGTGCATATCTTAAGGATGATTCAACAGTTAAATCAAAACTAGAAACATGGTTATATAACGCATTACAAGACACTAACTTTAATTACTTTAAAAACATATATGTTGCACAACCATATGCATCATCACCAGTATCATTTACATCATGGGCATTAAGTATAGATAGTGATCTTAAAGAAGTAAACTTTAATACTAGAGAAGAAGCAAGAGACTTTTCAACAATCACAAATAACTTATACTTTAATAGTGTTAATCCAGATATTAAGGGACTACTTAATATTAAAACAAATATTGAATTACTTACAAAAGACTCATCAGAGTCAGGCGAAGCAATTACAAGTTTCTCATCACCAGAAGGACTTACTGTTGCAAATGGTAATACAGTTATTTGGACTGCGAATGCATCAACATATGATTCTTTCATAATTGAATATAGTATGAAAGATAAATCAGCAAGTGTTAACGAAACATATAAACGAATCGGAACAACAATGATAGGAGCAGATACAGATTCTAAGCAAGTATTTATTAATGATACTTATAGTGATCATCATGCTAATATAACAGGGAACGTCAATTTTACAGTTTCAATGGCTTCTGACGGAACAGATATTATATCATTAAATGCTAACAACTCTTTAACATCTTCTACAGATTGTCAAATGCGATATATTTTACGAAGATGGCAAACTACAGTAACAACATAATAACTAATGTTCGAGAAACATCATAGTCCCGAGGACCGACTGAAAATTTGGCGTGATTTTCGAAATCAAAAACCATCTACGATAAAAGAAGTAGTAAGCGAATTTGCACATATAAAAGTATTAGATAGATATCTAGACTACTACACACCTAAGTCTTGGCCTAACATTTTTACTATTGTTTACGACGGTAATTTTTGTCAAACAGGCATAACATTGTTAATGATTGCTACCTTAGACCAATTGGGGTTCATTAAAGAAGAAAACCTAATTTTACCAGTGATAAGTAATAACGAAATCGGCAATACTGGAATAGTTTTTGAACATGAGGACTTCTTTTTAAATTTCACACCTGGTGAAGTAGTATTAAAGGATACCGCCTTAAAGCAAGGAACACTATTTCAGACCCATAAATTACCACTAAAGCAAATTTATTCTTGACTTTTAAGTAGTTTTATATTATAATAAAACTTCGGTAAATATAATTAGAAACATAGAAAAATTACGGAAATACACACATGCAAGTTAAGAAAAGGGACGGCCGACTAGAAGATCTCAACATAGACAAACTACACAAGGTTGTGATGTATGCCTGCGAAGAAATCACAGGAGTCAGTGCATCACAAGTAGAAATTAATAGTCAAATACAATTCTTTGATTCGATAGCAACTGAAGATATACAAGAAACACTTATTAAAAGTGCGGCAGACCTTATATCAGAAGAATATCCAAATTATCAATATGTAGCCGGAAGGCTAATCAATTATCATTTGCGTAAAATGGTTTATGGAGAATTTGAACCACCATGCTTATGCGACATTATTCAAAAAAATATTGATGCAGGATTTTATGATTCTGAGATTCTAGAACTATACACTAAAGATGAAATCGACGAACTTAATGCACATTTAAAACACGAAAGAGATGAAGTATTAACTTATGCCGCCATGGAACAATTCCGAGGCAAGTATCTAGTTCAAAATAGAGCAACAGGAGAAATTTACGAAACACCACAAGTTGCGTATATGTTAATTGCGGCAACATTGTTTGGTAAATATTCTGCAGAGTGCAGAATGAATTATGTAAAGATGTATTATGATGCTATTAGCACATTTAAGATTTCTTTACCTACGCCTGTTATGGCAGGTGTCAGAACACCACAAAGACAGTTTAGTTCATGCGTATTAATAGAAACTGACGATAGTTTAGATAGCATTAATGCAACAACTAGTGCAGTTGTAAGGTATGTAAGTCAAAAAGCAGGAATAGGTATAGGGGCAGGCAGTATTAGATCAGTAGGCTCTCCTATTAGAAATGGCGATGCAACACATACTGGAGTTATTCCCTTCTATAAATTATTTCAGTCTGCAGTTAAGAGTTGCTCCCAAGGCGGAGTAAGAGGCGGCGCCGCAACTTTATATTACCCTATATGGCACTTAGAGGTTGAAGATCTGCTTGTATTAAAGAACAATAAAGGAACAGAAAATAATCGCGTTAGACACATGGATTATGGTGTGCAATTTAATAAGTTAATGTATGAGCGACTTATTGCTGGAGAGAATATTACATTGTTTAGTCCTAATGATGTTCCTGGACTATATAATGCTTTCTTCGATAATCAAGAAAAATTTCAAGAGTTATACGAAAAAGCAGAACGTATGACAAGCATTCGAAAAAAGACTATTTCAGCAATAGAACTGTTTTCTTCGTTCATGCAAGAACGTAAGGATACAGGAAGAATTTATTTAATGAATGTTGATCATGCAAACACACATGGAGCATTCCAAGAAGACATAGCACCAATTAGACAAAGTAATTTATGTTGTGAAATTAATTTACCAACAAAACCACTTAAATCTATTGACGATTTAGATGCAGAAATTTCTTTATGCACCTTAAGTGCAATTAACTGGGGCGTAATTAAAGATACACAAGAAATGGAAAAAGTGTGTGATTTAGCAGTAAGAGCCCTAGACGAACTACTAGACTATCAATCATATCCAGTAATGGCCGCAGAACAATCCACAATGAATCGAAGACCATTAGGTATTGGAATAATAAATTTTGCGTATTGGTTAGCAAAGCACGATACTACATACCAAAATCCTAACTTAGAACTTATAGATGAGTGGGCAGAAATATGGAGTTATAGTTTGATTAAAGCAAGTGCAAATTTGGCTATAGAAAAAGGTGCATGTCCTAAAACAAATGAGACAAAATATAGTAAAGGTATTACGCCTAATCAAACATACAAAGAAGATGTTGACGAATTAGTTAAACATAAAGAACGCATGGATTGGAAAGGATTAAGAAAACAGTTAGCAGAAACTGGAATTAGAAATTCAACACTAATGGCACTAATGCCAGCAGAAACATCTGCACAAATTAGTAATAGCACAAACGGCATTGAGCCGCCACGTAGTTTTGTTAGTATTAAACAAAGTAAGCATGGTGTATTAAAACAAGTAGTGCCGGGTTTCCCATATTATAAAAATAAATATGATTTACTTTGGGAACAAAAATCACCAGAAGGTTACTTAAAAATTGTAGCAGTTCTACAAAAATATGTTGATCAAGGCATTTCAGTAAATACATCTTACAACCCGGAACACTATCCAGAAGAAAAAGTTCCTCTAAGTGTATTGTTAGGTGATATAATCAATTTTTATAAATATGGCGGTAAGCAATTATACTACAATAACACTTACGATGGCCAAGGCGAAATAGATATTAATAAGGCAGAATTTACCCAGAGAAAAAATGTAGAGGCTAATTTTATCGAGTCATCAAATGTAACTCTAGATCCGTTAGATGATGAAGAAGATTGCGAAAGTTGTAAAATATAATGAAAAGTGTATTAGATGTAAAAAATAGACATGATCATACTAAGATGAATATGTTCTTAGACACAAATGGTGGTCTAGGAATGCAACGATACGATATTGTAAAATATAAGCAATTTGAAAAACTTACAGACAAGCAATTAGGATTCTTTTGGCGCCCAGAAGAAATTGATATTTTAAAAGATGCAACAGATTTTAAAAACTTAACTGCCGCTGAACAACATATCTTTACAAGTAATTTAAAAAGACAAATATTACTTGATAGTGTGCAAGGCCGTTCACCTAATCTTGCTTTCTTGCCTATAGTAAGTCTGCCAGAGGTTGAAGCATGGATTGAAACATGGGCATTCTCAGAATTAATTCATAGTAGAAGTTATTCACATATTATTAGAAATGTATATGCAAACCCAAGTAAAGTATTTGATGAAATGCTAGACATACAAGAAATTATAGACTGTTCAGACACTATTACAAAAACATATGACGATTTAATTGAGTATAATGCTCTTAGACAAAAAACTAGTAAAAAATATAATGAATACGAGCATAAAAAAAGAATTTGGTTATGCTTAATGAGTGTAAACATATTAGAAGGTGTCCGATTTTATGTATCATTCGCATGTGCTTGGGCATTTGCAGAACTTAAAAAAATGGAAGGCAATGCAAAAATTATTAAGTTTATTTGTAGAGACGAAAATATTCATTTAGCAAGCACACAACAAATGTTAAAACTACTTCCCCAAGAAGATAAGGATTACGAAAAAATAAGAAAAGAAACATATAAGCAATGCACCGAAATGTTTCTCGAGGCTGTTAATCAGGAAAAAATCTGGAGTGATTATTTGTTTAAAGATGGAAGTATTATTGGACTTAATGCAGAGTTATTAAAACAGTATGTAGAATACATTGCAGGTAAAAGAATGCAGTCCGTGGGCCAAGAAAAGATATTTAATACAGGAACAAATCCCCTACCTTGGACCCAGCAATGGATTGCAGGCGGTAGTGTCCAGCCTGCTCCTCAAGAAACAGAGATTAGTTCATATGTTATAGGCGGAACCAAAATAGATGTAGAAAAAGATACATTTAAAGGTTTCAGTTTATAAATCACTATTATACTCCGTCCGGTAAATACTTGCATGTATAACTTAAACGACGAATTAGGAAATGTATTAACCTTTAAACTCACTAGTGGAGTAGAACTAATTGCTACATTATTAGGATTAGATGAAGATGGCGACCAAGTAACATTAGGCGACCCTCGTCTAGTAATTGTAAATGATAGTGAACTAGCACTTATACCTTACATATTTACTGGTGAATCAGAAGAAGTTATTGTGCCTAAATCTCAAATTCAAACAGTAGTTAAGACTCTACAAACTAGTGCAGACGATTACGAAAAGATATTAGACCCAAACCAGGATTAGTATAGATAAATACTAATATGGCCGGTATAGGAAGAGTTAAAACAGATAACGCACAAGGAGTTGTAACAGGACCCGGTGCTTCTACTGTCTTTGCAGATAGCAAAAAAGTATCAATAGAAAAAGATAAAGTAGCAGGCCATGGCAAGTCACCCCATTCATCACCAACATTAACAAGCAACTATTCATCTACAGTCTTTGCAGACGGTAAAAAAGTAAGTAAAAAAGGAACAGTTGCAACCTGTGGACATTCTTTAACACCTGGTTCATCCACGGTTCAAGTAGACTAATGTTCAATGGCCAAGTTAATTTCCGTAATAGGCCCACATTCTAGAAATACAAATAATAAAGTAAGAATTCAATGGAACATGGGTAATTCATGTAATTACGAATGTGAGTATTGCCCTCCAATACTACACGATGGGTCTAAAAACTGGTTTAACAAGCAGGTATATATAGACACCATCGAACGCCTAAACATGCACTACAGACCCTTAAATAAAGTCTTAGACTATGAATTAATAGGTGGAGAAGTGACTGTAATGCCTGGATTTGAGGATATAATACGCAAAATACACGAAAATGGCAGTAAATCAATGATCTTTACTAATGGAAGTAGAACTATTAATTGGTGGAGTAAAGCAAAGTTATATTTAGATACTGTAGTGTATACATACCACCCTTTAAGTCAAGATAAAGAGCATTTTAAGACGGTTTTAAGCGAAATTATGGACTATGTGCATGTTGATATAAACATTGCTGGTATTGGCGGACAAATAGACGAATTAGGCGTATTAGTAGAAGAAATTAGAGACCTTTTTAAAGACTGTAAACGTAATAGATATGATAGTGTTAGTATATGTGTTAAAACCATGTATAAGAAGCTCTTAGGCGCCCGTAGCAAGCAGGAAACGTATTGGGAATACACAGACAGTGAGTTAGAAGTTTTAAGAAGACCCGGTATAAAGCCGAGACCCGCACCAGAGCCTGATCCTAATGCACCAGAGACAGCACCTCCAGATCCTAAAACATATATGACAGAATTTTTATATGATGACGGGTCTGCAAAGTATGTTCAAAACCATCAAATTATAAATGAACAACTTAATGAATTCCGCGGTATGGTATGCCATTTAGGACGAGAGAGTTTAAATATAGATGGTGAGGGCAACATGTATAGTAGTTGGTGCGGAGCAATTAACTTTGGCAATATTGCAGACGAAACATGGAACTTCCCAGGCTATAATTATCGATGTCCTTTAACATATTGTAATAATTTAAGTGATATATCAATAACTAAAACTGCTGAGCCTATTAACGTTTAGATCTCTATTAAGCAATTTTCTAATAACATAATATACTTTCTTCTCATATTCAAAGTTTAAATTAAACGATCTTAAAGACCAATCATCACATAATGCATTTGAGAATATGTGCATTTCTTCATTATTATTAAAAACATGGCCACTAGCACTAACAAATATATCATTTGTTTGTTCAAACTCAAATTCTAAGTTTAGCCCCGGCAGAACAAAATCATTTGGCTTGTTTAATATGCTTTTTCCTTTTACACTTTTTATAAAGTGTTTTAAGTAATGATAACTTTGTAATGTTTTTACTAATGTTTCACTTTTTGAATCTATGTTATGAACGTCATACAACCAATTACCTTGTTCGTCTATAATGCTACTACAATCGCCACATAAACATTCGCCGTCCAACTCTACTATACAATCATAATTACTTTGTAATTCGTTAAGATCGTTTTTATTGTGCTTGTATTTAAAAAATTGTATTTGTTTTTGGCTTACTGTATCTATATTATTTTTTATTATTTGCCAATCAGTATTTAAAAAGACCTTATCTTCTAGACCTGTTGTTTTAAATACAAAATATACACCGAGTTCACTAAGATCTTTAAAAACATTATTATCGCCCATACCGTAAGTAACACATGTCATAGTAATGTTTTCACTTTTAAGAACCTTACACAATTCTACTATATTAGGATGTAAAATAGGATCGCCGAATATAGAAATAAAAGTTACATGTTCTAACGTATATATTGTAGAAATATATTCGATTATACTGTTAATATCTAACTGGTAATTTATTTTTCTTTTTCCAAAACGATGATTGACCCATTGTCCTTGAGACGATAAAGGGTTAAAAACAATAGAGTTAGTTGTTATGTCAAGTGTTATATTCATAAAAAAAGCACTAATATTTAGTGCTTCTTTTAATTAAATTTTTTATGTTATGGCTTAGTTCCGCCACCTGTTGGTGCAACAGCATAAGAAATAACTGCTTCATAATCATCTGCATCGTCATCATAATAATACTCATCTGCTACATTTAGATCACTAGCACTACCGCCTGCAGTATAAACACCTATTGAATATTCTTCAACGATTGTTTTACTTCCTACTGTTCCTTTAACAGCAAAGTTATATATACCTGGAGCAATACTAGCCGGTGCTGTGCCTGAATCTGAAGTATCTGCAGTAACTACACCAGTTCCTGTATCAAATGTCATCCATGGTGCTAAAGGACTAAAATCAATAACTGATATTCCTGTTGCTGAACCATTTAATCCAAGATTAACAGTATCACTTCCGCCATACTCTACATCAAACAATCTTCCGGAAGGAACATCTGCAATTTTAACATCAGTATTTTGCGGTGCGTATGCTATTGAAAAACTAACATTACCTGAATCTAATGATTTACCTGATCCAAATGTTAAGTTATCATATTTTAATAATGTATCAGTAAGATCAGCACTTACTAACTGCCTGGCTATTATATGCCCTTCGTCTACTAATGTAGTTTTAATTTGGTTCGCTGATCTTGATCCATAAAGATCAATATAATGAGTAGTAATACCTGCAACAATGGCTGTTGAAACTGACGTTCCGTCCTGCCATGCATAATTTGAAACATTGCCACTATCAGCAATCATTATGTCTTTACCCATAGCAAAAATATCTAATTTTGCGTTATTATTAACAGTTCTATAAAGATCAACATTTGCTGAAGTATCAACAATTGGCCTATTTGTTATATCCATTACTTGATAGTCATGATCAAATGATCCAACAGTAATAACAGTATCTAAACCACCGGGTGAATAATCATCAACTTCGCCACCGTTGTTACCTGCCGCCGCTATAATAAGTAATCCGTCATCTAACATATCATTAAGTGTATCATCAATTAACTCACTTTTAGATAGTGTAAATGGCATACATACAACTTTTGGAGTAGTTGGTGTATTGTCATTATGGTGACTTGCTACTTCATCAAGTGCCCCAATAACATCACCTATGGAAATATTACCAGCACCGTCGTCAAACATTTTAACATTATAAAGTGTTGCGTTAGGGGCTGATCCAATGTTGTCTCCAACAAGTAAACTAGCCATTGCTGTTCCGTGCCCGTTGCTGTCAGTGAATCCTGTAGCAACTGAGGTATTATATAAATTAGTAATTGTGGAACTACCAAATTCATTATGAGATGCATTAATACCTGTATCTAGTAAATAAATATTTGTTCCATTTCCTGTTGATTGCGGGTCCCATGCTGGGTTTCCGCTTGCATCCATTCCTGATTTGAATAAAAATGCATTACTTGTAGTGCCTGTAGATAGATTAGCCGTTAACTCATCGGCTTCTAATTGGCTACTTTTTAGTCCACTTATTGCGGCTACTTGCTCTGCTGTTCCGTCTACCTTGTAGGAAAATGTCATTCCATATGCTGTAGTAATAGAAGCACCAGCATCAGTAATTGCAGTATTACATTGATCAGATGTAGTGTGAACTGCCTTGTTCATTTTGATGATATATGACGCCATTTAAAACTCCAATTAATTGTGTTATATTATAAGTATATTTATCACATTTGAGAAAATAAAAATTACTTACTTGGTATTTATATGAATTTTGAAATCGGCGAACCGAAAACTGTAACCATACTAGACAAGTTTGTTCGTTATGCGATACAAAAACCGACAGATACTAAAAGTCTTTTAGATAGATATGGCGAGTTAGTTAAAGATTTTGAAAATTGCACGTTAGCATTAAGTGGCGGAACTGATAGTCAATTTATGCTTAGGCTACTAACACACTTTAATATACCTTTTAAAGCAGTAACATACATGTCTAAATGGAATGACGGAATTATTAATACTGATGATTTAATTTATGCTCAAGAAGTATGTAAACAATTTAATGTAGACTTAGAAATTATAGAAATAGATTTAGAACAGTTTTACAATAGAAATAAACATATGAAGTATGCAAAACAGCATAACATTAATAGTCCTCAAGTAGCATTACATTTAGAATTTATAAACAGAATAGCAGAATCAAATAATAAACTTGTAATGGGCGGTGATATGCCTTACTGTATGTTAGGAGTTGGCACTTCTGATCATAATTTTAGCGGTATAGATAATATAGTATTGATGACTCCGGCATTAATGTTACAAACTGTTAAACCATATTATGATTTTTGTAAATCTAAAAATATAAAACTATTAAAAGAAATTGCATTCTCATCACCCGAAGCAATATATCAAATTTTAGAGATGCAAATCGAAATTGTTAAAGAACAAAAAATACATTTAACAATGGATCCTGCAGAAATACAATTACGAGACACATTACGATTTAAAAAAGCAGTATGGAATAAAATACTCCCAGGTGATATCAATACATTAATTAAGGTAGGAGGCTTTGAGCGAATAAAGAAACTGTTAGCCATGCAATCCGGAATTTATGATCAGTATGATAAACTTTATCGAGAACCAATGAAACAGACTTATAAACCTATTATAGAACACGAAACAAAATTTAGAGTTTCGATTGCACTCGATGACGCATCTAAGGAACTTCCAAACAAATTTAAACAAGCAGTTACTGATTCAAAAAGTAAGCCAGTAACTGCATATCAATTCGACTTCTAAATTAACCCATAACCTACCCGTTTTCCACACATATTATAAATAGAATATTAGGTAAACCTAACACTCAAGTTGTATGTGGAGTAACAAAAAATGGATTTAAGTTTTATTAAAAAAACTGATGCTGAATTACAAGAATTAATAGGCGAAGGCGGACCTTCCAGTAGAGAAGTAAAAAGAGAAATTCGAAGAAGAAGAATGGTTGGTTATTGGGACGGAACCTTAAGGATAGTAATTGATGACAAACAACTGATGGATTTTGATGATGAACCAGAACAAGAAGAACAAGCAGTTGTTGAAGTCCCTACTATATCTGAATAGTTAAACAAGATTTGACATTTTCTTTAATCTATGTATAATAAATACTATTATGCGTAAATCTAACAGCAAAGCACCGAAAACAAGATCACATCGTGTTCTGTTTGATCACGACAGCCCCTACGGTCACAAAGTCCAAAAAGACAAAACAAAAGTGATACCTAGGAAAGAAAAGCATAAAAAAATAGACTAATTATGTTGGTTACAAACATATATAATTCCACTGGTATCAGTATGGATACTATAGAACAACTAAAAGAGTTTTACTATTCTGAGAAAGAATATGAAACCAAAACTATGAAAAAATTAAGTGGTATTAGTAAAGATATTAAAAAAATACTAGAAGTAGAAAAAGAAATCGATGTTGATAGAATTGCTATTAGTCATTTCTATAAACATTCTAAACCATACTATCCCCATACTGATTATCATTCAATAGAAAAAGAAAACACAGTTATACCATTAGAAGTGATTGGAGGACCTAATCCTTACCTTATTGTTTTTAATCAATGGTATGATCAAGACGGTGTTACTTGGACTTTCAGAGATAACTTAGAGTTTAAATATAATACATCAATTAAAAGCAGACCATGTGATTCAGATATACAAGATGTAACAGACAAAGATATCCCTACTCATCTATATAAATACTTGTCACACCAGCCAAAACATTACTGGTTTGGCTTATCAGGACATGCTTATGAATTTAAAGTAGGCGGATATATACGTTTTGATTCTAGAAAGATTCACGCAACAAGTAATTTAAAATGTGAATCAAAGTTAGGACTATCAATCAGATACCATGGAACGAATACATAAAAATTTACTTACAAAAAATGAATGCCAAGAAATTATTGCCCTTATAAGTAGTGAAACACTATCTGAAAAAATAAAAACATTAACAGGCGCAGAGATTACACGAACTTATCTCAATGAGCAATGGGGATACACATTTACCAGACTTGGTCCGCCAGAGGCTCAAAAATATATTGATAAAATAAACAATATATTTACTGATTACACAGTAGTATCTCTTAGAACTTTGCGTTATCCTTACAAAGCATGTATGGGGCAACATACTGATGCTCCGTTGCCAGAAGAAGGTAACTCGAATGCAGGACTTATCATACAACTAACAGATCCAAATATGTATAAAGGTGGCGGTTTATTTATGGGGAAAGAACTTATTGAACTAGAGCAAGGAGATTCAGCATTATATTCTTACACCACACCACATAGAGTAACCCAAATATTAAAAGGTGTGAGAATTATTTGTAATGTAAGATTGCTAAAGAATGGATAAATATTACTGATATTAAACAAAAACAATAAGATACACAGGTAGGAAGTGTCGATAAGGAGTAAGTATGTCAGTAAGAGAAATGTCTTACCGCCAACGCGGTATTCTCATTAGTATGATCGCCCATCAATGTTATTGCGATCCAAAAAATTTACTTAAAGCACGAAAAGGAATTAGAAACCTTGACCCAATTAAAAAATTTTTAAACAAACCTTTGCCGCCAACATACATTGATGTTGACGGTGCCCAAGCATATATTTTAAGTGATGCTAATGATGTTATTGTTGCATGTAGGGGAACAGAACCTACGCAACTAAATGATATTGTTGCCGATTTAAAGACATGGCCAATTAACCATCACAAAAGTGGCAGAGTTCATAGAGGTTTTTATGCAGAGTATAAAAAAGTTATACCAGGCATTAAAGAAGCAATAAAGAAACATAACAAGTCCGGTAAGAAAACAATATGGGTAACAGGGCATTCATTAGGTGGAGCAATGGCAGTTTTAGTTGCAGTTGAGTTACAACCAAATGGCGGCTTACATACATTTGGCCAACCGAGAGTTGGCAATGCAGACTTTCTTAAGAATATAACCTTTCCTTATTATAGGTATAGAAATAATAACGATACTGTTACAATAGTTCCGCCAAGTTTCGGTGTAATTTTCAAACACAGTGGAATATTAAGATACATTAATTCATATGGTAACATTAGGAAGGCAACATGGTTCCAAAGATTTAAAGATAAATGGAGAGGAACATGGGAAGCGGCAAAGTCATTTAATTTAATAGATGGGTTTACCGATCATTCAATGGGCCAGTATCATGATTTTTTACATAACATGGATGACAACGGAGAACAGTTACCTAAATAGCAAAGTATAGTTTTAAGTTTTTGAATCCGGTTCGATAAATATAGTGATACAGTAAGAAAATTTCTTACATAAAGGATTTAAAAAATTAATGTCAAAGACACCATACGAAATACGGCTTGATTTGGTAAAGGAAGCAAAAGAAATTTTGCAGGCCAAAGCCAAAACTCCAGAAGATATGCCAACAACCGACGAAGTTTTAAGAGAAGCAGAACGTCTTAACGAATTTGTTTCTAAAAAACCTTTTTCCGAACGCAACTAATAATCAATTCTAACTCAATAATCCCCTACTCTATACATCGTTTGATGTAAATATTAACACAATAAATTATTGTGGAACATGCGATGCCGGATTAGCTCATTTGGTAGAGCAGTGGTTTTGTAAACCACAGGTAGTCAGTTCAAATCTGACATCCGGCTCCACGCATTATAGGAGAGAAATCTCCAGAGGAAAAAGAAAATGGCAAAAGCAAAAGCACCAGCAAAGAAAACTGTAACTAAGAAAAAACCTACAGCAATAAAAAGAAAAGAAATTGTAGATATCGATTTTGATTGGACTAAAGTAGGTGAGAATGTTCAAAAGAATGCAGAACAAATTGCAAAAAATGTAATGGCAAATGCACAACGCATTAGTGATAATGTTGCCGCTAACTCTAAAGAAGTTGGTGACAGAATGACTGCATATTTAAATAGAAACAGTAATTAATAATACAGGGGCCGTAGCTCAATTGGGAGAGCGCCTCCCTTGCACGGAGGAGGTCGCTGGTTCGACTCCAGTCGGCTCCACCAGTTGGAAAAACCTGACTCTAATTTAAAAATATGGAATTAAACAAACTAGATAATAGATGGGATAATAAGATTGTAGATTATGATCTAGAAAAATATAACTGGCGTCAGTATTTCTTAGATGCAGTCCAAGAAAAATATCCGCAAATAAAAACTCTTGAAACAACTCATAAAGTTATGAACCCAGAAGAGTTAAACGACTTTGCATGGGATATACAACGTATTTGTAAAACTGAAGAGTTTGCAAGAAAATTAGATAACTTTGTTGAAGACATAATTTCGCCAAACCTTGATGGCGAAGACTTTATGATACAGGACGTTGTTGGTCTACGGATGGTGATCCCTAATCAAAAGGAACACGGTAGAACATTAAACTTTCATCAAGGTATTTGGTATGGACATGGGCCTGGTATGTTATCTATATGGACTCCCCTTACAAAAGCATGGGACACAAACACTATGCAAATACTTCCATGGAAAGCCAGTAGAGACATAACACAAAAAACTTATGATGAACAATTAAGTTATCAAGAAATACAAGAGTTATGTTTAGAAAATTCTATTTCATGTAACACATATCCAGGACAAAGTTGGTTATTCCAGCAAGGACACATACACGGAAACGTAAACAACGAAACAGATATAACACGTTGGAGTTTCGACACAAGAATTTTAGTTAAAGGTGGTAACTATGGTAGACGTAGACCAGGTGCTTACTTTAGACTATTTAGAAACTACAGGCAGTCATTGACTAATGTAGACACGAGTAGAACATGGATTAACTACATTGACACTAACAGTCGTTTTTGTAAAACAACACCTTTCTTTATCACTAGCATACAGATGGATAAGTTTTGTAAAGACGTAGGCATTGTGCCAGTAGACTATCCTTTAGAATTAAGTTTTTGTCATTGGGACCCAATGTTAGAAGACTTTATCAAAGACCCTAATATAACTGGCATAGTTTTACCAAGTATATTAGGACTTACAAACAACAAAGAAAGAAGAGATCATCTATTTAATTTAGCATTAGAAAATGATACACATTTACTTTTTGCTGATGAAAGTATATACTTAAACAATGACTCAGAATTAAACTATATTAATGCGATTTTCGAATATATAAACAATGAAGAAGATCCAGATTTATTACTAGGACACACAAGGACTACACATGGCAAAACGTAAAAAAGCCGCGGCTTCCAAAAAGAAGACCACAGCACAAAAACCAGTTAAGAATAATCCTAATACATCTAAAGTTGAAGGGCAGAATACAGATGCTTTATTTAACTTACTCGATGCTAAAATAGAGATACCTTTATCTACACTTAGAAACAAACATATTTTTATAGCAACTCCTTGTTTTGGAGGACAAATTGGCGAACCATATTTTAGAAGTATGATGAGGTTAGCAATCTTATGTAATAAATATGAGATACAATATACAGTTAGCACACTTGCAAATGAAAGCCTTATTACAAGAGGCAGAAATACATTAACAAGTTTCTTTATGGAAAACAAGTCAGCAACACACATGTTTTTTATTGATGCTGATATTGAATTTAATCCAGAAGATGTTTTGAGAATGGTTGCATATGATAAACCAATTGTAGTAGGAGCATATCCTAAGAAAGCAATTAACTGGACTAGTATATTAGGTGCGGCAAGAAATGGAGAATTAAAAGAAACAGCAGATACTATTGAAGGGCATAGTTCAAACTATGTTGTAAACTTTGATTTCTTAAAAGATACTGATGGTGGCCAAACACCACAAGTTCATGTTAGTGATAATTTAGTAAAACTAAAAGATGCTGGCACAGGTTTTATGTGTATTCAAAAAGAAGTTATACAACAAATGTTCGAAAAGCATACTGATTTAAAATATGTTAATGATATTAATGTTGACATGAAGTTTGAACCTTATATGTATTCATTATTTGATTGTATAATTGATCCTGACTCCCGGCGTTACTTGTCAGAAGATTATACATTCTGTAGGCGTTGGCAAGAAATGGGAGGAGAAGTTTGGTTAGATCCTAGAACTGCTCTTAATCATGTAGGCCACTACACATTTAGAGGAAACATTAGAAAACTATTTACAGGTGAAAATAGACACAAACGTAAACCGGACGCATAAAATGGAAACAAAGAAAATTTCAATACTACTTCCAACAAGGGGCAGACAGGAAGTATTAAAAACTAGTGTCGAAACACTAATAGACAAGTGCAAAAATATTGAGAATATAGAATTACTACTAGGCATGGACGAAGATGATTCGAAAACTATCGATTATGTAAAGAATACATTAGGCCCTATTTGTCAAGAAGCAAAACTAGAAACTAAAGCAAATATTTTTAAACCACTAGGTTATACCAATCTACATCAATATGTTAATACATTGGCTGGCAACGCAGTAGGTGATTGGTTATTCTTTTGGAATGATGATTGCTTAATGGTAACAGAAGATTGGGACGAAGTAATTGTGTCATATACTGGCCAGTTTAAATTACTTGCACCTAAAGATAACCACGAAGGCCACCCTTACGCAATACTACCGGTTGTTCCTAATGACTGGTTTATACTAATGGGCCATTTAAGTCAAAATGCACAAAATGATGCATGGCTTAGCCATATAGCATATATGCTAGATATTTTTGAAAGAATTGATATGGAATTCATTCATGATCGAGCAGATATTACTGGCAACAATGATGATGAGACATTTCAAAATAGAAAATACATGGAAGGCAATCCAACTGATCCTAATGACTTTGGCCACCCTAATATGCAACAAGCAAGAGTAAATACTGCTCATAAAATTGCATGGTTTTTAGAAAGAACCGGATTAGGCGATCTTACTTGGTGGGAAAAGGTTAAAGAAGGAAAACAAGACCCATTTGAGAAAATGAAGTGGGAAGATGGGGTTAAAGGTGCCGGCCAACTAACTGCTGTTAAAGAAGGCCCTGAATTCCCAGATGATCACGTAATTTCCTTGTAAATCCGCCCAAAAGTGGTTGACAAACCACAAAATCCTGCTATAATGTTTAATTAACTGGAGTAAGCATATGGCAACTCACGCAATGATAGATATTGAGACATTAGGCACAAAGCCTAATGCAGTCATACTGTCTGTAGGCGTAATTAAGTTTGACCCATTTACAAGCAATAAACCATTTAATGGTAAGCATTGGAAAATAGATGTGGATGCTCAAACTGAGATAGATCGTGAAGTTAATGAGGATACATTAGCCTGGTGGTCAAAGCAAGATCCTGAAATACAGGAAGAAGCATTTGGCGAAACAGGGCGAACTAATGTAACTTCGTTTATGAAAGAACTTAATGCTTGGCTAACTGGTTGCGACAGTATATGGTGTCAAGGACCACAGTTTGACATGGTTATATTAGAAGACTTTTTTGATTCTTTTAATTATCATAAAAATTGGTTCTATTGGCAAGTTAGTGATTGTAGAACATTATTTAAAATGATGCCTCAAGATCCTCGCAAAGGATTACAACAGAACTTGCATAATGCACTTGAAGATTCTAGGTGGCAAGCAATTTGTGTGCAAAAGTTTTTTAAAGACTTTAGTGTGCTACCAAGATAAAAGAGAGTATGCTCGAATGGTCTTTCGTAAATTAGGTTGGCAACAAGCCAGTAAATTCCTTAAGTGGACTGCATACTCTCAATTTTAGGCGAGTGGTGTAATGGTAACATGCAGGTCTCCAAAACCTTGCGATTGAGGTTCGAATCCTTACTCGTCTGCCAATAACAAAGATGTAAATAGTATGTAATAAATAATATAAAGTAAAATGAGTCAATACACTAATAAAATTAATCAAATTGCTGAAGAGTTTGCTGAAATGGAGTATTATGAACAGCCTACTGCATTAGAAGGTAGAAACGGTATGTTAATAATGCATTACCAACACGGTGGCAAACATATTGAGTTTACTAGAAATAGTGAATATGAAGGGGTTGAAGGTCGTAAAGGCGAAACAATTGATATTCCGCCATATGATGATAGGTATCTTCAGTTAATGGAAAAATATAATCACGGAACGTCATGGGCGGAACATATTGCTAAATGGTGGAAAGACGTTGCAAATATTAAATTTAAAAGAGTAAACTTTTTTAAGGACAAGTAATGATTATTGTAGACATATACGGTAGGCTTAAGAACAAACAAAAAGTTATAGATATTTCAGAAGAAATATTGAATGATTATTTACCGTTAACAAGAAAAGTAAAATATGTAGATATTTGGTTATTTAAAAAGTGTGATGACGAATGTGCAGGACTTTGTGTGGGCGACAAAGATGAGGTTGATATTGAATTAGCCAGAACATCATACGACTACAAATATACCTATACAGAACTGCTACAATGTTTATGCCATGAACTAGTCCATGCAAAACAGTTTTTAAGTGGCGAACTCTCAGGTAGAATGTTTAAATGGTATAAAGAAGATTATTCGGATTATGCATATAAAAAACTTCCATGGGAAATGGAGGCTTATGGAACTGAAAAGTGGTTATATAAGACTTATTTTAGAAAAGAATTAGACTTATGAATTGGAAATGCGAACTAGTTGAACCTAAACATCCTGCTCTACATACTAAAGCAGACATTAATCCTTTTGACTTGAAAGAGGATTGGGAGGCCAGAGAACAAGAACTATTTAAACTTATGCACGATAGAATAGGCATAGGTTTGGCCGCACCTCAAATAGGACAAAGTCTTAATCTATTTGTAATGAATTTTGAAAGTGGACATGATGTAGGTGTGTTTAACCCCGAAATACTAGAATATAGTGACGAAACAGTTCCAATGGAAGAAGGGTGTCTTACATTCCCTGCACTATATTTTATTTTAACAAGACCAGAAAAAATAAAAGTAAAGTTTCAAACAAGTAACCAAGAAGTTGTTGAGGATTGGTTAGAAGGTAGAGATGCTAGATGTTTTCAGCACGAGTTTGATCACATTAATGGTAAACTATATTTAGAACATGCCAGTGATGAAAAACTAAAACGAGCAATTAAGAAACGAGATAAGTTTATTAAAAAATGGCAGTCTGCAAGAAGAAAACAAGATGCTTAACTACCCATTTTGGGTTAATGATTTTGATAGAGTCAAAGACCACAAAATAAAATACCCACTCATAAGTAGGATATTTGAACAGCCAGTCGCATTTTGGTATGGTGCTAAACGAGGCAAGAAAACACTTAAAAAACTAAACAAAAGTCTTATTCGACTTTTAAATAGAACAAAACCCCAACTACCATACTTTGTATTGTATAATATTCCAAATAGAGATATAGGACAGCATAGTAAAGGTGGTGCTTTTGATCGTTTGGATTATATGGACTTTATACGAACATTTGCAAAAGGTATTAGGGGCCATAGTCCTATTATTATATATGAACCCGATGCATTACCTCATACTACTTTTATGGAACTTGAAGATTCTAAGTTTAGAATAGAACTTATGCAGTCAGCATTAAACATACTTACAACAGAAAGCGAAGCACATGTTTATATCGATATAGGACATAGTAATTGGTTATCGCCTAAAGAAGCGGCCGATCTTTTAAACTCTGTTAGTAACGAAAGGGTAAGAGGCTTTGCAGTCAATGTAAGCAACTACAGAACGTCTAAGGAGTCTTTAGAGTGGTCTTTAAAGGTATGTGAATATAATGATCAATGGAAGTTTGTTATAGATACTAGCCGTAATGGCAATGGTCCTCACGGTAACGACTGGTGTAACCCTCCAGGCAGAGCATTAGGTATACCACCAACATGCGATACTGGTGATGATAAGTGTGATGCTTTTCTTTGGATTAAAATACCTGGTGAGTCAGACGGTAAAGCCAATGGTGGCCCTAGGGCAGGTAAGTTTTGGGGTAAAATGGGTGAACAACTAGTAAAGAATACTAGTTGGATTTCTTAGTTCTTCGTTTAAAATTTCTTTGCCTGTATGCTTTGTAAAGTGAAACATTCTAAATTCATTCCCGGTATGTATATCAAACTCTTCTCTTCTTCTAACTAAAGTATTAAACGTAGGACTATATCTCGTTACATCTATGTCTTTATACATTGTAATAAAGTTAAACATAGTTTCATCGCATATTTCTTTTGCAAATTGGTGTTGACTTTTTGCATATACTTCTTTTATAGTTTCTAAGTAATTAAGTTCTGCCCACATTTGTTTACTAATTGTTATAACACCATTATTATTTTGCCATATCATTCTATTAGGATCAAGTTTGAACAAATCACACAACTTTTTTGTCCTTTGAAATATTCCATATCCTGGCAATGGTTGAGTCCAATGTATTGCACAACTCGGTTCTAAAAAGTCTTCTTTTTCTGTTAATGAACATGTTCCTTTATGTATAACATCAAAGTCTATATAAGTTAGTTTATCATATTTTTTAAAATACTCTTCAAATAACATAAACTTTATATTAAAAATATCGTTATGCCCGAGCATAGGCATATTATATTTTTTAAATAAACCTTTACAGTAGTGTAAATCATCTACAAATTGATAATCACTACCAAACATATTTGATAGTTCTTTATGTTTTTGTTTAGATAATTCTATATATTCTGAATTGTATTGCTCGTATATTTCAGGAACATAAGCACCTGATAAATTGCTCCACGGAACATAGAATGTAAAAAAGGAATGCATATGGTTATTTAAGTTAAAATTAACTTACGCCTGATGGGTCTTGGTCCTGTTGTTGCTCTAGTTCACCAGCCCGATCTAAGTCTGCTATTTCTTGCTCGTCTTCATCAGATGCATTAAGTTCTGCATCTAAAAAATCTTTTGCACTTTTAACGTATTCATGTGCTTTAATTATTTTTGCTTGCCACCAATGAGGGAAGTCTGAATCCGGAAGCTCTTTTAGCATTTTATGAATGTCAACAGCATTTTTGCCAATGTGATACAGTTCTTTTGAAATCATTCCAGGCTCATCATCAACATGGCCAACTGCAACCTTAGTAACATCTTCTTCGTTAACTATACCTGCTAGTTGTTGTAATCTTTCTATTTCGTTCATACTACTATTTATGTTGTAAGGCGTTCAATAAGAGTTTTAATTTCGTTTTGTTTTAGGTATGTAGATTGGTTTTCTTTCATCATTTTAATACTTTCTTGACTGTTTAATAAGTCTTCTAGGGTCTGAAGTGGCATACTACATAACTCATCTATCAACTTAAAGTGACTTTTAATGGTCGTTAAATATGAACTTTCATCTATTTTAGTGTTAAAAAAGTGGTCCCATGTTTGGTATCCTAACTCATTTAAGTATTTTTCATAACCCGGAATACCAAAGCCAATGAACGGTAAACTATAAACAAAATTCTTATATGTTTTTTCTGTAAAGAAAGAATTATCTAAAATTTTATTATTTTTATCAAATAAAACAGCAGAGTCTAATTTTCTATGTGTTTCCATCGGTAAATTAATCCCACCTGTTGCTACAACATTAGAATCAACTTTCCATTCTAAATTGCCGTCGATACTGTCATATATACTTTTTTTAATATATTCGTCTTTAAAAATATCTGGGAAATTACTCATATCCTGTTCTGGATCAGCCCGGACGAGATCACGCATAGTGTTTGTAAAATCGTAAAAAGCCCTTGTTTCATTTACAGAAAAATGCCAACTAAAATGTGTTTGGTCTACATA
>Ga0315318_10000149_pt1 | contig 27734 bp, 25 predicted proteins | sample M1200m3416metaG_FD_203703 | JGI IMG/M metagenome (GOLD analysis project Ga0315318, IMG submission 203703) | Ammonia-oxidizing marine archaeal communities from Monterey Bay, California, United States - M1 200m 3416 | ecosystem: Environmental > Aquatic > Marine > Coastal | place: USA: California... | reverse complement strand
CGTGTCAATCATTTCTGAAAGCTCTTGATTAGTAACGATTCTTTCTGGAACAGCATGGCCGAAGCCTGAAATATGAGAGGAGAATGACATATCACACCTTAGCTTACCGGAGTGTTTTTAAACTATCTAGTACGACCCCAGTATAGCTTCAAGAGCTATCAGTGTGCGTCGGTGTATTTGTTTAATAGCGCCTTCACTTTTACCCAACTTTTCACCAATTTTTTTATTTGTAAGCCCGTCAACGTATTTCAAAGTTATGAGTTCTTGGCGATCATTAGAAAGTGACGCAACTGCTCGCCAAAGATTTTGGATTTCCTCGCTATGCTCAACTAAATGCTCTGGACTTGGAACGTTATCTAAAGTGTCCACATAATCTTGGAGGAACTCAGGCGTTGTTGATCGCCCGGTATCTCGGTACCAATTCACCAAGCTGTTATGTGCAATTGTCATTATCCAGCCACCAAACGCATCAGATCCCCTACCACGAAAATTAGCTAGAGCGGCGAATGCGCGTAAAAAGACGGTCGACGTTAATTCTTCAGCATCCAAGACTGTGGGAGTTCTTCGTATTAGATAACCGAAAACCCGAGGAGCAAACTCTTCATATAGTCTGGAAAATGCGTCAACGGTCACGCGGTCTTCATTCTTTTTGTTAGTTTTCATTCTTTTAAGTATAAATGACCTCGTAATGAGAGAAGTCAGTTGAGCCTAACCGTTGACCAGAGCAAGCCTGCTGATTTACACTTTATTAGCACTCTCGAGAGGAGAGTGCTAATAAAGTGTAAATGTCCCTATATACATGGGGAATCTAGTATTAAAATTCATTCTTGGGAAATACTTATGGATACTTTAACTGAACGCCGGGCTGCAATACTCTCCTTAGTTGTCGACGAATACATTCGAACGGCTGAACCTGTTTCTTCGAAATTTCTGGCCGATAGGTCAGAGCTCAGAGTTTCGCCAGCAACAGTACGTAACGAATTTGCACTTTTAGAGGCAAATGGACTTTTGACTCATCCTCATACCTCAGGAGGAAGGATTCCTACAGAAAATGGGTATCGCACCTACGTAGAGCAACTGATGTTTGAAGAACCGATCGTGGAAGAGGAACGCATCACAGTTGAGCATCAGTTGCATCAAGCAGCAGGTAGTGTTGATGAGTTGCTTCCTCTGATGTCAACTATTCTTGCGAGCTGGGTGGGAAACGTGGCTATCATTACTCGGAGAACTGAGCAAAAGCGTGAGTTACTTCAAGTACAGCTTGTGGATATAAGTGGTGATACAACATTACTTGTTTGTGTTTTAGATGATGGCAGCGTTAAGAAAAAGTTTTTAACTCTCTATCCTTATTTAAGTCAAGCATTATTAAACCAACATGCAAGCGTTCTTAATGAATTGTTGACTGGTCTTACCTCACTGGAAATAAAGCAGTTAATTATGTCCTCGAGTGACATTGAACTTTCGAACTTAGTATCTGTGATAGCGGACCTCATAGTTGAAGAGAATATGTCTGAAAACACTTATCTTGATGGGATTGAAGTTGCCCTTCAGCAACCTGAATTTAGTGATCAAGAGAGTATGTTGGAGGCAGTGGGATATCTAAGTGTTTATCGACTTGAGCGTCTGATTAATTCGGTGATGACTGACGGACGGGATTTAAGCACTCGAATCGTTATTGGTCGAGAAGATGATGCAAACATCTCAACGGGTTGGAGTATTGTTGCCTCAAAATATGGGCCAAATACGAGTCGAGGTGTGATTGCTGTTGTAGGTCCAACGCGTATGGCTTACGGCTATGTATTACCCAGGGTCCGTTATTTAGCTGGTTTAATAACACAATTGAATAGGGATTTAAGCGGTAAAAATATTTTGGACAGTCTAAATGACTGACAGGAGTGAGAATGTAGAGAGCGAGGAATTAGATCCCACAGTTGCCTGTGAAATCGACAAATCAGTTGACTCACCGGTTTCTTTAGAATCAGAGCTTGATGAGGTGAAAGCGCAACTGTTGCGATCGTTGGCCGATTATCAAAATTTACAGCGTAGGAGCAGTGAAGAATTGGTAAATGCGAGGCTTGACGCATTGAAACCGTTTCTAAATGCTCTAGATGATTTGCAGAGAGCTGTCCAATCGATTGAAGCTGACGAGAACGAATCACCTTGGGTTCAAGGAGTAACTCTTGCAGTTCAAAAATTTGAAAACATTTTGGTGAACCGCGGTGTTAAGGCATATGGAGAAATTGGTGAGATGTTTGACCCGAAATTGCATGAGGCAGTAGGTCTCGCCGTAGGTCATGATGGTCAGATTTTAGAAGTTATAGCTGGTGGATATGAGGTTGGAGAAAAAATTATTCGGCCAGCCCTAGTAATAGTCGGTGAAGGTCAGAAAAAAGAAGCTGAGGATGATGACTCAAGTGAGAATTCCTCGTCGTCAGTATGGAACGAAGTATAAAATAGGGATTTAAAAATTAAGACAATTGGATAGGAGTCAGGATGAGTCGGGTTATTGGCATTGATTTGGGAACCACCAACTCTTGTATAGCAGTGATGGAGGCGGGTGAGGCCCGTGTTATCGAAAACTCTGAGGGTGGTCGAACAACGCCATCAGTTGTTGCTGAGACCAAAGATGGGGAGAGACTGGTGGGTACGGTTGCGAAGCGGCAAGCTGTGACTAACTCGGACAATACTCTCTATTCAGTAAAACGGTTGATGGGTAGGCAATATGATGACGAGGAAACTACTCGACTAGAAGCGATGGCCTCATTTAAGTTGGTTAAACGAGATAATGGCGATGCCGCTGTGGTGATGGGTGATGGCAACTACAGCCCTCCCGAGATAAGCGCAATGATTTTGGGAAAACTCAAAGCTGATGCGGAAGCTTATTTGGGTGACGATGTCTCAGAAGCAGTAATTACAGTTCCTGCCTATTTTAATGATGCTCAACGTCAGGCAACCCGAGACGCTGGAAGAATTGCCGGTCTTGAGGTTCTGAGAATAATTAACGAGCCTACCGCGGCGTCACTCGCATATGGCCTTGGTGAGGATGCAACCGATCAGACTATCGCAGTTTACGATCTCGGAGGAGGTACATTTGACATTTCGATCCTTGAGATTGGGGATGGGGCTTTTGAAGTAAAGGCAACCAATGGGGATACTTTTTTAGGCGGAGATGATTTTGATAACGCTGTGATAGGTGATCTGGTCGCCGAATTTAAGAAGGATCAGGGTATTGATCTCTCTGAGGATAAAGCAGCTCTCCAACGTTTGAAGGAGGCAGCTGAGAAAGCAAAGATTGAGTTATCTTCGGCTCAACAGACTGAAGTGAACTTGCCATTCATCACAGCTGACTCGTCGGGCCCTAAACACTTAGTGCGATCTATTTCCAGAAGTTATTTTGAGCAGTTAGTGGATGAGCTTGTCGAACGATCTCTTGGTCCAGTGAAGCAGGCACTTAAAGACTCAAGTATGCAACCGTCTGATATCGATGAGGTTGTGTTGGTCGGTGGGCAAACACGAATGCCGCTTGTACAAAAGAAGATAGAAGAGTTCTTTGGAAAAGAGCCGCACCGTGGCGTGAACCCTGACGAGGTAGTTGCAATGGGTGCTGCGATTCAAGCTGGAGTTCTGAAGGGCGATGTGAAGGATATGTTGTTACTTGATGTAACACCGCTGACTTTAGGTATTGAAACATTAGGCGGAGTTATGACTCCGTTGATAGAAAGAAATACCACTATACCCACTAGTAAAAGTGAGACATTTTCTACGGCTGCCGATAATCAGCCCCAAGTTGATGTGCATGTCCTTCAAGGCGAGCGACCAATGGCAACTGATAACAAGACGATGGGAAGATTTGCGTTGGATGGTATTTTGCCGGCACCAAGAGGAATTCCTCAAGTCGAGGTAACTTTTGATATTGATGCTAATGGGATTGTAAAAGTGTCTGCTAAAGATAAGGCCACTAACAAAGAACAACATATCACCATTCAATCATCGTCTGGCCTCACGGACGATGAAGTGGAGCGGTTAAAGCAGGAGGCTGAAGAGCATGCCGAGGAAGACGCAAAGAAGAAGTCGGCCATAGAGTCACGCAATGCTGCGGATACTCTTTGTTATTCAGCGGAAAAGCTTATAGAGGATAATAAGGAACTTGTGACGGATGAGCAGAAGTCAAAAATCGAAGAATCGATAGCGGAGGTCCGACAGGGTCTTGAGAGTGGTGATGATTCGCTTTTAACGACCAAAACAAGCGAACTTGAGGCTATTCTACAAGAGATAGGTCAGGCTATTTATACGGCTCAAGCCGCACAAAATGCGCCCGGCTCTGATGATGGCGTATCTGATAGTGAGCAGAGCGAAGATAATGATGACACGATTGAGGGCGAATTCCGAGAAGTTTAGATTTGAAGGACTGGAAGATGTCCATACGAATAAAATTTTTAAAGGATTAACAAAATATGGCATCTGCGCTTGATCTTTATGAGACACTTGGGGTCAGTCGCGAAGCGTCCGCAAGCGATATCAAGAAAGCTTATCGACTTCTAGCAAAGGAATTCCATCCAGACGTAAATAAATCAGATGGTGCTGAAGAAAGATTTAAGGAAGTCTCAACAGCCTACGAAGTTTTGTCTGATCCTGAAAAGCGTGGCAGATATGATCAATTTGGTCACGCAGGTATTGGTAGTGCCGGCGCACATGGTTTTGACGGTGGTGGATTCGGTGGATTCGGAGATATATTCGACTCATTTTTTCGGTCTACCGGTGCTCGCCGCGCTGGACCGCAACAGGGTTCAGATTTAAGAACCACCATTGAAATAGATCTTGAAGACGTACTATCGGGGATTGAATACCCACTTAATTTTTCTAGAGTTGTTCGATGTGAGCCGTGCAAGGGAACCGGAGAAGCTGACGCGGCAGATAGGCCAAAATGTGATGAATGCTCGGGAACCGGAGAACTAAGACAGGTTCAACGATCACTTTTCGGTCAGTTTGTAAATGTTACGGTTTGTAATATTTGCCAGGGCGAAGGTACGAAAGTTCGCAATGCGTGTGTATCTTGTAGGGGTCGAGGATTAAGCGAGTCGGAGGTCGAGCGATCAATATCAGTACCTGCTGGTATTGATAACGGCGAGACGCTTCGAATCAGAGGCGAAGGCGATCAGGGGGCGCGAGGTGCAGAGGCTGGAAGTTTATATGCTGAGATCCGAATTAAAGAGCATTCTAAATTTCTACGTTATGGTCGAGACCTAGTAACTGAGTGTGAATTGAATATTGTGGAGGCGATGCTTGGTACTGAACTTGAAATTAATACTCTGGATGGGTCCAAAAAAGTCTTATCTATAGATCCGGGAACTCAGTCGGGGGATCGCCGAGTATTAAGAGGGGAAGGTGTTCCAGATGTCCGAGGGAGAGCAAGAGGAGATTTATATTTGCAAATCAGAGTAATGACTCCCACCCGACTTTCGAGCGAGCAGGAAAGCATTATTCGCGAATTCGGAAAATCTTTGACTGAAGACCATAAGCCACAAACCGAAGAATCGATGTTTGATCGAATTAAATCGGCTTTTGGTGGTTAACTCTTCACATTTATGTGGGTCGAAGCAGAAATTAAAAGTCATTCAGATGACGTTGAATTAATAATTAATTGCGCCTACGGACTGGGTGCGATTGGTGTGACAGTCGAGACGCCTTTTTTGACGGATGGGTTAGACCTTGGCACTTATAAAGAATCTCATAGCGATCCGTATCTTGTTATTGCTACGTTTGAGTCTCCATTTGTTCGGAGCGACAGAGTTTTATTTAGAAGACGTTTAAATCGATTAGTGCTTCAGGCATCACTACCACGTATTGAGTATCGATATGTAGTGGCTCAAGATTTTTCAAATGAATGGCGGAAATTCTTTTCGGTTCAGAGATTTGGCAGACTATTGCTTCGACCAAGCTGGATAAGTGAGGAACCCTCACCTGATGAAGTTGAAATGGTTTTGGATCCGGGATTTGCCTTTGGTAGTGGTCAGCATATCACCACACAATTGTGCCTCGAGTTGTTGGAGCAAAATATTTCTAATCAGACTGTAGTGATGAATGTGATAGATGTTGGTACCGGGTCGGGAGTTCTCTCGATTGGCTCAGCTCTTTTAGGTACGTGTCGTGTTCGCGCATTTGATATTGATAGCAATTCAATTGAAATAGCGAAAGTAAACGCACGCATGAATGGCGTTTCTGATTCGATCGACTATGAGATATTCGATTTTTCCCAGAAAATCCTTGGGAAATTTTGTAATTTGCACGATTGGGCTGATCTCGTCGTTGCTAATATTTCAGGACCTGCCCTTGTAAGCATGATGTATAACTTTAGTTCTTCTACAAAATTAGGCGGTCAATTGATTATGAGTGGATTTGAACCATCTGTGATGGATAATCTTATTACATTTGGAACTGAGGCTGGTTTTGAGCTTAGTGGTCATGTTACGAGGGATGAATGGAGCGCTTTGATTATGACTAGGAAGTTTTAGTGATGAGTCAACGAATGTTTCTGGCGGTAGGTCTGGCCTTAATAACTATCAGTTGCAGTTCCTCAGATGACTTTGATCAAGCGAATCTCGTCTCGTCAGCGGAAAATAATTCTAAGATTGAGCTGGTTGAATCGCACGATCGTATGCATAGCATCGATGTAAGAGAGATTCCCAGCGAGGTGTATGCTGGGGATAGTTTCCGAGTAATAGTTTCAAGTAATGGTGGTTTATTAGGTTCTCTAAAAGTATTTGGTAAGTCAACGCCGCTTTTATCGGTCGATAGTGACGTGCTGTCGTCGGTAGTGGCTGTCCCAATTGGACAACGGAGTGGCACAGTTGCGCTGGAACTCACGGTCACCGGGATTAATTGGCGAATTAGCAAAATTATGCAATTAGAAATTTTAGAGAGACCAGTTAGAGTAGATAGAATTTACAGAACTGACGAGATGGTTCGAATTTCGACCGATGGGTCAAGTTTTGCTGAAGAAGTCGATCTCCGCCAACAGCAAACAAAAACGTACTCAACTCGACAGTATCGGTCCAATTTTATGCGAGTCCCAGTGGCTGGTGTCATAAGCACTTTTTTCGGGGATATGCGAGCTTATGAAAACGCCCCCCCAAGAAATCCTCACTCCGGAGTTGATTTCGCTGCTCCCAAAGGAACGTTAGTGAGTGCAACTGCTGGTGGTTACGTTATTTTCTCGTCCACGATGCCGGTACGTGGTAAAAGCATAGTAATTGATCATGGCAGCGGCGTTTTCAGTGGATACCATCATTTATCGAAGGTGTATTTAGCCGTTGGATCATGGATAAATGCGGGCGAGTATCTTGGAGAAGTGGGGTCAACTGGATATTCTACCGGTCCTCATTTGCATTGGGAAGTTTTAGTTTATGGAACTCCGACAGATCCGATACAGTGGTTAGAGCCTGGGCTAAGTCTTGCTCTCCAGCAGTGAATACAATTACAAGTCGCCTTACTAGAGAAAGAATTGATAATGACGTCACCCATCGATATCGCTGAGAATATTCTGGATAATATGAGCAAAGTTATTATCGGGAAAAATCAGCAAATACAACTTGCTCTGATTGCCCTTATGTCGGGGGGGCACCTTTTAGTGGAAGATGTGCCGGGTGTGGGAAAAACAATGTTAGCAAGATCACTGGCAAGTTCGTTGGGATGCCAGTTTTCTCGAATTCAATTTACACCTGACTTGCTGCCAACTGATGTGACAGGGGTTTCTGTATTTCTGCAAGAAACAGGCGAATTTCATTTTAGACCCGGACCAATCTTGTCACAAATCGTACTCGCCGATGAAGTGAATAGGGCGACTCCGAAGACTCAGTCGGCTTTGTTAGAAGCCATGGAAGAAGGCCAAGTTACCGTAGATGGTGTTACTCATCAGCTCTCGGATCCACATATGGTGATTGCTACTCAAAACCCAATCGAGTATGAGGGCACTTTCCCGCTTCCTGAAGCTCAACTAGATCGTTTTTTGATGCGAATCCAACTTGGATACCCTGATTCAACAGATGAAGTGTTAATTATGGATGGTCAACAGCTGGGGCATCCAATTGAAGAATTAGGTGCGGTCGCTGACCAGAATGATTTACTTGAATTGAAGGCTGCAGTCAACGAAGTTTATGTCGACTCATTGGTAAAGCAGTACATTGTTTCTATAGTTAATAAGACACGAGTCCATAAAGCAGTGTATCTAGGATCGTCACCTCGTGGCTCACTTGGGCTTCTTCGATGCGCGCAGTCTTTTGCATTACTCAGTGGGCGTGATTTCGTTGAGCCGGACGATATTAAGAAGTTAGCGTATTCTGTGCTTGCTCACCGTTTGATAATTAATCCCGCCAGTGAATATGGCAACCTGACCGCAAACGAGGTAATCTCTCAGATACTTGAAACCACAGCTGTTCCCGGCGTTCAATCAAGGCAAGGTGCGTAGGCTATTAATAATTAATGAACAAAGTCATCTTACGGAGTATTAGAAGTCACAGCGATCCACTTTTAGCTTTATTTATTGGGTTTTTGTGCTTGTTCATTGCTTATGCAACAGGATTTTGGACATTATTCCGGCTTACATATCTTATTTTTGCAGCTTTACCTGTTTTATGGCTTTGGACGCGGTCAATGTCAAAAAATTTAGAGGTTGATATCTCCAGAGGAAGCTCTCGACTCGCTCAAGGTGGGTATTTAAGTACTAACATAACGGTTCGCTCTACCAGCTGGATTCCAAAAATCTGGCTAGAAGCCCAAGATAGTTCGATACCGAATTCTGGCCTTTCGAGGCGAATATTTACGCTGTCGTCGAAGGGTGTTCACGGTTGGGATTATAGACTGAAGCTTTCGCACCGCGGGCTTTATAAGTTCGGTCCAGTGAGTATTCGTGTTAGCGATCCTTTTGGATTTTTCGAACGTACGATATATTTTGGAGAAGAGATGGAAGTTTTGGTATATCCAGATCCACCAGATTTACCTAATTTCTATTTACCTCCAGCAAGCCTTCAGTCAGAGGGTAAAATTCGTAAACCCACTTCGCAGGTGACACCAAATGTGTCAGGTGTCCGCGAATACATTTCGGGAGATTCAACAAATCGATTTCATTGGCCGGCTACTGCCCGAACCGGAAAGCCAATGGTGAAATTATTTGATCTGGATCCGTCTTCTGACATATGGATCGTTCTGGATTTGTCTGAAGGAGTTGATTTGGGCTCAGGTGTTGATAGTGCTTCGGAATTGGCAATCCTCGCGACTGCTGCGATATTGAAGTGGATGGTGATGCAGAAACGGTCGGTCGGATTAATTATGTCTGGCGTGACCGATGTGGTTCATCAACCTGATAGAAGTAGTTCTCATCTGGGTGTAGCTATGGAATCACTTGCTTTGGCTGATGCTAGCGGTCAAGTTAAAATGGAGGAGCTGCTAAATCGGGAAGTCACGAGATTCAGCAGACATACAACGGTTCTTTGTATAACTTCAAGTTCTGATATTCTGTGGGCTCAAAGGTTGGCCAAATTTAGAAGCAGGGGGCTTAATGCGGCCGCAATATTGATTAATAGCGAGTCGTTTGGTGGCGAATCCGGGGCGCAGACTTCGCTAAAAAGAATTCTGACTACAAGTCAAATATATACATATGGTCTTGCTCGGGGTGACGTCCTTTCAGAGGCACTGGCGGCTGGCCGTGAGCGTCTATTTCAATGAATTACCGTACTAATCCAGACGTAGACATTGATCGGTCGTTAAAAACTGACGAAGAATCTCACAATGTGCCATCATCATCAGATTTCAGGAGAGGATCAGGGTGGTCAATTAGCCGAAAGAATTTGACTACTCATATTCTGATTCTTTTTCTTTTATTTCCAGTTATTTCCTCACTGGAGTCTGCAAATTGGGTAGCGACTATGCCGTCACTGTTTATCCCATTAGGTTTTTCGTTTCTGTTAACAAGCCTTCTTGTTCGATCGTCCAGAGAAGTAATCTTGTTATTAGTCTCTGGATTATTACTGATAGTTGCCAGCACGTTTTTTATTTCGGCGTTTTCCGTCGATTCATCTGAGTCATTAAATAATGGTTACGGGGAACGGTATGCTGAAACATTGATTCGCTTGTGGGATTGGGTCAAGGCATTGGTTACGGGAGGCATTTCAACTGATCCTTTGCCCTTTATCTTTTTTTTAGTTTTATTGGTGAGCATCCTCACGTTTACAGCTGTTTGGTCAGCAAGTCGATTGAAAAACCCGTGGCTGGCTTTGATTCCAGGTGGATTCATACTGCTGACAAATATTTCTTATCTGCCCGGACAGCCAGTATTTGCGTTCGTTTTATATTTGTTTGCATCTGTTCTTCTGATTGTTTGGGTCTATTTTCTCAAATCCTCTGCGCGTTGGGAAGTCGAAGGAACAAGACCCCCTGAACTTATGTCAGTCGAAGTTATGTTTTCGGCCATGACCATCGCCGTCAGTCTCGTTGCTTTTGCATGGGTTCTACCGTCAGCCAATAACTGGAAGCCGTTAACGTCAGCGCTTGGTGAGGTATTGTCTCCGGCCGCAGAGAATGCTGAATCATGGGGACGTTTATTTTTAGGGGTTGGAGGCAAAGGTTCAACGGGAGTTCATTCATTCGGTCGAAATTTCCCCATAAGGTCAACACATATAATTGACACAGAAATTTTACTCGAGGTTACTGCCTCTGATGTAGAGCTTTTGCGAGGTGCTGCTTACGATTTTTATACTGGCCAAGGTTGGACTATTTCTCAAGTTGCTCTGGAGGAATTTGATGAGATGGGGATCGCAGCTGCTCAGTTTGGGACCATTGAATCAAGAAATGAGCGCCGACAGCCGGTAAAAATCACCGTGAATACCAGAGCTTCTTTTTCATCAGCTAAAAGATTGCTTACCGCCGGGGAACCGCTTGCCTCCGGCAGGCCTTCAAATATCCTTATAGGACCAGGTTATTCAAGTATCGGACTGGCGCCAGTTAAGCGGCTAAACGTCGGAGAAAATTATCAGACCGTTGGCGCGGAGTCTTCCGTGTCAATTTCTTCTCTGCAGAATAGCCGATGGGTTTTTCCTGAAGCAATTAAAGCTTCTTACACCCAAGTTCCTGAAGACTCGTATAACAGTATTAGGAAATTAGCTGAGACAATTACCAATGGTGCGAACACGCCTTACGAAGCGACCCGAAGAGTCGAGGACTATCTTCGATCTAATTATTTGTTTTCTCTTTCGACCGCAAAGATTAATCCTCGTTCGGACGTCGTTGAGGTATTTTTATTTGATACCCGTCAGGGCCATTTCGATCACTTTGCAAGTGCTATGGTGATTTTACTCCGAGTTATTGAAATTCCAGCTCGAATCACGGTTGGTTTCGTGCTCGATAATTCCTCTTTCAATTCTGCTGCGAAGAATTTTGAATTAAGTGATAAACAGGCTTGGGCGTGGCCCCAAGTATATTTTGAGAATCTAGGATGGATAGATTTCAATCCGACACCTTCACGAGATTTGATAATGAGGTCTGATCAGAACAAGGCCAGCAAGGATTTGCTAGCAAATCGAAGTTTGGGAGCTTCCGACTCTTTTATGTATGACGATGCGGAGTTACTCGATATGTTTGCAGAGTTGGAGACTGAAAATGAGATTGAGAGTGCGTTTCAAGTCGACGATCGAAATGCCGTGACGGCGTTTTTTCTCGGAGTTATTTTCCGGAGTCTCATGCTAGTGTTTTTGGTCGCTCTGATCGCAGCCTTGAGTTTTAGGTTCTGGTGGTTCAGACAATTTCAAGGGTACCAGGGGACCATAGCTACTTGGAAGAGATTAGAGTTTTGGTTGAGGGTTAGTGGAGCTCAGCCTTATCACAATCTGACCGCGGTAGAAATAGCAGATTACTTATCATTTTTGAATATTTCCGGAACCTTAATCCAAGAACTTGCGCGTGAATATTCGCGTGCACTTTATTCCCGTCGTGATTTTTCTATCAGCGGCCAAACGGAACAAGAATTTGTTGAAACTTATCGCTTGATGAGAAATGCTTTGATATTATGGCGCCTAAAGTCTTTGGGAAGAAAGATGGTAAGAATTCCGAGATTCGAAGAAGTCCCGGCTGAATAAGCTAGTTGTCTGGTAATACACCTAACGGATCTGTCCGATTGTTATATCTTGATATCTCAAAGTGTATGTGTGGCCCCGTAGTTCTACCAGTCATTCCGATCCAAGCAATCAAATCTCCCGCGGAAACTTGCTCACCTACTCGAACGTTAAACGCGGCATATCCACGACTATTTATCGCCAAATGCGCATACAGTGATTCGTAACCATATCCATGGTCAATAATGATGTAATAGCCATATGAGTATCTTGGATCACCTCCAACAAACGCGACTATTCCGTTGCGCGCGGCGTAGACTTCATCCCAATTTTGTGTCCCTATATCGATCCCCAATGGATGTCTCCAATCCATTTTCGAAGTTATGTATCGTGAGGTAACTGGCCAGTTCCAATCTAGCGTGGTGAGGGATCCGTCCCACGCAGTGATATTTATGCTTTTTCTTCCGCCCGGTACAAGGATTTCCTTGCCCACCGGAATATTGTCGGGGCTTTCTATTTGGTTGCCCTTAAAGTTGATAATATCAACCATCGGCGCACCATATTGCGCAGCTATTTCGGTTAAATTTTCCCCGTATCGAACCGCGTGAATAATACCTGGCACACTAGGTATTCTTAGCAAGACGCCTGGGTATATTCTGTCAGGTGTGCTGACTCCCACGTTATTCCAAATAATATAGTCAAGGTCAATATTTGCGGCCTTTGAAATCGCTGTTAAATTATCACCGGCTCGAATTATATACTCGTAGGAGATTGGAAGAATTTGTTCAGCAGCTACTGAAGTTGAATTGATTCCACTTGAATCTAACTCTTGTTGTATTCCGTTCGGAGAATCAGAATAGATAGTTGTCTCAGTAGGGAGTAAAGGCTCCAAGCGGGCGTCTGGTATTGTGGGTTTTACATTACCCTCTTTATCCTCAAGCAGGTCGGTTTTCTTATGGTCTACAAAATATTGGTCATCAGCAATACGTGGCAAGTGGTTACTATTATATTGAGGTAGTTCTAATTTTTCTGATTTGGCTTCAGACGAGAGAGTTTCCTCATTTTTGATAAAGAGGGCGACTGGCGTTGCTACCGCTAGGCTCGCAAGTAAACCTAAACGTTTTATAAAGTCGATGCGGTTGATTTTTTTCATGACAAATCTACTACTCGATTTTTGGATTGATCTTTACTGTATTTCACGGAAGGGAAAAGACGCAATCGACCGGGCCGAGTACTTGGCAATAAGTTCATAAGTAGAACAAGCTTGGGCGTTAAAGTTGACCTAAATCTGTCTTCAAGGTGCCCAGAAATTCAGCATTATTTTCTGTTTTACCGAGTCGTTCGATTACTCTTTCGGCTGCGTCATGCGAGTCTTCCTCGAGCATCGCGGCCATTCTGCGGAGTAACCAGATCTGGCCTTTTTCTTCTTCATTAAAAAGCAAGTCATCTCTTCGAGTAGATGAAGCTAAAACATCAATTGCGGGAAATACTTGTTTTTCAGCAAGCTTTCGCGCGAGCCTTAATTCCATATTACCAGTACCTTTGAATTCCTCAAAGATAACTTCGTCCATTCGCGATCCAGTTTCCACGAGGCAGGTGGCGATAATTGTTAGTGATGCTGCTTCCTCAGTATTTCTAGCAGAACCAAAAAATCTTTTTGGTGGATATAATGCAACCGGATCCATTCCACCTGATAATGTTCGACCAGAATTTGGGATTGCTGTGTTGTACGCGCGAGCCAGGCGGGTAAGAGAGTCCATCAGGATAACGACGTCTTGTCCTCCTTCAACAAGGCGGCGAGCTTGTTCGAGGGCGGCTTCGGCCACTCGTGTATGGTCATCGACGGGTTCGTCAAAAGTCGACGCATATACTAGGCCTCGTTGTTCCCCACCGGTGCCAGTTACCGAGCGGCGCATGTCAGTTACTTCCTCTGGTCTCTCTCCAATTAGAACGACCATCAGCACGCATTCGGGATAGTTTTCCATGATGCCGTTAGCGATAGCCTTTAGAAGGAGACTTTTCCCCGCCTTTGGTGGAGAGACAATCAGTCCTCTTTGACCTTTTCCGACTGGCGAAAATAAGTCGATCATTCGCTGGCTAATTTCTCCCGCACCAGATTCTAGGTGGAACATGTCATCCGGGAAAATAGCAGTTAATGCATCGAAGTCGGGTCGGAGCGCAGCTTTTTGTGGGTCCATATGATTTACATCTGTAACACTCATAAGCCCGTAGTATTTGTCTCCACCGCGTGGTTGACGTACCTGACCTGATACCGAGTCACCATTTCGTAATCCATGTCGTTTCACTAATCCTTGCGACACGTAGATGTCATTAGGACCCGGCAAAAGCCGTTCGCCTCTTAGGAATCCAAATCCATCATCAACAACGGCGAGAATTCCGGAAGAAAAAATGGCACCGAGTTTTTCAGCTTGCTTTTCTAGGATTCCTAGAATTAAGTCTTGCTTTGGAAGCCCGGATGCAGTGTCAATTTCGAATTGTTTTTCAGCTATTTCGATCAGCGAATTTCTAGATAATAACTGTAGGTCTGAGATATTGATTGCCGGCACATTTTCATCTATTTCTGGCATATTGGAGGAGGGATCCCACTGACTTGCTTTGGATCCATTTCCTCGACCTTCGTCGCCACCACCTCGCCGCCTGGATTTTCGCCTGGGCCGCTGTGGTGACTTAGACGAATAATCTCTAGAGGGTGAAGATGTGGTGTCTTCGGTAGTTGTCATAATATTTCTCACTCATCGCTAATTAATTTAATTTAGATTGGATACGCATAAATATCTTTAGATTCAGCAGTTTAAGTTTCGATTTTCAAGCAGTCTCTTCGATGAAATCGAGTCCAATATAATTCTTAAAGATATATAGATTGGTTGCAGCGGATTCAGATAAGTATCCTCTGACTATGATCCTAGACAGGTTTCACCCTAGGGTGCAAGTGGCTTCTAGAGAATTTTTAAATACTTTCATTTTTAAATGCTTAAAATTCACCTAACGTGTTAACCTGTCGTCGGTACATGTGCTTATTGATATGAGATAAGCCTGCGAAGAATAGTGAGGAGACCTTATCTATGTCAGATGTGGCGTTCAATGGAAAAATCTTAAATGTTAATTTAACTAAAAATGAAGTCGAGGAAGAGATAATCTCGGAAGAGGTTTATCGATCACTCCTAGGTGGATATGGTCTCGGAGCTCGTCTCTTGTTTGACCGAATTCCGGCAGGAGCAGATCCGTTAGGACCCGATAACGTTATTGGTTTTATGCCTGGTTTATTAACAGGTACACCTCTTTTCGGTCAACGATTTAGTGTGGTATGTAAGTCACCCAAGAATGGTGGTTGGGGCGATGCAAATTGTGGGGGTGACTTTGGCCCGATGCTTAAATTCACCGGTTATGATGCAGTATTGGTCTATGGCAAGTCTGAAAAGCCAGTATATATATATATTGAAGAAGGTGAGACTCCTGAAATTCGAGACGCGTCAGAATATTGGGGCGGCCTTGCTATCGAAGTCGAAGATCAACTGAAAGAAGACCTAGGTAAGAAGATAAGCGTCGCACTAATTGGTCCTGCCGGTGAAAATATGAGCATTATGGCGGGCGTTTGTAATGAGCGTGGCAGACTGGCTGCTCGATCAGGTGTCGGCGCAGTAATGGGGTCAAAGAACTTGAAGGCAGTTGTAGCCAAACCGACCAAGAAGATAATGTCACAGACCCCAGAAGTTATCAAAACGGTTAGATCTAGTTTGGATGGATTTAATCAGGCAACTAAGCAGTTTTTTACAACTTTTGGTACGACTGGTATTACCGCGAATTCTGCGATTTCGGGAGACGCTCCAGTTTTGAATTGGGGTGGTGTTGGCGTTATCGATTTGGTTAATGAATTTTCAATGGAAAATCTAAATGGTCCGGTTATGAACGAGTCAAAAGAGAAGAAATATGCGTGCTGGCACTGTCCTGTTGCGTGTGGTGCAGAATCTATTGATGGCTCAGATCGGGGTGAATTTGCATTCCCCTTGCATACCCATCGGCCTGAATATGAAACTATGGGTGCGTTCGGTATCATGAATGGCGTCAATGACACAGATGCAATGTGGGCAGTGAATCACTGGTGTAATGAGTATGGATTAGACACGATATCTACAGGTGCTGCGATTTCCTTTGCTATTGAATGCTATACGAATGGTGTGTTGACCAAAGAAGATACTGACGGACTTGATTTAGTGTGGGGCAATGCATCTGCTGTTCTATCCGCCATACATAAGATTGGTCGTCGCGAGGGTGATTTGGGAGAATTGCTGGCGGACGGCACTACCGTCGCGGCAGAGAAAATTGGTGACGATGCCAAGGAATATTTAACTGCTATTGATGGCGAAGAACCACCGATGCATGATCCTAAGCTCGACTTGGGATTTGCAGTGTCGTATTCTTTGGATCCAACGCCAGCTCGACACACTATATGGTCTCCGGGGAGCTCAAGTAAGTTTCCGAATATGCCAAAACCACCGGAAGATAAGAAGCAATTTGCTGGGCGAGGCCCCGTACATAAAGCAGCACATGAGCAGGCTCACATAATGAATTCAGCTGGCATGTGTTATTTCATATACACGATGTCACCAACCGATAGAATTCCTGAATGGATTAATTTGGTAACTGGTTGGGATACTACACATGAGGAGCTAGAAGAAGTTGGTGAGAGAATAGCTAATCTCAGAATGGCTTTCGCGGTTAAGCACGGTAATAATCCAGCGGCGCGAGCGGTTCCAGGAAGAATTTTAGGTTCACCACCTCAGTCTGAAGGTCCCCATGCGGGTTTTGAGATTGATCTTGAGACTATGAAACGTGAGTGGTATGAAGAAGCTGGGTGGGATCAAACAACGAGTGCCCCTTCGAGATCTAAACTTGAGTCTTTGGGATTGAGCGATGTGGCTGAGGCGCTAGGAGTGTAAACTTCTTAGTTAGCTCTCGCTTAGGCTATGGGTTGTGGAAAAGAAGGACCGTGAGGTTCTTCTTGTTTACACTACACGTTCTGAGTTTTCGAAATTGTCGAGATGCTCTAAAAAATCGGCGACAAGTTGGTTCCAAGTATCTGGTCTTTGTGAGCTGGTCCCATGGAAACATGATTTCATGAGCGCCAACTTTCTTCGAGGGAGATTGTCGGTCAAATTAGCAAGGTTTCGGAATATCAGTGGATCGTCCGTGCCAGCAATTATAAGAGTGGGAATTTCTAGATCTTTCAAGTGCATCGTTAGGTCAGGTCGTTGCCTCATCGCTAAATAGCAGCCGTTAATTCCAGGGTCAGCACTATATATTTCAGGAGGTATCTCAGGGTCAATGGGCACAGCATTTGTAGTAGTGTCGGACAGAATAAGCGCCTTGACTAGTCCTGGAAATTGATACGCAAATTGAAGTGCCGTGTGTCCACCAAATGACATTCCACCGAGGATCACCTTTTCTTCAACATCAAGATTTTTGATCAGATTAAGAAGATCATTCGCAAAAATTTCTGTTGAATATTCGTCAGCGTGCGCCGGAGCTGAAGTTGAGCCGTGCCCTCTATTATCCCAGGTGATAACTCTATACTGGCTCTCAAAAAAATGCACTTGGTTACTCCACATTTCGAGAGTAGCGGTCAAGCCATGGCACAATATTAACGGCGTTCCAGATTGATCGCCGTTATCCGAGTATCGAATTCGGATGTTATTTGGCGTGTTCAGAAAATTCATGGTTAGATAAATATAGCAATGCTCTGGGGTTGTTGAGAAATTGCGAGCTATGCAAGGTAAGATGCCTACATGACATATATACGTTCGGCATTGTTAATTAGCGAACAAGAGTCTTTGGATTTCGATGAGGCGACGTCGCCGGATGTGATTGTCTTTGACTTATCTAGTTCAGCACTCGCGACCCTTAATTCTTTGACCGTGAAGCGCAAAATCAGTCAACTGACTGGAGGCATGTCTCCTTTGCATCACGTAAGGCTTACTGTTAGCACTTCCAGTAATTTTAGATCGCAATTAAACGTGGTGTTTTCTTCGGACATAAGTTCAGTATGGATTGCCGGTATTTCTGAGGCTCAACAGGTTCGTGACGCGGATGTGGAGGTTCGTAGATTAGAAATGGAGCACGGAATAAAACCCGGAACCATATCCTTGATTCCAGAACTGAACACAGTTTATCCAATCAGTGTACTAGACGGCATATTGACCGCTGCGGATCGTGTTGTCGGTGTAGCTCTAGATCTTGACTTTATTTGTGCTGATTTTGTTGTAGCGAATTCAAATTCTTCGGATGATTTATTTCTTCAGCGGCACATCTTGACTGATGTGGCTATGAGGGCAGCAGCTCATAACTTTTCAGTTATCGTGACGAATTCAGATGTGCAATTGAGCATCGAGAAAATAAAGATGATTGCAAGTACTGGCGGTACCGGGATGCTTACACGAGATGTAAACTCCGTCTCGTCGTTAAATCATGAATTTAAGCTTAGTCGTGCAGTGATTGAACGGGCTCAGACTATCAGTGAACAGTGGTCAAATAATACACTTGCTGCTCAAGAGAATGGGATTATGATTCAAGCTTTGAAGAGAGCTAGATATCTTGTTGATTCGGCGAACAAAATAGACGCAGGATAACCAATCGTGTAGAGTGAATTGGTTTTTGTTTTTTTGAGCATTTGTGGAGAAGTGGGAGAGATAGAAGTATGCCGGCAGTTGTCATCATTGGTGGTCAGTGGGGAGATGAAGGTAAAGGTAGAACTGTTGATTTTCATTCCCAGTACTGTTCAGTGATTGCTCGATATTCGGCGGGGAATAATGCTGGGCATACCATCATGAACGACCAAGGTAAATTCGCCTTACATGTCATTCCAGCTGGGATTTTCAGGGCGGATAAGATTTGTATAATTGGCCACGGAGTGGTAATCGATCCAGCGGTTGTGCTGGGAGAGATCCAAGGTCTCGAAGACAGGGGTGTGTCGACAAAAAATTTGAGAATTTCTCGGAACGCTAATGTAATCATGCCTTGGCACCCAATTATTGATAAAGGTGACGAGTTATTGAGAGGGGATCTTGCTATTGGAACGACAGGAACCGGAACTGGTCCAGCATTTCATGACAAGGTAGCCAGAACCGGCATCCGTATAGCGGATCTACTAGATGCCGACCGCTTTGCTGAACGACTAAAACCTGTTATTGAGTATAAGAATCGAATTTTGGTTGGCCTTTATGGCTTGGAACCTCTTGATTATGAAGAGGTGTACAAAAACTATCTCAATTTTGGAGACCGACTTCGACCATACGCGGATGATACGGCGCTGCTGGTGCAAGAAGCTCATGCAGATGGCAAAATGATTCTTTTGGAGGGTGCCCAAGGATCGTTGTTAGATCTGGATACGGGGACATATCCATACGTTACTTCATCTGTGCCCGCATCCATCGCGGCAGGCGGACCTGCCGGTGTTGGACTGGGCCCTACAGCTGTCGAGAAAGTTATAGGTGTTTACAAGGCGTATCAAACCCGAGTTGGTAATGGGCCCATGCCTACCGAAATTTTTGGACAAGAAGCGGAAGATATTCGTCAGGGTGGAGGGGGAGTAGCAGGAACCGGTGAATTTGGAACCACCACTGGTCGAGCTAGACGAATAGGGTGGTTTGATGGAGTTCTCGCTAAGCACACTGCTGCGATAAATGGCATTACCTCTATAGCCTTAACTAGACTTGATACTCTTTCACACGCCGAGGAAGTCAAAATTTGTACGGGTTATGAAATTGGTGGGATTACGATTAATGCAATGCCTGCCACGTTGTGGGGTATGGAACAGGCTAAACCAATTTATGAAAATATGCCTGGCTGGGGTGAAGATGTGTCAGAGGTCAGGCGTCTAGCAGATCTACCGGTAAACGCACGCAACTTTGTTAAGGCAATTGAATCATTAATTGGTGTAAGTATCGATATGATTTCGGTTGGCCCGGAACGTGATCAGGCGATTGTAACGCGGGATATTTTTGGCACCGTTATCGAAACAAAGTAGAGGTGTCCAAGGGTAAATATGGAAACGATATCTCTTATATTGCATGTATCTGCAGCGGCGCTTCTTTTCGGACCGCAAGTGCTAATATTTTTTGCGTTGACACCGGCGACATGGTTCATCGACGATGAGCAACTCAAAAGGAATGTAGTTTCGACAGTTACGCGTCGTTTTGGAATGATGAGCGCTGCATCTATTCTTGTTTTGGTGGTAACAGGAGTTTATCAAATACAAGCATTTGCACCGTCTGACCTGATTGAAACGAAATGGGGATCTATCTTGGTAGTGAAGATGATTGCTTTTGTGATTTTGATGATTTTGTTAATGATCCATACGACATATTTTAGTAAAAAGATTCGAATATTATCAGATGAAGTAATTAATGGAGATGAGGACAAAGTGGGTGACTTAGATTATTTACGGCGGCAATCATGGTTATTTTCTTTTCTTATGCTTCTTGTAACTACCGGTACTTTGTGGCTGGGTATTGCCTTAGGGGATCACCAATTTTCTCTCGGGTAAGCTAGTGTCTAAATTTTTAGTAGAGAGGATAATGCGTGACAAATCAAAATTTCCCCGGTGAGCGTCGATTTAAGCCCGATGACAATTGTCCGCTTTTTTCTTTGAGACTTGAAAATCATCTTGTTGACGTGATTAATGGAGCAGTTCCCAATCGGGGAAATTTTTGTCCGTATTGTTTCTCTCCGATGGGCTTACGGGACGTATCGTGTGTTGAGTGTCAATTCGATTCAACTTCCAATGAACGACTTGATCAAGTACCCGAAGAGATCGTACTTGCCATGAAAAATCAGAGATCGATAGAAGCTCGCTGGGTCAATAGTTTCGCGTATCTTGGAGTTCTAATTGCTGTTGTTGGCGGTATTGCGTTCGTTTTGGCTACTCCGATATTTGATGATCGATTGATTTATGCAACTGTAGCCTACGGTCTAATTCTACTGATTGGAAGTAGGGTACTGGCCGGTTTTCTGGGTGGTTATTTTGGCGACCAGATTGGGTATAGTAAGGGACGGGCTCAGACTATCAAGGTTTGGGACGCGTATCGTTCGAAAAATCGCATATCTTCGTAGTAGAGATTGTAGGTAATTTAATAAAATGGAACACCTAGAAACGCTTTTGTCACAGGTCGCAATGTCAGAGGATGAATATGTTCGTCTTATAGATATGTTGGATCGTGAGCCGACCGAGGTTGAATTGGGTATGACAGGAGCACTGTGGTCAGAGCATTGTGGCTACAAGCACTCGAAGCCGTTATTTCATCATTTCCCCACTACAGGACCTCATGTTCTGACGGAAGCTGGAGCTGAAAATGCTGGGGCTATCGATATTGGTGACGGCTGGGTAGTGGTTTTCAAGATTGAATCACATAATCACCCCTCCGCACTCGAGCCATATGAAGGAGCAGCAACCGGAGTTGGGGGGATTTTACGCGATATCTTTGCGATGGGTATGCGCCCTGTGGCGTTATTAAACTCTCTAAGATTTGGGCCTTTAACTGAGGCACATAATAGGACTCTCCTGCGAGGAGTTGTTTCGGGTATTGGTGGCTACGGAAATTGCGTCGGTGTCCCGACTGTGGGTGGTGAGATTCAGATGCATACATCATACAGTGGAAATCCCCTAGTCAACGCAATGTGTGTGGGTGTCGGACTGAAGAGAAACTTGTTATCCGCCGTGGCTGAGGGAGAAGGAAATCCGATTGTTATAGTAGGAGCTGATACTGGAAGGGACGGAATTCATGGTGCGACATTTGCCTCCGTTGAGTTAGATGAGGATTCAGCCTCACGTCGGCCGGCAGTACAAGTGGGACATCCTTTTTTAGAGAAACTTTTGATGGAAGCATGTGTCGGACTCGCGGAAGATCATTCGGACTGGATAGTTGGTCTTCAGGATTTAGGAGCAGCTGGACTAACATCATCGGCAGTTGAGGCTGCTGATCGTGGTAATTCTGGAATTGATATAGATGTGACACTTGTGCCTCGACGCGCTGAAAATATGACTGCCTATGAGGTAATGCTTTCTGAATCACAGGAACGTATGCTGGTTATACCTCATCGGAAATATCTCAAAGAGTTGATAGAGTATTTTAAGTCTTGGGAAATTAATGCCACTGAGATAGGTACTGTCACGTCAAATGGGCAGGTTACTATTCGAGAAAACGACGCGATAGTAGCATCGATGCCAGTAAATATCATGACAAATCCTCCAATGTATACGAATGATACGGCGATTGATCCAGTAGTCGAATTACTTGCGCTCGAGGATTTGTCGCTCGAACCTGACATTGATCCATTGATAACAACTGACATCCTTTTTGATTTACTTCAGTCAGAGAATCTTTCTTCGCGAAGATGGGTATACCAGCAATATGACCATCAGGTGCTGAATAATACAGTTGTAAAGCCGGGTGGAGATGCAGCTGTTATACGAATTAAAGGACTAGAGCAAGGTCTCGCAGTCTCTACGGACTGCAATGGGAGAGCTGTTTATTTGAATCCTCAGGTGGGCGCCGCTTTAGCCGTTGCCGAGGCCGCACGAAATGTAATAGCTACTGGAGCTCGTCCCGTTGCGGTCACTGACTGTCTTAATTTTGGCAATCCGGAAAAAAATGAGGTAGCCTATCAGCTTGAGAAGTCCATTATCGGCCTATCAGAGGCGTCGCGCGCATTTGAGACGCCTGTGATTTCGGGAAATGCATCTCTATATAATGAGACGCCGGGTGGTCAAATAATGCCTACTCCTACAATTGGTATGCTGGGAGTGATATCAGATGTCGCGAGCCGTCTAACTATATCACCCAAGATAGGTAATCGTATATTTCTGATCGGTGGATCCTTAGAGCAACCACCTAGTACCTTAGCGGCTTCCGAATTTCAGTGGATTCGAACCGGAAGAATCGCGGGAAGTCTGTCAATTGATCTTGAATTGGCTCGACAAACTGGTGATTTGATTTTACTTATGCACGATGAAGGACTTTTGTCGGCTGCTCATGATGTAGGGGATGGCGGAATTGCAGTGGCTTTGATTGAGATGAGTTTTGCTAGTGGCTATGGGTTCAGGGCGAACACCTTAGATTTAGGAGATCGATTGGATGCAGCTTTGTTCGGCGAGGGGCCTTCTCGATTTTTAGTAGCGACAGATAAGCCGGATTTACTTATTTCATTAACCGACAGATATTCGATACCAGTTACTGAATTAGGCGAAGTTGAGGCCACGCAGAATTTTAGCTTTGGTCCTATTGATGTTGACTTAGATGAGGCCTATACGAGATGGAATCTAGGTCTAAATCGAATCATTGGGCAAGATTTTACCGATGATGGCAATGGAGATTTTTCATGAGAGCTGCTGTAATAGTTTTTCCTGGAACTTGGAGCGATTCTGATACGGTGTGGGCGTTAGAGAAATGTGGAATTAAAGCAGATAAAATTTGGCACCGCACGAGCGACTTAACTGGATATGATCTTGTGGTGCTTCCCGGTGGTTTTTCTTATGGAGATTATCTTCGGTGTGGTGCAATCGCACGTTTTTCTCCAATTATGGGGGCTGTACGGATACATGCTGAAAGTGGAGGCCTACTGATTGGAATTTGTAATGGATTTCAGATCTTATGTGAGGCAGGCATCTTGCCGGGTGTCTTGATGCGTAATAGTTCACTTCAGTTTCGTTGCAAGGATACCTATCTAATTTCCGAAACTTTCAATTCGGCCTTTACGTCCGGATTGGATAGAAATCGAACTTACCAAATTCCTATGTCACACGGTGAAGGGAGATATGTTGCCTCTTCGACCGATCTAGAGATGTTGGAGAAAAATGACCAGATTGCATTTCGTTATGCTAATCAATCAGGTGAAGTTTCTCCGGAAACGAACCCCAACGGGTCTATAGCGAATATCGCCGGGATTTTTAATAGTCAGAAGAATGTGCTCGGGATGATGCCACATCCCGAGAGAGCTTGTGAGCTGTTACTTGGAAGTGAGGATGGCAATCGTATCTGGGAGTCGGTACTTTCTCAAGCCTCATCATGAGACAGCCTATCTGAGCCAGAATCCCCTTCTGGATATTCAATGCGAGGATGGTAAGCAGCCACTAAAGCTAAGGTGAAGGCTTTTTCAATTGTTCGTATATCTCTGACCGTGAGGTCGCAATTATCAAATTGTCCGTCCTCTAGCCTGTCCCGAATAATCGATTTGACGATAGCTAAGACTTGGTCTGAGCTTCGGTCAGATGAGGCCCTAACCGCAGCTTCACATCCGTCAGCGATCATTACGAGAGCAGTTTCTCTAGATCTGGGAGCTGGTCCTGGATATCTAAATTTTGATTGTTCGATATTAGGATCCTTTTCAAGCGCCCGCCGGTAGAAGTAAGCTGGGTATGTGGTGCCGTGGTGTTCGGGAATGAAGCGTATAACGGCTTCAGGTAATTTGTCCTCTCTCGCTCGTTCGATCCCCTTGGCGACGTGTCCATGGAGGACACGAGTTGACTGCAGCTCATCTAACGCGTCGTGAGGATTTTCGGATCGGTCGGAATCTCTGTTCTCAATGAAAAAATCTGGTCGAAATAGCTTACCTACATCGTGAAACATTCCGCCCGCTCGAACGAGTTGTTCATCAGCTCCAATTTCAGCCGCTCCTCGAGAGGCAAGATCCGCAACTGCGGTTGCATGCGCATAAGTGCCGGGAGCTTGTTCTTGCATTTGTCGGAGTAGTTTGGTGCCGGGTTGTGCCAATTCCATTAATTCTACTCGGGTAATAATTCCAAAAGGGCGGCTGAGTACGTTATAAATCCCGACTCCCACTGTGGCCGAGAGTAGCCCATTAATAAGGGCGGAGGCACCAACATTTATAAATTGCGACAGTTCGAATTCTTTGTTAAGTGGTAGGCTAAAAGCCGCACTTAAAAGAATCACGGCGGCGATAGTGAAGCCACCCTTTAAGTAGTCATTGATTCGTTTTGCCCCAAGTGCGACAAACGAGGCTGAGAGCCCTCCTGCGGTGATGATGGAGAAGACTAGAACCACGTCGGCAGCCTCTGTATTCGGTATACTTGCAATTACAAATACGCCGACGAGAGACGATATCAGCGTTGACAAAATTCCTGTATTAAATCCCAATAAGACTGTGGCTACTAATGCGAACGCTGATATTGGAAGTGCTACGAAAAGTTCAAGATTTGATGAATTCTCAGTAAGTAGCGGAAGGCTTACTCGAATGGATAAGTTAATAGCGATCAGAAGCACGATAAAAAGTAATAGTCGCCGTATTCCAGAAAGATTTGGTGACGCATCACTTGCCAGATGAGCGGCCGACAGTACCCCTAGTAGCAACGACAAACATATCGCTGTGACTATCCAGCTTGTCTCGGAGAGATTATTCGTCCCAAGCGCTAAACGTCCAGATGGAAGTATAAGTATTGCAATGAGCACAATTGTTGTGCAAATTCCGAAGAGGGAAATCGTGAATTTACTATGGCTAATTGCCGGAGGGCTGAATGCTAGCTTTGGTTCTGACACTGTTATAAAACCTGATTAGCTGCCGGTTAGCTTAGCAGTTCTTTCACCACGATGTTAGCGTGTTTACCGTCCGCACGACCACCGAGCTTAGGCATGAGTGTTTTCATTACGATTCCAACGTCGCTCAGGTCTGCCGCATTTGTTTCAATTATCACGTCTTTTATTATCTGAGTTAATTCCATTTCTGTTAGTTTTTCGGGTAGGTACTCAGAGATAATTGCGAGTTCTAATTCTTCTTTGGCAACAAGATCTTGCCGGTTTCCTTTGGTGAATTCATCGATAGACTCTTTTCTTTGCTTAGCTTCTTTCTGGATGACCTGCATTACTTGGCTGTCGTTAAGCTCTTCCTTGTTCGCGATTCGAGCATAATCGACTGACGCAATTACAAGTCGCAAAGTGTCACGGCGCTCATTGTCACCATTTTTCCAAGCTTGTTTCATGTGAGTTCTAATAGTCTCGAGAAGAGTAGGATCATTCGCCATAGTCGAGCCTCGTATATTCAAGTGTCTGTACGCAATTATAAGCATCGCTTAGCCATAAGTGCTTGTGGTTTTTTTGGCTTACAACTCAGAATATTTCAGGAAATATAACTGAAATGCATGTCTGGCATTTTGACTTATCAGTTTAGTCTAAAAACTTGGACCCTTGCGATGCGTAGCCTTTATTATAGCTTTTCGCATTTTTCGAACACGAGCAGCTTCTTTTTTCTTACGACGCTCTGATGGCTTTTCGTAATATTCATGTTTACGGTAGTCCATGAGTATGCCATCAGTTTGCACTCGTTTCGTAAATCTGCGAAGCGCTTGCTCTAACGACTCGTTTTGTCCGACTTGGATCTCGCTCAAACTAATCTCTCTCATTCTCGACTCTACAGCTATTGATAGATCGTATATCTACGATTGGCGGTAGAGGCTGCTAATTATACTGCTTCTTCCGCTTAATAAGTTAGTCAGCTGAGGGCAAAACTTTGGGTTGCAGTTCCTCCATCGGTCGTCCGTCAACGTTTAGATCACATTCACCTGGTTTAATGCACAGCACCTCTACACCAGATTCTTCGTCCTTATATCTTTTTCCTAACGCAACTGCCATTTAATTCCTCCAGCTCCAGATTATTTGAGTGACATATTTCTTATACTTGCTCAAGCACATTATCGCCGCAGCGAAGCTCGGCTTCGTCTGCACCTCGCGTGACAATAAATTCAGCTTCACATGCTGGACATTTATAACGTTTCCCTGTTGTAGCCATCTAGTTACCTCCGTTGTTTTTACTATTATTCGATAGTTATTGATTTGTACATTCTTAATTGGTAGTGACCTGAAATGTTACAAAATAATACATAGGTTCCGGCCTCAAGCGATAGGTTTGTTTCGTCTTCGCCACCATTTTGTAGGTCATCGCTTGCAAATACCACTTCGCCTGCTGACTCAATATCTACCATGCCTTGTTCATTTGTAGGAAGGCTGTCAGCTGAAAGATCGGTACGCAATACTCGCAGGTTGTGAACTAACGCAGCGTTATTCTTAACTTGAAGTGAAATTTCACCGTCGGTGCTAAATGTATCTGGAGCAGTGATTCCGTAGGGGCCGTCTTTTGCGAGCTCTACAACCAACACACCGGGTGGTGCTTCCGTTGCCGCTGATTCCGCGGTACTTTGAGAGGCCTCTACGGACACAGTATCAGCTGCAAAAGGAGTACGAGCATAGATTTTACTTCTTGTATCCATCGAGTATTGACCACAATTATCGGCCGTCCCAGAGAGACTAGTGGATTCTTCAACGGTTGTTAGGTAGTCTGTGAGCTCTGGTCGATCAGGAATGGTGCCTCCTCGGCGTTCGGCATCAGCTTTTTGTGTTTCCCAACTTTCCAACCTGTGTTCAAAGTGCTCCTTGTTTGCGTGCTCAACTAAATCCCAGCGCCCTTGCATAATTAGCTTGACTATATAGTCAATTTGCGTTTCTGACATTGAGCCGCCGAATCGCTCACTCCACAAAGGCATATATGTACCTGCGCGGCCGCACGAGAGAGTATCGAATAAGTATGTGTAAACTTCTCTTGCCTCTCCATCAG
>Ga0315318_10000148_pt1 | contig 27800 bp, 26 predicted proteins | sample M1200m3416metaG_FD_203703 | JGI IMG/M metagenome (GOLD analysis project Ga0315318, IMG submission 203703) | Ammonia-oxidizing marine archaeal communities from Monterey Bay, California, United States - M1 200m 3416 | ecosystem: Environmental > Aquatic > Marine > Coastal | place: USA: California... | reverse complement strand
GTAGTTCCAACAACCACGGCACCTGCCGCACTTGCTGTAAAGTTACCACCAACGTCTAAAGCACCTTCAGTTACTATTTGTCCGCCTGTATAAATGTCTTCAGCAACACCAATACCGCCATCAAAAATAACACCACCTGTGGTTTTACTAGATGAAGCAGTAGCATTGTTAAAGTTTGTTACGCCAGTTACATCCAATGTACCGCCAACTACAGTATTACCTGTTGCCGCCGCTACTGTGAATTCACTGCCGTCACCAACTGCGAACGTAGTACCATTAAAGTGTAGGTTAGCGTCGTCTTCAACAACACCAGCCGCACCTGCAATTAGTACTCTATTATCTGTTAAGTCAGTAATTTTAGCAGATGCTAAAGTTACTTCACTTGCCGAAGCAGTAAAAACTGTAGTTGAATCAAGTTCCATTGTTACGGCACCTGTTCCACTATCGTCTACTGTTACGGTTGTGTTTCCTTCTACGAGTCGCGACGCTGAACCTAGTTGAGTATCAACATAGGCTTTCGTAGCCGCGTCTTGGTTACCGGATGGATCAGCAACGCCAGTAATTCTATTACTGCCTGCCGCGATATTTCCTGCCGGATTTAGTGTAAAATCACCCGCACTAGTGGTTATACCATTAGCATCGAGTGTGGTATTGTCAACGATCAACGAGCCCGCCTGTAAAGCCGAGTACGCTGAAATAGTAATGTTTCCTGCTGTTGAGCCAGTTTCTGATGTGGTCGCTACAACGAATTGATCGGCACTTTCGTCCCAACCAATAAACACGTTTGTATCGTCACCACGTTCAGTTACAAGACCGGCGTCAACCGCTCCTGATCCTGTCGCTCCAGAGGATAATACCATTAAAGGATCTGCTACCGTAGTATTCGTAGAGTTTACCGTAGTAGTAGTTCCTGAGACCGTTAAATTACCAGATATAGTTAAATTCGAACCATATGTTATAGAATTAGCAAGTTTTCCAGCCGTAATCGCATTATTTGCAATCTTGCCTGATGTAACTGCTAGGTCTGTAATCTGATTCGTCTTAATTCTAGTTACAGCCATTTTTCACAACTCCTTTTAAATTGTAAGGTTTCTTTGTAATGTTATTTATACAAGATTGGCCAAAGTAATACTAGTAGTTAGAATTTTAGTGTAAATTGACCCAACTTCCACCTGCATAACCTTGAAACTTGTTATCTGTGGAATTATATACTACGGCACCGTTAGACGGTGATAAAGCATCTCTTTGTGTTGTTGTGTAACTAGCAAATTGTACTAGTTGACTGTGTGTTGTTGCTGTACTTGAAATTGTTAACTTGTCTGATCCTGCTACTTTTATATAAACTATATCGTCATCTGCTGTACGTTCTACTTCTATTTTAGTGTCGGAATCAGCGTCTTGTACTTTGTCTAAATATGTAATACTTGAGAATATTTTTACACTAATCTTATCACCAGTTACCGGTGCTGTTGTAAATGTTAATGTTGTTCCACTTACTGTATAATCAGTTGTAGGAACTTGTACCACACCATTTAAAGTAACAATTACAGTATTTGTTGAAGCACTTTCACTTAAAGTAAAAGTAGTATCAGAACCATCACCGTCAAACGTATCATTAGTTAATGTTGCTGAATCTGGATCACCTACTCTTTCCCAAGCACCATTCTTATATACTTCAACTTGATCTAAAGTTGAGTTGTATCTAATTTCACCTTCTGTTGGTGAACCTGGTCTTTGTGCTGTTGTTCCAACTGGTAACAATAATGAACCTGTTGATTCAATTTTAACTATACCTGTTCCTTGTGGTTCAAGTATAAGATGTGAGTTTGTTGGAGTATAAAGTGTAGTATTTTCTGCTGTTATGTCTCCTAAAGAACTACTTGCTCCACCTACACCAAATGTTCCTGTGTATCTTGCTCCTGAAACATAAACTGACTTGCCTGAAAATGAAACACCGTTTGGTAAGTTAGCACCAATAAAATGTACAACACCAGATTGGTAATCAAAAAACCATTCATCGTCATTGCCAGAACCTGTAGCATACACCTGAGTACCACCACTCGCGGCCGTACCAGCATTTCCTGATGTATGTACATAAACTTTAAGTTGATATGTTGAACCTACTTCAGGTGGTATCCAATCAGTTAAAGTTGACTTCCATGTTCTGTTTGCTGTTGCTGTACCATCTACAGTACATTCGCGAGGACTACCTGTAGCATATACTGTTACTACACCAGCAGATGAACCTGGCATAACAGCCGGTATAGTATCTGCTTGTTGCCATACTTTGTCACCTCTTAATAATAACGGAGATGATATGGCTTCGTTAGGTGCTTTTTTGGCCGCATTAGTATCTGTTTTAGTGGCTCCGTAACCTAACTTCTTCCAGAGGAAATCTACTTTTTTGCTATCAGTTATTGCCATTACGCATCCTCAATCTCTAATAACGTAAGCGAATCGCCACTTACTAATTTAATTCTAACTAAAATAGTATTACCTGTAGTGTTAGCCATATTTTCAGTACCAAGTGTTAATGTACTGCTATCATTTGATACTGTTGAACCTGTTGGTATTCTATCACCTGATGTCATAGCACAACCATCTGACCCGTTACCACCATTGCCTGTGTCACTACCTGGAACACCACTACCAGCATAAGTGTCTGTAGCGGATAACCAACCACTTAAACCACTAGCACTATCAATAGCAGATCCTGGCGCCGCTATCCAAACACCTGTTAATTTTCCGCTAAACTTAAATTTAAAGTTAGCCGCTGGTGTTCTACGGAAAGCAAAAGTATAATATTGTGCTCCGCTCCTGCCTGAACTTAAATTAGGACCTACTGGTAAGTAGCCTGAACTTAAATCTGTTGTAAAGTGTTCTATTGTTCCCCAACGTGTAATTGCTTCTTGTGTTCCTGCTACTGTTTGAATACCACTCCAAGCATTACTTGTATAATAATTTGTGGCTCCTGTGAAACTAGGTGTGTCACTTGCCGCACCAAATCCTGTAATTCTTACACCATCATCTGTATGTGTACTTCCGTTACCTAAACTATCTGAAACTGGTATAGAATCTTCTACAATACCATTTGGACTTGCTGTATGTACTTGTATTTTTGTAGAATTAGTATTATAACTTCCTGTAGCATTAACGTTTTGATGTCGTGCTTTTATCGTTTGTACTGATCTAATAGAACTAGTTGTAATTGGTACAGCAATAGTTCCTAACGTATAAGCACCACCTACGCCTGTGTTTACTATTGGTATTCCTGAATTTAAGAACGTTGACGCTCCGTCCATTTGTGAATATGTATAATTTCTATTGCTAATAACATTACCACTCGTTGATTCATAATTTGTTGCTGGATCTACTTCATGAGGTGAACTTGTATCTTTATATGCTTGTCCTGTAAGATTTATTACTGTTGTTCCTGTAATATTTAAACTAGGTGACCCTGAATTATAATATGGTATACCCGAAATATATCTCTTAGACCCTGCTGTTCCTTCTGATAGTGTTCCAATTGACGTTGTTGGATTTGATGTTAAATCATCTTTAACTACATAAACTAAATTAGTATTTCCGCCTGCTGAACTTTCTATTCTTTGAGCACTAGATCCAATAGAATAACCAGTAAGTGCTAGAGCCTGTTTTGCTGAGGCTACAAGATATGCTCTCTGTGGATATGACGAAACTACTTCATCATAATCTCTGTGACCTGCTAATACTAGTGTAGTAAATGTATTTTGGTTTGCTCCACCTTCTGTTGTTGTAACAGTTCTATTTCCACTATCAACATTATTAATTTTTGATGTAATAGTTTGGTTTGTACCATTATAATGGTTAGTTATAAAATCACTAACAAAGTTTGTGTCAATTACACCAGTACTTGTATAACGTCTTGATGTTGACGTGTTTAATGAATCACCAGGTGATTGAGATGTAAATGAACTTGAGTTATCTGTAAATCCGTGACATAATTTTGGTGATGAGCCTTGTGCTGAATCATCTAATGTTAAACTTTTAGAACTTAGGTTTGCCGGAGCCGCCGGCACAGAATTCATTTGGAATGTTATTCCTGTATATGAATCTGATTGTGCTGTTAAGTCTGGCGTAGCACTTACACTAAGATTTAAATTATAATTACCTGCTGATTCTCCAACATAATTATGAGTTATAGCATTACCTACTGTACCTGCTGATGACCCATCTTCTGTAGGTGTATCATTTGAACTTCCGTCGGCCCAGTTAAATGTATAACTAGCGGCCGGTGAACTTACTGTAGGACTAACAGCATTAGTTACTGTTACTAAGGCTCTGTTGTTTCCATCTATATCTGTATAATCATATATGTCATATTGGTTATCACTACTTCCATCACTTGTTGTTACAGCAGTACCTGTAGCACTCGCTCTCATATCTGGTTCAACGTGTACTGTAAAGTTTGAACTAGCAAACGGAGAACTTGAATGTGAACTTAAAACTTCTAACTTACCTGTGTAATCTACATCTGTACCTGCATTTTGTTGAGCATTTGTCAATGTATAAGTGTGACTTAAATTACTTGTACCTGTGTCACCTGCTGAACCACTACCAACGTTAATTGTTTGTGTATTGCCATCACCAAATGTATATTTGTATTGAATTCCGTATGTAGCATAAGAACCAATTGTGTTTTCTGTAGTATTTGTAAATATTACAGGGTGTCCACTTGTTCCTATTTCATTAATTCCGCTATTATCATTTAATGTAAGTGAAGGCGTATGCTCGTCATAAACTTTGTGTGCTGTTGAAGTATCTCTAGGAATTTCACTAGGTGTTGCTGTAGAATGGGCATCAAGTGTTAATTCTACTGTACGAGTTTGTTCTTGTTCTGTACTTGCTGTAAATGTATGAGAAAGTCTTGCACCACCTACACCACCTGCGGCAGAATCGCTACTTATAACATTATCTGATTCACTATCGCCCCAATCCCAAGTATATTGAATTACTGCTCCACTTGTATTTGTTGTATTGTTTTGGAAGTAAATTGTATCACCATCATCCCAAGTTGTAATAGGTGATCCGCCAGCCGAGGCGGCATAAGCGGCAAATCCCATTACAGGAGTTGCTGTATAGATAATAATATATCCTGCTCTTGTTTTGCTTACACTAGAACCTGATCCGGTTCCACTATTATTTTTTGCTGTTACTGTTACAGTAAAAGGTGATTGAGTATTTGAATTGTAAGTATGAGATGGTGTGCTGTCTGTTGTATTATTTGTTGCTGATTCTCCAGTACCCCAATTAATATCATAATGTGTAGGGTTACCGTCTGTTGAAATCGTAAGTGTTACAACTAATCCAGCACCGCCTGACGTAACATCTGCTGTAAAATCAACATTAGCAACAGCAGTATTATTAATAATATTTTGTGATAATTCGTTTAAGTCATCAATTGCTGTACTAACATTAGTACTATCTGCCCAATTATTAATAGCACCTGATGGATATATTGTGCTATCATCAGGCCAACTTAATGTAACATCTCTTCCTGTTACTAGTCCGCCACCTGCGACACTTGTCCAAGATAAGTTTCCTGAACCATCAGTTTTTAATACTTGATCTGAGCCACCGCCTGTAATTGTAATATCTTCTACAGCACCTAAATCTAAGTCACCACCAACCGCACGGATTGATCGTCCTTCTAAGGTAATGTTATCTACTTGTAAACTTTTGGTGGGGGAAGATGTGTTTATACCTATACGGTCATTTATTACATCAATGTATAATAAGTCTGTTTCAAATGCTATATCTGTGCCTAAACGCTCAAGATTTGCCTTAAGCATGGCGCCAGAAATACGTCCTATGGCCATTTAATCTCCTCCACCTCTATTCATTCCTGGGTGAGCCCGGGTATAATATAACAGATAATCCTGTTACAATGTTATTTATATAAATGAAAAGATTAAGATAAGACGCTTGTAGTAGTTGAATCAAACCCTATAAAGGCATAAATTCTGTGCCCATTTGGTGGTGCTGATGTAAATGTAATATCTCTGCCTGAAACAGTATATGCTTGACCAGGTTCTTGTGGAACGTTGCCTACTACAACAATAACGTTATTTACATTTGCTGGTGCTGTAGTAAAAAAGTTAGTAAACGTTGTTGCTGACCCGTCGCCAGAATCTGTATCGAGAGCCATTCCTAATGTGCCTTGAGGTGTCACAGATCTAAAAGCGGTACCATCATAGTATTCCATTCTAGTTGTGTCTTCGTTGAAACGAAAAGTTCCTTTTTCAGCAACTGATGGTCTTTCTGCTGTAGTGCCAGATGCTGTGGAAACTCCTGTTGTTTTAGACTTTAAAAAATATCCCATTTTTAAATACTCACGTATGAAACAGTAGCATATACCGATGTGGCGTGAGAACATATTGCTTGAATGGTATCACCATTCGCTAATACAATTTTTTCAGCACTTAAAATATATGTGTCAGCACCATCTATTGATAAATCTTTAATAATTCTTGTTGTAGCATCAGCGGCTCCGCTGTTTGCTACAAGATAAACACTTATAGTTCTTGCCGCCGCATTATCATTAGTAAAAAATATCGATGTAGTAGCCGAGTCATTAGTGCTAGTATAAACTGTTGAAATACTTGTTGTTAAAGTCTTTTTTGCTAACGCCATTTTGTTTTCCTAAAATATTAACCCGTATACGATTGCTTTACTCTTACTTACCATTTCTTCCGCATTGCCTGTTGGTGCCTGAACGTAAACTCCTGTTCCGCCACCGCCTGGTGCTTTAGCATATACTAATGATTTGCCGGCTACCGCACTTGGGTCTGTTGTTTGTGTTAATCTCATAAGTCCATCAGTAGTAATATTGCTAGTAACATCTAATGTGGTTGATACAGTTGCCGCTCCGGTTACTATCAACGTTGAACCATCAAAAGTTAAATTTGGTTCACCTAATAAAGCATTTGCTCCTGTAACTGTTGTAATAGTATTATTCGTTGATCCTGATAATGTTAATCCGGATCCTGTTGCGGCATCAACGTATGCTTTTGTAGTTAAGTGTGTTGCTGTTGTAGGTGTTCCGCCTGATACAGTAGTTAACGTACTGCCTTCTTTAAAAGTAAAACTATCAATACTGTCATCATACAGCATAGTTACGTTTGTTGCTGTTCCTCTTTCTATTTCAATGCCAGCCGTTGTTGCTGTAATACCAGCACCAGTTTCACCACTGTTTAAAACAATAGTATTATCTGAGATTGTAGAATTAGTTGTTTCTACTTCAGTTTTAGTACCTTGAACAACAAGATTTCCATCTACTGTAAGTGAATGTGTTTTTACTGTGACATTAGAATCAGCACCACTAGTGGTAATTTTATAATGTCCGTCGAAGCGTTTTTCTGAGATTTTTGCCATAATTAATAATCCTTATACATTATTTATTTCTTTTTCGAATTGTTCAAACGTGATTTCTCTGTGGTTTGAGCATTCTTTCCAGTTTTCTGGCACAAAATTGTTCAAAGCACCTACTCTAGCAAAATTAATATCTGAATATTCTAACATTATTCGTCTAATTTGGTCTACCCAGTTCATATAATATGTTGCCGTCGCACTTGAAGGCTTATAGGCATTCGTATCAGAATAGATGTTGTTTATATCATTATCTTTAGCACCTATTCCCATTAAATCATGTCCAATTAAATAAATGTAATTGTGTTTTTCAACACAAGCATAAGTTAAAGCAACAGGGCCACTGCTATATCCCCAATTATATTCTATTTTTCTACTGTGTGTATTTTGGTAATCTGTATCTTGCCATTTTCTATCTGTGTGTGTTTTAATAAGTTGATTAGGTCGCCTTGTATAAAAAGGAATTTTAGCAGGAATATTTTCTAAAACATCTGGGTTAATTTCAGACAATTCAATTTCTTCTCTTATTTTATCGTCTGTGCCAATTAAAACATCAGGCATAAAATCTCTATATAGAGCATTACACCCATATATAGTTCCTTTACCTCTTAATGTATTTAAATCAAATCCTATACGAGATTTACCATTACCAATTACAAATGCTTTTTTCATTGTATTCCTTCAAAAAAAATGACTACTAACAGTAATTAGTAGTCATTTTAAATTACAATTTTGTATCTGGATTAGATATATTATGCGTCTTCTACAAGATCGTCGTCGTCTGTACCAACTAATGTGTTATCATCACCTGCTTCTTCCATTCTACCAACACCAGTCGCCGCGGCGCCAGTTAGTGCCCATTCTACCGTTGTTCCGTCTAAGGCATTTGAACCTGTAGCACTTGGTTGGGCCAATGTAACTTTATGTCCTGAAATTTTGCTTACTCCATAAGTTTCTGAATCAGCACCTTGTACTGAAATCGACATCTCACCTGATGCCAAAGCCGCAGGTAATTTTCCTGTAGCAAGTGTACAAGTAAATGTACCACCAGTTCCGATTTCTTCAACTACGAATCTTTTAGATCCTTTTTGTTTTACAATATAACCTTCTTTAACGGCAGAACCGTTATGAAAGTTTACTTTGATTTCTGTTCCTCCAGCAGTTGGGCCTACGCCTTCAACGCCAAAGAATCTTTTATTAAGTGGTCTTCCCATTGTTTTCTCCTATATAGAAGTCCGATGCGGGTTCTATCCGCTACGCTGTGGGTCAATTCAGCATAAGTCCACACCAATTGTGGCACGATTTGTGACAAATATATTTATCTAATTTTAGTCAAAAAGAAAGGCGCCTAAGCGCCTTTCTAAATGTTTCTAAAGCTCTATGCTATTAAGCAAACGAGATGTTTGACATAGCAATTTCGCCCAAGTAGTCACCAGCATTACCAAGTGAAGATGCTGTGTTAGTTAACTCAACATATCCATATCTTGTCATAAAGCCAACGACTGGTTCTAGTGTATCAGGGTCTAAAACAACACCTGAAGACATTAGAGGTACGTATGGGCAATAGAACGCCGCCGCGTCCGCTTCGCTTGAACCTTTGTATCCAACTAATACTGCTGAATCATCAGCCGCATAAGTGTCAACGTAAATTTTCATAGCGCCATTCAATGTACCTACAAACTTGTTGTTTGTTGGTGCTTCGAATGTACCTTCAGTTGTTCTTGCGAACGCTGAAGTAGAAGCAGATTGAAGTACTGTTAGTGCTTGTGGAGAAACCACAGCCCAGTTACCAGCACCACGTCTTGTTCTTTGTGCGATCTTATTAGCAACTCTATTGATCAAAACAGCCAATGCCGCGTGTTCGTCACCAACGTATGTAGCAGTACCACTTACAGAAGCCTGGTTATAGGTTTCTTCAGTAGCCGCTAGTGATCTTAAAGAAGTAAGAACTTCTTGGTCGATCTCAGCAGTTATTTCTTGAGCCAATGCGGCCATAATTTCTGCTTCAACGTCAATGCCATGCATTGATTGGGCATCTTGAGCTGATTCAAATGTCCAACGAGCTGATAGTTTACGAGTTTTCGCTTCTACCGGCTGTTTTAAAATTTGAATGTTCAATCTCTTACCTGGTGCACCTTCTAAAGTAGCCGTAGAAGCACCTGCTCCTGGGTTACCGTCGTTACCTGAGTAAGATTCAGCAATTTTGAACGGAGATAATGCTTCATCACCAGCCGCGATGTTTGTAGCACCGCCAGTGGTTGTATCAGCATATCTCACTCTTAGAGTATGAATTTGACCTACAGGACCTTGCATAGGTTGTACGCCAACGATTTCGTTAGCAATAACTGTAGGCATAACACGTCTGATCACTGGTAGTATCACACGGTTTAGAGTAGCAACGTTACCGGCAGATGTCGCGCCAGCAGTTGCCGCCTCTTTTAAGTAGTTACGGGTGTTTTCTAAAACAACACTCATAGTAGTTTTAGAATTACCTTCTAAACCTTCCATAAGAGCCGATTTAGTGTCATCCCAACGGCTTTCAATTAATGTATCTGACATTTTTTATGTCTCCCTTATTTTTACATTCCAGCCAATTTCTGAAGGAGTACAATATTGTCCTCATCCACATTTTGGCTTTTAATGGTTTTGTTTCCAGTAACTTCTTTACGAGTTTCCGCTAAAATTTCTTTTCTCGGAGCCTCGTTTTTTAGTACTGCTGGCAAATATTTGTCGTATGCTGATTTTAATTTATCAGTTCCGACACTTTCGAGTAAACTTTGCATTACGTCCGCCTGCTTATTCGCTAAAGGCTTCATTAATTCATTGAGTTTTTCTTTTCTTGTGATACCCTCGTTTATACGCTCTATTTTTGCCTTCTGAGCGTCTACTTCAGTTGTAGAAGTTTCTAATTTCTCAGATGCTTCTTTTAATTGCTTATCTTTATCAACAATTACTGCTTCTAACCCTTTCATTTCTTGATTTTCATTCAAGTAACTAGTAGAGTATTCAGCGGCAAATGTTTCAAACAATTTACGACCAAAGTTATTTTCACGAGCCTGTTTGATATCTTCTTTCAGTTGAGTTAGTTCTTCTCTCAAAGTACCTGTTACGGCTTCTTTAACAAGTTTGCTTGATTTCTCTATGAATTTCTTTTTAAGAGCATCTAGTTGATCTTTTGCTTCAGCAACTAATTTTACTTTAGTTTCCACGACGTCTTTCTTGTCTTTGTGGAATTCAGTAATTTCAGATGCTAAATTCTCTATTACAAACTTCTCAAGTTTTTCCATTGTAGCAGATTGTGACGTGCGATCTTTTCTAAGTTCTTGAATTTCTTCGGCTAATTTCTTAACCATGAAACTGTCAAACTTTTCAGCAGATTCAGTCATTTTTGTGTTAAACTTAACACGGTCTTCTGCTAATGCTTTCTTTTCAGCAATTACTTGCGAAATTTCAGCACTTAGGTGTTCCGTAACCATTTTATCAAGAGCCTCAACCATAGTGTGTTTATCATGCTCATAACGTCCAGCAAATTCCTCACGAAGATCTTGACGAACTTCTTCACGGATTTCTTCTAACTTGGTATCCCAAGCCTCAGTAATCTGCTTACGAGTTTCTTCATTTACTAAATCGCTGTCGAGCAACGGTTTGATGACTTCTAACATATTGGTCAACTCCTAACTTTTAAGTCTCGGATGAGTTTAAGTACTTCATCCTTTAAGTACCTCTGTACCGCTGTGTCATGCTTTGCCTCTTTAGCAATTTCTAAAACTTTATGACCATGTGTCATGTTCAAAAGTCCTTCGTATATTGCCTGAGGGTAGGCATTAGGTGCAGAAGGTTGTGCCACAACATCTATTGTGACTATCTCGAATTCGCTCACCTGTCCGGTGGCTTCATTGACGTTGCCGCTTCCGCGACTGCTTACTCCCAATTTTACACCACTGTCTAACATAGTTTTCACTAGTTGTCCCATCGGTGTTGGGAGAATTTTTAATTTACCAAATCCATTTGGACCGTCCATCCACATACTTTCTACTACGTGGCATACCCTTTCTAGGTTAACCTGTAACCCTTCTGGGTGGTCTACTTCACCAAGGACACTATTGCCCGTTGTGATTTGGTCATTTAATGTTTTTACTGCCGAAGCAATTTCGTTTACGGGATATATTCTTTCGTTGGCGTTTTTAACACCTCCTTGAATACAAATTCCTTTAAGAAATAAGTCTTTGCCTTCGTTAGCAGATTCTACTATTATACCTGCTTGTTCGTACGTTAAATTTTCTTGTAATAAAGGCTTCATTTCTTATATCCTTATTTGGTTACTGGCTTAGGTGCTGATGATAACGCTTGTTTTCCACCAGGTTTGTTTTTATTTCCAGCATCAGAAACTTTTGGTGATGCCGCTTTGGCACCTTTTTCTTCGCTTGAACCTTTTGCGATATTACCGGCAGAGCCGCCCATATCGTTTTTGCCAGCAACTGGACCTGCTGATCCATCACCGCCTTCAGAAGTTTCTGGAGCAGGTGCTTTTTGTGTATATTCTACAACTTTCTCTGCTTCGTCTACTTCTTTATCTTTTGCTTCTTCTACTGGTGCTTCGTCGCCTTCGTAACGTACCGCTTCTTCAGGTTCCAATTCTGGTTCCATTTCTGGCTCCATTTCTGGTTCCATGTCATCTGCTGGTGCTTCATCGTCGGCTGGAGCATCTCCAGTCATTGCTTCAAATTCTGATCTTAAGTCGTCGATCGCAGTTTGAAGGTCTAAAATTTCATCTTCCATACGCTCAGCGTCTTCCGGATCCATTTGTTCTTCACCTGCGTCTAAACCCATGTCGTCAGCCATGTCGCCAGCGTCTGCTTCAGGATCTTCTCCTTCGTCATCGTCTTCGCCCATGCCAACTTCGTCGGCTTTGATATCAGCAACGAAATCAGCAGTTTCGTCTCTAGACAAGTCTTCTTCAACTTCATCTTTAGTTTCTTCGACTTCGTCTTTTGTTTCGTCTACTTTTTCGTCGGCTGTTTCTTCGACTTTTTCGTCGGCTTCGTCCACTTCTTCATCTTTTGCTTCATCAACTTCTTCATCTTTTTTAGATGTTTCATCAATATCCGCAAGATCCTCTTCGTCAATTAAGTTTTCGTAAATTTTACGAGACTCATCAACGGCGATCTCATGAAAGAGGTCCTTAGCCTTATCTTCTTCCTCATTGACTACTAATTCAATGAGTGATTTCCATTTGTCATTCATGTTTCGAACTCCTTGTTAATACACGAGATATGGCGCATTTCGTAGTAGTATTTACAAATATGCTATGTTAATTCGTTAAAACGTCAGATAATCACCACTTTTGGCAAAATATGTGTAGTTTTAATTGGATGTTATATTATGTTATAATTCGTCGCCTGAGTCTTGTTGCCCGTACTGTGCCTTGATCTTTTCTATCATCTTTGATTTTTCAAATTTTTTGGCATCGTACATTTTTCTCAAGCCATTGATTTGACCCAAAGTTAGTCTACTCTTTCGAGTGCTACCTTGGACTAGAATGCTTTGATCACCTTCGGGGTCATAAAAGTCATTCAACTTATCTTTATCGTTTTTTTCGTCTAATTCAAATAGTTTCATAACTGTATTTATTTCCAAGGACGACCGACTTTTATCCCTTTTTTGTGCTCATTGTTCTTCTTTTTTGCTGTGTCGTTTTGCCCAGGGGCATACAGCGAAGGCAATCTGGCTTTAACAAGTTTTGACGGTTTGCCATCTTTGGCACGTTTCTCAGCCGCCGCGGCTAACTTGGCTTCTTGCCTTTGTCTTTTATATTGTAATGTTGATATTCCGTTTGCGGCCATACTAATATTTATTCAATTATATTGAAATATCTTCTTCGGCGCCTGCGTCTGGTTCTGCTTCTGCGTCTGCTTCACCACCTTCGGCATCTAAATCTTCGCCACCAAGGTCACCACCCATAGTATCTAAGTCAGCACCTAATCCGCCTGGAGTAATTCCAGCACTTCTAAGTGACTTGCCACCTATTATGTTTTCTGAATCACCTTGTTCTTCACGCCACAATACTTCATTTTGTTTTATTTCTTCTTCAGTTAAACCTAAGAATCTCTCTATAGCAAATCTCTTACTAATATAAGAAATACCTTCCATTTGAGCAAAGTTACTAATTCTACTAGCATCAATATCACTTTGTCTATAACTAGCAAAATTTTGAGGCTCATTAAATTCAATATCAAAAATTGAATTATCAATATTAACACCTCTCCAACGTAACCACAATTTAAATTCAGCGTCCATTGTACTCGCTATTAAACTTTGTAACCTCATACAATACTGATTAAATCTATGTTCTTGGATTAATGCTACACCTACTTTACCATCTGCTACTGTGTTAGTAGCATCATCACCTGACGTAGGTAGATATGTTGCTGGAATTCTTAAACCTCTATACAATTTATTAGTAAAGTATTTTAAGTCTGATATTTCACCTAGGTTTTCGCCACCTGGTAATGTTTCAACTTTAGAACCTCTACCTTCTGCTGTTTGAGGGAAGAAATAATCTTCATTAATTGATAATGGATTATAAGTAGCATCCATCATACTTTGTCCACCACCTGTTTGTGTTGGAATACGTCTTTGGTGAATTTCGTTTTTAACTCTTTCAACATAGCCCATTGCCATATGTGTTGGCATATTGCCTACGTCAATATAAAATACTCTACGCTCTGGTGCTCTTTGTACCCTGTATATAATAATAGCATCTTCAAGTAATTCTTTTTGTTTGAATACTTTAAATATATTCTCTAATATACTTGTACCGAAAGGCCAGTTAGCATCTAAGCCTTCTGTTAAACTTAAATGTACAACATTTTCAGCGTCTATAGAGTTTTCAGTTGTTTCTGTTTGTCTACCACTGTAATGACTAGCATTGTTATAACCAGTTGTTGTAGAACTAGGTTGCATATTTGCTGTTTCTGTATGTTGAGGTGCTGTAACTGTTAAGTTTTCAAAGTTAGGAGCAATATCTTTTAATACATAAACTTCTGGTGCTTTACCTTTTGCTTCATTAACAACAACCTTTATTACATTTTGTGGCTCAACCCAAAACCATTCAAAAGTTTCTGGGTCTCTAATAAATGTTTGATCGCCGTACTTGAGTACGTTACGAAACATTTTAAAAATTCTTTTATTAAAATCGTTTAAACTAGTCCAATTTTTAAGTTGTTCACTTAAAACTTTTACTTCAGTTTCTGTTGGGTCTTCTTTAAATTTAAATGTAAATGGTGTATTGTTTTCCGGAGACTTCATTGTACAAAATTCTGCTAAAATATCAATTGCTGTGTTAACTTCCGAATCCATATCCATAGATTCATATTGCATATATCTTTCAATTCTATTTGGATGTCCAATGTATACTTCTGGAAGTTGACTTTGATAGTTTCTAAATGCTGAATCTGGAGTATTAGCACGACCACTTAAAGGACTAAGACTTCCAGTATCAACTGTTTTAAAATATTTTTTCCAACTCATATGCTCTGTTTCCTATCCCATAATATGGGTATATTGATATTTATATACATTTTAACTTTAAGTATTAATGTCTGAATAGGCCCTTAACATTTTAGTATTAGTTTTGGATATATCTTTAGAAATATTAATAGATGTACTACCAAATGCTTCAGAGAGTTGATTACCTTGGCTGGCTAATTTAATTACCTGACCTAAAAGTCTATTAGATTCTTGAATATTACTAATTACACCCATAGTACCACTTGCTGTTGCTAATTCTGAATTAGGTGTCATTGTACCTGCTGTATTTGGTGTAAACCACTCTCCCATACCACCTTCATTAATAATTTGTGGAATAATTGGGCTGGTATAACCTCCGTATTGTAATTTTTTAGCACTAACCAGTGCTCCACCATCTGTTCCCTGGCCAGGGAACTTACCAGTATTCCATCTTTGAATGGCGTGTAACTTATCTCTAATTACTGATTGTGCGGCTGTTACAGAATAACCATCAATGTTATTATCTTGCATATAACTTTCCCAAGTCATACCCATTTTATAGCCTGGAATAGTTGAATGGAGAAATTGCTTAAATTGTTCAAAGGCCGCATCAGCAATATCACCTTGTCCGGCATTGTACGCTTTTGCTAATTGAGACTTAACCTGAGGAATCCTATCAATTATAGTACTGTGACCACCACCAAGATCTATTGTTTGTTTACCTTTAAAACCTGTATTTAAAGATTTAACTAACTCTTCAAAACTACCAAAAGCATGATCTGTTACACCAGGGGCAAGAGATGTAGACGAAGCAGAGAGTTCATTTGCTTGAGCCATCGCTGATAGTGATCGAAGGCTTTGTATATAATGGATAATACCTTTTTCGCTTACCTTACCATCTGCTGTTGAACTATCAAATTTCAATGCATTCATAGCGGCGTGTAATTCTGGGCCACTCATTTTTGAGATCGCTGTCTGTATTTCTGCTCCACTCATGACACCTTCCATCCCGTAAGAGTCATATCCACCTCTTCCTTCAACAATTTGATTTGCTTGTTTTCGTAATTCTTTAGTACTTGTACCACCCATTAACCAATCCCATGGTGCTTTAGCAACTATTTCAAATTGAGTGAAGAAATTGGTAAAAGATGTTAAAATCTTGTCAAGTTGAGTTTGAAGTTTATCACCCCAAACGGATAACGAGTCCATCCTACTTTGTATTATCTCGCCTATAGGTCTCTCGTCTTCTGGAAATAATGATGCTGACCAGTCGGAGATGCCTCCTTCGATGCCTGATTGAATCTGGTTCTGGAAGTCTGTTAATGTTGCCGCCATTAGTAGGATTTGTCCACCAACGCCGTCGGCTGATTTGCTGTCACTATCTCCAACTGCTTTACCTAAATTTTGAAATTGTACTTGTAATTTTTGAACATCACTAGCCGCTTGTGTCATTACAGTAGCAACATCACTTATACCATATAAACCTTCAAATTCTTTACCACTTGCCGCGATACTTGGTAATATGGCTCTTATTCCTTCTTTGAATTCATCCTGATCTATTGTACCAGTTGCTACAGCATCACCTAAATCTCGTAATTTTTGTGCCGCTTCACTATTACCTGCTACAAAACTCTTAATAGTCTGGTTACCAGCGGCCATCTCAAGTGCTAGATCTTTACCAGCCACACCTGCTAATAATATCTGTGAAATTGCTGAATCTTGTCCTGCTGTACTAAAAACTAATTGTAATGCCTTTTGAGCTTCAACTGTAGCACCTTGTAATCTAATATTAGCATCTGCTCTTAAATCATTTTGAGCCAGTTCTTGTGCTAGTTGTTGCCTACTTTTACCTGTTAGTCCTACTAATGTGTTTAAATCACTAATATAATCTTTAAACAGTACACTCTGTTGCTGATAACTCATATTTTGAAAAGCAGTATTTCTTGACTGGGTTTGTGTATACTTGGCTAATTGTTCGGCTTGTTCGTCATAAGTTAAACCTAAAGCATAAAGACTTCCGCCGTAATCGCTTCTCATTACACTTGCTAATTCTACAAATCTTTTAGCACCAAGTGAAACTGAACCACCAAATTGTGCTAACCCTTGGGCATTTGTTTGAACAATCTGTGTAAAGGCATTCATTGTTAAGCCTAAGCCATGTATTTGTGCCGATGTCCTAATTATATCAGAATTGTAATTTGCTCCACTTTGACTTAATGCTACAAAACCGTCCATTAAATTTTGGGCGTAGGCGGCAACTGCCATAGCGGCCGCTCCTGCGGCGGCTCCAAGCATTTTTATACCTGATCCAACCATAGGCAATTTTGTTCCAAGAACTTGGAAACTGTCTGCCATACCTCCTAAGCCATCTCCTAATGCTGTGGCTCCTGACTGAATAGCCCTACCTAATGTATCAAAACTAGCAGGACCTCTAATAAGATCACTTATTACATTACCTGTATTTTTTACAATATTTCCTAAAGCACTGGCTATTGCTTTTCCTCTAGACGTCATAGATTTATCAAGATCTTCCATGGTATCATCAAAGTTTCCTGACCAATCTTTTAATGAAAGGCTAAGATTTTTTGTCGCGTCGACGTTTTTCTTGATATATTCAGTTTGTTTTTTGGCTTGAGACTTGGCCTCTCCAGTTGCTTTCTCCCCAGAAAGTTTTTGAACTGCTATTAATAAGTCGTGAAGGGTGTCTTCTGTTGCTACATCACTGATTTCGATTTCATTATTATCTGTATTAATTCTTATTGCCATGTTTTCATTTCACCATTATATACTCATATAAATAATATGACTAACTACTATTATATTGTATTTAGCGGAGAAAAATCCATGGATGATAAAGAAACAAATAATGATATGCCAAAAATGGCTACAGAGATAAAAACGCCGGGAGCGGCTAACCCATTACAAGCATATTTTCGTAGACCAGCAATTTATATTTCATTACCAAGTGAAGGTAAATTTAATGCACCTGGTGAGATTGAGATTCCAGAGAATGGTGAATTGCCAGTTTATCCAATGACAGCAAAAGACGAAATCTTAATGAGAACACCTGATGCTTTAATGAACGGTGCTACTACAGTTGAAGTTATTCAAAGTTGTGTTCCAGGAATTAAAAATGCTTGGAAACTATGTGCTTTAGATGTGGATATGGTTCTTGTTAGTATTAGAATTGCTACATATGGTAATATGACTGACGTTAAGGGTGTATGTCCTAAATGTAATGAAGAAAATACTTACGAACTAGACCTTAGCACTATTATTGATAAGGTTACTGTTCCAGCATACAAACCGTTGATTAATGTTAGTGACTTAAAAATACACTTTCGACCATTAACGTACGAAATAGTTACTAAAGAAGCCATAAAAAACTTTGAACAACAACGAATGATTCAAGGTATTGCTACTGACGAAGGTATGGCGGAACAAGATCGAATTGACAGATTCCAAGATGCTTTTGTTCGATTAACTGTATATTCAGTTGGCATTCTTGCGGAGGCTGTTGGTAAAGTTGAAATGACTAACGGTACAATAGTAACTGACCGAAAACAAATAGGCGAATTTGTAGCAAATTGCGATAGATCCATTTACAATTCCATTAAAGAGCATTTAGAAGAGAATAGAAATCAATCAACTATTGATCCTATTCAATTTGAATGTGCTGGCACAGTTGACCTGGAAGGTAAAAATACACCTTGTGGAGAGAAATGGACTCAACCATTTACTATAGATAACTCAAGTTTTTTCGGATAAGGCTTTTGGCACTAGGCAATGATGACATTGTCAAATTGCTCCAAGATTTTGACAGTGAGTCGAAAGCCGTAGAAAAAGATTTATTGGAGACTACCTGGTATATGAGAGGCGGCATATCGTACAATGAAGCCATGGCATTGTCACCAAGTGAAAGAAAGCAAATACACGAAATCATAAAACAAAATATCAAAAATACAGAGAAAACCAAACTACCATTAGTGTAAAAAAGGAATTCGCTATTTAGATAACCGTATACCAAATAACATATTTTAATGTGTTAGTTCAGTTGTTTAAATAAATCTATGTACACAAGATATAACGTGGTTAACAAATTAACCAAAGATGTTTATTGTACGGTTTTTTCAGTAGAAGAAGCCCAGCAAGTCGTGGATATGGAAAAAATAAATCATCCTCATTGGGAATTAATCGTAGAAAAAATAGAAGTAAGTTCAATTAAACCAGGATTTGGAAGAGATCCAGATTTACACTAGTTTATATTAATAACATCAACTTCGTTGATGTGTTTTTTCGCTTTCGCTCAAAACATTTTTATTTAATAACGAAATAACATTTCGTTATCATCTAGATATTTTGCCCATACTTCGCCCACTAGGAGCAAAGTACGGTTTGTCATCATCTGAGTAACTCACCCATCATATCCAAGAAGATTTAGTATTACTAACGGAGGCGGCGACCCGCTATCCCCCTACTTCTGCCTTCGCATAGTCACGGAACGTTCAGTATGTTATGATATCTTACATACTAATCGTTGAGGTTGTATCTGTTTCACAGAGCCTCATCCTTTGGCACTTAAAGTTAATGCCTTTACTTGGTACGACCCAGTATCCGAACACGGGTATCCGTGCCCTCAAGGGTATGTTTTCAGAGTACCTATATAGTTTTAAAAATTGCTGTTAATAGTATGTTATGCTAGGCACATAATGTTTTAACCAGATCTGAATTTCTTGTGAAAAATTCCTCAAAATTTGATATGCGCCAGTTAGAGCCTGTGGTGTTTGACCAATAGTCTATGTAGTTTTTTGATTTTGATTTGTGCTTTGATTCTATAGCGATAAATTTGCCTATTTGATTGAATTTCATTATTAATATATTGAAGTCGCCTGGATCTGCTACATCCATAAGTTGTGATATCCATTCTTCTAATTGAGGAAGTGGTTCAGGTTGTAACAATCTGTGAAATGAGAATTGTTTATAAAACTTACATTCTGCATTAAATTTAGGAAAACTTTGTCCAGGTACAATGTCTCCTTTAAAGGCTCTTACTTGCCCTTCGTGTAATATTTCTTTTCTTGCTTTATTAGACCCGCCCACATAAGCACCAGATCCTGGTGCTCTTATAAAAGATTCACCATATAACCCTGACAAGAATTTCGCGACATCTCGTTCCCAGGCTGAACCTTTTGCTTTTTGTGGGCTTGGCATAAATTTAAGTTACTTTCTTAAGAAAAAACTCTAATTACATAGCGTTCTTTTTTTCTTGTATTTCTTTTCTACGTGATTTACCAAGTTTTGCTAAATCGCCTAAAGATTTACGAGCTCTAGTAGCCGCCGCTTTGTTACCTTTAGTATCAAATTTGTCAGCCTCTACTACATAATTCTCGTATGCCGCTGTTATTTGTTCATGTAATGTTGACATTACTTTCTCCTATGTTTAAAGACTGTGTACCACAGCCATTGTTATTTAATGTTCTAGGTGCCTACAGCCGCGATTTCTGAACTATTTCTGTATAATCAAATGCCACACGCCACAATTCTCTACTCTTATTCACAATTGGTGAGCGTCGATGTAACGTATATAACTGATCCATTATAAGAAAATCGCCTTTTTTAAATACAAAATGATTTTGGTATATAGATCTATCTAATGTTTTTTTATATTTTTCCCGTACTACATCTACATCTGTAGGTTTACCGTCTTGCCACGCTTTTTCTATTAATGGTGGTTGCCAATATAAAAACTCTTGGCCGTCAACTGGATGTGTGTTTACTGCTGACATACGTTCATCACCTTCGTGCCTAACCGGTTTATAATTATCTAAACTAGGATCATCTAATGCTTCTGCCTCTGACCCGTATATACCATGCCCGAAGTTGTTTAATTGTATTTCAATGGAACGCCAATAATCTTTTTCGCTTTCGGGTAATTCTAAAAAAGCATCTCGATTGTTTAATAAACTAAACACCGTATCAACACATTCGTCTTTACAATATAAAGCAATTAGTATTTCTTTAAACTCACTCAAGTGATGTACGGTGCCATTGCTATGCCAGTGTAATTCTGTTTCACCAAACATACCACCAGGCATTACTCTTGCTATATCAGGGTTATCTTTAGGATTAAAACTCGCACCCCACATTTTGTCATCATTAGTATCTCCAATACGTCTACAATAGTCAATTAATTGAGATTGTGTTAAATTTTGTTCGTGATGAATTGTGTAGCCGTGTTTTAATATTTTATTGACTTCGTTTTTTACTTCTAAATCAGTATGCTTTTCTACTTGTAATGCCATATATAATATTTATATTTCCATAGGGTACGTGGACAGCATTTCGTAGCCATCGTTAGTTACAAGAATTTGTTCCTCAAGTTTAACACCATCTCGTTCACCTACGGCTCCCATATAACTTTCTACAGCAAGAACCATGCCTTCTTCAATTGTTCCGTTATATGGATTCTCACCTAAATGTTTTGGATTGATACGCGGATATTCATCACACATTCCAACTCCATGTATAATACAAGGGTATGCCTGTTCCTGAAATTCAGTCGGAATTGTATATGAAGCCTCTTGTATATCTCTAATTGTTTTACCTGGTTTTATTAATTGAAGATTATATTGAACCTCATCATATGCTAACTGGTAAATTTCTTTTTGTCGTTTGGTTGGTTCTTTTGGTCCACAATGGAATGTACGAGATATATCACAGAAGTAACCCATTGGTCCTACCATGTCAGTATCAAAACCAACTAGGTCACCTGACTCTATAGGTCGCTGTGATGCTTCTTGAAGCCAAGGGTTTATACGTGGACCGGAAGCCAGCATTTGTCCTTCATGCCAACCACCTTGGTTAGATAAGTTAGTGTAATTTAATAATCCCCAAAGTTGTAGTTCAGTAACACCCGGCTTAAGAGCTTCTTCCATTTTTGCTATACCAAGTTCTGCTACAGCAATTGACCAACGAATACACTCGATTTCATCTTGTGATTTAATTATGCGAGCCTTTTCAGTAAGTGCCATACCATCTAATACTTCTAACCCTTTTTGTAAACAAGCACTAGTGACACTTGGATTAACAGACTCTATTGCTACACGTCGATTATCAGTACCAATTTCCTCAAGATATTCAACAAGATCTTTTGCGAAAAGTTGAGCGTTATCATTAAGAGTGTCTCCAGCATCAAAGAAGTTAAGAAGACGCCCTGGACAAGATCGGTCAATATGTGTGGTATAATCTGTATATGCTCTATGGATTATAGTTGGGCCTTCTTCACTTATAATGAGATATGTGGAAGGTACTCGTGCTTGAAACAATGGGTAAGTGTTGTAATTTACCGCATATCGTAAACTAACAGGATTAACTATTACTAAAGCACCAACGTTGGCTCTTTTTATTTCCGCACGAAGTCTTTTAATTCGGTATTTGTTAAGTCGGTTATGATCAATATTTGGCAGTTCTCTGAACTGCTGTAAGTCACTCCAGTTGTCATTTAATACTAAACTGTCAGGTGAGTTGTTCATACTTTTGAATGGTGCTTTACAATTACTTTACTTATAATTTGATCAACTGATGCATTATTAACAATGTCCGGTAGTTTACGTTTTTGAACTTTAATATGTCCACTAAAAAACAGTGGTTCAGTTACATGAAATATATAATGAGGCTGTTTATATTCTTGAATGGTATTAATAAAATGATTAGCAACGTCATTAGCATTAGCAGTTCCAGTATATAATAGGTAATGAAGTTCATCTTTCTCACAACTGGCAACATTTTTAACACCAGAAACTTCAAGTGCTACTGCTTCTATTAGTCCTGTGTAAACTTTAACACCACTTTTCATAAAAATAACATCATCAAATACTCTGCCTTCATAATACCATATACCATCTTCATCTCGAAGTTTATCGCCATCTGTCATCCAATCTAATGTTCCATATTTGTACCAAAGTACACCTTTTTCATCAAGTTTTAATTCACCATTATGAATTGTTTCTCTAAATCCATAAAAGTTTTTTATTGGATCTCCGGGTTTGTACACCGCTCTTGTGTGACAATCGGCTTCGGTACTTGCCATTACATTGTATAATGCTTTGAACTTAAATTTCTTTTCTATATTTCTAACAATAGTTTCTGGTGTATGCCCTCCAGCAAACTCCCAGTAGTCAATACCAGTCCAATTAAAATCCTCTGGGCAGGAGTCAACTACTCTTTTAACAGCATTAGGATATGATATACAAATATTAGGTTTTACTCTTTTTATTTCTTCTGGTACGTTGTCACCACTATTTAATATATGAAAACCTCCACCTACTTGATACATCCTTAATAAGTTATACGGATTATACGTTGCTGTAAGTCTTGGTGTACCTAAAACATATGGCCTTTTATCTTTTGTAAATTCAGGTGCTACAGCAAGTAAATGACCATTTAAAGACCAAGTCGTACATCCTACTATTGTTTGTCCATCTACCCCAATAGCCTCGTCATGCTCTTTAAAATCCCAAAAGGATGGATACATTTCAAAGAACTCTTTGGCTGTGGTTCCACTTGTCATATTTCTGTATATTTCATTAGGGTGTAAAATTGTAGGACCTGTTTCTTTTGGATCATTTAACATTTGTATTTCGTTTGAACGTATTATACAACTTGCCTTACAACATTTTATTAAGTTATCTATTTCTGTTTTAGATTGTGTAGCATCTGCCTGAGAGGCTGATCCGCCATTTTTAATACTAGCAAGGATCCATAAAAAGTCATCTATTGTAACGTTATCTTCTGCTATTATAAAAACAACGTGTGGGCCTATGCTGTGTTCTTTTAATCTTTCGATTTTAGCATCAAGGTTTGCGTGTAGTTCGCCCCAAGTAATCTGTTCAGTTGATGAACTTAGAAATATCTGATCATCACTTAATGGTGGTTGGTATTGTTTTAACATCTATTTCTTTTCCCTCCATTTATCATGGCGTTTATTATGTGCTTGTATAGTTCTGTCCATTATAATTGCTAAAGCAACAATAGACAATCCACTAATTACCCCTAAACCTAAGTATCCATTGCCTATTGAATTCATTACTTGGGAGCCTAGTCCTCGTACACCTATCATACTAGCAATAACAACCATTGCTAATGCCATCATAACTGTTTGGTTTATCCCTCCAAATATAACATTCCTTGCTAATGGCAATTCAATAAGTCTTAAAATATGTATGGGCCTTAACCCTAAGGCGTGTGCTGTTTCTGTTAAATCTTTATTAATTTCTCGAATGCCAATGTTTGTAAATCTAATCACTGGAGGTATAGCAAAGAAACATATAGCAATTAAGCCTGGAACTTTGCCAAGTCCAAATAACATTATAACAGGAATTAGATATACAAAACTTGGAATGGTTTGCATTAAATCTAGTATGGGTAAGATAATTCTATGAGCTATATTGCTTTTTGCCATTAATATTCCGATTGGAATACCAACTACTATACAAATAAGTGTTGAGACAACAACAATGGCTAGTGTTCGCATTGTGTCGTCCCACATACCTACTAGACCAATTAAGGTAAAACTAATTAAGAAACCTAGTATTAGTTTCCAGTTTAGTGTTAACTTCCAAAGTAATAAACTTATTACACCTAAAAATACATACCAAGGTGTAGCAAGTAATAGTTTTTCAAAGTGAATTAGTGTCCATTGAACCGGGAAGAGCAGTTCTGTAAACCATTCTCCCCAATTACTAGCAAATTCTCTGAAAGTGCTATCAATAGATTTTTTAAGGACAGTTATTGTTTCTCTATCTAAAGATGGGAAACTCACCGTTCATGACCCTTAATTTAATGTAGCACTAATTTTGCCAGCGACTTCCGGTGTTACCCATGTTTCCCAAACTTCAGGATACGTGGTTAAAAAATGAATAGCAGATTCTTCCGCTGTTGCTTGGTTATCATCTGCCCACACTAACATTTGGGTAACAACACTACCGCTAAATGATCTTGAAGCCAAATAAACCTTTACACAAGAACAAATTTCCGGTGTAACGATAGTTCCTGTCTGAGGTACAGGCCACGATGATACTTGTGGGTTAACACATTCATCAACTCTCAAAGCAATACAGTTAGTCCAGTTATCGTCACCAGCAAATCCTACTTCAGAAGGAAGAGGTCCTACTAAATTTAAACGACCTACAAATACTGTAGGTGTCCAATAATAACCAAAGGCACTTTTTCCTTTAGTTACAGCACCTTCCCAATGAGCATTCAAGCCAGTACCTGAACCTGGATCTATTACTTTCCAGCCTTTGGCTTCCATATCAAATGCTTTAAATAGGTTTTCATTACTTCCTTTGCAACTCCAACCTTCTGGACAGATTACTATGCCACCCTTAGAAGAATCTTCTGGATGTGGAAATAAATCTGGCCTTGCTAATACATCTTCAATTGTATTAAGACCATATTCTTCTGCCGTATAATTTGGAATGAACCAGCCTTCGCCAGCACCACCTATAACACCATCTCCTACTAACTCAAGAGACCCGTTGTTAAGAGCCTCGTGGGCACTATCACCGAGCGATGTCAACCACATCTCTCCAACTATATTAGGTGAGCCTGTTGTCATCATTGATTGAATAGTAGCATCGATGCCTCCTGGAACAATTTCAATATTGTGTCCATAACCATGTTCTAATATATAAGCATCAATGTTGGCTATCATCGATCCAGACTGCCAATTTAACTCGGCAATTTTAATATCATCTGCTCTTACCATGCTTGTACATAGGATGAGCAACATACTAATAATTGTTAATAAACGTTTCATTCGAAATTCTCCTATTAGTTAACGTTAACGTCATTGTTATAACTAGTAAACCCGTTTTCTTTAGTAACGGTAAGCACATTATTTACTCTACCAGCCAACTCATCCCGATGTGAAATAAGCCATATGCTTTTCTTTCTTTCTCTGGATATCTTTTTCAAGATTGCCAATGAACTTTCTACACCAGAGGTGTCCATGCCTGAGTCAATTAACTCGTCGATAAACAACAAGTTTATAGGTTGGTATAAATTTTCCCAGACATCGCGGAAAGACCAACTTAATGCTAAAATCAATCTATTCCTTTCACCCCTAGATAAATTATCAAAGTCGAGATCACGACCTAACTCTGTAATCTCAATTGATAAATCATTTTGGAATAGCACTTTATGTGGTAATCCAATTCTATCAAGATAGTATGTCAATCGCTTATTTAAGAATGCTAAATTCTGTTCAATAATACGTTTACGAACAAAACTATCTTTACTTGTTAATAATTTATATAGGAACTCTTGGTGTTCCTTTACGTTATTTAATTGATTTAACGTGTCAAACACTATCTCCTGAATGCCCGACGTCTCCATTTCAGTTATTTGTTCATTATAAGTGTTTTCTTCTGCCTGCTTATTTGTTAATTGGTCCTCAAGAGTTGTTAAAGTACTTTTATGATTATGTGCTTCTGTGGCACTTTCATAAAATGTTTCTGGTTTCTCTCCTACGTCAACTCTTAATTCTTTGTTGTCTATTACTTTTAGACCGGCATCTACTAATTTCTGTGCTATATCTTCTGTTTGCTTTTCAAGACCTAACAGTTTTTCTTTATAATCTTTTAAGTGTTTAATATCTTGTCCACAACTATCACAAGTATGATTTTTAACGTGTTCTAAACTCTCAGCAATTTTGTTTGCTTCTGTTGTAAGTCTTTCAACTACTCGTTCATTACTTGCTATCTCTGTTTCTAAATCTTTTTGTTTTCTTCTTAAATCTCTAAAGTCATTTAGTTTTTCATGCTGTTTTAATTCAGCATCAATGTCTACATCACCTAAGTCAGCAATCGCCTTTTCTAATTTTTGTACTTGTTCGTCTTTACTATCTTCCCATAACTTGCTTCTACGTTTAAGGTTTTCTATTTGTTCTTTTATATGAGCGTTTGCTTGTTCAACGCCTTGGATTCTAAATTCTTCTTCTTTAGCACTATCTCTATTCTGCCTTATCTGTTCTTTAAGTTTTTCAGACTTTTCACTTAATAAAGTAATACCCAATAGTTGCTCAATAATAGCACGTTGATCATTATTTTTTAAACTTAAGAAAGGTTCTGTGTAAGTGTTAAGTGCCACAATGTGTTTAAACATTTCGTGGCTCATTTCAAGTAAGCGATTTATATCATGTTGTGTTTCTCTGCTATCACCTTGAGCGTTATCGTCTGCTTCTTGCTCTTGTTCGTCAATATAAAATTTTAGTAAATTAGGTCTACGCCCACGTTCAATTTTATATCTTTTATCGTTCTTTTCAAACTCTAAACAAACAAGCATATTCTTGCCGTTTGTTTTATTAATTAAATTGTCAACTCTAATTTTAGTAAGTGCTTGTCCATATAGAGCATAACTTAAAGCATTAATAATTGTAGTTTTACCAGTACCATTTCTAGCACCGGTGTCATCACCACCCAGATCTAAGTTCTCTCCAAGTACAAGTGTTAAATCATTTCTATTAAAATCTATTGCCTGTGTGCTGTTACCCACACTCATAAAATTCTTGACTGTAATACTGTATAGATTAAACAAATTATAAATTCCTATAAATTTCTGTTAAGAGATCTTTATCATAAAAATCACTCTGTACTGCTTCAAGTTGACTATAAACAATACTGTCTACTGATTCAAAATTAATTTCTACTGTTTCATCAACATCTGTATCTTCTAATTTTTGTTGTATTAAACTCAATTCACGTATAGGATATTTTTCCATAAAGTTTTCTCGTATAAAATTAGCCTCTTCATAACTAATTTCAATATCAAGCACAACTCTAGCATACGTCTTTGGTAACAAATACTTGTCTGGATTATCTAAT